>SAMEA3663025__coassemble_920_pt1 | contig 15130 bp, 11 predicted proteins | sample SAMEA3663025__metabat2_low_PE_039 | metagenome-assembled genome bin SAMEA3663025 (sample SAMEA3663025) | pig gut metagenome | biome: pig gut; feature: pig-associated habitat; material: faeces | place: France | collected 2012
CACGGTCGTAAAACATTTTACACATCATTCGATATGCCATGGCATCGGGAGTGCCACTCGAAAATTCGTTGAACACCAACTTTTGGTCCACCACCAACACGCGCATCGAATCCACCGCCTCGTGCATGGTGGCAATGCGTTGCGCCTGGTCGAGATATTCGGTGGTCGAGATGATAATCATATCGGGCGTGGGCTCGGAGTGGATGTTTTGGTTGGATACTACGGCTTCCAATGTGGGCGATGGCAGTGTGATGGAGGGGTTGAATGCCACATAGCTGCGATAGCCCACCCCGGTGGGGCTAAAGGCTCCCACACCGTCGGTGGTCACTACATTCATGAGGGTGGGTCGATGGGGCACCGTTACATCCCACACTTGCGTTTCGCCGGTGATGCCGCTCAGCAAATATTGCATATTGCTCGAGCCGTTTTTCTCGCTCCAAGCTATGGTGCCATTGTTGAGAGCGAGGCGTCGATCATAGTTGACCGCCACATAGTTGAGGCGTGCCAAATACACGGTGCCGGAGGGATTGTAGTTGATGGTGAATGTGAGGTCTTCACCCGATGTGAGCGGAAAACTCTTTTCAAAATTTCCGATGGTGTAGTGGCTGTGTGCCACATCGTTGGTGGCTGAAATGTAGTCGGAATTGCTACTTTCAATGTTGTTGCCATTTTGTTGGAAAGTGAGGCGCGCATTTCCGCCCATCGTTTTAGAAGCGAAATTGGTAACCACATTCACTTCTGACCCTGCCACATATCCGGGCAGCGAAAATTTTATGGACTGCGATTTGGTGTAGCGGAAATCTTTTCCGAGCAATATGCGCCCTGTTTCGCCGGGATTTACCAATTCTTCTTCGTCGAACAGCCGCTCAGTGAATGTGGATATCTTTTCACCGGCAGGGCTGATGGAAGATTTAGCAATCGGAGCATCGGAGTATTGGGCATCGTCGGTCACGAAATAGTAGCCCGCAGTGGCGTAGGGGTGCTGCACGGGAATGAAGGTCACTTTGCCCATGGTGGTGCCCCATGTGGTGGGACCCTGCGCGTAGAAAATAATTCTATCGGCACTGCGCACCACCGGAATTTGGGGTAAATCGTCGGGAATCGACGAATTTAGATTCTCGGAAATCGGCGCGCCGCCAAAGCCGAAAATATGCACTTTGCTCAAGTCGGAAAAGCCCCATTTCTTGGCATCGGCAGCCGTGATGGCATGCAATCCGCTGTTGGTTACTTTAATTTTTACCCACCTTCCGGAAGCCAATTTCGAGGTGTCGGCGTAGTGGTCGGCAGTGAAAGCAAGGGCATTTGCGCTGCAAATTACACACATCAGTGCCACCCAAATGCGGAGGCATATTTTGGAGGGAATTGAATTAAAAATCTTCATCGTTGTATGTCAGTTTCCTATGAGCACAGAGCAGGCTATATGGCTTTGGCGCCATCTTGCCACCATCTCTGTGGATATAATTTATCTTAGTAGATAACGCATTTTCTTATTATTTATTGTGTGGCGATGGCAGTGTACAAAAAAAGTAACGACCGTTTACGCTCTTGGTCGTTACTTTTCAATGTGTGTGTTATTCAGTATAGTGACGCGTTTAGATAGAGACAAAATTCGCCAACAGCACCAAAATTGACACGAAAATCAGCCATTTGCGGCACACCTTGTCTTGAAGGCTCTTTTTAGCTTCTTCGCGTGCTGCGAATTGTTCCATCGTGAGGATACTCTTTTCCGGACATTCAAAATCGATGGTCATTTGTTGGGTGTTGTACGTTTTCATATCTCTTCTTTTTTTTGATTTTCGAGTTCGTTAGTTGATTACGCTGCAAAGGTATCACCACACATGTGCAAAATCCGCGCACTAAAAACCAAATAAAAGTTAAATTTATATCACAAAATTGACTTGAATAGTGAGATAGAACCGTCCCTTTGCAATCATAGATAAGATAAGGAGCCAGTTTGACGGGCAGACTGCCGCACTGATGGCACACTTCAAGTTTCAAATAGACACTTCAACGATGAGAGCCACCATATATGCACACCTCGTTGCCCGGCATAATGACGAAATCAAGGCAATGAAGAAAGCAATGAAGAAAAAGTGATTTTTTATTGCATTTTTTTGCCGAAAAATTTGGAAAAATAGCAACGAAATCGTTACCTTTGTGTCGTAATTCAAAAGCACATTGACATTATGAAGATTTCAGAACTGATTAAGATTGTTTCCAAGGCTGGATGTCGGTTCTTGAGGAGTGGAGGTCGCCACGATATTTGGGTTAACCAAAAAGGTGAGAAATTCCCAATACCGAGGCATCAATCCGAAGAAGTCCCGAAAGGTCTTGAGAAAGCAGCAAAGAAATGGGCAGGGGTTAAATAACCCCTCTCATTTTCTTTGAAAATCAATGCTGAGATTAACATAATCAGTGTGCTTTTTAATAAAAGTAAAAGATATGAAAGTAAAAGCTCTTGTCGAAAAGAACGACAACAATTATTACGCTATCACTACCGAGCAAGCCGTAGCCGGGAATTATTTCGGAGGATACGGATATTCCGTGCAAGAGGCAAAAGCCGATTATATGGAAAGTATTCGGGAGATGATTGAAATAGCGAAAGAAGAAGGCAAAGATGTCCCAAATGTTGAAGACATCGAGGTCGATTTTCAGTATGACATTCCCTCATTTTTCAATTTCTTTGATTGGATAAATATTTCAGCGTTTGCAAAACAAGCCGGAATAAACGAATCAAAGATGAGGGCTTACAAATCAGGATTGGCAACGGCGAGCGAAAAGACTGTTTCTAAAATCCTTAAAACCGTAAAGGCTATGGGAGCTGAATTAAGTTCAGCGACTTTATAGCATCAATGTGCTTAAATTACATCGTTTGGTCGGGAGGTTATCTTCTCGACCATTTTTTTTGTTGCCTGACTGAATAATTGTCAATCTTATTAGTAACCCTTGAAAACACCAAGAGTTATAAAATCAAGAAATGACAAACGAATACGTCGCATAGAGCGCAAGTGCGACCGTATCATCAGCGAACTTGCATCACTCCGTAGATACTTTTATAGTCGGTCCAATGATATTGACGTGACCATCGAGCGTATGCACAACAATGCTCGAGAACTTCGTAAAGAGAGCGAATACGCCACTCGTTTCTTCAACAAATTGCTACATTCAAAGAACCGTCCCTTTGCAATCAAAGTGGATGGTGTATGCAAGGCTGATGATTGCAAAGAGCGGTTCTTTGCAATCGGCGGGGGGATGTGCTGGGGGATGGTGTGGGTTTTTTGGAGATATTTTGCCCGGGGAGGGAAAATAGTGGGTGGAAAATGTGGCGATGCTCGAAAATAATTGCTAATTTTGTAGTTTGAATTTAAAATTATTAAAAAACGCTACGATTTATGGATACTCGTTACATTTTCGTTACCGGTGGTGTGGTTTCCTCCCTTGGTAAAGGCATTATTTCTTCATCAATTGCAAGATTGCTACTTTCACGTGGTTTCAGTGTAACGATTCAGAAATTCGACCCCTATATCAATATTGACCCCGGCACCCTCAATCCCTACGAACATGGCGAATGTTATGTAACCGAAGATGGCTACGAGGCGGACCTCGACTTGGGTCATTACGAACGCTTTACCAATATTCGCACTTCGCGTGCCAGCAATGTGACCACGGGTAGAATTTATCAGCGTGTGATTAATAAAGAGCGCCGCGGCGACTATTTGGGAAAAACGGTGCAGGTGGTGCCCCACATCACCGATGAAATTAAAAATTCGGTGAAGCATCTTGGCAGCAATGGAAAATACGATTTTGTGATTACCGAAATAGGTGGCACGGTGGGTGATATCGAGTCGCTGCCTTTCCTCGAAGCTGTGCGTCAGTTGCGCTGGGAGCTCGGTAGGAAGTGCGTGTGCGTGCATCTCACCTATGTGCCCTACATTCGTGCGGCTAAAGAATTGAAAACCAAGCCCACGCAGCACTCCGTGAAGCAGCTTCAGCAGGTGGGTATTCAGCCCGATGTGTTGGTGCTTCGCTCCGAGATGAACATTCCCGAGGGTATGCTCCGAAAGGTGGCACAATTCTGTAATGTGTCGGAAGATGCGGTGGTGCAAAGTGTGGATGCGCCTTCCATTTATGAGGTGCCCCTGATGATGCACGAGCAGAAACTCGACAACATTATATTGCAAAAAACCGACACCCCATTCACCGGAGAACCCGATTTGAGGGCGTGGAACAAATATCTCAACCACTTGCGCAATGCCACCAAGGAGCTCACCATAGGGCTGGTGGGCAAATATGTGGAATTGCAAGATGCTTACAAATCGATTGATGAAGCGCTGTTGCAAGCCGCCACCTATTGCGACCACAAAGTGAAAATTCAATACATCAGTTCGGAGCGACTCACCGATGGCAATGTGGAAGAAAAACTTTCCGGTATGGATGGCGTGATAGTGGCGCCCGGATTCGGCCAGCGAGGCACTGAAGGCAAATATGTGGCGCTGAAATGGTGCCGCACCCACGATGTGCCCACCTTTGGCATTTGTTTGGGTATGCAAAGTATGGTGGTGGAATTTGCACGCAATGTGCTCGGTATGGAATCTGCCAACAGTGCCGAGATGGACCCCGACACACCCTATAATGTGATTGACTTGATGGAGGAGCAAAAGAGTATCACCTATATGGGTGGCACAATGCGTTTGGGCAGTTATGCCTGCCATTTGAAGAGTGGCACGAAAGTTGCTGAAGCATACGGATGTACCGATATCTCTGAGCGTCATCGCCATCGCTACGAATTTAACGAAAAATTCCGCGCTCAATTTGAGGCAGCCGGCATGATGTGTGTGGGCGAAAACCCTGAAACCCATTTGGTGGAAGTGGTGGAAATCCCAACGCTCAAGTGGTATGTGGGCACGCAGTATCATCCTGAGTATAGCAGCACGGTGCTTAATCCGCATCCGCTGTTTATGTCGTTTGTGAAAGCAGCGATTGAATCAATGCATAATTAATTCATGATGCATAATTCATAATGCATGATGCATAATTTATGATGCTTGATTTTTGATTTTGAAATTTATTGATTTAATAACTTATAAAAAATGAAATTGTTGGGAGTTGTTGCTTTTTTTGCAGGCGTCTCAACAATGTAATGATTAAAGATGGACAAAAACACGATTATCGGTCTGCTTTTGATGCTGGCTGTGATTTTTGGCTTCAACTACATCTTCGCTCCCTCGGAGCAAGAGTTGGCGCAAGCTGAACAAGTGCAGCGAGAACAGCAGAAGCAAGACAACGACAACAAGACTGAAGCGAACGACAATCAGTTGTCGGCTAACGATTTCGCGCGACTGAAAGAAAATTTACAAAAGTATGGCGGCGATTCTGCTTGCCTTGCCAACGAGCAGCTTCAAGTGGCATTGGTGGATGGCAAAGTGAAAGCCACCTTCCGCCACGATGGCAAGGTGGATAGCATTGCCGATGTGGAAACAGCTAAAATTTCGCAGGCATTTGCTATGGCTATCGGCGAACTCAACGATGCCTACACGCGCAATGGCGACTTCTCTGCTATGATGAAGCCGCGCACCGATTCGGTGGTGCTGAAAAACGACTCGCTCCAAATTGTGATTTCGAGCAAGGGGGCAATGATTACGCGTGCCACACTGCCCGCCTATAAATCTACCCACAAAACCAAGCACGCCACTTTCGGCGACAAGGTGGAAGTGTTTTCGCCGGGAGAAAATGAATATGGCTTTATGCTCAACACCAGCACCCAGCGCTACAACACGCAAGACTTCTATTTCACACCAATGGAGAAAACGGATTCCAGTGTGCTGATGGCTCTGAATTTTGCCAATGGTGCTCAATTTGGTATTCGCTACACCTTGCGCCCCGATAATTATGTGGTGCACATGGAAGTGGTGCAAAAACACATGGGCAGAGTGCTCGATAGCAACAACCCCATGTATTTTGATTGGAAGCAAAAAATGCGCCGCCACGAAGTAGATGGTATGTTTGAAGAGCGCAACAGCACCCTCTACTACAAATTCCTTGGCGACGACGACCCCGACTATTTGAGCGAAAGTTCGGAAGAAAAAGAAAATTTCACCGATGCCATGAAGTGGGTGGCAGCCAAAAATCAATACTTCTCCTCCGTGTTTATTGCTCAAAAGCAATTTAGCGGCATGACCCTCAACAGTGTGCCCATCGACAAAAACTCTACCGATTTTGCCGACTATTTGAAATTGCTTACCGTACATTCCGAGATTGATTATCAAACCGATAGCGCCAATCCGGCATCGTTCTTCCTTTATTTGGGTCCGAACCGCTACAAAGTGCTCAGCAATATCGACGAGATGATTAATCAATATCCCGGCGGCGAAGTGTCAGGGTCTGCCGACCTTCACCTCACCCGCCTCATTCCATTAGGTTGGGCATTATTCCGCTGGATTAACACTTGGATAGTGATTCCGGTGTTCAACTGGTTGGGCTCCTTTATCAGCAGTTATGGCATTATTATCCTCATACTCACCATCTTCATCAAATTGGTGCTCACACCACTCACCATCAAGAGTTATCGTTCGCAAGCCGTGATGAAGATATTGGCACCCGATGTGAAAGCCATCAACGAAAAATATCCCGACCAAGCCGATGCTATGAAGCGCCAGCAAAAAACGATGGAGCTGTATCGCTCTGCAGGCGCCAGCATGTTTGGCGGCTGCTTGCCCATGTTGCTGCAAATGCCCATCCTCATAGCCGTGTTTGCCTTCTTCCCCTCTTGCATTGAATTGCGCGGACAGTCGTTCCTGTGGGCAACCGACCTTTCGGCACCCGACAGCATCGTGGAGTGGACTACCCAAATTCCCATCATCAGCACCTATTTCGGCAACCACATCAGCCTCTTCTGTTTGTTGATGACCGTTACCAACATTCTCTACACCTACGTGACCATGCAGTCGCAAACCCAGAGCCAAGGTATGCCCGGCATGAAGTGGATGATGTATTTAATGCCCATCTTCTTCTTGGTGTTCTTCAACCACTACGCATCCGGATTGAGCTACTACTATTTCCTCTCTCTCTTAATCACTATCGCCACCACCTATGCCGTGCGTGCCACCGTTAAGGAAGAAGATGTGAGAGCCAAAATGGCGGAATACAACAAAAAGCCGAAAAAGAAAAGCGGATGGATGGCACGCTTAGAAGAAGCACAGCGCCGTCAGCAAGCCGCTTTGCGCGAGCAGCAAAAGCGCGCCGGCAAAAAGAATCGATAATCGATAGCAGACTATTTACAAACATACCTTATTTGAGAGGTGGCTACACGAAATGCGTGGGTCACCTCTTAATTTTTTTTAAAATAGCGCGAGAATCACGCTTTTTTACTAATTTTGTGTGATTTCTTAATTATTTTCGGATTTTGCACATGAAAGCAATACAATATATTCTCGGTATTCTCCTTTTGGCGGTGAGTGTGCTGCCGGTATCGGCGCGCGACCTCACTTGGAGCAACTACAACCTCAATTTCTCCGTGCCCGAAGGCGGCTACGAAATCATGAACACCCCCATCTACTACGAGCATCAATGGGAAGATATGCTCCTCACCGTGCGCCTCTACACTAAGGATAAAACCGAAAATAAGGAAATCTATACCACTACCTTGCAGCGCAAAGCCGCCGAATTTAATATGTATGAGGTGAAGAGCACCAAAATCAAAGTAAAGAATTTCGATACCTATGCCTTAGAAGGCATCATGCCCGACGGCACACGCGGCTTGCTGGTGAATCTCGTGTCGAAGAAATCGGATTTGGTGGTGCAAGTGGTGGTCAACTATTTGTTTGGCAACCGCGAAATGGTGGAAGATGTGGTAAAGAGTTTTGCCGAAAATCCCAATCGCAAACCTAACCACGAAACCAAAAAGCAAAAAATCCAAAAAGTAGACCCCAAATCCACCAAGCCTTCCAAAGAAGAAATCAAGCGTCAAGAGCAATTAGAAAAGGAGCGTCAATATCAGGAAAAGCGCCGAAAAGGAGAAATTTTCGACGCATAACCGGCTTTGTTTAGATAATGCACATTGATATAAGTTGCTAATCACGTGAATATTAATTGCTTAATGGATTAGCCCCTCATTCTGTTTCCTCAGCAATTCTGCATATTGAAGCCGGAGTTTGAGGGTGTGTCGGGCAAAGATTCTACACATACATGTTCTTTATCCCGACTTTCGGCTTTCTCCTTTTTTTTGTCCGAATGTCCAACAATTGTGGTTGAAATATCCACCCCTTGTGCCAAGCAATTGATTTTATCATTAAATTTGCCACTCAAGTTTGAAAAAGAGGAAAAAAATCCGCTATAGGATTGTGTGAATTATTAAATTAAATTAGACTATGATGCGTAAACTGATGATAGGTTTGATAGTATTGGTGGTAGGGCAAGGGGAAGCCTTGGCGCAAGTGTCGCTCGATTCGTGTCGGCGTATGGCTATCGCCAACAATAAGGAAATCATTCAGCAGCAAATAAAGATAGAGCAAGCCGGCTATCAGCGGAAGCAGGCTGAGGCAGCCTATTTGCCAAGTTTGGATTTTGAGGGTGGCTACATTTTTAATCAAAAAAAGCTGTCGCTCGTGGACCAAGACCAGTTGCTGCCCACCAAATCGTTTAATCCCGCCACCGGCACCTACGACTTCAATTTGCTGACCGACCCCGCTACGGGTATGCCCATTATGAACAACGGTCAACCCATTCCTTCCCAGGTGGCTTTGCTTCCCAAAAGCGCTCTCACCTACGATGTTCACAATGTGTTTGCCGCCTCGCTCACCCTCACGCAGCCCATTTATATGGGTGGCAAAATACGCGCGATGAATAATATCACCCATTATGCCGAGCAATTGGCGCAATCTATGCATAGCACCAAAGTGCAAGATGTGGTCTATAGTGTCGACGAGGCATATTGGCGCGTGGTGTCGCTTGTGGCTAAGCAAAAATTGGCGGAGAGTTATCTGAAATTGGTGAAAAACCTTGACGACGACGTACAGAAAATGATTAATCAAGGCGTGGCTACACGCGCCAACAAACTCACTGTGGATGTGAAGGTGAACGAAGCCAATGTGGCTTTGGCGAAGGTGAACAATGGTGTGGAACTTTCGCGCATGGCTTTGAATCAATTGTGCGGCTTGCCTATCCATTCGCGTTTCACCCTTGAAGACGAGAATAAGAAAGAGGTGGTGGGCAGCCTGCATGCCACTCATGTGGTGATGGATTCGGTGTATGCCCGCCGCCACGAAATCCGTTCGCTGGAATTGGCTGCCAAAATCTACGACGAAAAAGCCAAAGTGGCAAAAAGCGAGATGTTGCCCCAAGTGGCTGCCTTTGCCGCTTACCATGCCTCAAACCCCAATTCCTACAATGGATTTGAAAATAAATTCGGTTTTGCCTTCTCGATGGGGGCGATGGTGAAGGTGCCGCTCTGGCACTGGGGCGGATTGAGCAACAAATATAAGGAGGCGCTGGCGGAATCGCGTCTGCAAAAAGTGAAAATAGAAGATGCTCGTGAGAAAATCTCTTTGCAAGTGAATCAAGCCACTTTCCGCTACGAAGAAGCGTGGAAAACTTTCGACAAAACCAAGTCGAACCTGATAGAGGCCAACGAAAATTTGCGGTGCTCGCAACTCGCTTTTCGCGAGGGTGTGGCAAATTTGGAAACCGTGATTGCCGCACAAACCGCTTGGCTGCAAGCATGTAGCGAAAATATTGATGCTCAAATCGATATTTTGCTTTGCGACGTGTATTTGTCGAAGGTGATGGGAGAAATGAAGTATTGACAAAAGAATAAGTTTTTTTTCAAGTTATGGAACAAGACAATAAAGACAAGAATCAAGCGGTGCAACAGCCGTTGGAAAATGCCGACCAGCCCCAACCTGCCGTGGTGCACAAGCGCGAAAAAGCGCTGATGGCGGCGCTCTTGGTGTTTACCCTCGTGATTGGCGGTGTTGCCGCATTAGGGTTGCTGATGATTGAGCCTCCTAAAGAAATCACACAAGGGCAAGCCGACTGCGAGCAGGTGCGTGTGGCGGGCAAATTGCCGGGCAGAGTGGCGAAATTTTTTGTAAAGGAGGGCGACTATGTGCACCAAGGCGACACGCTGGTGATGATTAGCAGCAAAACAGCCGACGCGGCGCTCTATAAAGCAAAAAGCGCTCAGCGCGTGGCGGCTTCTTCGGCACAAAAGGTGGAGAAGGGCACTCGCGAAGAGATTAAAAGTGGCGCCAATAGCGTGGTGGAACAAGCCAAAGCCGCTCAGGAAATAGCACGCAAAACCTACCAGCGCATCGAAAACCTCTATCAAGAAGGGGTGATGACGGAGCAAAAGCGCGATGAAGCCAAAGCAGCCTACGATGCCGCTACAGCTGCCGTGGCTGCCGCCGAATCGCAAGCGCGCATGGCACAAAATGGTGCACAGGCGGAAGATAAAATGGCATCGCGCGGTATGGAAGAAGTGGCGCGCGCCTCGGTGATGGAGGTGGAATCGCTCCTCGAAGACCAAGTGCTGGTGGCTCCTTGCGATGGCGAAGTGAGCGAAATCTTTCCCCATGAAGGCGAACTGGTGGCATTGGGCACACCCATTCTCACCATATCCAAATTGCAGGATATGTGGGTGGAATTTAATGTGCGCGAGGAAATGCTCTCGCAATTGCCTATGGACACCGTGCTCACGGTCACCATTCCCGCCCTCAACCACAAGAAGGCAAAAATGAAAGTGTATTACATCCACGATATGGGTGCCTACGCTGTGTGGAATGCCACCAAAGCCTATGGGCAATACGATAGCAAATCGTTTGCCGTGAAGATGCGTCCGGTGGAAACGGTAAAGGATTTCCGCCCGGGTATGTCGGTGCTGCTCAGCGAATAATGCCGAATTTTCGATAGTGAAAATTAGAGAGAGAATGATATTTCAACACATCATACAATCGCTAAAACGGGGCTGTGCGATGCTCGTGCGTCGCAGGGTGCTCTTTTGGATGATGGTGGTGGCACCGCTGTTGAGTGCGTGGTTTCTTCTCGACTTGATGAAAGAAGGCACCGTGCAGCGTGTGCCGGTGGGTATGGTGGACCTCGACGATTCGTCGCTTTCGCGTAGCATTGCCCGCAATCTGAAATCCTTTCAAAGTGTGGATGTGCGTTATCATTTCCGCAATTATCAGGAGGCTGCCGATGCGTTGCAGCGCGGCGAGGTGTTGGGCTTTTTCTTCATTCCGGCCGACCTTTCGGAAAAGGCACTCAGCGGACAAAGTCCGAAGGTGAGCTATTATGTGAATTATGCCTATTATTCGCCCGCGTCGAATATGTATAAGGGATTTAAAACCATTTCCGTGTTGAGCAACGGCGCCATCGTGAGCACCACTTTGCAAACCTTGGGAATGCCCGGACCACAAATCAGCGCCACCTTGCAGCCCGTGCTCACCGATATTCATGCGCTCAACAATCCGTGGATCAATTATGGCTTCTATCTCAACGCCTCGTTTGTGCCGTGCTTGCTGGCGCTACTCATATTGCTGGTAACGGCATTCAGCATAGGCACAGAACTGAAATGGGGCACTTCGCACCAATGGTTGCGCACCGGTGGCGATAGCATGTTGGTGGCACTGACCGGCAAAATTTTGCCACAAACGCTCATTTTCACGGCAGTGGGATGGATGATACAATTCATGATGTACAGAATCTACCACTATCCTCTCAACTGTCCTCCGGGCCGTATGATGAGTGCCATGTTTTTGTTTGTGCTTGCCAATCAGGGATGGGCAATATTTGCCATGTGTGTGGCGCCCAACTTCCGTTATGGCTCCACCCTGTGCACGCTGTTCGGTATGCTCTCGTTTTCGTTCTGCGGTTTTTCTTTGCCGCAAGAGTCGCTCTATCCGTGGGTGGAAGCCATCGGGTTTGTGATGCCGGTGAAATACTACTTCCTCATCAGCATCGACCAGGCGCTCAATGGCATCGACTTGTATTTCAGCCGTATGTACTACCTTGCGCTCTTAGGCTTCAGCTTCCTGCCCCTGCTTCTGATTTGGCGACTGAAAAATGAATGTAGGCACCCGGTGTATGTGCCATAGCGAAAATTAATGGATATGCGTTTAGTAAAAAACATATTGCGGTGGATTCTCAATGTGGCGAAGGTGTGGAGGCGTGAATGTTATCTCACGTTTCGCGACGAGGCTGTGGTGATATTCTTCATAGTGGTGTGTGCCATTTATCCCGTGCTCTATACCTTGATCTACAATACCGAGGTGGCAAACGATATGAAGGTGGTGGTGGTGGACCACGACCGAAGTCACCTCACCCGCGAATTTGTGCGCCAATTGGATGCTACGGCAGAGGTGTGCGTGATCGACTATGTGAGCAATCTGCAAGATGCCCGCCGCTTGATGAACGAGCACGAATGTTACGGCATCGTGTATTTCCCCGCCCATTTCACCCGCAATGCCTTGGGTGGTGCCCAAGGGCATGTGTCGCTTTATGCCGATATGGGTGTGCTCATGCGCTACAAGCAAATGCTCACCGCCATGACCAATGTGCAGCAACATGTGTGCAGCCAAATTCAAGGTGCCAAAATAGGCGTGGTGTCGGGTGAAGGTGGAAGCGTGATTGAAAACGAACATGTGCCCTTAGGCAATGTGGCGATGGGTATTGCTTCGGCGGTGCTACCTTGCATTTTGCTGCTTGTGCTTCAGCAGAGTATGATATTGGGCATTTGCACCCTTCATGGCGGCCGCTGCGATCGCCGGGCACGCAACCGTGGCATCGACCCGATGAGGATAGATGCCGGGGTGGGTGCCACCATCATAGGCAGGGCATTGTGCCATGTGCTCATCTACATCCTCCCCGCCATCTACGTGCTTCATTTTGTGCCCATATTTTTTGATTTTCCGCAAAATGGCAATGTGCTCCACATTGTGGCACTCATTTTGCCCTTCCTTTTGGCAAGTTCACTTTTTGGGCAAACACTTCAAGTATTTGTTTCCGAACGCGAATCCGCCTTCCTGGTTATCGCCTTCACCTCGGTGGTGTTTGTGTTCCTCTCCGGCATTTCGTGGCCCCGCTACCTGATGAGCCCGTTTTGGACCGCAGTGGGCAACGTGATACCCTCCACTTGGGCGGCACAGGGTTATATCGCTATCAAAACAAACGGCGCCACGCTTTGGCAAGTGTTGCACCCCTATCGTATGCTGTGGCTGCTCGTGGCATTCTACTTTGTGGCAGCCTATTTGGTGGAGCGATTCATCACGCGCCGCCGCTACTCGTTTTCTCGTTGACTCCTCGATTTTTTGTCACATTTTGGTGCTATCTGTCCCATTTTTTTTGCCATGAGTGGGAGGGATGGTAATTTTGCGGTGTTGTCATTATTTTGACGACTCGAAAAATGTTAAATTTGTGTTAAATTTTTAGTTGGCTCTTGACTCGTCCCTTAGGGCAGGGCATAACTTTGCACTCGCTAAGCAAAAACAAACAATCGCGATGATGAGTTACACCACAAAATTAAAAATCGGAGTGTTCTCACAGATGATGCAGGTCACGGTGAAAACCTTGCGCCACTACGAGCAGAAGGGCATACTTTTGCCACACGAGGTCGACGAGTTTACGGGTTATCGTTACTACACCTTGGAACAGATGCAGCGCCTCAACAACATTCGCTTTTTGCAACGATTGGGCTTTTCGCTCGACGAAATTAAGGAATTGCTTGACGACGATTCTCACGACCCCGACGTGGACCGGCTGAATCGGAAGATAGAAGAAACCGACAAGTTGCTGCGCCAACTCATCGACCGCCGGGCTCATTTGCTCAACTGGAGAAACGCCATTAAAGAAATTAACACAATGGAAAAATTTTCAATTCAATCTTTGCCCGAAATTATCGTGGCAAGTCATCGGGAGGTGATTCCCTCCTACGAAGCAATCGGAAAAATGTGCTGCGAAGTGATTGGTCCGGAAATGCACCGCTTGGGATGCAAGTGTCCGCCACCGGGCTACTGTTTCACCGTGGAGCATCACGATGAATACACGCCCACTAACATCGACTTGGAATATTGCGAACAGGTGGAAGAGGCTTTTGAAGGCTCAAGCGTGGTGCAATGCAAAATTCTTCCGGCTGTGCCCACTGCCATCTGCATGAAGCACTACGGTCCCTACGACCGATTCTATGAATCGTATGTCGAACTGTTTAAGTACATCGAAGAACAGGGGTATAAAATTGTGGACCGCCCGCGCTGCAGTTATGTGGACGGCATCTGGAACCGGGAAGATCCTGAAAAGTGGCTCTCCATCATCCAAGTGCCGGTGGAAAAGGTGTGAGTGAAACCGGGTGTTTTAATCCCTTAAGCAGCACCGATTATCCTACATAATTTACTTTTTTCTATCATCTGCCGGAGCAATCGGCTTTGGCAACAGCATCCGGCAGATGGTTTTCAATAGCAAATAGATAAATGATGAGAAAGTTAACGATTATCCGCACTTCGGCTTATGGCTTGGCGGTTATGGGGTTGGTTCACATTGTGGCAACCTTCACTCCCGTGATTAGTGCAAAATTAGCGCCCCTTGCCGAGGGAATGCGTGGTTCGGTGATTTATTTCAGTTTAATGTGTGGCGCATTGCTTATTCTTGGTGGGCTACTCACAGCCATGTTGGCTTCCAAGCTGAGGGATTACCCCTTCTTGCGCAAGCCTTATCTGCTCACCATAGTGGTGATGGCGCTCGATGGAGGGCTTGCCGTGTGCCAAATGCCTCACAACCCATGCGCCTGGATGATCTTGGCACTATCGCTGCCGCTGCTCGCCGTGAGATGTAAATAATCAGAAATTTTCCATAATAATGAAAAACGAAATCCTTTATGTGCTGCTTGGCAATTATGCCGACCACGAAATGCCATTCTTGGCACAAAGTATCAATGCTGAAGAAACGGGAATGCGTGCCCGTCCCAAGTATGTAAACAAAATTGTGGCTTCATCGTTGCAACCGGTCACTTCCATCGGCGGATTCCGCATTTTGCCCGATTACACTTTTGATACCATACCGCAAGATTATGCCGCTTTAGTGCTCATTGGCGGATATGGATGGCTCACCCCGGAGGCTGATGCCGTGAAGCCGCTTGTGGAAGCCG
>SAMEA3663025__coassemble_926_pt1 | contig 15049 bp, 10 predicted proteins | sample SAMEA3663025__metabat2_low_PE_039 | metagenome-assembled genome bin SAMEA3663025 (sample SAMEA3663025) | pig gut metagenome | biome: pig gut; feature: pig-associated habitat; material: faeces | place: France | collected 2012
GAAAGATGATTTTATAAAAAATTGGAAACCAAGAAGTTGAAAAAAGCTGATTGCTCGCCGTTAGTTGCGACGCACGCACGCCTTTTGGCGACGCAAATGGTGGCGAAAGATTAGATGATTTGATTCGAAAATAGAGAAATGACAGACATTAACGAAATTGAAATTGTGGTGGCAGGAGAGCCGCATCTGAAATACATCGACGAGATAGTGGAAACGATGGCGGCAGCTGCCAAAGTGCGTGGCACGGGTATTGCGCGCCGTTCTCACGAATATATGGAGAAAGTGATGCGCGAAAACAAAGCCGTGTTGGCGCTCCACCATGGTCGGTTTGCCGGCTTTAGCTACATTGAAAGTTGGGACCACCAATTGTTTGTAACCAATTCAGGACTCATTGTTCATCCCGATTTTCGAGGCATCGGAGTGGCAACGCTCATCAAGCGACGCGTATTTGCTTTGGCACGCGAGCGCTATCCGCACGCCAAGGTGTTTAGCCTCACCACCGGTGCTGCTGTGCTCAACATGAACACCAAGCTCGGTTTCAAGCCCGTAACCTTTGAAGTGCTCACCCGCGACAAAGCCTTTTGGAAAGGGTGTGAGAGTTGCGTGAATTTCGATATTCTCCAACGCAACGGCGGCGAGAAATGCCTTTGCACCGCCCTACTCTACGACCCTGCAGAACACATTAATGAAGAAATAACATACAACAGCAATATGAATACTACCAACCCCAAACAGCGCAAAAAAGTGGTGCTCGCCTATAGCGGCGGATTAGACACCTCCTTTGCCGTGAAATATTTGTCGGAAGATTGCGGCTACGACGTGTATACCGCCACCGCCAACACCGGCGGCTTCAACGAAGAGCAACTGCTCACCATCGAGAAAAACGCCCTGGCATTAGGCGCCATTAAGCACGTGAACCTTGACGTGACCCACGAATACTACGAAAAGAGTATTAAATATATGGTGATGGGCAATGTGCTGCGCAACGGCACCTACCCGATTTCGGTGAGCTCCGAGCGAATGTTCCAAGCCATCGCCATCATCAATTATGCCAAAGAAATAGGCGCCGACTGTGTGGCACACGGCAGCACCGGTGCCGGCAACGACCAAATTCGCTTCGACCTCACCTTCCAAGTGCTTGCACCTGAAATTGAGGTGATTACCCCCACCCGCGATTTGGCGCTCACCCGCGAATACGAAATCAATTATTTGAAAGACCACGGCTTTGAAGGCGACTTCAAAAAACTGGAATACAGCTACAACGAAGGGCTGTGGGGCACCAGCATTTGCGGAAAAGAGACCCTGCATAGCAACGAGAATTTGCCCGAAAGCGCCTATCTGCGTCAAATGACCGAATCGGGCAAAAAACGCATCACCATCAATTTTGAGCAAGGCGAGATTTCCGCCATCAACGATGTGCCCTACCCCGACAAAGTGAAAGCCATTCAAGACCTCGAAGAACTGGTGGCACCCTTCGGCATCGGGCGCGACATCAATTTGGGCGACACCATTATCGGCATTAAGGGCCGTGTGGGCTTTGAAGCGGCTGCCCCGCTGCTGATTATTGCCGCCCACAAATTGCTCGAAAAGCACACCACCACCAAGTGGCAGCAATATTGGAAAGAGCAATTGGGCAACTGGTATGGAATGTTTTTCCACGAAAGTTACTATTTGGAGCCCGTGATGCGCGACATTGAAGCCTATTTGGTGAACTCCCAGCGCAACGTGACCGGCAAGGTGATTATCGACTTGATGCCCTATCGCTACGAATTGGTGGGCATCGAAAGCGACTTCGACTTGAGCAAAACCAACTTCGGCGAATATGGCGAAATGAACAAAGCGTGGACAGCCGACGATGTGAAAGGCTTCACCAAAATCTACGCCAACCCGCTGAAGGTGTATCACTACAACCAAATTAAAAACGGCAAAGACGACAAGTAAATTATGATAAAAGCAGGCATCATAGGCGGAGCAGGCTACACAGCCGGCGAATTGGCACGCTTGCTCATCTACCATCCGCAAGTGGAACTGAAATGGCTCAACAGCACCAGCAATGCGGGCAACCGCGTGGATAGCGTGCACCAAGGGCTCATTGGCGAAACCGACCTTGTGTTTACCGACCAAACGCCACTCGGCGAAATCGACGTGCTCTTTTTGTGCACACCTCACGGCTTTTCAAAGCCATTTTTGGAGGAACACCGAGAGGAAATTCCTGAAGGGCTACGCATCATCGATTTGGCGCAAGACTTCCGCATCGCCGACGGCAAGCACGATTTTGTGTACGGATTGCCCGAACTCAATCGTAGCCACATCACCACAGCCACACGGCACATTGCCAACCCCGGTTGCTTTGCCACAGCCATACAACTGGCACTGTTGCCCTTGGCAAAAGCACATTTGCTGAATGCCGACGTGCACATCCACGCCATCACCGGCAGCACCGGCGCCGGCGTGAAACCCGGCCCCACCAAACACTTCTCGTGGCGCAACGACAATGTGAGCATCTACAAAGCGTTTCGCCACCAGCATTTGGCGGAAATAGGGCAATCGCTGAGGAGTTTGCAACCCGATTTTGATGCCCAATTAGAATTTATACCCGTGCGCGGGTGTTTTTCGCGCGGCATATTCGCTACCCTCTACCTGCACAGCGAAGCCACGGCAGAGGAAGTGAATCGCCTCTATCAAGCCTACTACGCCGATGCAGCGTTCACCTTCGTGACCGACAAGGCAGTGGATTTGAAAGACGTGGTCAACACCAACAAGTGCCTCCTCCATGTGGAGAAAATCGACGACAAAATTCTCATCACTTCAGCTATCGACAATTTGCTGAAAGGGGCTGTGGGTACTGCCGTACACAATATGAATCTGCTCTTCGGCATGCCCGAGCGAGAAGGACTATTGCTCAAAGCATCAGCATTTTGAGAACCAAAAGCCGAGAGCCATTAGCCATTAGCCGTTAGCCATTAGCCATTAGCCGAGAGCTACTTAGCTATAGAAGCTATGGAGCTAAAAGCTATAAAAGGCTAAAAGCTAAAAGCTAAAGGCTAACGGCTAAAAGCTAAATTTTTTTTACTATGAAATTATTTGATGTATATCCCTTATTTGATATCGAGATTGTGAAAGGGCGGGGTTGCCGCACCTACGATGCCGCCGGCACGGAATATCTCGATTTATATGGCGGCCATGCCGTGATTTCGGTGGGCCACAGCCACCCGCACTACGTGGAAGCCCTCAAACGCCAAGCCGAGCAATTGGTGTTTTACAGCAATTCGGTGGTGAATGGCTTGCAAGTGGAGTTAGCAAAAAAATTGGGCAGCATTTGCGGCTACCCCAACTATCAACTGTTTCTCATCAACTCCGGAGCTGAAGCCAACGAGAATGCGATGAAATTGGCATCGTTTCACACCGGAAAGCCACGCGTGATAGCCTTCAGCAAGGCATTTCACGGACGCACCTCGCTCGCGGTGGAAGCCACGGACAATCCCAAGATACAAGCACCCGTGAATGCCACACCCCACGTAACCATCGTGCCATTTTGCGACATTGAAGCCGTGCGGACGGAAATTGCCAAAGGCGATGTGGCAGCGGTGATCATAGAAGGTATTCAAGGCGTGGGCGGCATCCAAATTCCTACCACCGAATTTATGCAACAGTTGCGCCAATTGACCCGCGAATCCGGCGTGGTGCTCATCCTCGACGAGATACAAAGCGGCTACGGCCGTACGGGAAAATTCTTTGCGCATCAATGGTGTGGCATCGAAGCCGACATCGTGACCATGGCAAAAGGCATTTGCAACGGTTACCCCATGGGCGCGCTCATTTGCAGCCCAGAGTTCAAACCTATGTACGGAATGCTTGGCACCACCTTCGGCGGCAACCACCTCGGCTGTGCCGGCGCATTGGCAGTGCTCGAAATATTTGAGAAAGAGCAACTGGTGGAGAACGCACGAAAAGTGGGCGAACACCTGCTCACGGAACTGAAAAAGATTCCCGGCATCAAGGAAGTGCGAGGTCGCGGACTGATGATAGGCATGGAATTCGACTATCCGGTGAAAGAACTGCGTAGTCGCTTGATTCACGAGCAGCACGTGTTCACGGGCGCTTCAGGCACCAATATGATACGCCTGTTGCCCCCATTGGTGCTCACCATCGCCCAAGCCGACGAATTTATCACCCGCCTAAAATCCGCCCTCTAACCGCCCCCCACAAGGCGAAACATACAAGCGAGGCCGTGTCACCCCACCGACACAGCCTCGCTATTCATTTCTCCTCACCACAAAACCACACCTCACCACGCAATTTTATTGTCCGTAAACAACAAAACCACAATTTTTGCAATTTTGTTGTCTATAAATGATAAAATTACATTTTGTGCTAATTTTGTTGTCTATAAATGATAAAATTTATATATTTGCAGTGAGAAAGGATTTTAGTTATGGAAATTATTTCAAGAACATATTATGCGAAGCGAGTGGATGCTTGGCTTGGAAAAGGGCAAATCATTGTCCTTGTAGGTCAGCGTCGTGTGGGCAAAAGTTTTGTATTAAAGGATTTTGTGATTCGTCACAAAACAGAGCCAAATGCCAACATCATCTATATCGACAAGGAAAAGAAAGACTTTAATTACATACAAAATCACGAGCAGCTCAACGGCTACATCGACGAGCATTTCGCCGCCGGCAAGCACAACTATATTCTTATCGACGAAGTGCAAGACATCGCCGGTTGGGAACATTCGGTAAGAAGTTTCCGCACGGAAGACTCCACCGATATCATCATCACCGGTTCTAACTCAAAAATGCTATCGGGCGAACTGAGCACACTGCTTGCCGGACGCTATGAAGAAATTCATGTTCAAAGTCTTAGCTATACCGAGTTTCTTGAGTTCCATAACCTAACAGATAGCGACGAAACACTTTGGAAATACCTTAATTTTGGTGGACTTCCTGCACTGAAAGACATAGGCATTGACAATGAAGGCATGGTGAGCGAATACCTTTCGGGGGTGTTCAACACCATTATGCTGAAAGACATCATCGAGCGACACACCATTCGCAACATTCCTTTCATTCGCAACCTCGTCGTGTTTATGGCCGACACCATAGGCAAACTTAACTCTGCCAACAGTATAGTGAAATACATGAGGTCGCAAAACGTGGAAGTTTCCACCAACATTGTGCTCAACTATATGTCGTATTTCTGCGAGGCGTATCTCACCCACAAAGTGGACCGATACGACATTCATGGCAAAAAACTACTGGAGTCGAACAGCAAATGCTATTTCGGCGACATCGGTTTGCGCAACTTCATTGCCGGCGGTGAGCGCGACACCGACATTGAAAAAGTGATTGAAAATGTGGTGTATCTGCATTTGCTACATCTGGGCTACACCGTGAAAGTGGGGCAACTAAGGGCTGGTGAAATCGACTTCGTGTGCACAAAACCCGGCAAAAAAGCGTATGTGCAAGTGGCTTATCTAATCGCTAATCAAGAAACAAAAGAAAGGGAATTCGGAAATCTCTGCCTTATCCCCGACAACTATCCAAAATACGTTGTCTCGGCATCGCCACTACTCAAAAGCAGCGACTACAAAGGCGTGACACACCTACACCTCCGCCAATTCCTCACAAAAGGAATCTAACAATCCAACCAAAAAAAACCGCACCATAGCACCTTACCACCAAACACCATCAAAGGCAAGCACCATCAAAGGATCGGTTCATTTGATGGTGCTTTTTGTGTTTGCGAAAAATGCCTAATTATTTCTCAGATGATTGTTGAGGGGAAACAAGGTCCTCACTTGTTAAAATGTTCATATTTCTCTCTTAGCTCACTTTCTCGAAATCAGCCTTGAATAACGCATTGAGCGTCTCATCGTCTTGATTAATCACTTTCAGTTCTTCTTCGGTCAAGCCAAGCAAATCCTTATACTTTCGAGCATAGTAAACCACCTTCATCATCACTTTCACAAAATCAGCGCAGTCTAATTCCCTCTTATTTTGACCGCGCAAATGCTCAATAGTCGCAGCCATAAAATATGGCAGAATATGCTTTTGAATTTGCAAAGGATTCATATCCAAAACCAAAGACACCTCATCGGTATTCAATATCCATGCAAACATTGCACCCGACATCTTTTTTTGCAACAAACTGGCGGTATCCGGCTTAGCGTCAAGCACCCATTTAGCAATGGCGCGAATTTCATCACGATGCACCTTGCAAGCCTTCTCATCCTTCAGGTCGTCGAAGCGAGGCACCGGCACAAGTGCAGTAACCGTGGTATTGGGGCGAGTCTCGCCCATTCTGTAACCTCTTTTGTTATAATCATTATTATACCATTCCACAAATGCGTCTACCACCGAATCACACTGTTCGGTTCCAAAATACTTGTTTCCAAATCCCGCGTCGGCTCCACGAAGCATCCACATAATATATCCATCTAAATGTCCTTCGTGCAGTGCTGCGCGTTCCATATCCAGCACCGGCACATTGTAATAGTCGTGTGCCGTTGTGTCGGCTATCTCCACATATTTACGATGCAGCTTCGCCACATCTGCAAGCGTGAGTGTATCACCTGCGAAACCACCCTCATCAAGCACAACCTTATGCAGATGATAGAAATATCCATTGTAAGGAATATCGCAATCCTGCGAAGCATACGCCGACAAATTCACTGTTTTAGTGAAAGTCACCTCCCATTTGCCATCTTTGCGAGTCACATTTTCGCGATACAAATCATAGATGAGTTTCCCCATTTCCATCAGTCGGTCATATTTGCTCGCTTGCAATTGGTAATTCTGAGCATACATCACAGCCCAAACAGGGTCGGTTGACAAAGCATATAAGTTGGCAAGACGATAATACGACGCGTCGAAATTCGGATCAATATCAATGGCATGTTCATAACATCCCACAGACTCATCGTAGTTCTTCATCATATATGCCTTATTGCCCTTTTCCACCCACAGGCGGGCACTGTTAGGGAACTTCTTCAAACCCTTTTCATAAATTTCAATAGCCTCTTTGCGCTTCCCCACATGATAGAAGGCATTACCTGCAATAACGTATGAGTCAGCACCTGCATCTTTTAGCTTCAACAGCTTTTTCGCCCACTGATATGCTTCTTCATAATCTTGCTTAACAATATATCCATACACAATTTCATGGACAACCACCCAGTTGGAAGGATGCGCTTTATCCAAGTCCTTGAGCATATCAATGCCAGTATCCACCATTCCATTATCCATAAAGTGGATAGCATTCTGATGCTGTCGTTGCTCCTTTTCGTTAAAATCACTGAACACATTCGCACGAGCCTGAACCACGCCAAGCAAGAGCACCATTGCCACAAATAGCAACGCACAAGAAAACAAATGCCTTTTATCCATAATCTATAGGTTTTTAAACCGCAAATATACATAATAAACACCATAAAAAAAACGAAACCTCACACATTTTCATTCACAACACACACGGCTCTTTCATTTACAGCTATTTTTGATAGCGGTTGCTTGATTTGGTGAGGTTTGGTGGGATGGGGTGGGATGGGGTTGGGTGGAATGGAAGAGAACAAAAAGTCGGGGAATCATATCCGTTTTTAAATGAAAGAGCCGTGCTCAGTGGGTTGAAAAGAAAGAGGCGTGGTGAAATAAGAATTTTTTAAGAGTATGAAATTTGGTTGTTAGCGGAAAAATGTGTAAATTTGTATGTTTTATGACGCAAGCTCTCAAATAGGCGTAATATAGGTTTGAAACGGATGTTACGATGCTTGCGATAACCCGAAAATTTTATGTCAGAAGAATTATTACACGAAAATCAAGAACAGCAGTATTCTGCGTCAAACATCAAAGTGCTTGAAGGCCTTGAAGCAGTGCGTAAGCGCCCGGCTATGTATATTGGCGACACCCACGTGAAGGGTATGCACCACCTGGTGTCGGAAGTGGTGGACAACTCCATCGACGAGGCATTGGCAGGGTATTGCAACGAAATAAAAGTGTGCATCCACCCCGACAATTCCGTGTCGGTGAGCGACAATGGGCGCGGCATACCGGTGGATATGCACGAAAAGCTACACAAATCGGCACTCGAAGTGGTGATGACCGTGCTTCACGCCGGCGGCAAATTCGACAAAGGCTCCTACAAAGTGTCGGGCGGTTTGCACGGTGTGGGTGTGAGTTGTGTAAACGCCTTGAGCGACTATCTGCGCGCCGAAGTGCGCCGCGGCGGCAAGGTGTATATGCAAGAATACAGCAAAGGCAAGCCCACTTGCGGCGTGACCGTGATAGGTGAATGTGCGGAGGAAGACCATGGCACCACCATCAAATTCCACCCCGAAGCAGCCATCTTTAAAGACACCACCGACACAGCGGTGATGAAAGAGAACGAAACGGGCGAAGTGACCCCGCTGCTCTATCAATACAATATGCTCGCCAATCGCTTGCGCGACTTGGCTTACCTCAATGCCGGCGTGCACCTCTCGCTGTGCGATTTGAGAGTGACCGATGAAGCCACCGGCGAGCACCGACAAGAAGAATTCTATTCCGAAACCGGGTTAGACGACTTTGTGCGCTACCTCAACGAAGACAAAGAGGTGCTCATTAAAGAGGTGATTCACATCACAGCCAACAAGAAAACCGCCACCGACGAAGTGATTCCGGTGGAAGTGGCGATGACCTACGACAAAACCTCGAGCCAAAGCATACACTCCTTCGTGAACAATATCAACACCTACGAAGGCGGTACGCACCTCATCGGCTTCAAAAACGCCGTGGGCAATGTGGTGCGCGACTATGCCACCAACAGCAAGATGCTTGAAAAGGCAAAAGTGGACCTCAAAGCGGAAGACTTTTTGCAAGGTCTCACAGCCGTGGTGTCGGTGAAGGTGATGGAACCGCAATTTGAGGGTCAAACCAAAACCAAACTCGGCAACAGCGAGGTGCAAAGCGCGGTGTATGCCGCTGTGAAAGAAGCCCTTTCGCAATATTTTGAAGAAACGCCCAATAGCGCAAAAATTATTGTGGAAAAGGTGATTACCGCAGCCCAGGCACGTAAGGCAGCCGAAGAGGCACGCAAAAAGGTGTTGCGCAAATCGCCGCTTTCCGGCTCCGGCTTGCCCGGCAAACTCGCCGACTGCTCTTGCAAAGACCCGGCTCAATCCGAAATATTCTTGGTGGAGGGCGACTCGGCAGGCGGTTCGGCAAAGCAAGGTCGCGACCGTCAGTTCCAAGCCATTTTGCCGCTACGCGGTAAGATATTGAATGTGGAAAAAGTGCCCGAGCACAAAATCTACGACAGCGAAAGTGTGGTGACCATATTCCGCGCGCTTGGTGTGACCAACCCCAAGGAATTTGACCCCGAAAAATTGCGCTACCACCGCATCATTATCATGACCGATGCCGACGTGGACGGTGCGCACATTGCCACCTTGCTGATGACATTCTTCTATCGCCAAATACCCGATATCATTAACAACGGCTACCTCTATATTGCCACTCCGCCACTGTATCGCGCCATCAAAGGCAACGTGTCGGAATATTGCTGGACCGATATGCAAGTGCAGCAGTTCATAGAACGCTATGCCAAGGGCGATGAAAAGAATGTGAGAGTGCAGCGATTCAAAGGTCTTGGTGAAATGAACCCCGAGCAATTGTGGGAAACCACCATGGACCCCGAAGGACGTATGCTCAAACGCGTGACGGTGGAAGACGCCGTGAGTGCCGACGAAACATTCAAGATGCTCATGGGCGGCGATGTGCCACCGCGCCGACAATTTATTGAAGAAAACGCCACCTACGCCACTCTCGACACCTAATGCGGTGGTTGAGAGGGGTGAGTGTTTGCCCTCAGCTCACGGAAGCAATTTCCTTACATACCTTATTGCAGCGACCTGGAAATGCCAAGTCGCTGCATATTTGCAAAAAAGAGATTTCGCTCTGCAAGCGCTAAACAGAGGTGCTGAAGTTATTAACAAAAGTGCCGAGTTATCAACAATTATTTGAATTTAACGAGTTTTATCACCCAAATTTGCTAAAAAAATAATTCCTTTGCAGAGAGAACAACAAACCCGAAAGAATATGGGAAAAATAATTGCAATAGCGAACCAAAAAGGCGGTGTGGGAAAAACCACAACGGCAATCAACTTAGCGGCCTCTTTGGCTGTGAATAAGAAAAAAGTGCTTCTTATTGATGCCGACCCGCAGGCGAATGCCACCTCCGGACTGGGTGTTGACCCCAAGAAAATGAGTTCATCCATTTATGAATGCTTGGTAGACGAATACCCCATCCGCGGCACGGAAGTGAACACATGTGTGGAAGGACTCAACCTTGTGGGAAGCCGAATCGACTTGGTGGGAGCCGAACTTGAATTAATCAACAAACCAAACCGCGAGCGCGTGTTGGCAAAAGTGCTCCAAACGGCACGCGAGCAATACGACTACATCCTCATCGACTGTAGTCCCTCGTTAGGGCTTATCACCGTGAACGCCCTCACGGCAGCCGATTCCGTGATTATTCCGGTGCAAGCCGAATATTTTGCCTTGGAGGGTATCAGCAAATTGCTCAACACCATCCGCATTATCAAGGGAAAACTCAATCCGGCACTGCAAATAGAAGGCTTTTTGCTCACCATGTATGATGCCCGACTGAGATTAGCCAACCAAATCTACGAAGATTTGAAAAGCCACTTCGGCGATATGGTGTTTGGCACGGTGATACCGCGCAACATCCGCTTGAGCGAAGCGCCCAGCCACGGTTTGCCCGCCATCCTCTACGACCCCGCCAGCCGAGGCGCCACCAGCCACCTCCAATTGGCAAAAGAATTAATCGGCAAAGACCGAAAAAAGAAATAATGCTACATCTGAACAACAAAAAGGTATAACGATATATGGCTGTCAAAAGAAATGCGCTCGGACGCGGACTCGACTCACTCATCTCAATGGACGATGTGCAGCCAAGCGGCAGTTCGGCAATCAATGAAATAGCAATCCACCTCATCAAACCCAACCCCGACCAGCCTCGCACCAATTTCAACGAGGAAGCACTCGAGGAGCTGGCAACATCTATACGCGAGCACGGCATCATTCAGCCACTCACCGTGAGGGCTGCCGATGCCGGCACATATATGATTATATCGGGTGAACGACGGTTTCGCGCCGCCAAACTCGCCGGGCTGGAATCGGTGCCGGCGTATGTGCGCACAGCCAACGACAGTCAAATCACCGAAATGGCGCTCATCGAAAACATTCAGCGCGAAGACCTCAACGCCATTGAAATAGCCCTCACCTTCCGCAAGCTCATCGACCAATACGAGCTCACGCAAGAGCGATTGAGCGAGCGAATCGGTAAAAAGCGCGCCACCATTGCCAACTTTTTGCGACTGCTCAAACTCCCGGCTGAGGTGCAACTGGGATTGCGCGACAAAACGGTGGATATGGGTCACGCACGCGCCCTCCTTTCGGTGGAGAAACCCACGCAGCAACTTCGCCTCTACAATGAGATTCTGAAAAAAGGGCTCTCCGTAAGGCAAGTGGAGCAACGCGCCAAAGAAATCAACGAAGAATCCGCCAACGGCGATGCGCCGAAGTCGGGCAAAGAAAAATCGCGTAGCTCGGAATTCGATGTGCTGAAAAAGCACTTGAGCAAATCGTTTGGCGTGCCGGTAAATATGTCGTGCAGCGCCAATGGCAAAGGCAAAATCACTTTTCAATTTAGCAACGAAGCGGAATTGGAAAGAATTATCGCTCTATTCGACACGCTAAAACACTAACCCCCTCAATCCCCTCATTGCTTGTGAAACAAACCGCTGCATCACATATCACGCTATTGAAAGGCATCGTCACGGCACTGTGCCTGATGATGATATGCCCCTTGCAGTGCTATTCACAAGTGGAAAAGGTGAATAAGCCGGTGCGCAATCGCAGCGGAGTGCATCAGCCGGTGAGCACAGTCACCGACAGCACCGCCATGGTCCAAACCGGCGCATACGAACGCCAACCCGTGCTCGACGCCCAAGGCGACACAGTGAAATTCACTGCCGCCGATTCCGTGATTTTGGCGCAAGCCAAATTCGCACCCGACACCGCAGCCGCCACGCATTTGGGCAAATTGCGCGTGTTTAACCCCGACCCCAAGCGCGCTATGTGGCTATCGGCACTGTGCCCGGGACTGGGGCAAGTGTACAACCGCCGCTATTGGAAGATTCCCATTGTGGTGGGCGCATTCGTGGGATTGGGATACGGCACCGCGTGGAACAACCGGATGCTCGGCGACTACACCAAAGCCTACCGCGACATCACCGACAACGACCCCAACACGCGCAGCTATATGAACTTTTTTCCAAGCACTATGAAAGAAAGCGACTTGGATAAAGAATGGCTCACCAAAGCGCTGAAAAACAAGCGGTCGTATTATCGCCGCTATCGCGATATTTGCGTCATTAGCATGGTGGCGGTGTATTTTATCAATATCGTAGACGCCTATGTGGATGCCTCACTGGCGCACTTCGACATCTCCTCCGATTTAACGATGGATGTGAAGCCCGCAGCTATAGCTAATGAGCAGTCGATAGTGCCTTCGCTCGGGCTCCGATGTGCTTTCAATTTTTAAACAATAACAAAACCGACGATACATTTATGAAGAATTGCAGATTTTATTTATTCATTGGTTTGGCGCTTGCAGCCACCACATCGGTGTGGTCAGCGTCAAAGAAGACGATTCTATCGCTGAAAGAATCCATCACCGACGAATCAATCGTCTACCCCTACAGTTTTGAAATCAACACCCGCGAAATGCAGACCAACTGGTATTTGCAAAATTATGCCGTGGTCGACGATAAAGTGGAAAGCAAATCGCCGGAAGAAGTGAGCGACGCCGAGTATGTTCAGCGCCTGCGCGCCATTCCTTCGGGCGTGGAACTGCCATTCAACCCGGTGGTGAAATCCTACATCACCCGCTACATCACCAAAGAGCGCACCATGGTGTCGCAACTGCTGGGTATGACCCCCTACTATATGCCCATCTTTGAGCGCGCACTCGAAAAAGAAGGGTTGCCCCACGAATTGAAATACATTCCCATCATAGAATCGGCGCTCAACCCCAATGTGGTGTCGAATGCGGGTGCTGCCGGACTTTGGCAATTTATGGTCGACACCGGCAAAGACCTCGGCTTGGAAATCAACTCCTTGGTGGACGAACGCCGCGACCCCTACAAGTCGAGCGAAGCCGCCGCAGCATATTTCAAGCAACTGTATGGCATCTACAATGATTGGTCGCTCGCCATTGCCGCCTACAACTGCGGACCGGCAAACGTGAACAAAGCCTTGCGCCGGGTGAAAAACAACGACAAGCCCGACTATTGGACCATCTACGAATATCTGCCAAAGGAAACCCGCGGCTATGTGCCGGCTTTCATCGCCGCCACCTATGTGATGCACAATTATCAGAAGCACAACATCAACCCCGCACTGCCGAAGAAACCGCTCATTATCGACACCGTGAAGGTGAACTATCGCGTGAGCTTCAACCAAATTTCGAGCGTGCTCAACATCCCCGTGGAGGAAATCCGCATTCTCAATCCACAATATCGTCACGACATTATTCCGGGCGACACTCACCCCTACACCCTCGCCTTGCCATCGCAGCAAATTTATAGCTACATTATGGTGGAAGACAGCATCCGTGCTCAAGGCGGAGGAGGCAACTATGCCGTAAACAATGTGGCGCCCTCAAATCAAAATCGAACCGTGGCACAGGTAACGACGTCGACCGAAAAACCGGTTACGAAGGCTAAAAAGGTGGAAGAAAGCACCTACGTGGCGAATAATGCACCGAAGGCTACCAACGATGGCGGCGATGTGAAATACCACAAGGTGAAACGCGGCGAAACCATTGAGAGCATTGCAGAAGACTACAATGTGAGTGTGAACGAACTGATGGCACTCAACAACCTCAACCGCAAGCGCGTGAGCCGCGGTCAGGTACTGAAGATTGGTGGCGGACAGGTAGCGGAGAGCAAGCAACCCAAGGCTGAGCCATCCTATACCGCAAAACAAACCACCACCCCGGCTCCCAAAAAAGAAGCCGCTCCGAAGGTGGCAGAAAAAGTGCCCGCCAAAAAGGAAAATGTGGTTGCCAAGAAGGAAAGCAAAACCGCTGTGGCTCCATCGCACAAGGGCTCGTATAGCGTGAACGATGAAATCAGCGCTTCTGAAAAGAAGAAAACTGCCGCTACGGAGGAAGAGCGCACCACCGCAAGTAGGAAAAAGGTGACGCGCTACGAGGAAGAAAAACCGCGCACAAGCAGAAATTCGAAGCGTAATGCGGAGAAAGAAACGGCGCGCACTTCAAAGCGCAACAAGAAAAATCGCAACTACGACGACGACGAGAAAACAAGTTCGAAAAACAGAAAGAGCACCAAAGCCGGCAAGAAGAAAACCGCCGCAAAAGAAAAAGCTAATCCCACCAGCCACAGTGTGCGCTCAGGCGAATCGCTCGAACGCATTGCACACAGCTACGGATTGGGTACCGACCAACTGAAGAAGGCAAATCCGCAACTCAAAGACCCGGACAAACTTAAACCGGGAGAAAAACTCAATATTCCTAAAAAGAGCAGAAAAGCAAAGAGTAGCAAGGATAAGAGCAGTTCTTCATCCTCGAAAAAGAGCACAAGCAAGAAATCAAGCTCGAAGAAGAAAAAGTGAAAAATATGAAATAAAAATCTGCAAAGTGCGCTATGGGCGCCTTACAAATCCCCGCCAATTTTTGAGCGGGGATTTGTGTTATAGTAATTGGATGAGGTGGGGCGAGCGGGGAACGGAGCATGGAGCGATGACATCCGCGGGTAGCAAGATGCCTTTGGTATGTGATGGGTGCTATAGAGGCTATAGAGGCTATAGTGGCTATAGGGGCTATAGAGGCTATAGAAGCTATAGAGGCTATAGAAGCTATAGAAGCTATAGAAGCTATAGAGGCTATAGAGGCTATAGAGGCTATAGAGGCTATAGACCCTACCGGCGGCGGGGGGATATCTTGGTGGGGGTTATTTGGATTTGGG
>SAMEA3663025__coassemble_944_pt1 | contig 14753 bp, 11 predicted proteins | sample SAMEA3663025__metabat2_low_PE_039 | metagenome-assembled genome bin SAMEA3663025 (sample SAMEA3663025) | pig gut metagenome | biome: pig gut; feature: pig-associated habitat; material: faeces | place: France | collected 2012
TTTTAGCCTTTAAGCCACTATTGCACAACCCCTTTCTTTGAAAAGAACGTAAAATCAATAGTATTATTACGATGATTGTACTTTTAATAATCGCTTCACTCGTTGTACGGTACTTACCGGATTGCTTGGGAGGGAGGGAAAAATTTACAAGTGCAAATGTGCGCGAGGCTGCAAAATTACGGAACAATCGGCGATTTAGAGCATTCTAAGCGGTTGTTAATAACTTTTTTACGAATTTACAAAAATTAAGCAATTTAAATTTGTAAATTATGTGGAAATATAAGTAACTTTACACCCTGATTAGTGTGCGTGTACATTAGTAAAGGCAAAAATAGGATACAGCAGTGGGCTTTGCCCATTTTGAGGTGGAAAAAATCTCCATTTTGGGCACTTTCGCCACAGCGCACTATGGCAACTGAACGATACGAATTTTCAACAACAATGGCAGAACCCGTAGCATATCACATTCCCGCTTTGCTCCATGAGTGCATGGAGGGGCTCAACATCAATCCGAAGGGCACTTACATCGATGTGACTTTCGGCGGTGGCGGTCACAGCCGGGAAATTATCAAGCACTTGGGCAAGGGCGGAAGATTGCTGAGCATGGACCAAGATATGGATGCCTATGCCAACCGCATTGACGACGGGCGATTTACATTTGTACACGGCAATTTTGCTTTTTTGAAAAACTTTATGCGCTACTATGGCGTGAGCGGTGCCGATGGCATCTTGGCGGATTTGGGCGTGAGTTTTCACCACTTTGATGAAAGCGAACGCGGCTTTTCGTTCCGACACGATGCCCGCTTGGATATGCGCATGAACCAAGACGCTCGGCGCGATGCCTCGTGGGTGGTGAACAACTACAGCGAGGAGCAGATAGCCGATTTGCTGTATCTCTACGGCGAATTGAAGCAGAGCCGCCGCATGGCTGCCGCCATCGTGAAGGCACGCTCGCAATCCCCTATCACCACCACACACCAACTGATGGCTGTGGTGAAGCCTTTCATCAAGCCGGCACAAGAAAAGAAAGAGATGGCGCAGGTGTTTCAGGCGCTCAGAATTGAGGTCAACAATGAGATTGAGGTGCTCAAGCGCATGCTCTGCCAGGCGTTGGAATTGCTCAACCCCAACGGGCGCTTGGCTATCATCACCTATCATTCTTTGGAAGACCGCTTGGTGAAAAATTTTATCCGCACCGGCAATATTGAAGGCAAGATAGAAAAAGACTTTTTCGGAAGAATCAACAACCCGCTCAAGGCTGTGAACAACAAAGTGATTGTACCGAGCGAGGCGGAAGTGGCTGACAACCCGCGCTCCAGAAGCGCAAAGCTGCGTATCGCCTACAAAATCGCCGATTCATAAGTTTGAAACAAAACGAAACATTTTCTCACGCAGATGGCTACCGACAAGAAAAATAACAAAAACAAAAAATCAATTGCCAAGCAATGGGTTCAGGGCAGGAGTTTTCTTACCCTCGACTTCTTTCGTCGCAACGGGCTCTACATTCTCGGGGTGACGGCGCTGATTATGATGAAAATCAGCAAAAAATATGAATACCAAAATTGCTTGCAGCAAGTGATTAGCCTGAGCAAAGACTTGGAGAATGCCGAAACCGACTGCGTGATGGCAGGAGCAAAATATAATTCGCAAATCAGAGAGAGTGAAATGATGATGCGCATCGACACCAGCCACATCGACCTCACTATGCCCGACCAACCGCCCTACAAAATTAAAGACAAATGAGCAAAAACGGCAACATAAAGACATCCAAAACCAACAAAGGACGCATCCTTTGGCGCTACACCTTGGTGATACTGGGGCTGTTGGGCTTTTCTATTTTGATTACAGCGCGCCTTTTTAAAACCACGGTGATTCATGCCAAGGATTGGAACATTAAAGCCGATAGCGTGTGGCTCGACACCGTGACGCTCTATGGCGAACGCGGACGCATTCTTGCCGACGATGGCAGTGTGCTTGCAGCCAACATGTATTTCTCCCAAGCGATGATCGACTGGAGATGCGATGGCTTTAAAGACTCTGTCTTCTACAGAGACTTGGGTGCACTGTGCGACAGTTTGACGATTTTCGATGCTTCAAAAACGAAAGAGCAGTGGCAAAAAGAACTCAAAAAAGCCAAAAAAGCCCGGAGCAGAAGTTACAAACTCTTTGGCGATTCGCTGCTCACGCACACGGAATTTGCACGGGTGAAAAAATTCCCGGTGTTCAACGATTCGAATTTTGTGATGCTCTACGAAACGCGAAAACGCCGCCGCAACAAGCCCTATGGCTCGATGGCGGCACGAAGCATCGGCAATGTGATAGAGCCGCAAAACAAATACTACACCTATATCAACTGGAAGGATAAGGCTTTCAATGAAACTCGCGTGCGCCAACTCCTACCGGCGCTTGCCGATAGCCTCCAGGTGGTGTATCCCAAAATCAAAGCCAAAGAATGGCGAAGCATCTTATCGAAAGGCTGCAAAGAAAAAAGCGACACGTTTAGATTGATTCCCGAGCCGGTGATTGAAGACTCGCTGTTCCGCATCCGAAAAATGCCTTTTTTCAAAACTTTCAAATCGATGCTTGTGTATAAGAAGGTGAAAGATGTGGGCGGTCAGCATGGGTCGTCGGGATTGGAAAAAGCGCTCGACAGTTTGCTCTTTGGCGTGCCGGTAAGGGCTCCGAAGGTGGCACTCAATATCAATACCACCAACTATGGCGCCAAGCCGCTGCCAGGCTACGATGTGACCACCACCATCAATATCGCACTGCAAGAAATTGTGGAAACCGAACTGCTCAAAAAACTCAACGAAGCAAAATCCGAATGGGGATGCGCCATTCTGATGGAAGTGAGCACCGGCGAAATCAAAGCCATTTCCAACTTTGACTACGACTATAAAAAAGGCTACTACAAAGAGGGCGTGAACCACGCCGTGCTCCGCTACGAACCGGGCTCTGTGCTCAAAGCCATCAATTTGATGGTGGCTCTGGAAGAGGGTATCATTAGCGATTTGGACCAAACTTTTGAACTCGGTAAGGAATTTCGCCCCGCACGAGGCGTGCTGGTGAGAGACCAACACCCCCGCGCAAACGCCAGCACTCGCAGCATTCTTGCTTTCTCGCTGAATGTGGGTATGGCTAAAATTATGTGGAGAAAGTATGGCAACAATCCTCAAGGATTGCAGCAAAAACTCCATGAAATGGGCTTTTTCGACCCCTTCAATTCGGGCATTGCCGGCGAAATGCCGCCTCGCTACAATCAAGTGGGAATGAGCAGTCAAGAACTGCAAACCTTCGGCGAACAATGCTATGGCTACGGCGCCATTATGTCGCCTCTCTACGTGATGGGGATATACAACGCCTGGGCAAATAATGGCCAATTCGTGCGCCCGCACTTGGTGAAAAAACTTTCGCGCGAAGGCGAAGCCGATTCTATCGTGCCCATCACCTACATCCGCCAACAAGTGTGCACGCCCGAAAATGCAGCAAAATTGCGCGAACTGCTCTATGGGGTGGTTCACATTCCCGATGGCACGGCTGATAATTTGATAGATTGTAAGGTGCCTTTGGCTGGAAAAACCGGCACGGCTTATGTGTCGGAAGGCAAAAAAGGATATGGCGAAAAGAAGCGCTACACCTTTTGTGGCTTCTTCCCCTACGATAAGCCTATGTATTCGTGCATCGTGCTGATTTACGGCGGTGCCACCTCTGCCGCTGCCGGTAGTGGTAGGGTGATGGCAAACATTGCCGAGAAGATGCGCGCACGCGGACTTTTAGGCAGTGAAAGCAACTATGAGCGTAGCATCACCCACGAGGCGGGCGACAAAGAAGCACCCATGTATGTGGCGGCAAGCGACAAAGCATCTCGACACGCCTATATCAAAAAAGCAGTGGGCAATACGCCGGGCAAATATTGCTCGCGTCCGGCATCCGGAAAAGGGGTGCCCGATGTGAAGGGGCTCAACCTGCGCGATGCGGTGGCAAGGCTCGAAAAATTGGGCTTGCGCGTGCACTGCGAAGGTGTGGGCGTGGTGGTCGGACAAAGTGTGCCTCCGGGCGCTGCCGTGCACCGCGGCACCGGCATCAAACTGACCCTATCAAACAACCCGAAAATGAAATAAGTATTCATCGATATCTGATTGAAAATTTATATACGAAAATGGAAAAACAATTGCAACAACTTCTCGCACACGTGGCGGTTCGACAAGTAGTGGGTAATGCCGATGTGGCGATTACAAGCATCACCAACGACTCGCGACAAGCACAGCCCGGAGCCCTGTTCATTGCCGTGAAAGGGGTGGCGGTGGATGCCCACCAATTCATTCCGCAAGTGGTGGAGGCCGGCGCTGCGGCAGTGGTGTGTGAAGAGTTGCCCGCCTCAATTCACGATGGCGTTACCTATATAAAGGTGGACAACAGTATCATTGCCTTGGCACACATTGCCGGCGCATGGTATGATTATCCGAGCACCAAACTCAAATTGGTGGGGGTGACCGGCACCAACGGCAAAACCTCCATCGCCTCGCTGCTTTATAGCCTCACCCAAATGATGGGCTACAAGGCGGGGCTGCTCTCTACGGTGAAAAATGTGGTGGACCGCAAGGTGTATCCTGCCAAGCAAACCACCCCGGATCATCTGACCCTCAACCGATTGCTCGCCGAAATGGTGGATGCCGGATGCGACTACGCTTTTATGGAAGTGAGTTCGCACGCTTGCGCACAGCACCGCATCGAGGGGCTGACTTTCGCCGGTGGCGTGTTTACCAACCTCACGCGCGACCACCTCGACTTCCACAAAACCGTGGATGCCTATATCAAAGCCAAAAAATCTTTTTTCGATGGCCTTGGCAGCGATGCCTTTGCCTTGGTGAATGCCGACGATAAGGTGGGCGCCGTGATGCTGCAAAATTGCGTGGCACGCCACTACACCTACTCGCTGCGCACCCTTGCCGACTTTAAAGCACAAGTGATAGAAGAGCGACTCGATGGCTCTACCATCACCCTCAACGGAAAAGAATTGGAAGTGGCGTTCACCGGACGCTTCAATGTGTATAACTTGGCTGCTGTGTATGGCGTGGCGGTGCTCTTGGGCTTCGACGCCCACGACGTGGCGGTGAAAACCAGTTTGCTCAAGCCGGTGCAGGGGCGTTTCCAAACACTGCGTTCGCCTCGCGGCTACGTAGCCGTGGTGGATTATGCCCACACACCCGACGCCTTGGTGAATGTGCTCTCCACCATCCACGATGTGCTCGGGAGCAATGGCAAGGTGATTACCGTGTGTGGCTGCGGGGGCAACCGCGACAAAGGCAAACGCCCCATTATGGCTGCCGAAGCCGCCAACAGAAGTCAACAAGTGATTCTCACCAGCGACAATCCGCGCAACGAGGACCCCGATGAAATCATTCGCGAAATGGAAGCCGGGCTCTCCGAACAAGCCCGACGCCATGTGCTCAAAATCACCGACCGGAAAGAAGCCATTAAGGCTGCCTGCCAATTTGCCAACCCCGGCGATGTGGTGCTGGTGGCAGGGAAAGGTCACGAAACGTATCAAGAAATCAACGGGGTGAAGCATCATTTCGACGACACCGAAGTGCTCACCCAAATATTTAACCACGAACAATAAACTCTGATTCGATATGCTATATCATCTATTTCACGCATTAGAAGAGTATTCCGTGCCCGGCGCACGCTTGTTTGAATACATCACCTTCCGCTCCGGTATGGCGCTGGTGCTTTCGCTTTTCATCGCCATCGTGTTTGGCAGAAAAATTATTGAGCGCTTGCAATTGATGCAAGTGGGCGAAATCGTGCGCAACCTCGGTCTCCAAGGGCAGATGGAAAAGAAAGGTACGCCCACCATGGGTGGTGTGATTATCATTATTTCCATCCTCGTGCCTTGCTTGCTTTTGGGCAAACTCAACAATGTGTATATGCTGCTAATGATTGTTGCCACGCTTTGGTGCGGAGCCTTGGGCTTTGCCGACGATTATCTGAAAATTGCACGCCACAATAAAGACGGCATGAAGGGCAAATTCAAAATCATCGGACAAGTGGGGCTGGGATTGATTGTGGGACTCACTATGTATCTCTCGCCCAATATCGTGATCAACGAAAATGTGGTGGTGGAAAATAAGCAAACCAGCGAAATGGTGGTGAAGCACAATAGCGAAACACAAAAATCCACCAAAACCACCATCCCCTTTGTGAAGAACCACAATTTCGATTATGCCATGCTCACGAAATGGATGGGCGACCACGCACAAACCGGCGGCTGGATTGTGTTTATTTTGGTTACCATTTTTGTGGTAACCGCCGTGAGCAATGGTGCCAACCTCACCGACGGTCTCGATGGCTTAGCCACCGGCACCTCTGCCATCATAGGGGTGGCATTGGCGATTATGTGCTATCTGGGCGGCAATGTGATTTATTCGTCGTACCTCAACATTATGTACATCCCGGAAAGTTCGGAATTGGTGGTGTATGCCTCCGCTTTCATCGGTGCCACCATCGGTTTCTTATGGTATAATTCCTTCCCGGCACAGGTGTTTATGGGCGACACCGGCAGCCTCTGCTTGGGTGGCATCATTGCCGTGTTTGCCATCCTCATCCGCAAGGAATTGCTCATCCCCATTTTGTGCCTCACTTTCTTTGTGGAAGACATTTCGGTGATGATGCAAGTGGCATATTTCAAATACACGAAAAAGAAAACCGGCGTGGGCAAGCGTATCTTCAAAATGACGCCTCTCCACCACCATTTTCAAGTGCCCGGCGGCAAGGTCGATGCCCTTTGGCAAAAACCCCTCAACGCCATTCCTGAGTCGAAAATCGTGATGCGATTTTTCTTGGTGGCTATCTTTTTGGCGGTTATCACTTTTGTGACATTAAAAATTCGATAATTCCTTTTACACATATATTTACATATATATAGGCAATGACAACAAACAACAAACGTATAGTAGTGCTTGGTGGAGGCGAAAGTGGCGCCGGAGCCGCCGTGCTCGCCAAGGTGAAGGGTATGGATGTGTGGCTGAGCGATATGGGGAGCATTGCACCGAAATATAAAGAGTTGCTCAATCGCTACCACATTGCTTGGGAAGAAGGACAGCACACCGAAGAAAAGGTGCTGCAAGCCCACGAAATTATCAAGAGTCCGGGCATCCCTTCCTCGGTTCCCATTCTGCAAAAAGCAGCGGCTAAACACATTCCTATCATCAGCGAAATTGAGTTTGCCGGGCGCTACACCGATGCCAAAATGGTGTGCATCACCGGTAGCAACGGCAAAACTACCACCACTATGCTCACCTACCACATCCTCTCCAAGGCCGGACTGAATGTGGGCCTTGCCGGCAATGTGGGCAATAGCTTGGCGCTGCAAGTGGCCACTGAGCATCACGATGTGTATGTGATTGAATTGAGCAGTTTCCAACTCGATAATATGTATCAATTCAAGGCGAATGTGGCGGTGCTGCTCAACATCACCCCCGACCACCTCGACCGCTACGACTTTAAGATGGAGAATTATGCCGCTGCCAAATTCCGCATCATGCAAAACCAGGATGCCAACGACACGTTTATCTATTGGCAAGGCGACCCCATTATCGATGCCCAACTCAAGCATATCCACACCGAAGCCCGACTCCTGCCCTTCGATGCCACGACCGACGAATCGCTGGCGGCATACGTTGATGCCGACAATATGGTGAATTTCAACATCGATGGACACCAATGGCAAATTCCGAGAGCCGAACTCGCTATCAAGGGGCTGCACAATGTATACAATTCTATGGCTGCCGGTTTGTCGGCTTCGTGCTTGCACATTAAGCAAGACGTGATTCGCCGAGCACTCGCCGATTTCGAGGCGGTGGAGCATCGATTGGAATTTGTGCGCACCGTGAATGGCGTAACCTATATCAACGATTCCAAAGCCACCAACGTGAATGCTTGCTACTATGCCCTTGAAAGTATGACTACCCCGGTGGTGCTCATTCTCGGCGGAAAAGATAAAGGCAACGACTACACCGAATTGCTCGATTTTGTGCGCACCAAAGTGCGCGCCATTGTGTGCTTGGGTGCCGACAATAGCAAAATCCTGCAATTCTTCAACGGAAAAGTGCCTCAAATCGCCGACACTCACAGCATGAAAGAATGCCTTGCCAAATGCGAAGAATGGGCGCAAAAGGGCGACACCGTGCTGCTCTCGCCTTGCTGCGCAAGTTTCGACTTGTTTCGCAATATGGAAGACCGCGGCGAGCAATTTAAAAATGGCGTGAATGCCATAGCAGAATAATCCACTCCATAGCTTTTATCTCTATCAATGAGCAACAATAAATCACATATCAGCGAAAAGGCGCATCGCTACGAGGAAATGACGCGTAAGCATGGCGACCCCTGGATTTGGGGCATCTACATTATGCTTATCGTGATTTCGCTGGTGGAAACCTATAGCGCCGCTTCTCGCGAAGTGGTAAAAATGGGTGTGTATATGCCCATCCTTAAGCACATCCTCTTCTTAATGATTGGCGGAGGCCTGCTGCTTGCCACCTATCGCATTCCCTACACCAATAAAAAATACCTTATTTTCTACACCGTGGGGCTCACCGCAATTTCGATTTTGCTGCTGATATATGTGCTCTTTTTTGGTGAAAACTACAACAATGCCCAGCGTTCGTTTCGGGTGGTGGGCATATCGGTTCAGCCTTTTGAAATTGCCAAATTGGCGGTGGTGCTATGCCTTTCGCTCGTGCTTTCGCGCACACAGAAAGGCAATGGCGTGAGCAACAATGGTGTGATCGTGTGTGTGCTACTCATTGCCGTGTATGGCTTGCTCACCTATGTGAATGGTATGACCAACTTCTTGCTGCTCACGAGCATCAGTTTGGTGATGATGGTGGTGGGCGGCATCACCTTCAAGAGAATTGCCATTTTGCTGGTGGCCTTTGGATTGGTGGGCGGCGCTATCTATATGATTAAGTCGTCGAACGATGATAAAGATGAAAACCTGCAAAAATCACGCTCCCAAACCGAACAGGTGATGCAAGAGGGTGAAACCGGCGACTTGGTTGCGGAGCAAGCCTCCAAAAAAGGAAAAAAGAAGGTGGACCGCTCTAATGTGCGCAAAAAGCGCATCGAAAATTGGCTCAACAACGATTCGCTGTGGACTCGACCTATCATTCCCAACGAAAACGACCAGGAGATGTTTGCCTACATGGCGCAGGCTCACGGCGGCGTGACGGGGGTGTTTTTCGGCAATTCGCGCGAAACGAGCCGTTTGCCTCTGGCTTCGAGCGACTATGTGTTCTCTATCATTGTGGAAGACACCGGGCTCATTGGCGGGGTGATTGTGCTCACCCTCTTTTTGGCACTGTTGCTGCGCGCCGCTATGATAGCGCGCCGCTGTAGGCGCACCTTGCCTACGCTGATGGTGATTGGATTGGCTTCTATGATTACCCTGCAAGCGCTGTTTCACATTGCCATCAACACCGGCGTATTTCCGGTGTCGGGCCAACCTTTACCGCTCATCTCGAAGGGCGGCTCTGCCATTGTGGTCACCAGTTATGCCTTTGCGCTTTTGCTGAGCATCAGCCGCACGGTGGCAGGACTTACGGATAAAGAAAATGCAACGAAAGAAGAGATGGCTCTGCCCGAAGAATTGCGCGCGGAGAATCCTTCACAACTTATCAATTATAAAAATGTCTGGAAATAGTAAACGATTTCTTGTGAGCGGCGGAGGTACCGGCGGTCACATTTTTCCGGCGCTTTCAATTGCCAACGAAATTCGCCGGCGATTCCCTCAAGCTCAAATCTTGTTTGTGGGCGCTGAGGGCAGAATGGAAATGGAACGCGTGCCGGCTGCCGGCTACGATATCAAAGGGCTGCCGGTGTGTGGATTCGACCGCAAGCACTTGCTCCGCAATGTGAAGGTGCTGATGAAATTGTGGAAAAGCATTCGATTGGCAAACCAAATTTTGAAGGATTTCAAACCCGATATTGCCATTGGCGTGGGCGGATATGCCAGCGGCCCGATGCTGAAGGCTGCACAAAAGAAGGGTATCCCCACCTTGCTACAGGAGCAAAACTCCTACGCCGGGGTCACCAACAAACTCCTTGCCAAAGGGGCAAAGTGCATTTGCGTGGCCTACGAGGGGATGGAACGCTTTTTCCCTGCCGAAAAAATTGTGCTCACCGGCAATCCGGTGCGCCGAAATCTATTGGAATGTGAGGCGTCGGCAGAAGATGCAAAAAAGGCGCTGGGCATCGACCCCGACAAGGCTACCGTGCTGATTATTGGCGGCAGCCTCGGCGCTCGCACCATCAATCAAAGCATCATCGGCGATTTGCACAAAATCGGTGCCGTGGCTAATGAGGTGCAGGTGGTGTGGCAAAGCGGCAAAATCTACGATGAGCAATGCCGGGAAGCCCTGAAGCAATCGGGCGTGAAAAATGTGATTCAAATGCCGTTTATCAGCAATATGGATATGGCTTACCGCGCTGCCGACTTGGTGGTTTCGCGTGCCGGAGCAAGCAGCATCAGCGAACTCCAACTCTTGGGCAAACCCTCGATTTTGGTGCCTTCGCCCAATGTGGCGGAAGACCACCAAACCAAAAATGCGCTCGCCCTTGCCAACCGCAATGCCGCCATTATGGTGGCTGATGCCGATGCACCGGAAAAACTGGTCGACACCATGCTTGCCACCATCAACGACCCCGAAACACTCAGCTCGCTCGGGGAAAATGTGGAACGCATGGCACTGCTCAATGCTGCCGAGCACATCGTGGACGAAGTAATGAAAATTGTGGGTTCGTAAACCCCTCTACGAGTTAACAAGCCACCAAGAGTTGTAGAAAGCAAATCACTTTCTTCTTTACTCCTAAAATAATATCTTCTTAACTTCTAAAAAAAATATAATCTCACTGTGATGAAAGATTTTGATTGCATATATTTTGTGGGCGGTGGCGGCATAGGTATGGCGGCACTCGAACGCTATTTCTTGTCGAAAGGTAAAAAAGTGGCGGCTTACGACCGCACGCCGAGCGAACTCACCGCCGCACTGGAGGCGGAAGGGGTGGCTTTTGCCTACGACGAAGATCCGGCGCTCATCCCCGATTATTGTCGCGATGCCAACACCACCCTCGTGGTCTACACCCCTGCCATCCCCGATTCGCACGCCGGTTTGCAATGGTTCAGAAGCCACGGATTTGAGGTAGTGAAGCGCGCCAAAGTGCTCGGCGTGGTTACGGAGCATTCGCAAGCGCTCTGCTTTGCCGGCACACATGGCAAAACCACCACTTCGAGTATGGCGGCTCACATTTTGGAGGTGTCGGGCATTGGTAGCAATGCTTTCTTGGGTGGCGTGCTGCGCAATTATGGCAGCAATTTTCTGCTTTCCGATAGTAGCCCCTATTCCGTGATTGAAGCCGACGAATTCGACCGCTCGTTTCATCATCTGAAGCCCTACATCGCGGTGATTACCTCCACCGATGCCGACCACCTCGACATCTATGGCACCTACGAAAATTATTTGGAGAGTTTTGCACATTTCACCGAATTGATTCGCCCGGGCGGCGCACTCATCGTGCACACTGGTTTGGATTTGAAGCCGCGCATCGGCGATGAAGTGAGATGCTACACCTATTCGCTTAGCGAAGGCGACTTCCACGCCGCCAATGTGCGCAAGGGCAACGGGAACATCGTGTTCGACTTTGTAACACCCGATGGCGTGATTGCCGACGTGAACCTCGGTGTGCCGGTGGATATCAATATCGAAAATGCCGTGGCGGCTATGGCGGCTTGCCATTTGGCGAACGTGCCGGCGGATGCCATGAAAGAGGCAATTGGCTCGTTTATGGGACCCAAACGCCGCTTTGAATTTTGGCTCAAAACACCAAACAAAGTGGTTATCGACGACTATGCACACCATCCCGATGAATTGCGGGCTTCCATTCGGTCGGTGAAGAGCCTGTACCCCAACCGTAGGCTCACGGTGATTTTCCAGCCGCACCTCTATAGCCGCACGCGCGATTTTGCGCCCGAATTTGCCGCTGCTCTCTCCGAAGCCGACGAATTGATTTTGCTGCCTATCTATCCGGCACGCGAATTGCCCATTGAGGGGGTGAACAGCGAATTGATTTTGAAAGATGTGAAATGCCCTAATAAGAAGATTTACAGCAAAGAAAACTTGCTTAAATCAATTCAAAATCTTAACTTTGAAGTGCTGCTCACCGTGGGAGCAGGCGACATCGTGAACTTACTACCCGAAATTTGTGAAGAAGTAAAAAAACAACAACATTGAAATACGCGCGCTACATCATCATCATCATTCTCGCAAGCCTGCTCTTGTGGGGCGTGGTGTGGGCTAAAGGTCGCACCGAGGGCGAGAAGTGTGTGAAAGTGGATATTCGCATTGAAAACAACGATAGCACGTCGTTCGTGAATGCCGAAGGGGTGCTGCAATACCTCAACCAATGCCACTTGCGCTTGATTGGTGTGCCTATGAAGGATATCGACATTCAGGCGGTGGAAGAGGCGCTCGCACGCTCGCCCTATTTGGAGTATGGCGAATGTGTGAAGGCTTCTGATGGCGTGCTGATGGTGAAGGTGAAGCAATTGGTGCCGGTGATGAGGGTGATGGATGGCGATAATGCCTACTACGTGAACCGCGACGGCAAACAAATGCCGGTGTCCACTTCTTTCTCCTCCGATGTGATGATTGTGAAAGGACACTTCACCGCAAAATATCCGCCGCAGCGATTGATTCCGCTCATCGATTACGTGCAATCCGATTCGATGATTAATGCCTTGGTGGGTATGATTGAATACCGCGATTCCAATAATATCTATATCGTGCCCAATATTTTGGGACATGTGGTGAATTTTGGCAGCGTGGACAATATTGAAAACAAATTCAAAAAACTCTTGCTTTTCTACCGGAAAGTGATGCCGGAAAAAGGATGGAACACCTACGACACCATTTCGGTGAAGTGGAACCATCAGGTGGTGGGCAATTTGCGACACAAGAAGGTGGTGCACGAACACGTGGACTCCATCGGTGAAAGCAACGAAAACGAATCGCTTGCACCGCAAACCATGGCGAGCGATGCGGAAGCAGAAAGCCACGAAGCTAAGCAAAAACCTCCGGAAAAGGCGAAAGAAAAACCTAAAGACTCGCCCAAAGCAAAAGCCGATGCACCCAAAAAAAAGGAGAACAACAAGGCTAAATCAAAAACCGATTCGAAAAAAAATAAGAAAAAATAATCAACCACATAACTAACTCTATCATTTATGGAAAATCTCCAACATATCGTGGCAATTGAAATAGGCAGCACAAAAATTGTGGGGGCTATTGCTGAAAAAAGCACAACAGGGTATCTGAGTGTAAACCATCTTGAAGAAGAAAAACTTACCAACTGCGTGCGCTACGGTTGCGTGCAAAATGTGGAAAACACCAAAAACGCTATCGTGCGCATTGTGAAGAAACTGGAAAATAAAGTGGATGGTGATATCACCGACATTTATGTGGGTTTCAACGGACGTTCGCTTCACTCGGTGCCTACCGAAATCGACCGAAACCTCAATATTTCGGAATCTATCACCAAACAAAATATCGAAAACCTGAAGCAGAGCGCTTTTAAAGAACCTATCGCTTCGTTTGAACCTATCGATATCGTGGCACAAACCTACTATGTGGATAATAAAGAAAATCCTAACCCGGTGGGCTGCTGCGGCGGTAGCATCAATATCAAATTTAATCGAATCGTGGCAAAACCCACGCTGCAACTCAACCTCCGACGCGCTATCGGCGACTATAAGGTGAAAAAACTGATGGTCACTTCGTTGGCTATGGCTGATAGCATACTCACCGAAGAGGAACGAATGCTGGGGTGCATGCTCGTGGATATGGGCGCCGAAACCACCACCGTGTCAATCTTTAAAGCCGGCACCCTGGTGTATTTCACCACGCTGCCTTTCGGCGGACGCAACCTCACCCGCGACTTGGTGAACGGATTGCAAAACACCACCGAAGAAAAAGCCGAAATGGTGAAAAAAGCCATCGCCGAACCGCTGAACCTGAATGCTGAAAGCATCACTATCAATGATGTGAACTCAAAATCTGCCATCAATTATATCATTTCGCGCACGTCTGAAATGATTACCAATGTGAATAAACAAATTGAATACGCACACCTCCAATCTGCCGATGTGAAAACCATCGTGCTGGTGGGTGGCGGCGCCAAACTCAAAGGCTTGCAAGCCGAATTTAAGGAGAAAACCAAGATTGAAACGCGCATGGGTACCACTCCTCCGGGCGTGAATATCTTGAACCACGAAATCAATAAATTTGAATATATTCAAGTGTTCTCTTTGCTCAATAAGGCTGCCGAAATGATTGCCGACGGCGCTACCTGTGTGCGCCGACACTTCTACGAACCTGCCGACGGACCTACCATCACCACCGAACAGCAGGCAGAAGAACAACCTAAAGAGAAAGAAAAGCAGAAAAAGAAACGCTCGTTTTTTGGACAAATTCGCGATAAATTCGACGAACTCCTTACAGAAGAAGGCAGAGACGATTAAACCATATCTCTTCACTGCAGTGAGCATCAACACAGTATACACCCACTTAACTCGACAACAAAAATGACTGACAACGACAATATTTTCAACGAGATAGATATCAACTCAGGCTTTGAGCCCGTGCTCATCAACGGCAACAAAGAGTCCAACCCTGCACCCACTATCATCAAAGTGGTGGGCG
>SAMEA3663025__coassemble_998_pt1 | contig 14038 bp, 16 predicted proteins | sample SAMEA3663025__metabat2_low_PE_039 | metagenome-assembled genome bin SAMEA3663025 (sample SAMEA3663025) | pig gut metagenome | biome: pig gut; feature: pig-associated habitat; material: faeces | place: France | collected 2012
AACACGAAAATAGGAGATAAACACCCTATGATTAGTGTTTACCTCCTACTCGATTGTGCGCTTCCTCTGCTGCTTTTTGCTCACACAAATCCCAATTTTTTTGCTCACACGGATCCCGATTTTTTTGCTCACACGGATCCCACGGATCTCACAGGATTGCTTTGTGGATGTGGAATCTCACGGAGGCTGGGAGAATGGGTGTGAGGTGTTGTCAGATTACTCCGATTGCTCTGAGTGCTCCGATTACTAAGGCTCACACAGATTCAACGAGATTCACAAAAATAATTTGTGAAAAATTCGTGGCAGAAAAAAACACCTATTTAATCCATTAAAAATCCATTAACACCAATTATTTTTTAACCCTCCATACCCTATTGCTCGTTGACCTGTCGCCTTTTTTAAAATCGGTGTAAATCGGGTTTAAATGGATAAAATAGGTGTGAAAATCGGATTGAATAGGCTTCCAAGAGCAATCGTAATCCTCTGTGAGATTTTACGTTAGGCGTGCAAATCCTGTGAGATCTGTGGGATCCGTGTGAGGCGCTCACACAGATTCAACGAGATTCAACAAAAATAATTTGTGATAATTTGTGGCTGAGTGGGGCTGAAACATGCCGAAGGCATGAACCTACGCTATGATGAAATCGTAGCGTTTGAAACACTTGCTTTTAGATGGTTGTAAGCATGAATGCCATATAGTGTGGCAGGGTGAGCACGTTGTTCCCTCTGCCGATATTGTAGTCACCCACTTTTATTCCTGATTCAATATGGTATTTCTCTGGGTGGTTGAGCAATGTTTTCAGAGATTTGGCATTGCCGTTTTTTGCTTTACATTCAACTGGTGTTGATTTCCCTTTGTACCGAATAAAGAAGTCGATTTCAAAACTGTCGGTTTTTTGGAAGTAATAGAGTTGTCTTCCCATTTTTCCAAAGATGTCGGCAATGGCATTCTCAAAGATTGCGCCTTTAAACCCAAACAAATCTCCATTAAGAATATCGAATTGAGTGCCCTCGTCAAGCATACTGATAAACAATCCGGTATCAGCCATATATATTTTAAAATTGTTGTGAATGGCGTTTCCGCTAAACGGAAGTTCGGGAATAGACAGATTGTAGCAGCGGCGCACTATTCCCGCATCTTCGATCCATTGTAGGCTTCCCTTAAAATCTTTGCTTCTTCCTCCCTTTTTGACAATGGAGTATGTGAACTTTTTATTGTCGCGACCCAATTGTCGGGGAATCGACTCAAAGCACTCTCGAATATGTGGTTTATCTTCCGGGAGGGCATATTTCACCATATCGATTTCGTATTCGTCGACTATTTGCCGTTGAACTTTTCTCGTTTGGTTGATGTCATGTGTGTCAAGAAATGTTTTAATAGCTTCCGGCATACCTCCTACTATTATATATTGTAGGAATAATTCTCGCATTCGATTGTGAATGGCGTCCGGTACAGGAGTTTCATTGACCAAACATTCGTGTAAAAGGTCGAAAACAGGTTTCTTGATGCCGTTAGCCCAAGTCCATTCCTCAAAGTCCATTGGGTACATGTCGATAATGTCCTCAAATCCTACCGGGATAGAGGCTTCCCTGTCGTCTTGTAGGTCGCTTCGGTAACCATTTACGCCCAACAACGAGCCCGTGCATATCACATCGTATCGGCCATCAAGTTTAAAAAATTTGAGCGACGACCTTGCTTTTGCACAGTCTTGTATTTCGTCGAATATAAGACATGTGTTGTATGGTTCAAATATGGCACTTGGAATAGCCGCAGAAATAGCCACTGTAAGGTAATTAATGTCCAAACTCCCATTAAAGATGGATTTGAGTTGAGGCTGTTGGTGAAAATCAATGTAAATCACCTCCTTGTAATGTTCTTTAGCAAATTTGAGAACAGAACTGGTTTTTCCGCATTGGCGAACTCCTTTTATTACCAGTGGTTTTCTATTTTCAGACTTTTTCCAATTTTGAAAATATGTCTCAATTTTTCGTTTATACATAAGTGTTTGAATTTTAGTGAGATAGTGATTTTATTACACTTTTTCGGGCGACTTTTATGCGAACATCAACACTTTTTCGGGCGACTTTTGTGTGAATATCAACACTTTTTCGGGCGACTTTTGTGCAAAGTTAGATTTTTTATTGATAATTACCAAAAATTGCGATTTTTTATTTGGGATTTCTTGGGGGGGAAGAAATGTTTTGTTTTTGTGGGGAGATTTTTGGGGGATTTTATAACTTTGTGGGTGGTTTTTTTTTGCGTAATTTAATTTATTATGATGAATATGAAACGTGTGGTTTTGATTTTTGCGCTGATGGTGGCGGTGCTGCCGTTGGCGGCTCAAAATAGTGGTTCCATTTTGGGGAAGTATAAGAAGGCGTTGATTATCGGGGCGCACCCCGACGACCCGGAGTATTGCTGCGGTGGCACGGCGTTGATGCTTCAGCGCACGGGCTGCGAGGTGGTGAATGTGTATCTCACTGGCGGTGAGGCCGGCATTCCAGGCAAGAGCGGCGATGAGGCGAAGGCTATCCGCCGGAAGGAAATCAGCGATGCGTGCGCCATTATGGGTGTGCGCCATGTGCAACTCACGCAGGTGGATGGCGCGTGCGAAATCACCAAGGAGCGCTACGCCGAAATGAAGGCGGTGATTGAGCGTGAAAAGCCTGATGTGGTGTTCACCCATTGGCCCATCGATTCGCATCGCGACCACCGTATTTGCAGCATTCTCACTTACGACGCTTGGCGACAACTCGGCCATTCGTTCGACCTCTACTACCATGAGGCGATGACGGGGCTGCAAACGCAGAATTTCCACCCCGACACCTACGTTGACATTACCGATGTGGTGGAAACCAAACACAAGGCGTGTCGCGCTCATGCCAGCCAAGAGCCCGACTTTATCCTCGAATGGCACATACCGATGGAGCGTTTCCACGGTGGCGAATACCAGTGCAAATACGCCGAAGCCTTCGTGAAGCAAGTGTGGAACCCCACCACCACCCAAAAATAGCTGGGCTCACACAGATTCAACGAGATTCAACAAAAAAATAATTTGTGGAAATTTGTGCTAATTTGTGGCAGATAGTCACACACACACGATGGCGTCGGTAGATGCTTGCAACTCTGGTTTCTGCTTCTCTATTAAGGCAAATTTACCCTTTTCGATGTATGTGAATGCTTTCATATTGCGGAAGTGATAATTGTGTTTATGCGTTTTGATATTTTGCTCTCACCGCCTTTGGCAAAGTGCTGATAATCAACTGGTGCGACTCGCGGATTATCGCTTCTACCAGTTCGGTGGAGAGCAGCGTGTAGTATACATCGCTCCAGTGCTTTTTGTTCCAGTGGAAGGCTGGCGTGATGGCACCGTAGTGCTCACGCAGCTCCTCGTTGCGTTCGGGAGCCAGTTTGCATGCAAACCTCGGCTCCGGCATTCGCTCATCGAAGCCCAACCACAAGCACATAAAAATTTTCCCTTCCACACGAAAGGTAAGCACGTCATCGCCAAACGGCCGGTCCTCGGTCACGCCTACCAGCGAAAGCGCATACACTCTAACTTGCTCAATATTCATCATCCAAAATTTTGCACAGTAACCAATCATTCGGTTGCTCCACAAATTTACTGCTTTTTTCCCAAATATCACGCCCTATAGCCTCTATCGCATCTGAAGAAAAGCCAAGGATTTAAAATTTGCGTGCAAATGCACACTTTTTTCAAATCCACCACTCGGTTTCGCCCACAAATCCCTCGTTTGCCCACCGAAATCCCCCCACCGTGCTCTAATCTGCCGCCATTTCACACTTTTTGCCCACAAAATTTGTATACCACCATCCCCCATGAAAAGCCCACTCGATAGGATTGGGAGGATTGATGAAGATTGATGAAGCCGTTACGGCAATGAGAAGCATCGCCGATGCCTTATCTGCTATATTTCACCGCATGCAGCTGGTTTTACTATTGAAAAATCGCCAAATTGCCGAATAAAAATCAGCCAACTTGCCGAACAGAAATGCGCCAACTTGCCGAATGAAAAAGGTAATACGTTGATATATAATTGGATAAGCGGTTTATTGTTTTAAGAGAAATTCTGTGGCTTTTTTTGAATTTTGCAGGTATTTTTTGAGAAAAAAGTGAATGAAATGGGGAGAATTGCATCAAGAACGGTAAAAAACAATTAACTTTGTAGTTTGAATGGAGAATTTTAGATTATATAAGCGTGAGAAGTTGTGTAGCCACACGGCTATCAATCAAATGTTTTCAAGCGGAAAGAGCGTGATAGCCTATCCGCTCAGGGCTGTTTATCGCATAGGCGAGGCACGGCCAGAGGCTCCGTCGCGCTTTATGATCACCATTCCGAAGAAGAAAATCCGCACGGCAGTGGGGCGTGTGCTTTTGCGCCGTCGCACCCGTGAGGCATACCGATTGAACCGTGCGCTGCTCGTTCCTACCCTTGCCGAGGCTGGCAAGAGCGTGGATGTGGCGTTTATCTATCTGTCGAAATCTCCTGCCGATTATGCCGTGATTGAGGAGAAAATGCGCGTTGTGCTCGAAAAAATTCAAAAGGCGGCCACCGATGAATGACGGAGCAAATATTCTGGTGCGCCTGTGGAGGCTGGTGCTGAAAGTGCTCGGAATGGTGCTCATACTGCCCATTCGCTTCTATCAGCGATGCATTTCGCCCCTCACGCCGCCGGCTTGCCGCTTTACGCCCACTTGCAGCCAGTATGCCGTGGAAGCCATCCGCAAACACGGCCCCTTTAAAGGCTTTTGGCTCGCCCTCAAGCGCATTTGCCGTTGCCATCCCTGGGGCGGCAGCGGCTACGACCCCGTGCCTTGAAAAGAAAGCCTACCCCCACCCCCTCCCTGAAGGGAAGGGTGCTCCTTAAGATATTGATAATTAACTACTATAATTATGATAGCTACCCTTATCAGCTGATGGCTAACGACTCCCGGCTAAAGGCTAAAGGCTCAAAATTATGGTTTTGGATTTTCACACACATTGTCTTCAGGCTGAGCACGCCATTATCAATGCCGATGCTTGCCAATTTTTTCCTCAAGCGGGGAAATGCTACAGTGTGGGCGTGCATCCCTGGCTCGCCGAAGACGATGCTGCGGCGCAATGGGAGCGTGTGAAGGCACTGGCGGAGCACCCGCAAGTGGTGGCGATTGGCGAAACGGGGCTCGATAGTCTTCGCGGCGCACCGCTTGCAGCACAAATGCTTCTCTTTGAGCACCACATCGCATTAGCCAATCAGGTGGGCAAGCCGCTCGTGGTGCACATGGTGCGCACGTCGCAGCAGGTGCTACAAGTGTGGCGGCGATGCCAACATTACGTGCCCTGCGCCATTCATGGCTTTCGCGGCAATGCACGCGTGGTGCAACCCTTGGTGGAAGCGGGGTTCTACATCTCCTTTGGCGAGCATTTCAATGCCGAAGCACTCCGCCAAGCGCCCCTGTGCCAAATCCTTGCCGAAACCGATGAAAGCGCCCTGCCCATTGCCGCCATCATCGCCCGCATGGCTGAGGCGCTGAGTATGCCCGCAGCCGATGTTCAAACCCTTATCTGCGCCAATCTGCACCGCTTTTTGCACCGCGATTAAACCTTTAGCACGCTAATCAGTCAACACACCAAAGGCGGAGCATTGAATTTTTACAAAATTTTCTTACCTTTGCTCCCAAGTATCAACCCTATAACACTCCACTACGATGAAAAAATTCTACCAATATTGCTCCTTGGCATTGCTCGCCATCATGAGTTTGAGTCTCGCTTCGTGTGAAGATGAATATATCGCATCCAGCTTGGAAGGCACCTGGGAAGGTTACACCCACATGCAATCCTACTACAACGGGCGCTACTACAATTCCACCTACTCCTACGTGGACTTCACCACCGACCCCTTCAGCTTTACCTCAGGCTACGGGCACTGGGTGGACTACTACAGCAACGCTCCGTGGGACTACATTGCCAACAACATAGAATGGCACGTGCGCAACGGCGTAATCGAAATCTACTTCGTGGAAGATAACTACATCCTCTATATCAGCGATTATCGCCTCACCGACCGACACTTCAAAGGACGCGTATACTGGGACGAAGCCACCGACTTTGAATTCGACCTCGTGCACACCTCATCGCCTCGCTGGGACGACTACTACTACGGCTATTACTACGCCCCATCACCCAACGGCAAAGCCCCCGAGCGCCCCCAACGCGTCCTCAAATAATCCCCAAAGGCATCCATAGCCCCGCCACCACGATGCCGCCATCAAAATAGAAACCACAGTATAGCCGAAGCGGAACACCCTTGCTGCATGGCAGGGAGTTCCGCTTCGTGTTGGATATGGAGTGCCATGCACGGTGTGGGCACTCGGTGCGAAAGGTCTCTTTTATTTCTTTTCCTTCAGGAGGTCGCGGATTTCGGTGAGGAGTTTTTCTTCGGCGCTCGGTCCGGCAGGCGCTTCGGGCTCGGGTTGCTTTTTTAATTTGTTGATACCTTTCACCATCAGGAAGATGCAGAACGCCACAATCAGGAAATCAATCACATTTTGAATCAAATTGCCATAAGTGAGCGTGGCTTCGCCCACTTTCACGCTCAGTGCAGTGAAGTCGACGCCACCGGTGAGCATCCCCACCAAAGGCATGAGCAAATCATCCACCACCGAACTCACAATTTTGCCAAAGGCGCCACCAATAATCACACCCACAGCCATGTCCATCACATTGCCTTTCACGGCAAATTCTTTAAATTCTTTTACGAATCCCATAATACAAATAAATTAAATTTTGGTAATAATTTGATGTCGTTAATCAATTGAAAAATACACATTTTCAGGGCGTTTGTGCATCAAAAAATCGGCTTTTCCCACATTAGAAATATTAAACTATCTTAATTGGGGAAATTTTTCCATTATTTTTTTGTCCTATCATAGGTTTATCCACAAAAAAAGTATTAATTTTGCAGTTGGAAAACGATGTCTCGGCACATAAGCCACAGTTTCAGTTTTCAAAGATACAAAATTCAGTGTAACGACGAAAATTTTTCAAAACAACTTATTTATATTTCTTAAATTTTTTATTTGAAATTATGACAAAAGTAGCTATTAACGGTTTTGGCCGTATTGGTCGTCTGGCTTTCCGTCAGATGTTTGAAGCTGAAGGTTATGAAGTGGTTGCTATCAACGACCTTACCAACCCCAAAATGCTTGCACACCTTTTGAAGTATGACACCGCTCAAGGTGGTTTCGCCGGCAAATTCGGTGAAGGTAAGCACACAGTGGAAGCCACTGAAAACTCTATCATCGTGGATGGTAAAGAAATCAAAATTTCTGCTGAACCTAATGCAGCCAACTGCCCTTGGGCTGCTAACGATGTGGACGTAGTGCTCGAATGCACCGGTTTCTACACCTCTAAAGAAAAAGCCTCTGCACACCTCCAAGCAGGTGCCAAGAAGGTGGTTATCTCTGCTCCCGCAGGCAACGACCTCCCCACTATCGTTTACAATGTGAACCACGAAACACTCACCGCTGATGATAAGGTGATTTCTGCTGCTTCTTGCACCACCAACTGCTTGGCTCCTATGGCTGCTGCACTCCACGCATACGCTCCCGTGCAATCCGGTATTATGTCGACTATCCACGCCTACACCGGCGACCAAATGATTCTCGATGGTCCTCAACGTAAGGGTGACCTCCGTCGCTCTCGCGCAGGTGCTTGCAACATCGTTCCTAACTCTACAGGTGCTGCTAAGGCTATCGGTTTGGTGATTCCCGAACTCAACGGCAAGCTCATCGGTTCCGCTCAACGCGTGCCCACTCCCACCGGCTCTACCACTATCCTCGTGGCTGTGGTGAAGGGTTCCGACATCACTGTGGAAGGCATCAACGCTGCTATGAAGGCTGCTGCCAACGAAAGCTTCGGCTACACTGAAGACCAAATCGTTTCTTCCGACATCATCGGTATGAAGTTTGGTTCGCTCTTCGACGCTACTCAAACTATGGTGGCTAAAATCGCCGACGACCTCTATCAAGTGCAAGTGGTTTCTTGGTACGACAACGAAAACTCCTACACTTCTCAAATGGTTCGCACCATCAAGTACTTCTCTGAAATCTAAGAAAATAGCTTGAATCCATCATAAAAAGGCGCGCCCACCAAAAGGCGCGCCTTTTTTCGCCTTTGGCACACAAAATGCAGTGTGGATGAGAGGAGAGTTATACATCAAATGGTAGATTTTTAAAATCTGATTTAAAAAAAATGCTCACTGGTTGGATAACTCTAACATCAATCTCAAATTTCTAACATCTAATCTCTAATTTCTTATTTTATTATGAAGGATTTTGTTATTTTTTGTGCGATGATGGTGGTGGGACTGTGTTCGTGTGGGGGCGGCGCAGCGAAGTGCGACGATGAGCCTGCGGCTGATAGCCTTGGGCTGAACGATAGTGTGGTGATGAAATATGTGGAGTGTCCGGACAGTGTGGTAAGGGACCTTATAGCCGTGGGCGATACGGTGTATGCCAACACCAACATCTACACACTCAACGACTTGAACTTGTGCAACGTGGATTACAACCGGTGGCTCGAGGACACCTACACCGATACCATTCCGGTGGCGGTGTCGCTCTTTGATTCCTACGACCGAATCACGAGTAGCCGGAGCGCCTCAGAAGCCGATGTGGCGATGATTTGGCACGAAGTGGCGAAGGCGCAAATAGAGCGCTTTTTGCAAAAAAAGGGGGATGCTGCTGCCGGCATCGAAAAGGTGCTCCAGGTGACTGAACAGATGGTGGACTATTATAGCGCCGGCAATGAAGGCGAAATGACGATGGCTGCCGCCCGCCGTGTGATGATTGCCGACTACCGCTTGATTGATGCCTACAAGCAATTGATGGACCGCTATGCCGACCCGGAAGTGAAACGCTTGGCGCGCGAGGATTATCAATTTGTGATGGATATATGTCGTAAATATTGTGAAATGCGCCATCAGGAAGATCACTACTCCGATTTGGAGCACGAATTGCGTTGCGCCTTCTACGAAGTTATTCGCACGAAGGCGGTTTCTCTCCGGAAGTTGATGGCCGACAACGCCTCTGTGCAAGCAGTGATTCAAAACCTGAGCGAGCACACTTGCTTGGTGAACGAAAAGAGTGTGAATCTCTCCTTCGATGTGATTACCACCTATTATGCCATTTGATTGAAAATTAAATAGCTATGAGCAGAAAAATTTGCTTTGTGTGCACCGGCAATGCCTGCCGGTCGCCGTTTGCGGAATGTGTGACGAAAAAACTGCTTGCCGACGCCGGGATGAGCGACTATGAAGTGTGGTCGATGGGCACGCTCCATTGGGGCAAGAATCCTCGCGATGCCGCCATGGTGGAGGTGGCGAGGGAAATGGGTTACGAATTGAGCGGCATCACCACGGTGATGACCCGCGAGCGACTGATGGAGGCGGATATGGTGATGGTGTTTGAACAGCGCCACCGCGATGCCATCACGCGGATGCTCGACTACAGCCATTGGGACAGAATCGTGCTATTCAATCAAATGGCATGGGGTGAAAGCAGAGAAGTAATCGACCCGCATTACCAATCGGATGCGGTGTATCGCGAAGTGGCACAGCGCATTGAAGCCGGGTGCCGACGCCTCGTGGAGCAATGGCAGCAAGAGCCACCCTTATGATTTGTGCACCGATGTTACGGCGCGGCCGGAGGGGTCGTTGAGATGGCGGAACGATTCGTCCCAAGCGAGGGCTTCGGCGGTGCTGCATGCCACTGAGGGCACGGATGGCACGCATTGCGCAGCCGTTTGCGAGGGGAAAAGGTCTTCGAAGATGCTCCGATAGAGGTATTCTTCTTTATTGAGTGGCGGATTGATGGGGAAGCGCATTTTGGCTTGCTTCATCATGCCGTCGGTCACTTGTTGTTCGGCAAGAAGTTTGAGCGAATCTATCCAATTGTAGCCCACACCGTCGGAAAATTGCTCTTTTTGTCGCCACACAATCTCGTGAGGGAGCAAATGCTCAAAGGCTTTGCGGAGCACCCACTTTTCGATGGGATGCTCGGCGGTAATCATTTTGTCGGCGGGATTGATGCTCATTGCCACATCCAAAAATTCTTTGTCAAGGAAGGGCACGCGTCCCTCCACGCCCCATGCGCTGAGGCTCTTATTGGCGCGAAGGCAGTCGTAGAGGTGCAGTCGCGAAAGTTTGCGCACCGTTTCGCAGTGAAATTCTTTCGCCGACGGCGCTTTGTGGAAATAGAGGTAACCGCCGAAAATTTCGTCGGCTCCTTCTCCCGACAGCACCATTTTTATGCCCATCGACTTAATCACGCGTGCCAACAAATACATCGGCGTGGAGGCGCGCACGGTGGTCACGTCGTAGGTTTCGATATGGTAAATCACGTCGCGTAAGGCGTCGATTCCCTCTTGTACGGTGTAGTGAATTTCGTGGTGCACGGTGCCAATGTGGTCTGCCACTTTTTGGGCAGCGGCTAAGTCGGGCGCCCCTTTCAGCCCCACGGCAAAGGAGTGGAGCCGAGGCCACCACGCGGGCTGTTTGCCATCTTCTTCCACGCGATTGGGCGCAAATTTGGCGGCAATGGCTGAAATCACCGACGAATCAAGTCCGCCACTCAGCAGCACGCCGTAGGGCACATCGCTCATCAATTGGCGTTTCACCGCATCTTCCAGCGCTTGGCGTAGCACGCCGATATCGGTGGTAGCCTCTTTCACTGCCTCGTATTGCCCCCATGGGCGCGCCCACCAGCGCACCGGTTCTTCGGTTTCGGAGGTGAGCACGTGGCCCGGAGGAAACGGTATGATAGAGGTACAGGTGCCCTCGAGCCCTTTCAGTTCGGAGCAAAAATAGGTGTTTCCGTCATTGTCGGTGCCTATGTAAAGGGGAATCACTCCGATGGGGTCGCGGGCTATCATGAAGAAGTTGCGTGCCGTGTCGAATAGCGCAAAAGCGAAAATGCCGCTCAATTTGTCCAAAAAATCCACGCCATACTTTTCATAGAGTGGAATAATCGGTTCGCAGTCGCTGCCGGTTTGGAAAGGATAAGCGCCTTCAAATTCGGCGCGGATTTGCTTGTGGTTGTAGATTTCGCCATTCACGGTGAGAATCACGGTGCCTTCAGCATTTTTCAGCGGCTGACCACCCGATTGCGGGTCGATAATCGACAAGCGCTCATGGCTCATAATGGCATTGTTGCAGCAAAATATGCCTGACCAGTCGGGGCCTCTATGGCGAATTTTTTGCGACATTTTCAGCACCTCTTTTCTGCGCGCGTCGGTGCCCACGCCATGACCGAATATACCTACTATTCCACACATAAATATTGTTTTTTGCTACAAATATATTAATTTTAATTGACAAATGATGCGCAAAATTAATATTCCGTTAGCAAATATCCAAGAAAATGCGTAAAATAATAGCAAAAGTTTTCTCATCATCCGCTCGCTACAAAGCGAAAGATGCTTCTATATGGTTGAAAGCCAACGTGGTATGGAGGTACCTGCTCGCCCCCGAAATCAGCAGAAGGCAACCCCGGGTTTAGTCCACGCAGCTGCCGTCGGGGTGGATGTGCTCTTGGCGGTAGGGCTCAATATGCACATACACAATGCATTGGGGAAATTGTGCTCTCAAATTGTGCTCCACTTCCGTGGAAATGTGGTGTGCTTCCGTCACAGAAATGTCGGGGTCAACCTTGATGTGGAAGTCGAACACAAACACCATGCCGTTGCGGCGGGAGCGCAGTTGGTGAAACGTAATCACGCCGGGTGTGGAGGCGATGCAGCTCCGCGCTTGGGCGTCGACTTCTTCGGGCAGCGCCACTTCGAGCAAGTCTTTCACGGCAGGAATACCGATTTTCATTGCCACAAAGGCGATAAACACGCTCACCAGCATTGCCACGAGCGGGTCGAGAATCACCCATTTGTTGCCCAAGAGCATGGCGCCGCCTATGCCAATGAGGGTGGCAATACTGGAGTAGGCATCGCTGCGATGATGCCACGCATTGGCAATCACTGCCGCACTGTCGAGGCGTTTGCCCACGCGCGAAGTGTAGCGAAACAGTCCCTCTTTCGCCACAATCGACACCAATGCCATCACCAGCGCTATCATAGTGGGTGATGCCACGACTTCGCCATTGAGCACACTTGCCACCTTTCGGAAGCCATCGATAAAAATGCCCACAGCCACCACTATCAGCGCCACACTGATGAGGAAGGTGGCAAAAGTTTCAAATTTGCCGTGTCCGTAGCGGTAATCCTTATTATCGCCGCGAGCCGAAATGCCCAAAAACACCACCACCAGCACGTCGGTCACAAAGTCGGATGCGGAGTGTATGCCATCGGCAATCATAGCCCCCGAGCGACCAAGCATTCCGGCAATGATTTTCAGCACAGATAGAATGCCATTCACGGCGAAACCTATCCAAGTGCATCGCTTGGCAATGTTCACGCGCTCTTCAGCGCTCATTTGTGGATTTATCATGTTGCTCATTTGAATTCAATTTTGTATGGGTTGCATAGAAATAATTGATTTTCAATCATCAATACCAAAAAGCCCGCTCTCTGCCGAAGGCTGCCTAATGAGCAACCCCCTCCCTTATTTGCAATGCCATAGCGGGAGAGGGTTGTGGTATGGGGGGTGCTTCACAGCGGAGCTTTTAGAATTGATAGGCAGCCGAAAGGTAGAAATTCTTGTTGGCTCCGGTGCCCTTTTGCACATTGATGAAGCCCACATCGTAGCCCAGCGAGAGCGAATAGTGCTGATAGATTTGCACGCCGGTGCGCAAACCTGCGCCAATGTCGAAGCGGCGGAAATCAAGGTCGCCAAACACACTCGCGCCTTCCGTTTTGCCAAAGAGCCCTACTGCCACATACGGACCCATTTCAAAGTAGAACTTATAATTCGGGTTGGCTTGGTAGCTGTAGCCCACATGCACGGGCACTTCCAAGTAGTAAGGATTGTAGGTATAATCGCCTTCGTCGGTTTTTTCTGTGCCACCTTTGAGCGAGAGCAGCGCGCCCACATTGCCATAAATGGCATTTTGGTCGGTGAAAAACTTGAGGTCTTTTGACAAACGCACGCCGGCATGGAATCCGGTGCGTGACACGAGGGTGCCATAACTGATATTTGTAGAATTCACACCTGCCACCAATTCCACATCAATATTGCTTGAGGCGGTTTGCGCCTTGCCGGCAAGTGCCACCATGGCAATCATTGCCATTAATAATAATTTTCTCATCATAATATGAATCATTTAGTATGAAAAGTAGGCACAAAGGTAGGCATTTTTTTCGTTATATGTCCATTTCCGAAGCAAAACTGCCAACGCAAAGTACCCCATTCCGCATTTTTTACCAATATTTTAACAAATTCTCCTACTCCTCTACAGAGATTCAAACCAAATTTTTGAACAGGGGGATAGTCCCTTGTCAAAATAATTGTCGATTGGTATGCGCATTTTCTGTTGAGCCCCGAAACGACGGTTTCGCCACTTATTTTGCAAAATACTCCGTTTTCAGCCAGTAGGCATAAATTGGATCTTGAAATGAAATCTCTCCAGCCTTGTTATCCAAAATATCATTCTTGATAAGAGCCGCCTTTGAGCGTGCTATTGAGGTGGTAGAAGATATTTTGTAGCGGTGCATCACATCCGTAGAAGTGATTGCCTTTTCTTTAGCGATAAGGGCTTTGAGGTAGTTGAGCTGCTGTGTTGTCAATGTTTCGGTAATTGTTACAAACAACAAACTCAACTGCTCCACCAATGCTGCGTGTGCCTCGCGTACAATCTCAACCCTACACACATCCTTTGTTCTCAACCACGACAGCTGTGCCAGCTGCTGTGCATAGTAAGGGTGATTCTCTACAAGTTGCACAATAAGATTGGCGGCATCATCATTTATGCGCTTGTTGGTGTCAGCGAAACGCCTTTGAAAGAACTCCACGAGGCAATGCGTGTCAATCTTATCGAGGAACATCAAGTTGCCAAACTTATAGAATGGTTTTGATGAGTTGGTAAACACT
>SAMEA3663025__coassemble_1007_pt1 | contig 13904 bp, 6 predicted proteins | sample SAMEA3663025__metabat2_low_PE_039 | metagenome-assembled genome bin SAMEA3663025 (sample SAMEA3663025) | pig gut metagenome | biome: pig gut; feature: pig-associated habitat; material: faeces | place: France | collected 2012
ACACAAATATACTAAAAATCTATGACATAACAAAGGCTTTTACGCTGAATTTCAGTATGAAAGCCTTATTTTTTAGCTAATTTTTTTGCCTGTTGAAACTATAAAAAGAGACTGCCCAAAACTTGTTAGACAGTCTCTTTGGTTATCTTTGCAAAAGTTTTACCGGACAGCAATAATTCGGAAAAGATGCCGGTGTTCCTGCCGGTGTTCCTGCCGCTGTTAATTCTACTACATCTTTGCTGAAGCGAAGACGCAGAAAGCCGGTGGGATGTTGTTGAGAGTAATAGGGTTAGCATCCGTGTTCAAGAATGTCGAGTTTTTCTCCATCGCTCAATCGGTAGTAAATATCGCGCAGAATGCTTCTGGCGTCGACGCTGGAACGGTTAATTTCGTAGGCTTTTTCAAGAAAAGTTTGCGCCTTTTGGAGGTATGGTGTGAGTTCTCTCAAGAGTTTTGTGGCAGATTTTTTGGGGTTGTCGTTGATAAATTGCAATGCTGCAAGGTAGTGGCAGCGCCCCACATCAAAATTGGTTTGATAGAGGTCGGGAGCCAATTCCACCGCCCTCAGATAGAATGGAAGCGCCTCTTTAAACGAGGCTTGCGATTCTACGATTTGTCCTTTAATGGTGTAGTAGTTGGCATTAAGCGAATCCATGAGAATGGCTTTATCAAGCATCACTTCCGCCGTTTTCATATCGCCTTTGTGAATGCAGTCGTTGATCATGATGCGCATATATTGCACATCTTGCTGTCCGTAGAGTGCGTAGGCTTGTTTTGCCACATTCACCATAGTGGCAGTGTCGCCGAGCTGAAGGAGCACGCGAATATCGTGGTCGAACGCCCCCTTTTTATTTACTCCGAGCGTTCTGGCTTGTTCAAAAAGAGCATGTGCTTCGGTGAGTTTCTTGATTTGCATAGCAGCCATAGCCTGAAAATAGCGTGTCTCCCCTATTACGCTGTCGGGATCCACCTTGTGTTTCACCACTTGCTGCGGCGTGCTGACCAGTGCGTAGTAGATATCCCAAAGTCGATAAGCATTTTCCATATCTTTAGCCAAATAGAGGTCTGCCCCTGCAGCGCTGTAGTCGATCACGTAGCCCATCATTTTTTTCCAAATATCTTTTGAAAATTTGGTCTTTACTTTAGGCTGCTTGGTTGCCTTGTCGATGCGTGGACTTCCATCACGATTCACTTCGGGCACGGTGTCGAGCTTCAAGGCTTTTTTGCAATAATCATATCCGTTAATCAGTGCCATGCCCATTTCTTTCACGTCGAACGAATTGCCTACCGATTTGTTGATTCTATTTTTGTCGTAGATACCAAATTCCACTTTTGCCGCCACCCACCAAGTTTCGGGTGCAGCGCTTGTGGTTTGGTGCTCCAGCGCCGGTTTCAGTTTAGATTGTGCCGATTTATAGGCTTTTAAGTCGGCCGACAAATCGCTGATGCTTTTCTTCACTTCTTCCACTGTGCGCTTTTGGGCATAGGCATTACCCATGGCACATAGAGCGAGGAGCAGTGCAATCAAGTGTTTGCAGATGTTGGGCATATTTATAATAGAGTGTTATGATAATGAAATAAGATTTTTGGGAAAAACGCTGTGCATGTCGGCATTGCCGACCGGCACAGCGTTGGGAATTCAAATTGAAATAATTATGTGCAAAATTATTGCTGTTTCAAAATATTGAGACCATAATTAATGTTTTCGATAATGGCTTCGGTGCCGCTGTACCCATTAGCTTTTGCTTTTTCAAGATAGCCGAGCGCTTCTTCATAAATAGGCACAATCACGGGAGCGGCTTGCTCGTTGGTGGCATCGGGGTGAGCATTCAAGTATTCTTGCACCTTTTTCCAAAGTCCGTAACCGGCACGATATAATGCTTCCGCATAATTGGGATTGAGCTGGATAGCCTTTTTGTAGGCGTTGATAGCTTCGTCGGCAGTTTTAGTAGAGTCGTTAGACAGCACATCGCCCAGCATACACACATAGGTGCCATTATTGGGTTCTTGCTCAATGGATTTTTGGAGCAATGCATACGCATTTGTATAATCTTTCTTTTCGAGCAATGTTTGGAGGTAACTTGCCAAGCAAGCAGCCTTATAGTCGGAAGTTTTCACTCCAAAGAGCGCACCGGTGAATCCGTACTTTTCAGATTGGTCGAATGCCACAAATGCTTCCAAATGTTTTTTAATGTTGTAGTCGCACAATCCTTTCAAGAAATAGATTTGCCCCATAATGGTGTCGGCGGGTTGAGGCACATTGTTAGCCACAGCCATAGGCGACTTAATCATTTGGCAATATTTGTCGTATACTGCAGAAGCTTCGGCATGCTTTTCTTCTTGATAAAAGTTGTCGCCCACGGTAAGCAAATCGTTGATGTGACTGGTGAGCAGTGGCACGATATCCTTTGAATATTTTGTTTTGATTTTCTTCAAAGAGCCATCTTTGTTTAATTGCTTCACAGAGTCAAGCGGAAGTGCTTTTTCCAAGTCGGCAAAACCCTTGAGCAAGTTTTCTGCCATGAGGTTTTTGTCCACTTTGTCGGGATTCATTTGCATTACGCCCAAGTCTTTATCGAAGGCTGCAAAAGCTTCTTTACCGGATTTGAATAGTTGTTCTGCAGTCTCTTGTGCAGATGCCGAACCTGCCAGCATCAATACACCTGCTAAAAGCATTAATGTTTTCTTCATAATGATAATATTAAAAAATTGTTTGTTTTGTTTATTCGTTATTAGTTGTGGTATCAGCGTCAAGCGTTTCGCTTTCAGCGTCTTCCACCGGTTCGGGTTGAGATTGCACTTTGCAAACCGATGCTATTTCATCGTTTTTCTTTTCCAGATTAATCAATCTCACGCCCTGGGTGTTGCGACCCATCACTCTTAAATCGGTCACCTTCATGCGAATCATGATGCCCGACTTGTTGATAATCACAAGGTCGTTGTTGTCGTTCACATTCTTGATAGCGATAAGGCTACCGGTTTTGTCGGTGATGTTCATCGTCTTCACGCCCTTTCCGCCACGGTGAGTGATGCGATAATCGGAGAGTTCGCTACGCTTGCCCATACCTTTTTCCGACACCACGAGCACATTGTCGTTGGCATTGGTGCGCATACAAATCATACCCACCACGGCATCGTCACCACCGTCTAAGGTCATACCCTTCACACCGGTCGACGGGCGTCCCATATTGCGCACTTGGCTTTCGTTGAATCGAATGGCGCGTCCATTTTTGTTTGCCAAAATGATTTCGCTATCGCCTTCGGTGAGCACCGCCCCTATCAAACGGTCGCCTTCAAGCAAGTTGATGGCAATCACACCATTGGTGCGTGGACGTGAGTATTCTTTCAAGCTCGTTTTCTTCACGATACCATTTTGAGTGGCAAACACAATGTTGTGCGACTCATTATATTCCGAATCACGCAACTTGGTGGCGCGTATGATGGCTTGGATTCTGTTGTCGGGACCCAAATTGAGCAAATTCTGGATGGCGCGACCTTTTGAATTTTTGCTGCCTTCCGGAATTTCAAACACTCTAAGCCAGTAGCATCGCCCTTGTTCGGTGAAGAAGAGCATATAGTTGTGGTTGGTGGCTTCATACACGAATTCAATAAAGTCTTCTTCGCGAGTGTCGCTACCTTTTGCTCCCACACCACCGCGCGCTTGGGTGCGATATTCTGCCAATGGCGTGCGCTTAATGTAGCCAAAGTGTGAAATGGTGATAATCATCGGGTCGTCGGCATAGAAGTCTTCTGCGTTCATTTCTTCGGCGGAATATTCTATTTGAGTTTTGCGCTCGTCGCCATATTTGTCGCGCACTTCAATCAGTTCATCTTCTATCACCTTTCGGCAAGTCACGGGATTATTGAGAATGTCTTCCAAGAAGGCTATTCGCTTGCGCAATTCCTCCATCTCGTCGCGCAGTTTGTCTTGTTCCAAGTTGGTGAGCTGTCGCAATCTCATTTCCACGATGGCTCGCGTTTGCACTTCATCCAAATTGAATCGCTCCGATAAACGAGCGCGGGCTTCTTCGGTGTTCTTACTGCTTCTAATAATATGAATCACTTCGTCGATGTTGTCAGAAGCCACGATTAAGCCTTCCAAAATATGTGCTCTTTCAAGCGCTTTTTTCAATTGGAATCGTGTGCGTCGAATCACCACATCGTGGCGGTGTTCGAGGAAGTGATGTAAAATTTGCTTTAAATTCACCGTTTGTGGGCGTCCGTTCACCAAGCACACATTGTTTACACTAAACGACGATTGCAGCTCGCTCATCTTATAGAGCTTATTGAGCAGCACGTTGGGGTTGTGGTCCTTCTTTACATCAATCACGATGCGCATACCTTGTCGGTCGCTTTCGTCGTTGATGTTGCTAATTCCATCAATTCTTTTTTCTTCCACCAATCGGGCAATCGCTTCAATCAGCTCGCGTTTGTTCACATTGTAAGGAATCTCGCTCACCACAATCTTGTCCCGGTCGTTTTCGGTTTCAATTTCCGCTTTGGCACGAATCACCACGCGTCCGCGTCCGGTTTCGAAAGCATCTTTCACGCCTTGATATCCGTGGATGATGCCCCCGGTGGGGAAATCAGGCGCTTTAATGTAGTGCATCAGCTCCGAAATTTCCATTTCCGGATTCTCCAACAATGCCAAGCAAGCATTAATCGACTCTGTGAGGTTGTGCGGCGGCATGTTGGTAGCCATACCCACAGCAATACCGCTACCGCCATTCACCAGCAAGTTGGGGAATCGAGTGGGCAGCACTTGCGGCTCTTCGAGGGTGTTGTCGAAGTTGGGGTCGAAATCCACGGTGTCTTCGTCCATGTCGCGCATCATTTCTTCGCCCATTTTTGCCAATCTCGCTTCGGTGTAACGCATAGCAGCCGGACTATCGCCGTCGATAGAGCCAAAGTTGCCTTGCCCGTCCACCAATGGATAGCGCATTGCCCATTCCTGAGCCAAGCGAACCATTGCTAAATACACGGAAGAGTCGCCGTGAGGGTGATACTTACCAAGCACATCACCCACAATACGCGCAGATTTTTTATACGGCACATTCGAAAAGTTGCCGAGCTTGTTCATACCGAATAACACTCTTCGGTGAACAGGCTTAAAACCGTCGCGAATGTCGGGTAGTGCGCGAGACACAATCACCGACATCGAATAGTCGATGTACGACGATTTCATCTCGTTTTCAATGTTGATCTCAATAATTCGATCGTTGTTCATTATAAATTTACTTTTTGAGTTACACATTGCCGAGCCCACAAATCAGGCAAAATTTGCGCCCCAGTCCTCATGAAGCACGGCAGATACATTAACTTACAAAGATACGCATTTTTTTGAATTAATCAACCATTTTACCGAGCAAACACATCAAAATTTTAAAGAACGCTCATCATTTTTTGGCACGCTTTTTGCTAAGATTCATTTAATGTACACTTCACGGTGTGCATTAAAGTTATAAATTCAAGCCAAACCGCGGTACACACCAAAAAATTTTGTACCTTTGACGGGGAATTTATTAATAAGTTTAAACGCCAATGCTTTTTTTCTGTCACATTCGTGTGGTAACAATTAAAGAAATTACTTATGAAACAGCATAATCTATCCGAAAAGGAAATCTTTGAGAGAATTTACACTCCTTTCCCACTGCCGCAAAATGGCGCCGATTTCACCAAAGACGATGACGATGACGACCTTCTCGACGACGACTTCCATGAAGGTGCCGGCAAAAAGTCGTCGGGGCAAGCCGGTGGCGAGCGCCAAGTGAAACGCATCAATGTTTCCAAAAGCGCCGACGGAGGCACTCCCGTAATCGATAAATACGGAAAAGACATCACTCGTGCTGCCGCAGAGGGTAAACTTGACCCTATCATTGGCAGAGATACTGAAATTGAGCGTATTGCACAAATTTTGAGCCGTAGAAAAAAGAACAACCCGGTGCTTATCGGCGAGCCCGGTGTGGGCAAGTCGGCAATTGTGGAAGGTTTGGCATTACGTATCATTCAGCGCAAGGTGTCGCATGTGCTTTTCGATAAGCGCATTATTGCGCTCGATATGGCAAGCGTGGTGGCAGGCACCAAATATCGCGGACAATTTGAAGAACGCATTAAAGCCATCATAGAGGAAGCATCTTCCCACAAAAATATTGTGATTTTTATCGATGAAATTCACACTATTGTGGGCGCCGGGAATGCAGAAGGTTCTATGGATGCTGCCAATTTGCTCAAACCGGCTTTGGCGCGTGGCGAATTGCAATGCATAGGTGCCACCACCAACGATGAATACCGCAAAAGCATCGAGAAAGATGGCGCTTTGGAACGCCGATTCCAAAAAGTGCCCATCTGCGCTACCAATGCCGAGCAAACACTTGATATTCTTCATCATATCAAGGAAATATACGAAAAGCATCACGGCGTGTCGTACACTGATGAGGCACTAATGGCTTGTGTGCGTCTCACCGACCGTTACATCTCCGACCGCTCATTCCCCGACAAGGCAATCGATGCCCTCGACGAGGCAGGGTCAAGGGTGCATATTTCCAAGGTGGTTGTTCCCAAAGAAATCGACGCATTGGAGAAGCGCATTGCTGAAGCCCAAGACAATAAGTTGAAGGCCGTACAGGCACAAAATTTTGAAAGTGCCGCTAATTATCGCGACCATCAAGAAAAACTGAAGTTGGAATTACAAGAAGCCAAAATCAGTTGGGAAAAATCGCTTGAAGCGCAGCGCGAAATAGTTAACGAGAATGATGTGGCAGAAGTGGTGGCGATGATGACCGGCGTGCCCGTGCAGCGCATTGCCCAATCCGAAGGCATTCGCCTTTTGGGCATGAGCCAATCTCTAAAGCAGCAAATCGTGGGACAAGATGAAGCAATCGAAAAAATTGCACGATGCATTCGCCGAAATCGTGTGGGACTAAAAGACCCGAATCGACCCATTGGCTCATTTATGTTTTTGGGCTCAACCGGGGTGGGTAAAACGCTACTCGCCAAAAAGTTGTCGGAATTTTTGTTTAATTCTTCCGAAGCCCTTATTCGCATCGACATGAGCGAATATATGGAAAAATTCAATGTGTCGCGCTTGGTGGGGGCGCCTCCGGGCTATGTGGGCTACGACGAAGGCGGACAGCTCACCGAGCAGGTGCGCCGTCGACCCTATTCGGTGGTGCTTTTCGACGAAATTGAAAAGGCAAATCCCGATGTGTTTAATATGTTGCTACAAGTGCTCGACGAGGGTTGCCTCACCGATGGCTTCGGTAGGAAAGTGGATTTCAAAAACACGATTATTATTATGACATCGAATATCGGTACTCGAGAATTGAAAGACTTCGGCGCCGGTGTAGGCTTCAACACAACCATCACAAAAGAGCGTAGCGAAGCGGTGATTCGCAAAGCACTCAATCGCCAATTTTCTCCCGAATTTCTCAATCGTGTGGATGATATCATCACATTCTCGTCGCTCGACCACGAAAGCATTCTGAAGATTGTCGACATCGAATTAGCATCTTTCTTTAAGCGTGTTGATCAACTGGGCTACACCTTGGAAATCACCGATGCTGCCAAGCAATTTGTGGCTGATAAAGGCTTCGATATTCAGTTTGGCGCACGTCCGCTCAAGAGGGCTATTCAATCTCATATCGAAGATCCGCTCTGTGAAATGCTGCTGCTCAACGAAAACAAGTCGTCGGGTAAGTTTGTAATCGATTTAAAGGATGATGCCATCCATATTCAGTATGTGGAACCGGTGAAATTGCTCAACGTGTCAGAATAGGCATATTTTTCACCATCAAATATGTTAAAATGTCACATTTCCCCCATGTGGCATTTTTTTTGTATACTCTTAATGATAGAAAATTAATCAACATAAAAAATTCAATATAATTATGGCAAAAGGAAGTATCGGGGTAACCACCAGCAACATTTTCCCCGTCATTAAACAATTTCTTTATAGCGACCACGAAATCTTTCTTCGTGAAATCGTATCGAATGCTGTAGATGCTACGCAAAAACTCAAAACACTCGCTAATGCAGGCGAATTTCAAGGCAAAACCGACGACTTGAAGGTGACCGTAAAGCTCGACACCGAAGCCGGAACGCTTACCGTGAGCGACAACGGTATTGGCATGACTGCCGAAGAAATTGAAAAATATATCAATCAAATCGCTTTTTCCGGTGCAGAAGATTTTCTCAATAAGTTTAAAGACAATGCCAATGCCATTATCGGCCATTTTGGCTTGGGTTTCTACTCGGCTTTTATGGTGTCGAAAAAGGTGGAAATTCACACTCTTTCTTATAAGGAGGGTGCTAAGGCAATGAAATGGACCTGCGACGGCTCGCCTGAATATGACATGGAAGAGTGCGATAAGGCTGAACGCGGCACCGACATCGTGATGTATATCGACGACGACGAAAAGGAATATTTGGACAAAAACCGTATCACTTCTCTGCTCAATAAATATTGCCGCTTTATGCCGGTGCCTGTTGTTTTTGGCAAGGAGCAGGAGTGGAAAGATGGCAAATACGTGGACACCGACACCGATAAGGTGATCAACAATGTGGAACCGCTGTGGACACGAACCCCTACCGACCTGAAGGATGAAGACTATATCAAATTCTATCACGCCATTCAGCCCGGTCAAGAAGACCCTTTATTCTGGATTCACCTCAATGTGGACTTTCCCTTCACACTCACCGGTATCCTCTATTTCCCGAAAATCAAAAACAATCTCGACATTCGCAAAGACCGCATTCAGCTCTACTGCAATCAGGTGTTTGTTACCGATAGCGTGGAAGGCGTGGTGCCCGATTTTATGATGCTCTTGCAAGGTGTGATTGATTCTCCCGACATCCCGCTCAATGTGTCGCGTAGCTATCTGCAAGCCGACCGCAATGTGAAGAAAATCTCCACCTATATCACCAAAAAGGTGGCTGCTCGCTTGGAAGAAATTTCCAAGAAGGATGCCAAGGAATTTGAACAAAAATGGAACGATATTAAGGTGTTTATTGAATATGGCATGCTCAGCGATGAGAAATTCTGCGAACAAGCCATGAAGTTTGCCCTCGTGGGCGACACTGAAGAAAAGTTCTTCAAACTCGATGACTATAAAAAGCTCATTGAAGCAGAGCAAACCGACAAAGATGGCAATCTCGTTTACCTCTATGCCACCGACAAAGAGGCACAATACACCTACATTAAAGCCGCTATCGATAAGGGCTACAATGTGCTGATGATGGATGGACAACTCGACATCCCATTCGTGAGTATGCTGGAGCAAAAGAATGAGAAAAGCCGCTTTGTGCGCGTGGATTCCGATGTGCTGAGCAACCTGATTCGCAAAGAAGAAAATAAGCCTACAGAACTTTCTCAGCAGCTTCAGGATATGACTTCTACCCTATTTAAATCACAGATTTCGGCACCGGCAAAGAGCGAATTTTACGTTTCTTTTGCTGCTTTGAGCGAGGCCGACCAACCGGTGGTGATTACGCAAAGCGAGTATATGCGCCGTATGAAGGAAATGGCACAATTCCAGCCGGGGATGAATTTCTACGGAGAATTGCCCGACACCTATAATCTCACGCTCAACACCAACCACCCCGTGGTGAAACGTGTGATTGATGCAGCGCAATCAGCACTTGAGCCTTCTCTCAAACCCCTTGAAGATGAATTGACTGCGGTGTCTGCAGTAATCGATGCTATCAAGAGTCTCGACAAAGACGGAAAAGGCGTGCCCGAAGATAAGAAAGCCGACCTCAAAGAAAATGAGGATAAGAAAGACGAACTTCGCAAAAAGAAAGACGATGTAATCACCCAATATGCTTCTACCAACGACACCGTGAAGCAACTCATCGACATCGCTCTCTTGGGCAACGGTTTGCTCAAAGGCGAAGCCCTCAACAATTTCCTACGTCGCTCCGTTTCCATTCTGTAATCAATCTCCAATCCAATAACCAAGGATTCCAATCCACACATCCTCGAGTACGCCAACTCGAGGATGTTTTTTTTATCTCCAATTAACGAGTTCAAAACACTGCTGTTCAGCTCTGTAGCTTGCTGCGCCTATGCCATTCATTTGATTCAATTATCGCTTATGCATAAAATTTGTTGAAAATTTTTGTAACTTACAATTTTTTGTTTATTTTTGCAGAAAATCTTTCAACTTTTATTAATATTCACTATTATATTTATTATTCACTAATTAATTAATGTTATGAGAAAAATTTTCACATTTTTTGCTGCGATACTTACGGCGTATGGTGTGAATGCTCAAATGGTACTCCCCACTGTGGAATCGGGTGCAGAACCTGAACCCATTGCCACTGAAGTGGTGGATATGACCACGACATTCACTACTGCCTACTCGCTGGCAGATGTACAAGTTGCGGCGCAAAAGGCGTTAAAAAAAGCGCCGGCTCGCAAAGTGGCTGCGCAATTTCCTGCAGAATGGACCAATTTTATCGTGTCGTATAAAACTGCTGTTTCCACGCTTTTTGCCGATGGTGGCGGTTTGGTGGCAGTCCGGCAAGTGGATGGCAACATCAACATTGGTAACCTCTTTGTAACCGGTACGCTGGTTTCTGCCAATCCAACCGAAACGGAAGGCGTGTATGAAATCCCCAATTTCCAAGTGGTGGGCACCACCACCGAATATGGCGATGTGGTGGTGGTTCCTTTCAAATATGTGGAAACCGTTAATGAATCCGGTGCCACTGTCACCTCTCTTGTGGTCGACTCCACAGCCACCGGGGTGAAAGTGGTTGCCACATCCGCCAATTCTTTGCAATTTGAAGGAATGTTTGGCTTCATCGTGAAAGAAGGTGAAAATGCCGGAGGTGCTTTCTATGTGGCTCAAGCCGGCAAAATTATTCCTTCCAATGCTGTGATGACTTGGAAACAAAGAGACGATGAAACCACCTATAAGACCCTTATGAATATTTCTCAAGATGCCGATACGCTCACCTTCGTGAACTTTGGCGGTGGCGGTTTGGAATTTTCCTCTACGCTCACTTCGCGCAAATCCGTGAGGATTGGTGGCTATCCGTGCTTCTATTCTAAGGTGATGACAGCTTTCAAGGCTTTCAATATTGCCGGTATTGAATATTATAACGAGAACACCGGTAAAGTGTATCTCTATAATACCGGACTTTATGCCACGAGTCCTGCTGATTCCAACAACACGCTTGAGTGGGGCGCTTGGAGTGCCTATTACGGCACCTACACAGCCGGATTTATGACTGAAGGCAAAATTCAATGCAATGAGGCTATTGCTTGGCCGGAGCCAAAAATGGCTGAAGGCTTGAAAGGAAATGGCACGGAAGAAAGTCCATACCTCATTGAAAACAACGACGACTGGAAGGCTGTGGCTGCTGCAAGTCAATCGGGAGTGGAATTCTACAATCAATTTGTAAAACTTACTGCCGACCTCGATTTCTCTAATGATTCTATTCCTGCTATCGGTTCTATCAGTTCACCGTTCTATGGCACATTCGATGGCGATAATCACACCGTGACGGCTAAACTCACCACTAATGCGCAATCGCAAGGATTAATTGGTGTTTTGAGTGGCGGTACTGTGAAAAACCTCAATGCGTCGGGTGAATTCAATTTTGGAAGCACTTATAGTGCTCCTGTGGTGGGTACTGCTTTCGCGAATTCCACCATTGAAAACTGCAATAGCAATGCTCACATCACTTTGAGCGAGGTGTCGACTTCCTGTGGTGGTGTGGTTGGTTACTGCAATTTTGGCTCGGTTATCAAAAACTGCCAATTCTCCGGCGTGCTTGATATCAACACCAACAAGACATCTTCTTACATTGGTGGCGTTTGCGGTTATGGTTACGGCGTGAAGTTCTCTTTCTGCTCCAATATCGGTACGATGAACGTTGCACATCCCGAAACTGCCGACTGTGTGGCAGGCGTTAACGGCTATGCTGTGTTCACCGAATATGAATTTTGCTACAACACCGCTGATATCACTGCCTCCAGATGGGTGGCTGGCATTAATGGTTACAACCACACTGCCGGTAGTTGCACCGCAAGAAATTGTTATAATACCGGCAACATCACCTCTACTATGGCTTCCGGCAACTATGCCGCAGCAGGTTGCTTCTCCTATATGATGTATGGTGGCATTTACGAAAATTGTTTCAACCAAGGTAATGTAACCGCTCAAGGTGCACATCCCTATGTGGGCGGCGTGTTTGCACACTATCGTGGCTCTGCCGATTTGGGCGCCATCACCATCAGCAATTGCTTCAACACCGGCAACATCACTGCCAATGGCGGTAATTATGTGGGCGGATTAGCAGGCTTTGCTTACGCTGCAAATATTGATAATTGCTACAACACAGGTAAGATTGTGAGCAACGGTACGGCTTACAATAAAGGTAGCTCCGTTGGCGGTTTGATTGGTCAATATCAATCGTTCACTGCCGACACCACTTTCTTCACTACTGCTATCACACGAAGCTTCAATATTGGTGAAGTGGTTTCTAATTCCACTTGGGCAGGTGGTTTGGTGGGCAACTTTGCTACCCACAATAGCATCATCAATTGCTGGAACGCAGGTAATGTAACCGCTCTCAACCGTTCTGCAGGTTTGGTGGGCTACAGTGCTTTTGCTTCTCGAATTAAGGAATGTTTCAACGTGGGTGATGTTACGCTCACAGCCACTACCAAAGGCACCGGCTCCTCTGCTAATAGCGGTGGCGGTGGCATCATTGGTTACGCTTCAGGCGACGTGAGCGACTGCTACAATGCCGGTACCGTTACCGGTAACGGACGTATGGCAGGTATCTTTGCTTGGCCATATCACAATACATCCGCTTCGCTGAAAGACGACTGGCGCTACACTCCGTCTATCCGCAATAGCGTAAACTATGGTAAGATTGTGGCTGACGCCGACTCTTGCGGCAATATTGTAGGTATCCACACCTTCAACAATGGCACCATGTGGCGCACTCCCGAAACCCCGAAGGATGCCACAGGATGCTATGTCAATACCGACACCATCGAAAATGTAATGTATCTCGAAGGTATGTGCCCGGGAGCAATCACCGGCGAAGCTACCAATCCGGAAATCGGCTATTCGGCACGTGTGCTCTGCAATATTCTTCCTTCCGATAAGTTCTGCCATGTGGGCGACTTCTGCTTCCCCGTTCTCATTGCCAATGCTGATGAAAATTATGCAAGAATCTATTCTGTGGCTGTGGTTCCCGCTGACAATGAACCGGATCCTGCATACATCACCCGCGACTTTAATATCGGTCACCCCGCAGGAGTTAACATCACTTCGAGCTATGCCGGCGTCACCATTGATGGAAACAGCGTAAAATTTGATGGCCAACCCTACGAAGGAGAAATTACATTCACCCTCACCAACCAACGTGTAGAATCATCAAGGAAGAAGGTGAGTGTAAACAATCTGCCCATTGAGCGTAAGATTGTGGTGAATGTGAAATACGATGGTGCACCATCCGGTGTGGTTGATGTGAATGCCAACAAAGAAATCAAACAAGTGCGTTACTACAACCTCAGCGGTGCCCTCATTCCGGATGCTTCCGGCGCCTGCATCCAAGTAGTAACCTACACCGATGGCACTACTCAAGCCCAAAAAATCCTCAAATAATCCTCAAATTGGCAAATAACGACAGCCAATTCCCCAAATAATAAATTGAGCAAGGCACAAACTCCTTGCTCAATTTATTTTTGACAATCAATAGAAAAGTATCGGCTCCTCCTCCCGCCCTATTACTTCGCGCACCGGCTCCTCCTTCCGCCGTAGTCCCTCGCGCACCATCAGTGACGATATCGGCATTAACGCGCCCTCTGCCGCCGTCGGAGACGGCTTATTGTGGACAACTTTTACCTTTGCAGTGGATTTAGAGATTAACAGAAAATGTTT
>SAMEA3663025__coassemble_1023_pt1 | contig 13755 bp, 8 predicted proteins | sample SAMEA3663025__metabat2_low_PE_039 | metagenome-assembled genome bin SAMEA3663025 (sample SAMEA3663025) | pig gut metagenome | biome: pig gut; feature: pig-associated habitat; material: faeces | place: France | collected 2012
TAAAATAGAACAATTTTTTGAGAAATCACGTTTTTTTTAAATGAAAGAGCCGTGTACGTCCGGCACCTTTTTTTTCTATTCACTTTTATTTTTGCATAAAATTTTCTAACTTTGTACCATATTCCAACATGACCTCTAATAATTCAGTACATAATTTATTAACCAAAAAAATTCTACATTAGAAAATGAAAAAGTTTTATCGATTGTTGCTGAGTGTGATGCTGGTAGCATCGGCACTCGCTTCAAATGCAACAACCTTTATCGGAAATCGAACGGATTTTCGAGATGAGACCATCTATTTCGCTATGACCACGCGTTTCTACGATGGCGACCCCACCAACAACACTTATTGCTGGGACGGTGTGCTCAATGTGAACGACCCGGAATGGCGTGGCGATTTTAAAGGACTTATCAACAAGCTCGATTACATTAAAGCATTAGGTTTTACCGCAGTGTGGATTACGCCTATTGTGGAAAATGCGTCCGGACTTGACTACCATGGATACCATGCTTCCGATTTTTCAAAAATCGACCACCGCTATGTGGGAAAAGCTGATTCCGATGCGGATGCCGATGTTGCGTTCCAAACGCTCATCGACGAGGTGCACAAGCGGGGTATGAAAATCATCCTCGATGTGGTGCTTCAGCACACCGGGAATTTCGGTGAAGCCCACCTCTGCAAAATGTTTGAAAAAGACTATTCAATCGACCTTGGCGATATCAGTTGCATGAAGGTGCTGCCTCAATCCGAGGGCGGTATGCTTCCCGAAAATTATGCTTCTATGAAACCCGGCGACCAATACGGATCGCGTTTGGCGCTGATGAAAAACACGGATTTCACCAACAAGGATGTCCACAACTATTGGCACCACAAAGGGTGGTTCGACTGGGACGACCCATCTCGATGGTGGGGACAAATCGCGGGTGACTGTGTGGACCTTAACACCGAAAACCCTGCTGTGAGTCAATATATCGTTAATTGCTATGCTCGCTTTATCAAAATGGGCGTGGACGGCTTCCGTATCGATACAGCAGGACACATTCCTCGCATTTCTTTCAACAATAATTTCCTTCCCCAACTCCTTGAAGCTGCCGATTCTCCCGAAGCCAAGGCTAAGCGTGGCACCACACCGTTCTTTATGTTCGGTGAAGTGTGCGCTCGCTCTATGGAGGTTATCTACCGCGGACAAAACTACAACTGCTCGCCTTGCTACTACACCTGGAAAGAATCAAAAGATTATCCTTGGGACTACGACCCGGAATCTTGGGACGATGTAGTGGCTATACCCACACCCACCGAAGGCTCGCACGACTATGAAACAGTGAGCGGTCACACCAACTGGGCATCAGCGCTTCAGCAAGGTATTGACGACCTCGGTCACGCTGAATCCATTATCCGCCGTAGCGATAACGCTTATCTCAATGGGAATGAGTATCACACGCCCGACCACTCCGATTTCTCGGGCATGAGTGTAATCGACTTTGCTATGCACTGGAATTTTAATTCTGCTGCCGGAGCTTTTGGCGTTCACTCACAAGACTATCTCTACAACGATGCCACCTACAATGTGGTGTACGTTGACTCGCACGACTATGCCCCCGATAGCAACTACCGCTTTAGTAAAGACCAAGCCACTTGGGCTGAAAATTTATCGCTTATGTTCACTTTCCGTGGCATTCCCTGCATCTATTATGGTTCGGAAGTGGAATTCCAAAAGGGTAAAGACATCGACAAAGGCGCAATTCTCGCGCTGAAGGAAACCGGTCGCGCCTACTTTGGCGGTTATATAGAAGGTGATTTAGAGGTTACTGACTTTGCTGAGTATACCAATGCCACAGGCAATCTCGCATCCACCCTCACTTATCCTTTGGCACGCCACATTCAACGCCTCAATAAGATTCGCGCCGCAGTGCCGGCTTTGCGCAAAGGTCAATATTCTACTGACGGTTGCTCGGGCAAGCTCTCTTTCAAGCGTCGTTACACCGACAATACTATCGACTCTTACGCGTTGGTTACCATCTCGGGTAATTCCACTTTCACCAATATTCTTAATGGTACCTACGTGGATGCTGTCACCGGTGACGTGAAAACCGTAACCAATGGCACGCTCACCGCTGAATGTTCCGGTAAGGGAAATATGCGTGTGTATGTGCTCAACGGACCCGGCAAAATCGGTGAAGACGGCAAGTATCTCTATATCGATGCTTCTGTTGACCAACCTTGGGCAGCTTGGCCTGACGAAACAATGCCTGATGAAACTTGGACTGTGAAACCTTCTTCCGGACAAGGTGGAGGTGGCGGCGGCGGCACGCGTGAAGAACCCGACCCCGTTATCACTCCTAATCTTGAAGCAGGCGAACAAGCTATCTTCCTCTATCATGAATCGTGGACTAATGCAATGGCTTGGATTTGGCAAAATTCCACCAACTACACCGGCGGCACTTGGCCCGGACAAAAACTCCAATACCTCGGCAACAATATGTATAAATGGACCTACACCGGCGAGGATGAAATTCCAGAAGGCGCCAACATTATCTTCAGCGATAATGGCAGCAGTCAATCTCCCGGCAATGGCGAAGGTGGATACAAATTTGTTAACGGTGGTGTCTATAAAATCGGTTCCGACCGAAATCCCTATAATGTAATTGCTCCTTCCGGATTGAACATCGGCATCTCACCAAAGGGTGGCAATTTTGTGGGTTCTCAAACCATTACCATCACAGCCAATAATGCCACTTCGGCTTGGTATAAGGTGGGTAGCGGTGCGCAAGTAGCGTTCACAAATAGCGCCACATTCACCATCGGTGAAGATATGAATATTGGTGAATCTGTTACCGTAAGTTGGAGTGCTACCGATGGCAGCAAAACCAAAACCGGTTCCGCCATCTTTACCAAGGTGGACAAACTCACTACAGAATGGCACATCTATTTCGACGACAGTTCATCAAACTGGGGTAAAGTGAACTGCTATATTTATGGCAGCAACGAGTGCAACGAAATCACCGGAAAATGGCCCGGAACGGCTATGACTTTCAATGGTGAATACTTTGAATATGTGGTTGAAACAGAAGGCGCACTCAATGAATGTAATGTGATTTTCAGTAATGGAAGTGGTGATCAAACCGGCGACAATGTAAAGATTCGCAATTATGGCATTTACAACAAAAACGGCGATACAGGCAAATCATCCGGCTTAATCGGCATAAATATCATTAATGGCAACGATGCTAATGCACACACGGAATACTACAACCTCCAAGGCATCCGCATCCAACGTCCCACATCGCCGGGCATCTACATCATCAAAAAAGGCAATAAAGCCTCCAAAGCCATCATTCGATAACATTCATAAATTGAATCTCAAGTAAAGAAGGCGCCTAATGTGAAGGCGCCTTCTTTTCATTATTTTTACAATAAAAATATTTGATATTTTAACTATTATTTCTATTTTTGCAGATAATAATTTGAAGCATTAAAGTTATGGATATCATTAGTTTAACAAAAAGGGTGGGAGCTGTGGCTTTGAGCGGCTTCATTACTGCAACCACACTCGTTGCTTGCAATAGCAATACACAAACAGTAGCTTCTACACCCACTTCAAAAAATGCAAAAATGATTACCGACCAAAACAAACTCAACATGATTCACTCTCTTATCGACCTGGAGGGTGATAAAGGACGCATCTATGAAATGACCTACACGGAAGACTACAAGCTCGATGAGGCTTTAAATGCCGGAATTGATGGTACGGAGAGTCTTACGAAGTTTGTTGCCAAACATCTTATGGACAATATTCCGGATTCCAATAAGTTGAACCTCTCTTATCATGCCGAATGTAGCGCATTTGCTTGTCCGGATTCCAATTCGGGCGATTTTCTGATGGGTAGAAACTTTGATTTCAATCACCTCATTCCGGCCACCGGCGAGCGAATTATGATTCCCGCTATCGTGGTACACACTGCTCCCAAAGGCGCTAAAAAATCAGTTTCATTAGTTGATGGTCTTTTTGTGGGCTATCGTAGCGGCTTTTTCACAGATGGAAAATCTGATTTGTCGATGTTGATGGCTTTGCCGTATTTGCTTCTGGATGGCATCAACGAAGATGGCTTGGCGGTGAGCGTGCTCAAGCTCGATGGCAAACCCACTCTTCAGCAAGAGCCGGGTAAGAAAACAATCTTTACCACTATTGCTATGCGAATGGTTCTCGATAGGGCGTCGACAGTGAAAGAAGCTATTGAAATGCTGAAGCAATATAATATGTGTATGGATAAGGAGGAGGCTAACTACCATTTCTTTATGGCAGATGCCACCGGCGACTATGCCATTGTGGAATACACCAATGCCGACACCAATCAGCATCCAAACAAAATGGAAGTGCTCACCGGAGAGGACGCGCTTCGCTGCACCACCAATTTCTATGTTTCGCCTTCGATGGCAGATACACCGCATGGCATCCTGAATTCTAATCATGGCAAAAATCGATACGATAATCTGGAGGAAGGATTGAAAAAGTGTGGTTACAAAATGACGCCGGATGAAGCAATGAATCTGCTGAAAGTGGTGTCGCAAGGTCCCGACGATGACCAAAGTTCTACCGGGTTTACTCAATGGTCGGAAGTGTTTAATCTCACTAAACGTCACGTAAAGCTCTCTATCCTGCGTGAGTGGGACAAAACATTTGAATTCGATATTGAACAAAAATAATAGATTTCAATATCAAAAAGGGGTGTCAACTGATTGATTGACACCCTTTTCTTTATCTATAAAATTTGCCATTTTTCACATTATATAGGCCTGTATCTAAAAGCCGAATGTCGGGAATCACGGGAAGGGCAAGGAAGGATAGGGTGGTGAAGGGGTCAATGCGTGGATTCACATGGAGTTCGTGTGCTTTTCGCTCTAAACGAGAAATGCCTTCTATCGCTTCGCTCACCGGCTTATCCGACATCAAACCGAAATAGGGGAGAGCAAATTCATCAATCACTTTCCCTTTGGTGGCTATCACGTAGCCGCCGCCTATTTCTCGCAGGCGATTGCATGCAGCTACCATATCTATTGCATTATCTCCCGCACAAATCACATTGTGGGAATCATGCGCCACACTGGTAGCCACGGCACCGTTCACAATACCATAACCCGAAAGCGGACACACACTGATATTCCCATTTTTCCCGTGGCGCTCTATGGTGGCTAATTTGCAGCAATGCTGTAGCGCTTCTTCAGCCACCGCGATATGCTCAGTTAGCAATTGCCCATCCACCAAGCCAATTCCATGATACTTGCGTACCCCTTTATCAGAAAATGAAATCCCTTTTGAAAATTCAAAATCCAATGTCGATAGCACGTCAAACTTCACGGAATTAGTCACTGAATTGCGATTCGTAGCTGGGTGGCACACATGCTTGTTCACTTGTTGCCCATCCTTTATTACCAATGAAATGGTTGCACAATCATCATCCGTCACCACAATATCTGCCACATATCCCGATCTCACATTTCCTCTATTAGAAAGTCCATAATAGACGCAGGTGTTTAATGATGCCATCCTCGACACTTCAGGCCAGCTGAATCCCATTTTTAATGCCAACTTCGCGATATGAGAAATATGTCCTTCTTTTTGAATGGTCGACAAGTGCTTGTCATCAGTGCAGAATGCAAAACGCTTCACATCAAGGTGATGAGCCTTTACACATTGTAGCAATTCAGCAGCATTACGAGCGGCACTACCTTCACGAATATAAATGTTCATCCCTTTATTGTAGCGTTTGAGCACACTCTCTTCATCATAACATTCATGGTCGTTTGAAATCCCATGCATCAAATAGGCTTCAAGCATACCATCGTCCATGCCAGCCGTATGTCCATCAATGGGCCGTCCTTTAAAGAGTGCTAACTTTTCCATCATTTCCGGTTCTTGTTGCACCACATCATCAAACGACATCACTTCACCCAATCCCACAATACGATCATCTTCCACAAAAGGAGCCATATCACGCGCCGTAAAATGCCCCGCGCCATTAGTTTCTATCTTGGTGGCTGGCACACATGAGGGAACCACAGTGAATATACTTATCGGGGCTTGATCGGTTTCGTCTAAAAACATTTTCAATCCTTCGCCACCTGCCACATTCACCACTTCGTGTGGGTCGGCAATCACGGTGGTTGTGCCATACGGAAGAATTGCTTCTCCAAAGGCCTTGGGTAACACCATTGATGATTCAATATGCACATGGGCATCAATGAAGCCGGCTACTATCACCTGATTGGTGCAATCAATCACAGTGGCGTCAGCAGGAACAGTAAATTTGCCTACCTTGGTAATGATACCGTCATCTATGAGCACATCTGCCAAGGTGATGGTCATCAATTCATTGTCTACCACCTTGCCATTTTTCAAAACAATAGCATCTCCGATTTTGATATTCTTCTTTTGTGTCATATTGCCGTATGCTTCAAGTGAGAAATAAATAGTATTAATTTTGAAAATTAATTTTGGTCATGATTTGTCAATGGCAAAGGTATAAATTATTTTATTCTTAAAAACCAACTACCCTTGGAAAATTGAAGAAATCTTTAGAACTTTGCAAATATATTATGCAAAAGCGTAAAGCACAAATAGAATTGCTGGCTCCGGCTCGCGATGCCGAAACAGCCATCCAAGCCATCCTTCATGGCGCAGATGCCGTGTATATTGGACCGCAAAGCCACGGTGCACGTGCTGCTGTGGGCAATTCCACAGCTGATATCGGTAGGGTTGTGACATTTGCACATCAATTTGGAGCAAAGGTTTATGCCACTGTCAATACCCTCGTTTACGACCACGAAATCCCTCATGTGGAAAAATTAATTGCAAATCTTTACGATGTGGGTGTAGATGCCTTAATCGTACAAGACATGGGAATTTTGCGAATGAACATCCCTCCAATTGCTTTACATGCAAGCACACAATGCGATTTGCGCACACCGGAAAAAGCAAAATTTCTCGAAAGTTTGGGATTCTCTCAATTAGTGATGGCTCGCGAACTATCATTAACCGAAATCTCCAATATTCATCATGCCGTGCCGCAAACGCCCTTGGAGGCTTTTGTGCATGGTGCGCTTTGTGTAAGTTATAGCGGCAGATGCCAAGTGAGTCAATGCCTGAAAGGGAGAAGCGCCAACCGTGGCGAATGTGCTCAAGTATGTCGCCTTCCCTTCGATTTGATGGATAATCATGGCACTGTGCTAATGCGAAACAAACATTTGCTTTCGCTTAAAGATTACAATGCAAGCAACCATCTTGAACAAATGCTTGAAGCAGGGGTGTCTTCGTTGAAAATCGAAGGCAGATTAAAAGATGTAACGTATGTAAAAAATGTAGTGGCATACTACAGAAAAGCTATTGATAGCATCATTGCCAAGCATCCCGACAAGTATGTGAGAGCCTCCTATGGCACTTCACATAGCTCATTTGAGCCCAACCTTGCCAAAAGTTTTAATCGCTCCTTTACCACCTATTTCTTAGAAAATCGAAATCCTGTATCGTCCACAAAAATGGCTTCTATCCAAACTCCCAAATCAATGGGAGAACCTATCGGTAAGGTGGTATTTTCCAAAGGTAAGACCTTGAAAATTTCATCCACAGCCACCATTTCTAATGGCGATGGCATCAGCTATTTCAACTCTCAAGGTGAATATATTGGATTTCGCGTAAATAGGGTAGAAGGAACGAATTTGATTTTAAAATCACCCATCACCATCAAGCCGGGCACACCCTTGTACCGTACGCACGATAAAACTTTTAATGATAATCTAAGCGGCAATACAGCAGAACGCACAATTCTTATCAACGCTCACCTATGGTGGGCACATGAGGCACTTCGCTTAAAATTGACCGACGAAAGAGGGAATTGCATCGTAAGCTCTTTAGAGTGTAGCCAACCCGAACCGGCAAAAGAGAGCCAAGACCGGCGACAAATACAAACGCTCGCAAAATTGGGCAACACCATCTACCAACTGTCAGAAGCCATTGTGCCGGGGGATAAGTTCATCCCTTTATCACTTTTAGCACAACTCAAAAGAAATGCCATTGCCGCACTCGATAGAGCACAACGCATCACCTATCGGCGTCCCTTACGCAAAGCGGAAAACGAACATGCGGTATGTTTTGCCACTTCGCTTACCTACACCGACAATGTGGCGAATCATTTGGCAGAACAATTATACCGAGCGCATGGTGTGCAATCCATTCAGCCTGCCATAGAAATAGAAAAGCCTATGGAGAATGTGACCGTGATGCACACCCGCTACTGTTTGCGCAGAGAATTGGGAGCTTGTAAGAAAGATAAAGGAGCCCGGCAATTGCCCGACCCCTTGATATTACGAACGGCAGGGCAGCTATTGGAAGTGCATTGCGACTGCCAAAAATGCGAAATGCAAATTCGCATCAAATAAGAGGATTACACCTCGTCGGCAGCATATAAAAATGAAAACTGAGGCAGTTGGTAATCAAATATTTCCCCATCATTAAAGAAACGCTTCAGCTCCACTTCCGCTGCTTCCGGCGAATCGCTGGTGTGAACAATATTCTCTTGATACGACATGCTCAAGTCGCCTCGGATGGTGCCGGGCACCGCCTTCCTGCCACTGGTGGCGCCTGCCATATTTCGCACCACCTCCACTGCATCCACGCCTTCCAAACAGCATACCACAACCGGTGTTACCATCATCGCATCTTTTAATTGCTGAAAGAATGGTTTCTCGGCGTGCTTGGCATAATGCACATTCATTTGCGCATCTGAAAGTTGGCACATCTTCAATCCCGCCAACCGCAGGCCCTTTTGCTCAAAGCGCTTAATCACTTCTCCCACCAATGCTCTTTGCAAGCATGATGGCTTTAAAATCACTAAAGTTTTTGTCAAATTTGATTTTGCCATATTTGAAATCTTTATTTTGCCTGCAAAGGTAAGCATTTTTCAACTATCATTCACAAAATTTGCAGCCTTCATCACTTCACCGAAATCTGTTCTATAGGCTGCACTTTCTCTTTATCGAGCGGATAGGATTGAAAGCGTACTTTTTCGAAATTTATCGACGAGAGGTCGAAACAGCGAATCGTGGCATTATGCATAGTGCGATAATAGATTTTGCGATTCACCAAATCTGTAGCCACAGTCCATTGTGTGGCACTTGGAATATCAGGCACCGAATCGGCATTTGCAAATTGAATGCCCGTGGGAATGTCGAAATTGTTGAGAATGTGGAAGGCTTGCACCACCGCCTTGGTGGTGGAGGATTGGCGTGGTGCGGTGGATTGATAGAATGCAGCTCTCACAAAACGCGAAGGTGGGGTAACATCGCCGGGAATGCCATGCATACCGCTACCCCCGCCAAAGGAAGTGAGTAGCATATCACCTATCTTCACTTCATCAATTTTTCCCGGACGCAAGTTCACATAATTATTCAAATTTTTCAAATGCCAATCAAAATCCGGCGAATTGGTGAGCACGCCCAAGGTATTTTCATAAAACTTCACCTTTTTGTTGATAATTTCCACCACGATTTGCCTACCGGTCTGCTCGGTGAAACGCCAATGAACTGTAGAGCCTCTTGAATCGAGCGTAACCACATGTATGCGTTCAAACATGCTTTTCACCTCATCAATGCTACCACAAGTGGCAAGCATAAGTGGAACCACTTGCAAATCTCCAATAGTGGACGCATGTAGCGATGGATGAAATGATTCATATTCACCATAACCGGGGAAATAAAACAGACCGCCCGCCAAACCGGCTTCATTGACTCCTTCCACCACAAATTCCGCCTGCTGAACGGCAAGTCCCACATAGCCATATTTAGCCACAAAATACAAGCCACCGCCGGCAAAATTGCTCAAAATAGCCTGCTGTTGATACCCACGGGGCACGATACTGTAACGGCTTTCAAGGTCGTTGCCTGCCCATTCAATGGTGCGAGCCGTAACGGTATGGCCGGCAGTAGTGTGCAAAGTGATACCCGTGCACGCCCATGCTTGCACACACCCCATACCCATCATCATCATTAAGGATAAAAATAATTTTTTCATAGACATCTCCATATTTAAAAGAAATTTAATGTTCACACAAATATACGCCTAAAAATGTGATTTGATACACCGCAAAGTAATATTTATAGATTATTACCATCCATTAAGCAAAATTATTGAACAACAGCGATTTTCAGCATTTCTTTTGCATCAACATAAGGCGGATATCGGTCGGTAGGCGTTCTATGGCATAACGCAGCATAGTGCGAGGCATACGGGCAGCGCGCGAGTCAAGCCATGCAATCAGCCGTGCTTCATCTTTCTTACCTGCTTCCCGCAATAACCATCCCACAGCTTTTTGCAGTAAATCGTGTAAGGGCCGGGGATGTTCAAGAAAAATTTGAGCAATAGCATAGGTGTCATCGAGTTCTCCTTTTCGGATAAACTGCATCGTGGTCACCATGCCAATGCGTTGCTCCCATATATTGGTACCATTGCGTGCTAAATGATATAAAAGACTACGGTCGCGAGTGAGCATCCATTCACCCAAAAGTTTGTAACAACTCAAATCCACCAGGTCCCAATTATTGATGTTCTCTGTGTGAGCAAGATAAAAATCAATGCACCTCTGCTGTAAGGCTTCATCGGAGCGAGCATGATTGAAAATTTCGAGCAAAGTGAGCAATGCAGCAAGTCGCACTTCATGATAAGGGCTCGCAATACATTCTTCCAATTGTGCAAAAGTGGTTTGCTTCCAAAAGGTTTTTACCACAGCGCGTGTAACGGGCACTTTCACCCCCAGAAACACATCACCTTCACCGTATTCACCTTTGCCACACTTAAAAAAGCGCATCAAGATAGCCGCCTGCTGGGCATCAGCATGCGCCATCATTTCCAAAAGGAGTGGATTATTTTGCTTCGTCATAAATCATGCTCTAATTTCAATATTTTGATTCATATAGAAAGTGTTACCGATGGCGGTGGGGCAGGGGTGTAACCTACTTATTGAATGATTTTTTGGGAGGTGGTGCTGCCGTCGGTGTAAGTGGTTACTTCAATGCAGATGCCTGTGGTGGGTGCTGTGAGTTCTGCTCCCATACAATTGAAAAAGCGGTGACTGATGGGGATTTTGGGGATAGCAACTTCAGAAGCGGAAGTGATGATGTTTTTGTCCAGGTTGAGCGGATACACTACATAGGTGGAACTTTTCTCTCTGGTGTCGGAAAGCACTTTGCGCTTACCGGATTGAGCAGAAGCCGGCACCTTTTTAACGACAGCTTTGAATTGATACATATTACCATCAATAAAATTATTCTCTTGGGTAATATTGTAAGCCAAATCGATATCAAATCCACCCTTGAATCCGTGAACGTTAACACCTCCATCGGTCATCGGAATATAGAAGGCGCCATCATTATACACCGCCCACACCACTTGCACCAATTCGTTTGGTTTGGGCGTACTGAAATAGTAAGTGCCATGGTTGGGATGATTAACGCAAGGTTGTGAAGTGCCCATAAAGTTGGCAGGGCACATTGCATTGCGCTCATAAGGCTCTGCCTCGCCACTAATGGTGAGCGTGGCGTCAGGAGCCAATTCAATAACCGGATTATTGGCATCGGTAAAATATCCTTTCACACTACCGGCGGCAATGATTTTGTCGACATAATTGGAGGCATCAATAGAAGCCGGCAAATGAATTTCCACCCAATTGCTTTGGTCGTAAAAGTTTTGCGATTTGGTATTGGCGTGTTCCGCATCATCGGCATCGCTGAACAAAGAAACCGCATTAATAAAATATGAATTCCATCCACTTTCAGGATAGTTAATTTCTACCGCTTCACCATTGGCATCTTTAGCCAACAGCACATTGCTCGGCAAGGCTGCCACGCCACAAAGCTCGTTGTTAATGGTGTAAATCGTATGATCATCAGCAGCGCCCTTCTCAATCAGCTGCTTGAGCGAGAGTTCCTCTTCTGCCACTTGGGGCTGAAGCAATTTATAAATAGAAATTAGCTGATTTGAATTATTTGGACTATAACAGCCAAACTTTTCTACGCCTACTGTTTTATTGTATCTCAACACATTATATTTGTAGATTCCTTGGAATTGAATATTCGAAGCAACACTATTATTGCAGGTGATAGTGGCATTGGAATTTTTATCTTTATCAGTTTGTGTTTTTAAGGAAGAAGCGTTGGAAGATGCTGCATACAAATAGCCGGCTGGCACATGGAAAGCATAAGTACCCGCCACTGTGCCTTCTTCAAGTGTGATAACTGCCACATTCTCAGGATTGGTCACCAAAATGATCGTTTTATCGCTACTAAACGAAAAGCCACAACCTTCACTCTCCGCTATGCTACACCATAACGAACCATCTTGTTTCGACATCACATTTGTATGGTATGCGTTCGTAATGAGCAATTTGTCGCCATACGCCAATTGGCTGCTTGAAGTAACCAACACATATTCATCGCCTCCGGCATTGGGATTGGTAACGATAAGTGTGAATGATGCAGATGAGCCCAACCAATAGTCGTTCTCAGCGCAAGTGGCAGTAATATCGGCGAAGCCTGATCCCACTAAATGGATAAGCCCATCGGCGTCAACTGTTGCCACATTTGTGTTGCTACTCTTATAGGAAAGCTGAGCATTTTCCACATTCATTGTAGGGGGATAAGAAAAGTCGGCATCACCCACTTGTTTCCTCATCGTGGCGTCGGCAAACGACAATTCACTTTGCATTTTCGCCTCCTCCAGCGTGTAAGCGCAAGAAGATCCAAAATAATCATCATTTTCAGCAAAAGAAGCGGAAATAGTGGCGGTACCGGGTTTGTGAATCGTCACCACACCCATATCGGATACGGTTGCCACACTCTCATCACTGCTTCCGTAAGTAATAACAGCATCCTCCGGACCATCTGTGAGTGTGGCAGGAGTAGAGATAGGCGCCATATCAAAAGCAAAAGTCTTACTCGTGGTTATATCATCAATTTCCTCCCCAAAACTCAAAGAAGTGTTACGCTTACGCTGCGTGCTCTCATACTCAAATTCCACCGTCACGGAGTAGAGCAGAACTTGTTTATAGCCAGAATTCTCACAATATATCTTAATTATCAAATCATTAGAAAATTTTTCTATGGCTTCTTCCCTTCTCACCGTGTAACACATATCAGTAGCTGTAGTGGAGCTTGGAGGTGTACCGGATGAAACGGCGCTAACAGCCAGAGTATGCTCTGAATCTCCAAACAAAGAAAATGTTGATGAAGAAGGATTAGTAGACCCGCTTCCACTATGAGCACCCACATTCAAAGTAACCTTTACATCACTGGTTATACTTTTATCAGCAAAAATATTGAAAATGGTAAAATAGCTTTCACTAACAAAAGTCGAGCCGTAAACCGGCATTACAAAATAATTACCTGTTGGATTATACCTAAAATTCGTCACATTATAAATTTCTGGGTTTTTTGGAGGTGTATAAGTTACAGAAAAAGTATCCGCATAGGCAGGCACACCGACAAGTGCCAAAAGCAAAAGCACAACCACAAACAAACGCTCAATATAATTCCGGATTTTCATAATATGCCATTTTTCAAAAAATTGCATCAAAAATACAAAAAAAATCCAATAACCACCAAAAAAATTAACTAAATTGAAGAATTAAGCGCAAAAAGTGTCCGTTCCTGAAAGAGGTTGACTCGGTTTGTTAGTTTAACGTATAGTGGTTGACTCTTAGTCTGAGTGG
>SAMEA3663025__coassemble_1029_pt1 | contig 13683 bp, 11 predicted proteins | sample SAMEA3663025__metabat2_low_PE_039 | metagenome-assembled genome bin SAMEA3663025 (sample SAMEA3663025) | pig gut metagenome | biome: pig gut; feature: pig-associated habitat; material: faeces | place: France | collected 2012
TATTTTCGTTGCACGCCACAAAAGCGGGCAATCATATCCGTTTTTAAATGAAAGATCCGTGAAAAGAAATTGGAAATTGTGAAGCCGGGGTGGTGGCTATTTTGAGGAAAAGTATTAACTTTGAAAGTTTAAATATAGATTGTGAGTATAAAGATTGTGAAAAATCGGTTTTTGCCACCTAAGGCGTTTCGGGCTATCAACTTGCTGGGGTGGATATTCGTGCGGCGTGGCACTTCGCTCACCGAGGTCGACATCCGGCACGAGCAGATTCACACGCGGCAAATGCGCGAACTGTGGGTGCTTCCCTTTTATGTGCTCTATGTGGGCGAATGGCTGGTGCGGCTCATGCTTTCCGGCGATGCGTATCGCAATATCTCGTTTGAGCGCGAAGCCTACAGCCACGAGCATGATGCCGACTATTTGCAACACCGACCTCGCTTTGCTTGGCGAAAGTATTTTTTTTAAAAAAATTACGGATAAATTTTTTGATTGGCAATGGATATTGATATTGAAAAAAACAAACAGGAATTCAACGAGTTGCTTCGCAGCGTGGGTCGCGAAGGTACGGATTATTTGATAGAAGACCTCGAGGCATTAGGCTTTTATGAAGCGCCGTCGAGCACGCGCTTCCACTTGGCTTGCGATGGCGGTAATGTGCAACATTCGCTCAACACTTGCCGCGCCGGGCTCATGCTACGCGAGCAAATGCTGCAAATGCGTCCGGAATTGGCATCGTATTTGCCTAAAGATAGTGTGATTGTGGCGTGTTTGCTCCACGATGTGTGCAAAGCCGACATCTACAAAAAGGTGGTGAAAAAGCGCAAAGATGCCTATGGCAATTGGGTGGATGTGAAGGCTTTTGATGTGGATTATAGCAATTTCCCGATGGGTCATGGCGAAAAGAGTGTGATTGTGGTGCTACGCAGTGGCTTCGACATTTCCGATAATGAAATGCTGGCTATCCGTTGGCACATGGGTGCTTGGGATTTGGCATTTCAAAGTCCGGAGCAAAAAAACAATATCAACACCGCTCGCGACAAATCGCCGCTCTGCGGCTTGCTCCAATTGGCTGACGGCATAGCCGCCAATTTGATAGAGTGGGGCACCGGTAAGGAAGAAGAATTGTGGTGAGAGGATGGTTAGAAATTGAAGAAGTGCAGACAATTTTTTTTTTCAACATTGTAATAAATGATAAGGATGAAGAATTATAAAAAAAGATTAGCGGTTATTTCCTTGCTGTTAGGAATAATGGTGCCGATGTGCTATGCGGTGGATGCTGAAAATGCGCAGAGGGCAATTTCGGCATTTGTGGGCGATTCGCTTCACCGCCATGCCTCCATATCGATAGCTCTATATGATATTGAAGCCGACACGATGGTGGCGAGTTATCACCCCGATGCCTCGTGCATCACTGCCTCCACAATGAAAACCATCACCTCTTCCACCGGGTTGTGTTTGCTCGGTCCGAACTACACTTTCCAAACGCGCGTGTATGTGCATGGAGAGCAAAAAGGGAAAAAATTTAAAGGCAACATTTTTGTGGAAGGGGGCGGCGACCCCACGCTCGGGAGCAAATATTTCCCCAATCATCCCAATATCGTGCAAGAAATTGTGGATGCGCTTAAAGCAAAAGGCATTGAAAAGGTGGAGGGCGAAATTGTGGTCGACTCGTCGCTGATGCCTTGGCCTGCCACCAATGGCTGGTGGGAAGTGGGCGATTTGGCTTGGACCTATGGCGCCGGCATCTACGGTTTTAATTTTCGCGACAATTCTTCAACGCTGAAATTCTCTGCCAAAGAAGGCGCTATCGTCAATCCTCGCTTCGAACCGGCAGTGCCGGGGGTGCAGGTGGTGAATAAATTGGCTGCGGGTGTAAACACCGATAATGTGGATTTGCGCCTTGAAGAAGGCACCTCCACCATTGTGCTACACGGCTCAGCCGCCAACAAAGACTATAGCATACCCATGGCAATTCCCAATCCGGCTGCAATGTTTGCCGATAGCCTCTCTCGAGCCTTGAAAGCGCAAGGGTTGAAATTCAAAATCAAGCATCTATCGGCGGAAAAACTCGCCAAAGGGCAAAAGACGTTGCTCTTGGAGCACCGCTCGCCGGCTTTGTCGGAAATCATCACCTCGTTGCTCGATAGAAGCGACAATATGTTTACCGATGGCGTGCTGCGTGCCGTTGCTCGCCAAGCCGGTCGCGAAGTCACGGCGCGAGCAGGGGCTCAGGTGGTGGATAGTTTGTGGCGTAGCAAAGGTATCGACACGCAGGCGCTATTTCAGTACGATGGCAGCGGATTGTCGGCCCACAACCGTGCCTCGTCGCGCTTTTTCGTGGAAATGCTGAGTTATATGGCAAAACACCCGGCGGAAGGCGTTTTCCTTAGCCAACTGATGCCAGAGGTGCGCCGCCGCATCGGAAAGCTCATTCCCGACACTCCTCTTGCCACCAATTTGGTGGTGAAAAGCGGCTCCATCAATAATGTGCAAACCTTTGTAGGATATTTCCCCGCCAAGCGTCCGCGTTATGCTTGGGCACTGCTGGTGAACAATTGGAATGGCACCCGCGCTGCATTGCGCGACAGGATGGATGTGCTCCTCATCAGCCTCTTTGGTCAATCAAAGATTGAATAACTGAAATGTGCCCTGCTAAGGGCCAAAATGAGATATTTTGTACTTTTTTTGTTAGGCTAAAACGAAATATTTGTGCTCATTTGAAAAAAATTAACTTTTCTCTTTGGTGAATAAAGATTAATTTAACTATGTTTGCACTATAAATCGTAAAACGCTTAGATTTTTAAGATGATGGCTTCTACTTACGGAGAACTTCTTCTCACAGTCTATGAACTTGAAGGACTGCTACTTGTGCTCGAAAAGCATGGCGCCGACACGCCTGCTTCAGTGATTCAACTCATTAAGGAAAAGGCTGCCTCGGTGGCGCTGCAAGCCGAAAATGTGCAATTGCCGGAGCAATCGCCCGAAGAGGAAATGCTGAATGCCGCACTCCATGCGCCCGACGAGCAACCGGAAGAATGTGCGGATGAAACAGAACCGCTACCCGCGGCTCCCGAAGACGATGTCCCGCCGCAATTTGTGAAATGCACGTCGTGCGGTAAAGTACTCCCCGGCACTTACGCCTTTTGTAATGAATGTGGCGCGGAACTTGCCGCTGAGCCGCAGACTCCCGACGAGCCAGCCTCAGCAATAGAAGTGCCCATCGATGAGGATGCCGAATTTGTGGCGCCGGAGCCTATCGCCGACCAACCCGATGAGGAGGAAGAAGAATTTGAAGAAGTGGAAACCGAAGAAGAAGAAGAAATTTTCGACGATGACGATGATGAAGTTTCGCCTGTCAGTGTGCAGGAAAAATTGAGTCGCAATATGGCGAAAAATCTGCGTTCTTCCTTCTCTATCAACGATAGTATCCGCTTTCGGCGCGAACTCTTTGGCAACAGTCAAGCCGAATACAACGATGCCCTCGATATGATTCTCACCATGCATTCCTTTGGCGAAGTGGAAGAATATTTCTACGACGACCTCGGGTGGGACCCGATGAATGAGGATGTGATGGCGTTTATGGAAGTGGTGCACAATTTCTTTAGATAAGCAATCGGCTTTATGGCAGGCAAACTCTATATCGTACCAACTCCGGTGGGTAATTTGGAAGATATGACCCCTCGCGCCATCACCGTGCTTCAGCAAGCCGACTTTGTGCTGGCAGAAGACACGCGCACCTCCGGCGTGCTGATGAAGCACTTTGGCATCAACACCCCGATGCGCAGTCACCACAAATTTAATGAGCACGACACCGTGGAGCACCTTGCCGAAGAATTGCAAGGCGGAAGCGTGATTGCTTTGGTGACCGATGCCGGCACTCCCGCTATCAGCGACCCGGGCTTTTTGTTGGTGCGTGAATGTCGCCGTCGGGAAATCGAGGTGGAAACTCTGCCGGGTGCCACGGCTTTCGTGCCTGCATTGGTGAATTCGGGACTGCCTTGCGAGCGCTTCACTTTTGAGGGCTTTTTGCCGCAAAAAAAAGGACGAGCCTCGCGGTTGGAAGCCCTTGCCCACGAGCCGCGAACGATGATATTCTACGAATCGCCTATGCGATTGGTGAAAACTCTTCAGCAAATGGCGGAGGTGTTTGGCGAGCAACGACAGGCTTCGGTGAGCCGAGAAATCTCCAAACTTCACAACACCACCCACAATGGCACTCTTGCCACTCTTGCCGCCCATTTTCAAGCCAATGCTCCAAGGGGAGAAATTGTGCTGGTGGTGGAAGGCGAGCAAGCACCACTTCCCGTGAAAGTGGACAAATACGCCAAATTTAAGCAAAAGCATATTCAACAATTAAACAATATAGAAGAATGAAAAAATTACTGACTACAGCCATGATGCTTTTATGCGCCGTGGCAGTGCTCTCCGTTTCGTGCAAGAAGGGAGACGACGAAAAAAAAGTGAATAAGGATTCGCTCGAGAATGTGGCTTTGAAGGGCGAAATCGCGTCGCTGAGTGCTGAAAAAGACACGCTCAATGCACTGATGAACGACATTGCCGATGGCATGAATCAAATTATTGATTTGCAACAGGTGATGGGCGCTTCTAATTTGGGCTCCGAAACGGTGGATAAAAAAAATAGACTCCGCGACCAAGTGGTGGCTATTCAGGTGATGATTCAAGAACGCGAACGCAAACTGGCGGAATTGGAAAAACGACTCTCCGATTCGGGAGCGTATTCCAACGATTTGAAGCGCCAAATGGAGGTGATGAAAAAGCAAATCGAAAATCAAAAAAATATCATCAACCAACTCACCGCCGAATTGCAAGCAGCTAACGTGAAAATCGGTCAACTCAATGTGCGTGTGGATTCGCTCCATAGGGAAAACGAACAGGTGAAGTCGGATTTGGATGTGGAAAGAAGTAATGTGGCTGCCGAACGCCAACGCAACACCAACCTTACCAATAGCATGAATGAGTGCTTCTATGTGGTGGGATCGTCGAGCGAACTGAAAGCACATAAAATTATCGAAACGGGCTTCTTGCGCAAAACCAAGGTGATGGAAGGCGACTACACGAAGTCGTATTTCACTAAAGCCGACAAGCGAACCCTCACCCAAATTCAATTGCACAACAAAAAGGCAAAAGTGATGTCGAAACACCCTGCCGGCTCGTATGTGATTGAAGAAGTGGGCGGACAAAAGGTGCTCCGCATCACCGACACCAATAAGTTCTGGGAATTGTCGAACTATCTGGTAGTGAAGGTGGGATAAATTTCCTCGCTTCCACCCATCTGAATGGGGTCATTGATTTGAAACGACCCGTCATATTGTTAACACAAAGGGACTTGATAGGAACCTTAGGGGTCCCTGTTGAGTCTCTTTGATTTTTTCAGGCTTTTTTGCACTATGGCTAAAGTGGTTTTGGCTTTCGACAAATTTAAGGGCGTGGCTTCGTCGCACGAAGTGGCACAGGCGGCTCGTGTGGCGGTGCTTGCCGCATTTCCACATGTGGAGGTGGTGGCGCTGCCGTGTGCCGATGGGGGTGAAGGCACGATGGAGGCGCTGTCGGCACAGGGCGCGCGGCGCGTGGAAGTGGAGGTGAGCGGCCCGCTGCCCGATATGCGTGTGCTCGCTGCCTATAGCATTCATGGCGACACGGCGGTGATGGAACTGGCATCGGCAAGCGGATTGGCGTTGCTTCAACCGGAACAGCGCGATGTGATGCATGCCACCACTTTGGGCACGGGTATGCTCATTTGCCATGCCATTGCCCACGGTGCGCGCAATGTGGTGCTCGGCATTGGGGGCAGTGCCTCCGTGGATGGCGGTATGGGCATTCTCCACGCTTTGGGATTTCGATTCTGCGACCGTAATGGGAGGGAATTGCCGCCTTGCGGAGAGAGCATGGAGAGCGTGCATGCCGTGGATGCCTCTCGTTTGATGCCGGAAGTGCTCAACACCCGTTTCCATATCATCACCGATGTGGATAATCCGCTATTAGGGCCACGAGGCGCCGCAGCCGTATATGGTCCGCAAAAAGGTGCAACGCCCGCTCAAGTGGCATTGCTTGAAGCAGGAGCCCGCCATTTTTCTACCTTTATGCCTGAGGGAATAGCCGATGCCCCCGGTGCCGGTGCTGCCGGCGGTGTGGGTGCCGGACTCAAGGCTTTTTTGCATGCTCGGCTTTACCCCGGTGCTGATGCTGTGCTGCGCTTTTTGCATGCCGAAGCCCACATTGCCCATGCCGATTTGGTGCTCACCGGCGAAGGAAAAATGGATGCTTCCACTTCGTGTGGCAAATTGCCCTTCGCTGTGGCAAAATTGGCGGCGGGCAAGGGCGTGCCGGTGGTGGCTCTTTGCGGTGTAGTGGAGGGTGTGCCGCCGGAAATCTTTACCGAGGTGTACGGCATTAATCCCCATCCCATTGATTTGCCTCGGGCATTAGAAAAATCGGTGTGCTTGCAGCGTGTAGCAAAATCGGTGAACCAAATTGTATCAAAATATTTAACTATCTCAACATCAAACCAATGAATATTCGTCTGCTACTATCCTTCGTGATGATGCTGATATCTTTGTCGGCGTTTTCAGCCGCCAATGCGCAAGTGGAAGAAGCCAATGCACTTGCTCGCCGATTGTCGGGACGCTTGGCTGAAAAAGTGGAATTTAAGCAAGGAAAAGCCAAGGGCGTGGACTATTTCACACTGAAAAATGAGGGCGATAAGGTGTGCATCATCGCCAACAATGCCAATTCTATGGCGGTGGGTTTGAACCGCTACCTGAAGAAATATTGCCACACCACCGTGTCGTGGTATGCCGATGTGGCGGTGGATTTGCCTGCCGAATTGCCCGCCGTGGTGCAGGAAGAAACGGTGGAAGCCCGTGTGCCGCAGCGCTTTTTTCTCAATTATTGCACCTTTGGCTACACGATGCCTTTCTTCGACTGGAAGGATTGGGAACGCGTAATCGACTGGATGGCGCTCAATGGCGTGAATATGCCTTTGGCTATCACGGGGCAGGAGAGTGTGTGGTATAATGTGTGGACGGCTTTGGGAATGACCGATGAGCAGGTGCGCAGTTATTTCACCGGTCCGGTGTATTTGCCGTGGCATCGCATGGCGAATATTGATGCTTGGTGCGGTCCGCTGCCCAAAGAGTGGCTCGACGGGCAGGTGGTGCTCCAGCAAAAAATCCTTGCTCGCGAGCGCGCACTCAATATGCGCCCGGTGCTGCCTGCCTTTGCCGGGCATGTGCCACGAATGCTTACCACGCTTTACCCTAATGCCGATATCAAAAAACTGGATGCGTGGGATGAATTTGAAGCGCCCTATCAAACTTATTTCCTCAATTCGGAAGACCCGCTCTATGCCAAAATTCAGCGCTTGTTCCTTGAAGAACAAACCCGCTTGTTTGGCACCGACCACATCTACGGTATTGACCTTTTTAACGAAATGGAAGCGCCCAGTTACGACTGCGAATATATTGCACGCCTCTCCAAACACGTGTATAGTTCGCTCAAAGCGGTCGACAAAAAAGCCGAGTGGCTGCAAATGGGCTGGTTTCTCTACTATCAGCGCAATAAATGGACGCCCGAAGTAACCAAAGCAATGCTCTCTGCCGTGCCGCAGGGCAAGATGACGATGCTCGACTATTTTTGCGAGCGCATGGAGGTGTGGCGCCTTCGCGACAAATTTTTCAATCAGCCCTACATTTGGTGCTACCTGGGCAATTTCGGCGGCAATGGCGTGATGCAAGGCAATGTGAAGGAGTCGGGCGAGCGCCTCGAAATCGCCCTGAAAGAAGGCGGCGCCAATTTGAAGGGCATCGGCTCTACGCTTGAGGGCTTCGATGTGCAGCAATTTCCTTTTGAATACATCTTCGATAAAGCCTGGAATTATGGCGCCACTGATGCCGAAGTGGTGAAGATGGTGGCGGATTGCCATGCCGACCGCCCCGACGAAAACGTGCGTCAAGCCTGGGATATCATCTACCATCAAGTGCTCACTGCTCCCGCCACCACTTTCCGTGGCACCGCAGCCAATGGTTTTCCATATTATAAAAAATTGGCTAAACGCTCGCGTGCCTTTGCCGATATGAAAGCGCTCAACGAGGCTTGGCACTTGCTGCTCAAGCAGCCTTCTGCCAATGCGGATGCCGCCAAAATCGACTTGATTTGGACCGGACGCGAACTGCTGGGCAATCTGTTTGGCTACGAGAAAACGGAATTCGACTCTGCCTATGCCGTTGCCGACACGGTGAAGATGCACGAAAAGGCCTTGATGATGCGCTCGCTGCTCCACGACCTGGATATGCTCAATGCCCAACACCCTTTCTGCACGGTAGACAAGTGGATAGAGCAGGCACGCGACTGGGGCGAAGCACCGGAAGTGAAGGATTATTACGAGATGAATGCCCGCCGACTCATCACCACTTGGGGTGGCGACCTCAACGACTACGCTATCCGCAATTATAGCGGCATCATTGCCAACTACCAAGCACCGCGCTGGGATATCTACATAGAGGAAGCCTTCCGCTCGATGCGTACCGGCACGCCTTTCCGCGACAAGGAGCGTACAGAAGCCACCCACAGCTTCGAACAGTCGTTTGCCGACAAGCATGGCGAGCATTTTCCCAAATATCCGGGTGTGGAATTGCTCTCACTTTCCCGCGCCTTGGCATCAAAATATGCCGCCGAATTGCAAGCCTGGCTCAGCAAATAAATTTTCCCGAATATTCTCGTTTCAAAAACTACGGAAAATCCGGAAAAAAGGATAGTAGAGCTCTTTTATTGTGCTTATTATCAGTTTGCTGTCCGATTTGAAAAGAACATGCCCTTACTGACGAAAAAATATGAGGGGTAAAAAAACACTTCAAAATCGGTTTTTTTACACAATATTGCCATTTTATCGTTAATTATCTGTAATTTTGTAGGCGTTTTTTACCTGTAAGAAAATTGAATCAAGTGTTTGAGATATTTACCGGCCATTCGTCGCTTCAAGCGGTGATTTTGTTGGCGTTGATTTGCGCTTTAGGGCTTACTTTGGGCAAGGTGAAAGTGCGTGGCATTTCGCTGGGTGTTACCTTTGTGTTTTTTGTGGGTATTCTATTGGGACATTGTGGATTGTCGATTCATGAGCAAACCTTGGAATTTGCACAAGATTTCGGTTTGGCGCTCTTTGTGTATGCCCTCGGTGTGCAAGTGGGACCCGGCTTTTTCAGTTCGCTGCGCAAAGGAGGCATTTCGCTGTCGATGTTGGCATTGCTGCTGGTGCTTTTAGGCACAGTGATGGCAGTGTTGATGCCCTCTCTGATGCCCATTTCTTTGGGTGATGCCGTGGGTGTGATGTGTGGTGCCACCACCAATACCCCCGCCCTCGGTGCCGCCCAGCAAACTCTTGCCCAGATGCACCAGCCCACCAGCAGTGTGGCACTTGCCACTGCGGTGACTTATCCATTGGGCGTGGTGGGTGTGATTTTGGCGCTATTGGTGATGCAAAAACTCTTGGCACATCGGGGGCGTATCGCTATTGCTCCCAACCAAAAGGAAGATGCTACCTATGTGGCTGCCTATCATGTGAATAATCCGGGGGTGTTTGGAAAGCGCATCGGCGAATTGGCGGAAATCACCCACGAGCAATTCGTGATTTCAAGGCTTTGGCACGAGGGGAAGGTGATGATTCCTTCTTCCGATACCGTGCTTCAGCCCAACGACCGCATTTTGGTGATTTCTAACGAAAACACCGGTCCGGCGATGGAGATTCTTTTCGGAGAACAGGAAACTACCGATTTTAATAACGACCAAGTGGATTGGGATGCCATTGATAGCCAATTGATTTCGCGCCGCATTGTGGTCACCAAACCCGGCATCAATGGCAAGCGATTGGGTGCGCTGAAATTGCGCAACCACTATGGGGTGAATGTGACGCGCATTTATCGCAGCGGGATGAAACTCCTTGCCACGCCCGATTTGCGTATCCAATTGGGCGACCGTATCACCGTGGTGGGCGAACAGGCGTCGATTGCCAATGTGGAAAAATTGATGGGGAATATTGTGGCTGACCTCGACGAGCCTAACCTTATTTCCATATTTGTCGGTTTGCTTTTGGGATTGCTTTTGGGACTCATCCCCATTGCCTTGCCGGGCATTTCCGCTCCGGTGCGCTTAGGCTTGGCAGGCGGTCCGATTATTGCCGGCATATTGATGGGCACGTTTGGACCGCGCCTTCACATGATTACCTACACCACACAAAGCGCCAACTTGCTGATGCGTCGCCTCGGGCTCTCGCTCTATTTGGCTTGCCTCGGACTGCATTCCGGTGCCGATTTCTTTGCCACGGTGATGCGTCCGGAAGGCGTGCTGTGGGTGGTGAGCGGGTTTGTGCTCACTGTGCTCCCGGTGCTATTGGTGGGCATGGTGGCATATAAGTGGGCTCGCATCGATTTTGCCACGGTGTGCGGTATGCTGTGCGGCGCGATGGCAAATCCCATGGCGCTCGACTATGCCCGCGACACCCTAAAGAGCGAACGCGCTTCGGTGGCATACACCACCGTGTATCCGCTGTGCATGTTTGTGCGAGTGATTTTGGCACAGGTGGTGCTGCTTTTGCTACTGTAGAATTTTTTTTTGAATTTTTTCCTTATGAAAATCAATGTATTTGCTCAAATATCAATGAAAACGAAACGTGAAGTGATGAAAGTCATGCTGGTGGCGGCGGTTGCTTTTGGGGCGGCTTGCGGTGCCATGGCACAGGAGAAATGGACCGGTATTTCACGCTATGCTGCCGATAATGCGCAGCGCATAGCAGAGGCCAACACCTCGCAGTGCATTGTGATGATGGGCAATTCCATCACCGACAATTGGGCGTCGTTTCATCCCGAATTTTTCAAGCGGCATCGCGAATTAGTGCCTCGTGGCATCAGCGGTCAAACCTCCTATCAAATGCTGGTGCGCTTTCGAGAAGATGTGCTCAATTTGCAGCCTAAGGCGGTGGTGATTAATTGTGGCACCAACGATATCGCGGAAAATTTCGGCATTGCCTATGTGGAGCAAAACACGTTGGGCAATATCAAATCGATGGTGGAATTGGCGAAAGCCAACCACATTGAGCCGGTGCTTTCGTCGGTGTTGCCCGCCAAAGTGATGTATTGGGCAAAAGATAAAACCCACATTGCCGATAAAATCCGTTCGCTCAACCAAAAAATCAAAGCCTATGCCGTGCAGGAAGGACTGAAATATATCGACTATTACGCCCCCTTGGTGTATGGTAAGGAATGTGAATTGGACCCCGATTTCACCCGCGATGGCGTGCATCCTACCCTCGACGCCTATATCCAAGTGATGGAGCCTTTGCTGCTTCAAACCCTGAATCTTCAGCCATAAACCCGCCATTGCCGAGCAGTATTGAGATATGAAGCAAAGTCGTGCTAAAGGGTTGGTGGCAGCCATGGTGTCGTCGTGTTCCTACGGATTGATACCCCTTTTCTCCCTGCCGGTGATGCAAGCCGGCATGCTCACCCAGTCGGTGCTCATTTATCGCTTTGGGTTGGGCACATTATTCATTCTCTTGGGTATGCTTGCCATGAAAGTGTCGCCCCGCATCACGTGGTCGCAATTTTGGCGCATCGGGGTGCTGGCGTTTTTCAGTATGCTGGGCGCCGTCACTCTGCTTTATGGCTATTATTATATGCCCTCAGGTCCTGCCACCACCATCCAATTTTCTTATCCCGTGTTCACCTGTGTGATGATGGTGCTGTTTTTTCACGAACGTCTCACCCTCAAGGTGGTGGTGGCGATTGTGCTGGCTGTGTTGGGCGTGATGATGCTTTCCGGTGTGAGCCTCACTGATTTCCGCAGTGTGAGTATTATGGGGGTGGGATTGGAACTGATAGCCGGACTCACCTACGCCATCTATTTGGTGCTCGTGCCGGTGTTTAAGGTGAATGAGGTAGACAGCCTTTCGCTCACTTTTTGGGTGTTCGTTATCAGCGTGTTCTACCTTGTGGTATGGGCATTGCTCACCACCGGCATTCAGCCCGTCACCACGGTGGATATGGGTATCAACCTCTTGCTTTTGGCGTTTATTCCCACCGCCGTGAGCAACCTTACCTTGATTATTGGATTGCGCCACATCGGTAGCACGCTCACCAGCATATTGGGAGCTCTCGAGCCCTTCACCGCCATGGTGGTGGGCGTGCTCGTGTTTGCCGAGCCTTTCACCCTCACTGTGGCTATCGGCTTCTTGTGCATTGTGGCGTCTGTCACCATCCTTATCCACAAATAGCCGCGTGGAGCGTCGGGTGGCTTATTTCACGATTTTTTGGGATTGAGTGGTGCCGTCGGTGAAGTGGGTTACTTCGATGTTGAAGCCGGGGAAGGGCGTGGCGCTTTCGTGACCTTGGAGGTCGTAGTAGCGCACGGTGCTCACCGTTTTCGCTGTGGTCACATCATCCACCCCGGAAGGCACTTGGTAGCCGGTAACGTTCACTCCACAATAGGGGTATTTGTATAGTGAGCTACAATGTGTGTCGTATCTATAAAAGAAAGGATGTATTAACTCAGAACGATAAGGTATTTTCTTAATTTCATCGGTAAAAATTGAAACACGCAGATTACCTTGAGCATCGGTAAACCTGATGCCATGTGCTTGAACCTGGGTTGAATAACTACCTTTATACCCGATTCCTCCAAAATATCTGCCCTCCACCTCCGTCAATCTGGTGGCGTCGAATGATACCGGCATGGTGATTTCCCATTCTTTTCGTTCGGCACGCCATACGGCCGGCATTTCTATTTCTTGCCAAATATTAACATCACCGCTTTTAGAGCTCAGCTTATGTAGCGCTGATAGGTCAAGTGCCATAATGTGATTGTCAGTCAAGTCCAGCTTTTCAAGGTTTGGGCACATAGCGGCATTGAAGTCGGTGAGTTCGCAGCTATCGGCTTGAAGTTGGGTTAATTTGGTGTAGGGGCTTAAATCTGCTTGGGCAATGATGGGCGAGTGGGAGCAAATGATGGCGCTGATATTGCTTGGCAGAATGGGGAAGGATGTGAATTTCGTGCATTTTGAGAAATTGATCTTTGTAATAGATTCTGCTTCGCTAATATCAAGCGAAGTGAAGGGGTTGGCAGAGCAATCCACTTCCGTAACAGAGGTAAGTTCTTTTATGAAATCAAGGTCTTGAAAAGCATTGTTGCTACAAGTTACGGTTTTTAACAATGGCGTGTTTGCGATAGCAATGCTTTGCAGATTGTTGGACCCGCAGTTTAGTGTGGTCAATTTTTCGCAGCTGGCAATGGTGAGGCTTGTAAGAATATTAGAACTGCAATTCAGCGTTTCTATCTTTGGTAGATTATCTATGGAAAGAGATTGCAACTGATTGTTATTGCACTTTAATGATGACAGCCCTGCGCAGTTTTTTACACTTAATTCCGAGAGCAAATTGCCGCTACAATCGAGCGAGGGAATTTCGTTACAGCCGTCGACTGTGAGCTTTTGAATTTTATTGTTAGCGATATTTAATGATGTGAGTTGTTGTTTGCCGGTTAAATCAAGAGCCATAATCAGATTGTTGCTACAATCAAGTGATGTCAATTTGGGTAATTGCGCTAAATCCAAGATTTTGAGTTGGTTGTTGCTACAATCGAGTGTTTCGAGGCTTTCGCAACCATCCAATTTCAAGCAAG
>SAMEA3663025__coassemble_1039_pt1 | contig 13542 bp, 10 predicted proteins | sample SAMEA3663025__metabat2_low_PE_039 | metagenome-assembled genome bin SAMEA3663025 (sample SAMEA3663025) | pig gut metagenome | biome: pig gut; feature: pig-associated habitat; material: faeces | place: France | collected 2012
ACACCAAGGCTTTTGGGCTCAAGAAAACGAGTCGCATAAAGGCTTTTGTCTTCAGGTTTATTTCTGTACCAGCCAAGTGGATTAAGACATCAAGGCAGTATGTGTTGAATATCTACACATGTAACAACGCTTATGCTGAGGTTTTCCAGACCGACTTCGGATGACACCGACAACTTATGGTCGTGATTTTGCGTATTGCCTCAAGTCGCATGGTGGGGTAAGGGGATTTTATGCGTCTTTGTGGCGATTTTTGCTGCGTTGCACCCTCTTTTGCCACAGTGTCGCTACCTTTTTGACCTCTGTGTCATCTTATGAGGGCGGTTGCGGATTTGAGGTTTATGAAAATAATTAGATCAATTCGTTGAATTCGTGACAAAAAAATCCATCAATTTTTGACATACTTTAGCGCCTTTCCCTGCCTTTTGGGATTGTCGATTCTGTTGCTGCAGACTATCTTTGTCAGCAAAAAAAAGCAATGGAAAATGGAAAGCACAAAACAAATTCGTCCAATTCGTCCAATTCGTGGTCAAAAAAGCAATCCTTCCTCCCTTCCCTTCAGGGAGGGGCAGGGGGTAGGCATCCTTTCAGGGAGGGGTCGGGGGTAGGCTTTTTCCCCTCGCCAAGCGCGACTCACCCACAAAATAGGTGTTCCAGGTGTTTCAAGTGTTTCGGGTGTTTCAGGTGTTTCATTTCGCTTTTGGACCAAAAAAACGCCCGTTTTTGGTCCAAATCGGAACAAAACAGGTGTTTCAGGTGTTTCAAGTGTTTTAGGTGTTTCAAGTCGCAAAAAACAAACCCCTAACCAAGCGCGAAGCGCGACTAACCAAGCGAGCCTGCGAGCGGCTAACCAAGCGCGAAGCGCGACTAACCCACAAAATAGACTAACTAAAAGAGGAATAAAGTAAGGAGGAGGGTGAAGATGAGCATATTGCGAGCGGTGGCGCCGAGTATGGGGTTGAGTGCGGCGCCGGTGCGCTGCTTCAGGCTGTGCCATGTGGTGAGGTGCAGCGCCATGTAGATGGCAGGGGGAAGCATCGTCCACCAGCCCCATTCCATCCATAGGCGGAGCCAGAGCACGCCCAGCACCGAGAGGGCAAGCAAGCCGTTGAGCAAATAGGCGAACGCCGCCAAGGTGCGCCCCGCCACCACCACCGATGTGCGTTTGCCCGCCTCGCGGTCATCGTCCACATCGCGATAATTGTTCACCAGCAGCACATTCACGCCCATCAGCCCGATGGCAATGCCGGCTATCACCGCATAGGGATGGAAATCGCCCGCCACCACATAGTAGGAGAAAATCACCGGCACGAGTCCGTAGAAAGCCATCACCGCCACTTCGCCCAAGGCGTGGTAGCTGAGGGGGTAGGGTCCGGCACTATAGGCAAAAGCCATCACCGCCACCATCACGCCCACACCCACGAGCAGCAGCCAATTGGCATAGCCCTCGCCGGGATCCACCACTGCCAGCATACTCAGCCCCACGGCGCAGGTGGCAACCAGCGTGCCCACCATAGCCCGCTTGAGCGTGGCAGGGGAGAAATCGCCCTCGGTAACCCCCCGACGCGGCCCCACGCGCCCTTTCTTGTCGGTGCCCGCCTTAAAGTCGAAATATTCGTTTGCCAAATTCGACACAATTTGTGCCAGCACGGCAAATGCCACGCACAGCAGCGAAGGCACCAAGCGAAAAGCGCCGTTGAATTTTGCCAGTCCCACGGCAATGAGCACGCCGCTCACCGACACCGGCAAGGTGCGCAACCGAATGGCCTCGAGCCATATTTTGATTTGCTTCATGATTGCAATAGAATTTTTTTTGTGCAAAAATACAAAATTCTAACGATAATTTTTTAATTTTGCACCATATAGAAAAGTGAGGAAAGGCAAATGGCCCGCAAGGGCAAAGGTTTGCCCGATGATTGATAGCGCAAAAACGTAAACAAAAATTACATTCAGCCCGCAAATGAAGAAACAGTGGTGGATATTGCTTTTGCTTGGGGTTGCACTTGCCGGTTGCAATCACAAGCCGGGTCGTGTACCGGAGCCTGCCAATGGAGCCTACTATTGGCGCACCACTTTGCGCCTCGATTCCACCGAAAGGGCATTTTTGGCACAGCACCATGTGAAAAAACTCTTTTTGCGCTTTTTCGACCTCGTGCCCGACGGCAAAGGCAGCATCAAGCCCAACGCCACCCTCCGCTTTGCCGACAGTCTCCCCAACGGCTTGGAAGTGATACCCACCGTGTTCATCACCGAAAATTGTATGAAAGCCCGGCTCGATTCCATCCCCCGCCTGCTGGTGGAGCGCATCGCAGCCATGTGTGAAGTGAATGGCATCGCCCCGATAAAGGAAGTGCAACTCGATTGCGACTGGACGGCAAGCAGCGAAGCCGCCTATTTCGGTTTTCTCACGCAGGTGAGAGCCCTGCTCAAAGAAAAAGGAATTCGCCTATCTGCCACCATCCGCCTGCACCAATTGCGCACCGCTCCGCCACCGGTCGATTATGGCGCCCTCATGCTCTACAACACCGGCGACGCCACCAATCGCAGCTGCCCCAACCCCATCCTCGATATGGCAGCCGTGGAGCCCTACCTGAAGCATCTCGCTTCCTATCAGTTGCCCCTGTGTGCCGCCTACCCGGTGTTTGCCTGGAAATTGCTCTTTTCCGGCTCCACCTTCAAAGGCATTGCCTACGATGCCAACCTCGCCGACACCACCCTGTTTTTGCCCAAGCCCGACGCCACCTACCTCGCCGTATCGTGCCGCGAATTGCTTGCCGAAGCCGATGCCGCCAATGCCACCCGCATCCATCCCGGCGATGAAATCCTCTATCGGCAAGTGCCGTTTTCGCTCATCGAAACTGTGAGCCGTCGTGTAGAAGAATTTTCTCCTCACATGAATGAACAAGTGATTATTTTCGACCTCAATGCCGAAAATATCCGCAGATACAAATTCAACGAATATGAAAAAATTTATCGTCATTAGTCTTTTCGTAGCAAGCGCCATTGCAGCCCTTGCATGCGGGCCCTGTGCGCGCCCCAACTACTACGTGTTTAGCCTGTTTCCCTCCACACAGTGGCATCAGCCCGGATATGCCGAAATGGTGGCATATTGGGAAAAGTACACCGGCAAGACCGACCTCGGCTACACGGTAGACGCTCTTGCCTATGAAGACCCCAACGCACTCAATGCCTCCACCAACATCATCATTCAAACTGCCATCCGCAAGAATGATGCCCCCACACTCCACTATCTGAAAACGCTCATCTCATATTTGCAAATCATAGCGCAACTCAACTCCGACGCGTGGGCGTATCCCTCCGAAGACAAACTCGACGCCCTCTACAAAGAATTGCGCAGCATCAGAAATGTGGCGCGTGGCTACAAAAAAAAGCCGCAATATGCCCAGCAATATATGTTGTTGGAAATGCGCTGCAATTTGGCGCTGGACCAACCCGAATTGAATAAACAACTGTGGGTTACCGAGGCATACCGCACGCCAAAAAGCGTGTACCGCGATATGATGAAGGGCATTTTTGCCCATGCCTTAAATCAAGAAGGCAAGCGCAACGATGCCATCAAAATCTACGCCGCTTTGGGCGATATGACGAGCATTAAATGGCTCGTGAAGGATATTCGCAATCTGCAAGGCATCAAACGCGAATATGCCGCCGACGCCAATTCGCCCACACTGCTGTGGCTCGTGCAAGACTTCGTGAACAATGCACAAGAAACCAAAGACAATCAAGACGACCACAATGTGATGCGCTACCTCGAAGCCACCGGCATCTACAACGAAGAGATTCGCCAATTCATCGCTTTCGCTCAGCAAGTGGTGAACGAGGGCAAAACCTCGCAGCCCGCTATGTGGCAAGCCGCCGCCGGATGGCTGCAATCGATGTTGGGCAACGACCAAGAGGCACTGCAAATGCTCAATCAAGCCATGAAAATGGAGGGCAGCGATCGCATCAAGGACAACGCACGCGTGTGCCGTCTTGCCGTGCTGTCGAAAAATCCATCTATGAAGGATGCATATCTCTCCAGTCTTCACCAAGAATTGAAATGGCTCGTGCAAAAAGATGCCGAAGTCCGCAAAAGCGGCGACTACCACTATGAGCAAATGATAGCCCGCTTCGTGTATAGCCATCTGACTCCCGGCTACACCCAAATGGGCAACACCAACCTGGCTGCAGCATTGTTGGCTTTTGCCGACAGCAAGTGCATCGACGTGGAGCCCGGCAATTCGCTCCTGGAAGCACGCGGCGACTATTGGAATCTGATCGACCAAGCCACCTCTGCACAGCTCATCAGCTATCACACCTACTTGGCTTCGCCCAAAGCCTCCGATTTTGAAAAATGGCTTCTTGAAAACGCGGGCGCCGCGCTCTCGGAAAATGAATTCAACGATTTAGTGGGCACCAAATTCATCCGCGAAGGCAATTTTCAAGCCGCCATTCCCTATCTGGAAAAAGTGCCGCTGAGCTATATCTCTAAGCAAAACATTAGCCCCTATATGGCGCAACGCGATTTTAACAAAGAACGCTGGATGGGACGTCAACCGGTGCGCAACGCTTTCGAACCAATGCAAGTGCGCTCCAACCAAAAACTCGATTTCTGCCGCAAGGTGGCAGCACTGGAAAATGCGCCGCAAACTCCCGAAAGCGCCTACCAATTGGCATCGCTGCTCTATCAAGCCGGTAGGCTGGGCGATTGCTGGTATCTTTCGCGCTATGGCGTGAGTTATGCCGACACTGTGGCATGCTACCCTAATGAAGCATACTTTGAATCGCAAGCCATCCACTTGCTGCGTGTGGCAGCCAAATCCACCAATTTCCGCACCAAAGAAAAGGCGCTCTACGCGTTGGCATTCATCCCGCAAGGTAGTCCGCTTATCTACATCGACTATGTGGGCTCCCGCCACCGGGCTGTGAAAAAAGTGGACCGCTCCACCCCGCAATATGCCGAAATGAAGAATTTGCTGGCGTTCTGCAATGCCAACCCCGGAAAGATATCAACTTACGTTACCAAATGCGACGTGCTCAAGCAATTCAAAGCCCTCACCACACCCAAAAAGAAAGCTGCCAATCGCCGGCGTAGCTAAACTCCCCAACTGATATGATACTACGCATATTGATAAGTATGATGGTTGCCGCTATGTGCTGGAGTTGCTCGTCGAAAAGCGATTCCGATATCCAGGACACTTTCTTTGGAAATGTGCACCTCAATCAGCCCAAGCAGCAGGTGCTCGATGCCCTCTATCAGCAGCAATTTGTGGATGCCGCATCGCACCAAGCCGATAGCCGCTTCGACACCATCCCTTTAGACAACGGCGACTATTGCGAACTCAAAATCCTTTCGCCCACCGACACCACCGGCTACAATTTCCTCGGCTTCCGATGGGCAAATCTGCAAATTGAATTCGACGGCAATGGTCTCTACTGCATCACGTTCCGCTCTCACCCGGCAGCCAAAGATGCCATCAGTCGGCAATTTGCAGCCATTCTGCACACACTCTCCCAATCCTATGCCATGCAGCGCATGGTGATTGGGCACTCCGATGCCGAAGGGGCGGCAGATATTGTGGGCTACCGCTATGAAAGCCACCGGCGCATGGTGCAACTCTATATCAACGAAAATCGCGATGCTTCTGCCATCGTGCTTTCCTATATTGCTAACAAAGAAGAATAAACTTGGAATATGAAACGGAAAATTTTTGCATTCTGTATGCTGGCAATGTTTGCCGCTGTTACCCTTTCGGCTGCCACAGCCAAAATCCGCAAAGTGTGGCTCGAACATAATGTTACCATCAATAATAAAAAAGCAATGAAGGTGCATTGCGAATTCGACGTGCAAGGAATGAACGGCAAAACAGGCAGCATGCTCATTTGGATTAAAGGGCCGTCGGGCAAATGGCATCATGTGAATAGCCAATACAAATCCACCACCGGAATCCCCTATTTTAAATGGGATTATAAGCCCAACTACGATAATGCTTACTACGATGATTATTGGTATGCTCCCTATGTGGCAGACCTCAATATCCTTCCCGGCAAAAACGACTACAAAGTGGTGGTGACCATCACCGACGAGCATCAGCACCACATTGCACAAAGCGATGAAATTACTTTCACCGGCACAGGCTCAAGTAGCAATAATAACAGCAAAAACAATCATAATAACAACAATCAAAATCAGCAGCGCAATGCGCCACAGCCTTCGGTGAAGCAAAACCAACACACCCAATCGTGGCGCGAAGACCTACCCGGCGGCTTCGTGATCGTGACCAAGCATCCCGGTGGCGCCACACAGCGTGTGCGCTATCGCGCATGCCCCAGTTGCTATGGCTCTGCAGTGTGCAATAATTGCTATGGCAGGGGCATTTGCCCACTGTGCAACGGGCAAGGCGGTATCATCTCTGCCGGCTATGGCACCTACATCCCTTGCGGTTTGTGTAACAGCACCGGTTTGTGTGGCATTTGCAAAGGCACCAAACAATGCTATTGCGCGCAGCACGATAATCCCTATCCCGGCTACGTGATTGGCGGCGAAACCTGGATGGATGCACGCGGCAATGTGATTAGCAAAGAAAAGGTGAACTACAACGGCGGTGTGAACGATACCTATTATGGAAAAGAAGGCGGCAATAGCCGTCGCTCATCGGGCAAAAAAACGTGCCCCGACTGTAGCGGTACACGCCTTTTCCAAGGCGGTCATTCGCCGGAATATGCCCAGCCACGTAGCGAACTTGTGGGCTACTACAATTCGCAAGGCTCAAAATGCCCCCATTGTGGCTACTATTCTCAGCATTGGCACTCAAGATGCACCACCTGTATGCACATCCCCGGCACCAAGAATCCCTACCGATAGCCGTTAGCCATTAGCCGTTAGCCGTTAGCTTTTAGCCGTTAGCTTTTAGCCATTACCTTTAGCCTTTAGCTGCTTTTAGCTCTATAACCTCTATAGCTCTGATAGCTAATGGCTAACGGCTAATGGCTAACAGCTATTTTGTAGAGGCGGCGGATGATGAGGTAGAGGGTGTTGCTTAAGGAGAAGGGGATGAGGCGGCTGCGGAGGAGGGCGTTGCAGAGTTTAGGCGCGATGCCTATCACGCGGTGGGGGTAGATGGCGTCGAGGTTGCGACAGTGCCCTTCGTAGCGGCGGGCGTGGCGCACCATAGCGAGGGTTGCCATTTGCATGGCGCTGCGATAGGTTCCGTCGGTGTCGTGCTGCGTGAAATAGTCCATCACCACAGCATGGGCATGGTAGAGCGAACGATTGTGGCGCTCGTTGATGCTGTTGGAGTAAGAAGACGCGTTGTCGAAGCGATAGGCGTATACCGGTTCATCAATGTAATGCCGCTTGGCGCTCAGTAGCAGGCGTGGTACCACCACATAGTCTTCGCCATAGTTGATGCCTTCCACCGAATTGATGCCGGTGCGGGTAAACAAATCGCGGCGATAGAGGCGTCCCCAGATGCGGTTGAACACAATATTTTGGCACAGCATCAATTTCAGGTAGGTTTCTTTTTTGCCGTGAAAAGGTGCGATGGGCGCGCCCTCTTCTCCGTTGGCAACGGTGATGTAACCACCGTCCACCACGTCGGCATCGGTTTGCTCCATCGCGGCGCAAAGGCGCTCCACGGCGTGCGGAAGCAGGTAGTCGTCGCTATCCACGTGCATCACCAGTTCGCCGGTGGCGGCTTCGAGGGCGGTATGGCGAGCAGCGCCGAGTCCGCGATTCTCCTCGTGGGCAATGATACGCACTTGCCCTTGGCGGTGCGGATATCTCTCAAGGGTGTGGCGCAGCACATCGATGCTACGGTCGGGCGAACAATCGTCCACGAAAATGTATTCCAAATCTTCGTAGGATTGCTCAAAGAGCGACACTGCGCATTGCTCAATATATTTCTCCACGCCATAAATCGGCACCAAAATCGAAACTTTCATCGCCACATTTTTTATACCCAGAATTTTTCGGTTTCTTTCACCATCGCCACACATTGCACATTCGGGTCATGTTCCAGCAGTTCGTAGATTTTGGCGGCAAAGGTCACATCGTGTAGCGCCAACCCGTAGTTGTAGTCGATGATGCGTTGCTCGTTGGATGTGCGGCCCGGGTCGGCACCTGCGAGCACCTCTCCAATCTCGTTATAGCCCCTGAATTGACTGAAATATTTGAAGCCGCGCACATGGTCGGTGTCGTCGCCGAGCACGCGGTCGAAAGTGGTGTCGCAATTTTGGAATCCGCGCATGTGCACTGGTATGACGGTGATGCCGGGCAGCAATGCTTGGTCGCTAACCAGTTGACCGGTGGCGCTGGTGATGCAGCTCACCAGCACGTCGACCGTGCTTGCCATCTCGTCGATATGTTCCATCACCTCAAAACTCACATTCTCGTAGCCGGCAAATCGAGCCACAAACTGCTCCGCTTGGTCTTTGTATTTCAGGAGTTTTACGTTGAAGTGCTTCTCCGGCTCGGCGTGCAGCACACAGAGCAATGTGGCGCGTGCGGTGTTGCCCAGCCCCACAAATCCATAAGTGGTGGCGTTGGGCTTGCGTAGCGCCTGTGCCGAAACGGCAGCCACAGCCCCGGTGCGCATAGTGGTAATCCAGTCGGTGTCGAGAAGGGCAAGCAGTTCGCCGGTAGCCGCATCGTAGAGCATCATATCGCTACCCAGACTTGGCACGGCGCCTTCTATGCGGTGCACTTCCTTGATGCCGAAATATTGACGCTTGAAATTCACGGCTGTGTGGGCAGGGTGGGGTAGCAGGCACGGCATAGAGGTGAAAAAATCGGTGTCGGCAGGGTGAACGCTGATTTTGGCGGGCAGTTGCGCCTGCTTTTTCATGGCAAAGCTCTCGCGAATCCACTGCACGCACATTTCCGGCGATATGCCCAATGCTTTAATTTGTTGTTGGGTGATGATTTTCATTGCGCTGCATTACTGTTTAGGAGGGTTGTTGGTTTTCAATTTCTTTAAATGCGGCAATCAGGCGTGCATTGTCGGCATGGTTGCGCACGGCGATACGCATATATTGCTTGCCATCGAATCCGCCCTTGGTGGAGCAATCGCGGGTGAGGATGTTGTATTGCTTGAGCATTTTCAGCACCAGCGCATGGGCATTGTAGGGCGGTAGAATTTCGCAGAGGAAATAGTTGGCTTGCGATGGCATCACCCGCAAGAAACTGATTTGGCGGAGTTTGCCTTCAAAATCGTTGCGTTCGGCGATAAACTTATCGCATGCCTTGAGGTATTCTTTTTCGTATTTGGTGAAAATTTGCATGAAAAATTCGGCAAACGAATTGATATTCCAAATGCTCACCTTCTTTTTGATGCCGCTAATGATGTGGGTGTCGGCAGAGCAGAGGATGCCTAAGCGAATGCCAGGCACGCCATAACTCTTGGATATGCTTTTCATCACCAGCATGTGGGGGTATGCTTCCAATATGTGGTCGTAGAGGAGAGAATTGTGGAGGTAGCCTTCGCTAAAGTCCACAAAACTTTCGTCCACCACCAGACGGGTGCCCACGCTTTCGCACCATTCCGCCAATTTCAGCACATCGGCAGTGGGAATGAAATTGCCGGAAGGGTTGTCGGGATTGATGAGTATGAGGTTGTCGGCATGATGAGTGCCGAAATATTCCATCAAATCGGCTGCCGAATAGCGATAGTCGGGGTTTTCCGGAACGAAGGTCACGAGGCGGTCGGCTTCGGCGCGATTGGGATATTCCTCAAAGGTGGGGCGCGTCACGCCGATGGTGCCTTCAAGCATTTCCATCAGCGCTTTGATAAGTTCGGCGGCGCCATTGCCCGGCACGATGTAGTCTTCCTTCACGCCCCAGCATTTGCTCGCCAGCAGGGTGTTGACCTTCATCCCTGAGGGATATTCGGCGATGAGTGTGCGGAAATTGGCTTCCATTTCGTCGATAATGCGCGATTCGTTGAAGTAGGGGTTCACCAAATAGCAGAAATCGAGCATTTTCGGGAATCGCCAAAATCCGCCGAACCGACCGTAGTATTTTTTGAGGATGTGGTCTTCGTCGGCAAAGAGGGCTTCGGCAATGTCGAGGTCTTGTTTGTCGTCGATTTCATACCACTTTTCATTTTCAATGGGCAGCGCTTTCAGCTCTTGGCTATTGAGGAAGGTGATGATGCGGAGCACATTCTCGTAGTATTCATTATTGCCCACCGCTTTGCAATAGGCTTCAAGAAACGGCACATATTTCTGCTGAGAAAATGCTTTGGAGAATTTGTAGATGTTCACCGTTTTGTAGTATTGGTCCACATTCTGATAGTTGAACGCGGCCTTGGTCACGAAGTTCACGATATGGTGGTCGGCATCGATGCACACCATGGTGCCATCCATCCACGTTTCATATTTAGCCACGAGAGCCAGGTTGGGGAAGGGGTGATTCACCAACTTATGGAGCATTTCATCGTCGAAAATCAGGTCGCTTTCTATCAGCAGTGTGTCGTCGGCTTGCAGCTTATCTTTGGCGAGCGCCAACGAGTAGATGTTGTTGGTTTTGTCAAACACGGGGTTCATCACATATTCAATTTTCAGTCCCCGATAATCGTTGCCCACATAGTCCATGAGTTTTTGGGCTTCGTAGCCCACCACCATCACCACCCTCGAGAGGTGAAGGTGTGAAAGTTGGCAGAGCATGCGGTCGATGAGTTTTCGTCCGTTCACTTCCACCATACACTTGGTGTTTTGCTTTGTGTATTCGCCGAGGCGTTTGCCCATTCCGGCGGCAAGAATGATGGCTTGCATATCAATTCGTTTTTTTCGTTTTTCGAATAATTTGTGTCAATGTTGGGGCTTCACTTCCACCGCTTTCACGCAGTGGGTGAGGCGTTGGTCTTCCGGTGGAATTTGCATATAATCGCCATAAAGGATGCGCAAATATTCGTCGTAGTGCTTGGGCGCCGTAAATCGGCAACCCTCAAATTCCACTTCTATCACTTCGCTAAACAAGCGGCGAGGAAACAAATAACTGGTGGCGGTGGGGATGTGTGCCACATATTCGCCTTCGTCGAATGCCAGGCGCGTACTACACCAAATGGTGAGGCGAGCAAAGAATTTGGGCCCCAGCCATTTGCACACTCTCCATCGCCATGGCTTATTGCCGGGCGGACACGCCTTAAAGGTTGCGGATGCCCGGCATGCGTTGAAGTATTTTGCCAATTTTTTCTGCGTGGTCACCTCTCGGGTATTTACCCCGTCTAAGGGAAAGATGTCAATCCATAGCCCGTTGCCGGCAAAATCGTTCAGGTCGGTGTCGATTAAGCGCGTGGTGGTGTCCACCACCTTGATATAATGGTAGGGATAACCCTTGCAACCGGGGTGGAGCGTAACAAACCGCCCATCGGCATTTTCCGCTGAGGTGACCCAAGCCTGAAATTTGTTGAAATCTGCCCTGGGCATCGAAATGTCGATATCATCGTCCCACGGAATGAACCCGCGGTGGCGAATAGCGCCCAGCAGCGAACCGTAGCTGAGGTAATAGCGGCAACCGAGCCGTTGACACACCGCCACCACATATTTCAAAATCTCTAATTCTTTTCGTTTTACTTGGTCTAAAGTAAGCAATTCCATAGGCGCTTCTATTAAGGCAGCTCCCCCAAAAGTATGCCTCGCCGCATAAGCGTGAAGCCGAAAGCCGCCATCCTTCCGCACAAAGATACAAAAAATAACGAAAACCAACCCCATATCCCTCCCTAAATCCCACATCTCTCCCCACTCACATATTTCAATGTGGCGGAGAGATGAGAAAAGCCACCTTGCCCGTGCAAGAGGCGAGGTGGCTTGTGGTGAGCACTGTCGACGGCGGTTAGTTGCCGATGGTGAGGTTGGTGTAGAATCGGCCGGCGGAATCGGTGTAGTAGTTGAGCGTTACGAATCCTTCTCCGTTGCCACCCCACCAGCTCACGGTGCCTTCGTAGCTATTGGTGTGTGCTTCTACCGGACTGCCGTAGGTGGAGCAAAGCGTGCTGTAGAGGCGATTAAACATGTTGAGGTCGCGTGCAGCAAACGAGTTGCTAAACATGGCAGAGGCAAATCCGCCGCCGGTGGCATAGTTGAGCATCACATTGCTCCAATTGTAGTTGAGCATGGGCACGTCGCGCAAGTAAATCACGTTGTCGTAGTAGCCATCAATGTTGTAGCCATAGGTGAAAAGGTGGTTGATGGATACGGTGAACACGGTGCCGAATTGCAAGCCGAGCACTCTATAGATGCGGGGTGCGGAATGATACCAAACCCAACCCGAGGGCACGATGGGGCGATACACTCTCCAAGGAGTAGGGCGCCAAGGGCGATGAGGCGGCGGGCATGGACGACTCCAACTCCAATCGTTGTGGCGATAATGGTCGTGGAAGCGGTCGTTGAAATGATTCTTGTAGCCGCGTGGATTGCTGTGGTTGGGAGTGTGGTAGCCCGGGCGACGTCCATCATAGTCCTTGCCATAATCGCGGTCGCCACGATGGTTACCGTTGTGGGGGCGATTGCCTACGTTCGGGCGGTTGTTGCCGTTGTTGGGGCGATTGCCTACGTTGGGTCGGTCGTTGCCATTGTGGGGGCGATTGCCTACATTGGGTCGGTCGTTGCCATTGTTGGGGCGATTGCCTACATTGGGTCTGTCGTTACCATTGTTGGGCCTGTTGCCTACATTGGGTCTGTCGTTGCCGTTGTTGGGCCTGTTGCCTACATTGGGTCTGTCGTTGCCGTTGTTGGGGCGATTGCCTACATTGGGTCGGTTACCGTTGTTGTTTCCCACATTGGGACGGTTATTCCCATTCCCGCGGTTTGTGGTTGTCTGGCGTTGTTGAACCGGAGCGCTGTGCTGTTCTCTACTCACGCTATTGGCAGGCGTGCTATAGTGTGGGCGATTGGCATTTTGCGACGAGCGCGAAACCGGCGGCGTGCTGCGGCGTTGTGCTGAGCCGGCATTGGTGGTGCGTTGCGGCGTGCTGTAGTTTTTGTTGGATTGTGCCACGCCACGGCTTTCATATTGTTTGCCTGAATTGGCTGATTTGCTTTGTGTTGCACTTGAGCGAGAAGCGGAGCTACTTCTGCTCGATTGTTGAGTGGTGGATTGACTCCGGTTTCCTCCAAAACCACCACGGCGTCCTTGCGCAAGTGAATCAACTCCCACTGCCATGCTTCCAACGAGCATCAACGCAAGCATTGAGTTTCTGAGTAATGCTGTAGTCATAGTCGTAAAAATGATTGTGTACATGCAATGTGCAAATGTACGGGTTTTTAATGAATTTTTCTGTATGTATGACCCCAAAACCTTGCCAAAGGTTTAAAAGCCCCCACCTCCAAAAGTCGGCAAAATTAGTCCATTCGTCCAAAATAAGCCAAAACCAACCCCGGGATGCCGTCACCTTGCCGCGATTTTTTGGGGGGTCGGTTGTGGCAAGTCACCACAGGTAGGGACATGCCATCCTTGATACACACGATGCGCCATTTTTTTTGCGTCAGGCGCAGTTTTTTTTTCGGCGAAGCCGACTTTTTGTTCTCTTCCATCCCACTCAAGCC
>SAMEA3663025__coassemble_1056_pt1 | contig 13317 bp, 14 predicted proteins | sample SAMEA3663025__metabat2_low_PE_039 | metagenome-assembled genome bin SAMEA3663025 (sample SAMEA3663025) | pig gut metagenome | biome: pig gut; feature: pig-associated habitat; material: faeces | place: France | collected 2012
GCAACCTTGATGCCACGGAAGACCAACTCGATTTCCCCACCGTGTTTGGCTCTGCCAAGCAGGGATGGATGAGTTTGGACTGGAACAAGCCCACCGACAATATTCACGCTGTGCTCGATGCCATTATCGAACATATTCCCGGTCCGGAAGTGGTGGAAGGCGAGCCGCAAATGCTCATCACTTCGCTCGACTATAATTCTTATGTAGGACGTATTGCCGTGGGTCGCGTGCGCCGTGGCGAGCTCACCGATGGTATGGAGGTGGCACTCTGCCAGCGCGATGGTAAGGTGGTGAAGCAAAAAATTAAGGAACTGCGCACCTTTGAGGGCATGGCACAAGTGCACACCGACAAGGTGATTAGCGGCGACATTTGCGCCATTGTGGGTTTGGAAGGCTTTGAAATTGGCGACACCGTGAGCGATCCGCTCAATCCCGACCCGCTGCCACGCATTGCCATCGATGAGCCCACTATGTCGATGCTCTTCACCATCAACGATTCACCATTTTTCGGCAAAGAGGGCAAATACGTGACCTCTCGTCATATCAACGACCGCCTGCAGCACGAACTCCAAAAAAATCTTGCCTTGCGTGTGGAAAAAACCGAAAGAGAAGATGCTTGGAATGTGTTTGGCCGCGGTGTGCTCCACCTGAGCGTGCTGATTGAAGAAATGCGACGCGAAGGCTACGAACTGCAAGTGGGTCAGCCGCAGGTGATTATTAAGATGATTGATGGCGTGAAGTGCGAGCCCATCGAAAGCCTCACCATCAATGTACCGGAAGAATACTCTAGCAAGATGATTGATATGGTGACCCGCCGTAAAGGCGAAATGACAATGATGGAAACGCAAAACGACCGCATCCACCTGGAATTTAAAATTCCTTCGCGCGGCATCATCGGTTTGCGCACCAATGTGCTTACGGCAAGTGCCGGCGAAGCCATTATGGCACACCGTTTTCTCGACTACGAGCCTTGGAAAGGCGACATCGTGCGCCGCACCAATGGCTCCATCATAGCCATGGAAAGCGGCACTGCTTACGCCTATGCCATCGACAAGCTCCAAGACCGTGGCAAATTCTTCATCTTCCCGCAAGAAGAAGTGTATGCCGGGCAAGTGGTGGGCGAGCACAGCAAGGATAAAGATTTAGTGGTGAACGTTACGAAGAGTAAAAAGCTCTCCAACGTGCGCGCTTCCGGCTCTGACGAAAAAGCAAAAATCATTCCGCCCATCGTGTTCAGTCTGGAAGAAGCACTCGAATACATCAAGGCTGACGAATATGTGGAAATCACCCCGCAGCACTTGAGAATGAGAAAAATCATCCTCGACGAACTCGAACGCAAGCGCCTCGCAAAATCCTCCGGTTCAGAGGAATAGAAGCAGAGAGGTTAGAGGTTAGAGGTTAGAGGTTAGAAGTTGGAAATTTGGTGAAAGTCGGATTATGACTTTTGAAGCAATAATTTCCAACTTCTAATCTGGTTTTTTGGGGGAGGGGGCTACAAGGCTGTAGGGCTTCAGAGGGATACATTACAGTAAATATTGGTGGTGGCTGAGCCGCAATGAGCAAAAGCCACAAGCACAAGCCTCCAAAAGGTGTGACATCATTGGTAGCCGCTTTGTGATCCTTCTTGACGAATACGTCAATCCCGCTGATGCCCTCGCTCAACTATTTTCCGCCCTCAGCCGGTAATTTGCTGAAGCAAATTGGAGGAGCGCATCATTATTTTCAGTTTTTTTTCGTAACTTTGGGGTGATAAGTGCTTTTGATTCCGATGCAGGAATCTCATACAACTACGAAAAAAAAATGAAAAAAATTATCATTATTGCCATTAGTGTGCTTTGGATAGCTGCTTGTGCCGAAAGAAAATCGGCGAACACTTTGTCTGCCGAGTCTGCCTCCGTTACGTGGATTGCCGACAAACCCTCACCCACGCTCCAACCTCGCCAACTCTATGCCGATGTGCCCGACTCGCTGTGGAACGCGCTCCATTTGCAAGAGGGCGTGCCTTCGAGCATGAGCTGTGTGTTGCTGCGATGCGGGGGCGAAACCATTTTGATTGATGCAGGACTTGGCGCACCTTTTAGCCAGCTTTTGCCCAAACTCAAAGAGGAAGGCATCACACCCGAAGCACTCTCGCTCATTTATATCACACACATGCATCCCGACCACATTGGCGGACTCCTCAAAGATGGCAAACCCACATTCCCCAATGCCGATATCTACATCAATCAAGTGGAAGCTGAGGCTTGGAAAGCCATGCCGGGCGATGCCGGAAAATTGCCCAATGCCGTGCTCGCTGCCTATAACTCACATCTCCACCTTTTTGAAGCCGGCGACACACTGCCCGGTGGCGTGCAATCCTTTGCCGCCTACGGACACACGCCGGGTCACACCGTGTTTCAAGCAGACAGTATCTTGGTGATTGGCGACCTCATTCATGGTGCAGCACTCCAGCTGGAGCATCCCGAATACGGGCCGTCCTACGATATGGACGCCGAAGCAGCACGACAATCGCGCATCCGCATACTCAACTACGCTCGCCAAAACCACCTCACCATGTGGGGTATGCATCTGCCGGCTCCGGGCTACGTGAAATAAACGCCTTACTTTATCCTCATCATATATGATTGCACCCAAAATTCATTTTTCCGACCAACAAGAGCGCATAGCATTTGTGGTGGAGCGTTTCCACTGCAAGGCGCCCGCTTGCGGTGGATGCGGCAGTTGCCATTTGCCTAACGGCAAATCGGCTATAGAAACATTTGCCGACTATATCAACGGCAAAGTGGAATTCTCCGCCATCGCATCCCGATTATGGAAAACGTAAACCGCATTTTCATCCACCTTCCATAATAGCAATAATTATGAAAACAATACTATTCATCATTGGCTCTCTGCGCAAGGATTCGTTTAACCGCCAACTCGCCACTGAGGTGCAGAAAATGCTTGCCGGGCGGGCTACGGTACAATATCTCGACTATTCGGATGTGCCTCTCATGAACCAAGACATAGAATTTCCTGCGCCGGAAGCAGTGAAATGCGTGCGCCAAAAAGTGGATGAGGCCGATGCACTCTGGATTTTCTCCCCTGAATACAACTACAGCTATCCCGGTCATTTGAAGAATCTCATCGACTGGCTATCACGTCCACTCGTGCCCGGTGACCGAAAAACTCCACTTGCCATCAACGGCAAGAAAGTGGCGCTGAGCGGTGCCGGGGGAGCGTCGGCCACTGACAAATGCCGAGCCAAACTAACCGAACTACTCTCACTCCCATTTATCCGAGCCGATGTAATGACGGAGCCCCAGGCGGGCATCACCCTCAACCCGGAGGCTTGGACGGAGGGGCGCTTGGTGCTCTCCGAAGCACAGCGAGCCCTTTTGCGCCGCCAAACAGAGGCTTTCTTGGCTTATATTGAATAACACTATTTCTGCAAAGTAAATGAAAATCAATTTAAAGCATTTCTGCTGGACTCGCCTGCCGAAACACTATTCCATACACAACGACACTATTGAGGTGGTCACCAAACCCGGCACCGACCTTTGGCAACGCACCTATTACCATTTCCAAAACGATAATGCACCGGTTTGGCAAATGGAAACTGAGGAAAAATATTTCAGTTTCGTGGTAAAAACGGATTTCACCGACAGCCACCACCGCTTCGACCAGTGTGGCATTGTAATGTATCTCGATAGCGAAAACTGGTTGAAAGGCAGTGTGGAGTACGAAAACGAAGCATTTCAGCATTTGGGTAGCGTGGTTACCAACAACGGCTATTCCGATTGGGCAACCACGGCTATTCCTACACAAATCAAATCCATGTGGTATCGCTTCTCGCGCAGAGTCGACGACTACTGCATTGAGAATTCCTACGATGGCGTACATTTTTCGCAAATGAGGATTTGCCACATGAATCATGGCGGAGGAAAAATTCGCTTTGGCATTTACGCCTGCTCCCCTGAAAATTCTTCGTTTAAGGCCATATTCTCCAATATGGAACTTACAGAGTGTGTATGGAAAGCCCACAATGGACAGCAACCCGACCAAGAATCAGATAAAAAAAGTGACAACGAATTTTAGGCTCACCACTTCATAAAATATTTAGCAATGTATAAAAAGCGTTATTGACTAATCCCCCTCCAAATGCAAGCATTATGAACAAAAAAGAATATCTGCAAGCCAACAAAGATTGGCTCACAGCCAAAGCCAAGGAACAAGGTGTAAGACCGCTCCAAAAGGGGGTATATTACAAGGTATTGACCGAAGGAAATCCTAACGGAAAGCATCCTTCGCCACGGAGCGTGGTGGTGGCACACTACACAGGTTGCACCATCAATGGAAAGCAATTCGACACCAGCCGTGGCGGGGCACCCCTTGCCATACGCCTTTGCGAACTCATTGAAGGATGGGTGATTGCCTTGCAGCAAATGTGTGTGGGCGATAAATGGGAAGTGTATATCCCCGCCGAAATGGGATATGGCAAACGGTCGCAACCGGGCATCCCCGGAGGCTCCACGCTCATCTTTGAAATAGAATTGCTGGGCATTGCATAACCACCCATATAAATAATAGTATAACCACAATGACTGCTCCACCCATCCATTCGTCCACACCGGAAGAGCGCAGAGCCTATGTACTCGCACAATGGAAATGCCTCCATCACTGCGAAAGCTGTGGTAAATGCCAAATTCTTAAAGGCAGAAGCGAAGAAGCGCTCTATGCCGACTATATCAATGGCAAACGCTCCTATATCGACATTACAATGGAAATCAGAAACCAACGATAATATGAACATCATCAACGCCGAAAATATGTGCTCACACTTGCAAAAAAAATTGTTTGAGCCTAATGGAATCTACCACCCGATATGGCAAGCATTGCAAAACCAACCGGAAATCTCTGCCGTGGTGCGCGCTCGCCAACTCCACATCTACCGCAACGGTAAAAAATTCCTCATCCTCGCCGGAAAAGCAAAACCGAAAGTGCTCCTCAACGACCCCATCTGCCAACTCCTACCGCCCGACACCCAAAGCCCGCAATAATCACAAACAAACCGCCTCCGTAGATGGCGAATTGTGGACATGCAAGCAAGGCAAAGCCGAAAAACACATTTTTGGGTTTATCCCACTCGTCGTCCCACGCAAGGGCTTCAGCCCTCACATCCCCGCCCCCCGACTTTTTATTCTCTTCCATCCATCCCAAGCCATCTCCTCCACCAAAAGAAAGGAACATTCCCTAATGGTATTGCCTTCAGTACACACCATCATTAACTTTGCCACCAAGTTCTTTGAAATGTTTACAAAAAAGCAATCCGAACATCCACACAAAGTGTTTCAGGTGTTTCAAGTGTTTCGGGTGTTTCGGGTGTTTCATTTCGCTTTTGGACCATAAAACCGCCCATTTTTGGTCCAAATCCGAACTAAACCCACAAACCGATAGGATCGTCCCTCCGCCATATAATGCCTACGGCAAACACCCAAAAAGGCAATCCACCCACTTGTCTACGAACACGACACAGTGCAATGTGCCATAGCCGCAGTTTTTTTCGGCGAAGCCGACTTTTTCTTCGGGCGGAGAGGGGCAAACCTGCCATCGGAGATGGCGTATCGTGGACAACTCCATGCAAGCGAAAGGCGTAGCCTGAAGCGCAACTTGGAGAAAGCCGCGGCCAGAACAGTGAGCCTCGGAGGGTCGGTTGTGGCAAGCCACCACAGGTAGGGACACACCACACTTAATACACACGATGCGCCATTTTTTGCTACAGGCGCAGTTTTTTTTCGGCGGAGCCGACTTTTTTTCCGCGAAGCGGCTTTTTTTTCGGGCGGCGAGGGATGTGAGTGGGGTGCGAAGCAACCCACCGTGAGTAGCGAATGGGGATACAATGGCGAAAACTCGTTTTCGGCTTTATCCCCATTCGCAGGCTCACGAAAGGGCTTCAGCCCTCACATCCCCGCCCCCGACTTTTTATTCTCTTCCATCCATCCCAAGCCATCTCCCCCACCAAAAAAAAGGAACATTCCCTATTGGTATTGCCTTTAGTGCACACCATCATTAACTTTGCCACCAAGTTCTTTGAAATGTTTACAAAACTACAATCCGAACATCCACACAAAGTGTTTCAGGTGCTCCGCGCCAACACCCTCCGCTTAACCAAGCGAGCGCAGCGAGCGACTAATACCACGACACCCCGTTGCTCGAGCTGGAGCGTTTGTCGTATTTCACGTCGCTGAGGATGCTTGATTTCACTGCGATGTGGAAACTGTAGCTCTTGTAAGGTCCCACGGGCACAAAACTTGCACTCATACTGAAGCAGTGCATTTCTCGCGAAATGCTGCAATTCATATAGGCAATTTTGTGGAGGTCGAAATTATAGCTTGCCGACATCGATAGGCTCCAATTTTTGGTTGGGCGCACATTGCCGTTAAGACTCAAGTTTTGGGTCCATTTCCCTTTATACTCCATGCGCTTGTAGTCGAATTCGCCATAGCCGTAATTGAGCGAATAGTTGAAAGTGAGGCTCCACGGGAAATCCCATTTCATATAGCCGTCGGCATCATAATTGTCAGGCATTTCTTTGTTGTCGTCAGGATTGTTAGGGTCTTTGGCGTTTTGGTCTTTATCCTTATCGAACACACTTTTGCCGGTGCTGCTACTGCTTTTCTTTCCTTTGCCGAAAAGTTTTTTGAATGTTTCGTTGTTGAGGGTGTAGTTAAACGAGGTTCCGGTGCTTGCCAAGCGTCCCCAACCGCCGCCGTGGAACAGACGAAGTTTATTGATGCGCACCGGTGTACCGTATTGGTTGAGCCCGTATTTATACACATCCCAAGTGGCACTAAGGTTGAGGTTGAAGCCCTTGGTGAGGCGCAACATAATCGAAGTGTTGAGGTTGCTCCAGCGCAAAGAGTCGGCAGCAAAGTTGTAGCTCTGACTGAGGGTAAGATTTTCAATAATCGACACTTTTTTGAATCCTGTGCTGTCTTGGTCGCTTTTCACCTTTGCCTCAATGTTGTTGGAAATGTTGAACGACATCACGCCCGATTTGCCACTGGGTGCATTGCCATACAAGCCGTTACTGAAGTAGGAATATTTCACCGGCTCTTTGGTGCCATCAGCATTCACGCGTTCATATTGCCCGTAATAGCCCCAAAACCGGGTGCTGAAATCGGGTGCTGCCGAGAAGGAAACACTGGGTGTAATCACGTGACGAATCATGTTCACCTTATCGCCGAAAATTTTCAACGGTTTGAAAAATCCGTAGAGCTTGGTGTTGAACGATACCGAGAAGTTGAAGTCAAACACGTTGTAGAAATTGTAGGTGGTATCTCGCACCACGCCATTGAGATTGGGGTCCCATTGCTGGCGGATTTTGTTAGTGTACATGCGGTCGTTAATGGTGATGGCGGGGGTCACATTCAGGTATTTAAACACATTGAATGTGGCGCTGATGGGCACCGTGTGCGACATGGCATTGCGCCAATCCTTCACCAGACTTTTTTTGAAAAAGTCGTCTTGCTTGGCGGTGAGGGAGTTTTGAAATTTTCCGGAATAGGAGATTTTGATTTTTTCGTACCACCGCTCGTCGCCCACTGCTTTCTTCCGCTTGAATGGCGCTGTTTGGCTCATCGTTACGGTGAGATTGGGGAAGGATACCGAGAGGGTGGAGTCGGCTGTGCGTTGCGACACGCTTGCCGTGGTAGAAAAACTCCACTTGGAACCCGGCCTACGATAGGTGATATTCACGGTGCTGCTCTTGGTGTTTTCCGTAAAACTATTGCTATAATAATCATCCAGATTATTGCGCGAATATCCGCTGGTGGCAAAGTTTACACTGGCAGAAAAACTCATACTGGGGTTGGCTTTGGGGTCTTGCGAGTGGGTCCACTGAAAGCGGAAATTTTTCATCTTGGAATAGTCGATGTCGCCTTTTTCGCCATCCACGGTCACCAAATAGCTCACATTGAAATTGCCATGATATTTGTAGCGCTTGGCATAGTTGCTTTGTGCCGTAAGTCCCCATCCGCCTCGGGTGTAGAGCTCGCCGGTGAGGGCAAGGTCGGCGTAATCGCTTAGGGCAAAATAGTAGCCGCCATTGCGCAAATAGAAGCCGCGATTGTAGTCTTCGCCAAAGGTGGGCACCAACACGCCGCTATGAAATTTTTCCGTAAACGGGAAGAAGCCGAAGGGCACGGCGAGGGGAAGCGGTAGGTCTTCAACCACAAGATAAGCCGGACCGGTTACCACATCTTTCTTCGGACGGATTTTGCCTTTGGTGAGTTGGAAATAGAAGTGGGGGCTGTCGTGATTGTCGCATGTGGTGTACTTGGCATTTTTGATATAAAAATCTTCCACACCCACTTTTTTGGTGATACCTCCGGTGAGGAATCCTTCGCCTTGCTCGGTCACTACGTCGGTAATCAAGCCTTTTTCCGTTTTGAAATTGTAGGTCATGGTTTTTGCCTCGTAGGTGCCGCTCTTGTCTTTAAACACGGGGTTGCCTGCCACCTCGCCGGTGGTGTCGATGGCTCCAATGGCATACACTTCGCTCTTGGCCATATCCATATTCAAACGGGAGGCGGTGAGCTGGATGCCGCCATAAGTGATGTCGCCGTTGCCAAACATGCGCGCATTGTTTTTGCCATACATCACAATGGAGTCTTTAGCAGAAAAGTTGACCACATGGTCGAGGTCCACTCGCTCTTTCTTAAACCGAGAGGTGTCGGCCACCGGTTGCTTGTCTTCGGGCTTCACTCCGGCTAAGGAATCGATGGCTGTAGCCATATCCCGAGCGGGATTTGCTTGAGCGCTCATGCAATTGAGGGAATAGCCCGGAATCAACGAAACCAGCGTAAGAATTGCTAATATGAGAATATAGTGATGTTTCAATTTAGCGTAGCTATGCAAATATCGTACAAAATTAAGCATTTCTGCGCATCCAACCCACAATTCGGTAAGAGAAATTCATTCCTTTCACATAATTTGTGAAAGTTTGGGCGCAAGATTTCTGAAAATGCACTGCCTATGGCTGTTGGCTTTCAAGTCGGCTAAAGTCGGGCTCGCCGAATAGCTGAATCAATTCATTGAAGCGAACAAGTGTAGCGTCACCAAATTTTGATAACGATGCGCGTGCCCTATCCAATGTTTTATATTCGGTGATTCGGGATTTGCTGAAAAATTTGTCGGCATAGCACACCACCTTTTCTTCCAAGCTGATGGGCAACATATCGCGATGGGGCAAATCTAAATGCTGCGTTTCGATATCTGCCAACGATATACCCGCACCGGTGTGGCGCTCGCACACCATGGCGTGTCTGTAAAGCCCTTTTTGCTCAAGCATTTGTCGTCCCAAAATGCCATGCTTGATATAGGGCAGCTTGCCACAGCAATAAATGCCGGGCGCATAGGTGTGGCAAATGCCTATGTCGTGCAGCATCGCTGCCTCAAAAGCAAATTCGGCATCTATTTCACCGCCATTGGCTTGAAATCGATTGCACAGCTGCCGGGTGAGCATCGCCACTTGGGTGGAATGTGTCACCAATATATGATAGTCGGGGTCTCCTTCTTTATAGAATTCGGAGATAATGGAAAGATAATTGAGCATAACAAAAAAAATGAAAGGCGGAAACGAGCATGAATCCGCCTTCTTGATGCTGATAAAAATTATAAGTCCACTACAGTGAGCCAGCCGTGATGGTCGGGATATTCACCCTTTTGAATGGCTTGCAAGCGCTTATAGAGCTGGGTGGTGATGGGTCCCGGTTTGCCATCTTTGGCTAAGATGTAAGTTTTATTTTTGTCGTAGTCAAAAATTTCACTGATAGGGGAGCAAACGGCGGCGGTACCACATTCCGATGCCTCGTCCATCTCTGCCAATTCCTCCACGGGAATAGGCCTACATTCCACCTTCAGTCCCAAGTCTTTCGCTATTTGCTGCAAACTCATATTGGTAATGGAAGGCAAAATGGAATTGGATGCGGGAGTGATATAGGTATCGCCCTTGATGGCGAAGAAATTGGCAGGACCACATTCATCTAAGTAGAGTTTTTCCTTCGGATCGAGGAAAAGCACGGCAGAATAGCCCATACCACGCGCCCTGGCAGTGGCTTTCAAACTTCCGGCATAGTTACCTCCAGTTTTAAACCGCCCTGTGCCACAAGGCGCCACACGGTCGTATTCACGGAAAATAGCCACCTTGGTGGGCTGAAATCCGGTTTTAAAATACGGACCCACAGGCGAGCCAAAGATAATCATTTGATAATCGATTGATGCTTGCACACCCACTCGAGGGGTGATTCCGATTTCCACAGGGCGAACGTAGAATGAACTTCCGGTTTCGTAAGGTGGAATAAACCGTTGATTCAGTTTCACCACTTCTTTCACCATATCCAAAAACAGCTTGGAAGGAATGGGCTCCATCAGCAAGCCTCGCGCGCTATCTTGTATGCGCTTCAAGTTTTCTTCCGGGCGAAACAATCGCACCACGCCGTCCACGCCTTCAAAGGCCTTCATGCCTTCAAAAATTTCCTGACCATAGTGCAAGCAAGTGGCAGCCATGTGAATATCCACATACTCTGAATCAAAAACTTTATAGTCGCTCCACTTTCCATCTATGAAAGAAGCGCGCACATTATAATCGGTTTTATAATATCCGAATGGGAGTGAACCCCAATCAACATTTGCTTTACTTTTCATTCAGATATAGTTGTTTTATAATAATCTCAAAATCATGTATATTCACCTTATTGAGGCAATTGCGACATATCCTTCGACGAAGACACGAAACCTACAATGCCACTTTTTGGGTGAAATTTCCTATCTTTACAATAAACACACCTCGCAAACCCACTTTCAGCTCATAGCTTCCAACATTCAATGTGGATTGCGACACAAGTTGACCGAGAATGGTAAACACACGCACTGTTACGCGGCGCTGAGTGCGAATAGTAATCACACCATCTTTGCCAAAAATTTCCACGCCATCGGTTTGAGCAGGGTCTACCAAACTCTTGCTTTGCACTTTGTGCTGCACCTCTCGCCATTGCATCTGTGCATGTGCCATATCGCCCACACACATAGATATCAACAACATAAGTATGAATAAAGTTCGCTTCATGTATTCAATGCAGTAGTACAATTATACAAAGGTACAAAAAAAATGCGACTCTCGGATGATAAGTGAGGTATTATTGACCAAATTTTAAAACAAATTCATATTCAAAAACACTGGCGGCAAAAAATTTACCAATATTCACACTTGGAGCAATACCATTCCGTAATGGATATAACAAGAAAATTATGGTTTCAACTCTCCCAAAATACGCACTTGCGGACGACGCGACAATTCGCCCGGATTAGAGCCGGGAGCGCCTTCCGGAATAGGAATACCCTTCTTTTGATAATGCTTCACCCAATAATCGGGTAACTCGCCTGATGCAGTGCGAAATGTCATTGGAATAGTGGTGAAAAGCAAATCGCCCGATGCGCTCACATAGCATTTTTGAACCAATTCGCTACAATACATTTCTTCGTCATCGGGCAAAAAATAAAAGTCGTAGGGCTTACCCACATGCGATAGCGCATTTGCCACCGAGATTTGAGGCTGAAATGGCACCTGCACCCTACCCACCACTATGATGCAAGAAGCGGAATCACATTCCGTAACGAAATCTGAAATGGAACATATTCTCACACCATGATAATCGGCTTGCACCACACAGGGAGAAAGATTCACGGTATCGCGAAAAAAAATGGCAACGTGGTCGATAGGCAATTGGTCATAACCTTCTGTCACGCTGGTGATAGCATTACCCTTATGATTAACCACAAAGAGCAAATCGGCAGTGCGCATACTATCCACACTCACCGACGCAGCTGCACCAAAGTGGTAGCATAAGCAAAAAAGCGATATCCATAGTGCACGTTTCATGATACAAAATTAAGTATTTTGCAAAAAAGGAGCAAATGAGGGGAAGATTATGTAAATTATGTGATTAAAAGTTTTGATATTAAGGGAAAAAGTCGTAAATTTGCACCGCAATTTTTAATAACAATATAAATTTTTTAAAGAATGTACTTAGATTCAGAGAAAAAGAAAGAAATCTTTGGCACATACGGCAAAAGCAATACTGATACTGGATCTCCCGAGGCCCAGATTGCATTATTCTCGGTTCGTATTGCCCACTTGACCGAACACTTGAAGGTCAACAAGAAAGATTATAACACTCAACGCTCATTGAAGATGCTCGTAGGTAAGCGTCGTCGTTTGTTGGATTACTTGATGCGCAAAGACATCAACCGCTACCGTGCTATCATTTCTAAGAAAGAACTCGGTATCCGCAAGTAATCCCTCAAAAGAGTATTCTCAAAACGTCTACAAAGAGGCATTGCCAAATCGGCAATGCCTCTTTTCATTTATCCGCATGCAACGAAGGGGGGGCATAGCTACAGCACAATGCCACCCCCCCGGGAAATTCATGGTATAGTGAAACGTGATACCATGCACACTACTTGCAGTGTGTTACACTATATTTGCAGTGTGTTATTGCTTTTTGCATTTAATCCAGATGGATTCACCATCCATGCTCATCTTTAATTCAGCATTACTGCCCGACACGGAGATGATTTCATAAGTAAAAAACAATTCGCCGTCCACATAGGTGGTGACGGTGTTGCCTTTCAAATTCCATGTGCCGGAGCCATTGCCAAAATAGCCGCTGCCATAGTAGGTGCCGTCGGAATTAAAAGAGGCATACGTAGCCTGAAAAGGCCATGAAATATATGTGCCGGAAGCAGAAGTTTTTACTTCAGTAAGTTTCCATTTGCCCACAATGTCGGAAACATAGGGGCTATCAGCATCGTCGTCGCTACACGACACAAAAAAGAGACTCACAATGGCTACCATTGCAAAAGCTAAAAATTTGATGTAAGATTTCATTTTTTTGGGATTTTAAATTTGATGAGTAAAAAAAACAATTGAGCTCGAAAAAAAAATTTGAGAAAAATAAAGGGGAGCTCTTTTAGATTTTTTGAAAAAAAATTTGAAATAAAATTCGTAGAAATAAAAAAAGTTCACGCCGCAGCATGAACTTCTGTATTTTTTAAAAAAATCTTTTCCCTTTATTTTTTGAAATTTTGAATTTGAAAAAACGGTTTTGTTACATAGGCAAAAATTTAATTTAAAAAAATCGACAAAAAAACTATGAAAAAAAGATTTAAAAAAATTGAAATAAAATTTGGAATAATTTTTTTAAAATTATTTAGAAAAAAAAAGAGCGGCAGAAATTGGTTTCTGTCGCTCTCGCTTAGGGGGCGGTTACCTACTCT
>SAMEA3663025__coassemble_1088_pt1 | contig 13074 bp, 12 predicted proteins | sample SAMEA3663025__metabat2_low_PE_039 | metagenome-assembled genome bin SAMEA3663025 (sample SAMEA3663025) | pig gut metagenome | biome: pig gut; feature: pig-associated habitat; material: faeces | place: France | collected 2012
GAGAACAAAAAGTCGGGAGGCGGGGATGTGAGGGCTGAAGCCCTTTCGTGGGACGACGAGTGGGATAAAGCCTGAAAACTCATTTTCAGCTTTATCTCCACTCTCGCCCACGGTGGCGCGCTGCGCTCGCCACTCACATCCCTCGCCGCCCGAAGAAAAAGCCGCTTCGCGGAAAAAAAGTCGGCTTCGCCGAAAAAAAACTGCGCCTATAGCTAAGAATGGTGCATCGTGTGTGTCAAGGGTGGTGTGTCCCTACCTGGGGGTTCTTGCCACAACCGACCCTCCGAGGCTCTTAGTTTTGGCTTGGGCTGGTTCCAAGCTGCGCTTCAGGCTTCGCCTTCGCTTGAATGGAGTTGCTCACCTTCCTAATAACCAGCGCCATGCGGGGATTACTTTTATTTCTAATCCGTTGTCGAGGGTTATCACTTCTTGGGTGTCGGCAGTGATGATCCATAAATTTTTGCATCCGGTGAGTTCAGCAGCTTCCACCAAGCCTCTGATTTCTCGCTTTCGGGTTTCCTCGTTATCCATTCGCCAAGTGACTTGAATGAGTTGCTCAATGCTTACTCCGGATTGAATCAAAAAGTCGCATTCAGCTTTTCCCTGGTAATAAAAAATTTGTTGGATGGGCGTTTTGTGCCTATAGAGGTGGAGAAACACCGTATTTTCAAGTTTTTTACCATCATCATCGCTCTGGGGAAGAAGCACTGAAGAGTATAATCCATTGTCGATGCAATAATACTTAGGTAACGAGCTCTCAATCTTTTTAAGCGACTTATTGAAGTTTGGTACCCGGATAAACAAGAAAATATTGCAAGCATAGCCGGCCCACTCATATAAATCATTTTTGCCCACTTTAAGATTCTGAGATTTGATATCGCCAAAAATTGCGCGGATGGAAGTGGGCTTGGTGAGGTTTGCCATAATGCGTTTAAGAAAATAGCGTAGCGCTTCTATGTTCTTCAATTTATAATGTTCCACCAAATCTTTCAGTAGCATCGTGTCGAAATAGGTTTGCAGCATCTTCGTCTTTTGAAGTGGATTATTCGTGAGCACCACCTCCGGGAATCCTCCTTCATTATTGAAAGCGGCAAAAGCATTGCGCAATTTTGCCATATCGGCCTCCAACCAACTTTCCGTGTTTATTTCATTAAATACGCAATATTCTTTAAAGGATAGTGGCAAAGTTTCCTGCTCATCGGGCCAACCGCGCAGTGCCGACTTCAATTCGCTACTGAGCATAGTGGCATTGCTTCCGCTGATATATATGTGTTTGGAATAGTGCTTAAACAACCTCATCACAAAATATTCCCAATTGTTGATGAGCTGTATCTCATCGAAAAAAATATACACCGATTGCATATCTATGTGGGGATACATTTCACGATAGGCTTCAATAATCAAATCAAATTCGTCTGGAATCATATTCACAAATCGCTCATCATCAAAGCTCACCCACAAAATTCTTTCTCTGCTCACACCGGAATTCAGAAGCTCATTCACCACACCCTCCATTCTCGACGTTTTTCCACAACGCCGCACACCCGGTATGGTGATAATCTTGTCCACATCGATAGGCAGTTGACATTCACGCTTTTTCAAGAGGGTAGGGAACTCTGCCTGACGCATTGCAATTTGAGTTTTGATATATTGCTTTTTCATAGTGTCTTTTTTTTAGGGACAAAATTAGTGATTTCTGTCCTTAAATAAAAGACACTTGATAAAAAATTTTGAAAAAATTGGGTTTCAATAGAAAATTAGTGGAGTCAACCATACAAAATCCGGCAAAAAATCCACCCACAGGAAGGGACAAGCCTCCGGCATATAATGGGCACAACCAACCAAAACACAGCATCTTGCTCCCCCACAAATCGAATAAAAAAATAAGTCACCAAAAATGGAAAATAAAAAATGCCAAACATCTGTTATCGAGCTGATAAGCAGACGTTTAGCATTTTTTTTACGTGATTCGGCTGGGACTCAAACCCAGGACCCACAGCTTAGAAGGCTGTTGCTCTATTCAGCTGAGCTACCGAACCAAACATTTTGGAAAACTGAATATTCACCTTACTCCCGTAAGATTTTTTATGTTGCTTTTTCGACTATTGTCGATTGCGAGTGCAAAGGTAATAACTTTTTTGTTGCTTTGCAAAAAAAAATTGGTTTTTCAGTTTTTGTAGCCATTGCATTGCGGAATTGCAGTTGTGGGTAATGGCTTTGAGGAGGGCGCCATTTATGGGCTCAAGAATTTAGCGTTGAAACATTACACCGGGCAGGTGGCGCATGTTGTAGCATGAAGCCATGGATTCGCCGTAGGCACCTGCTGAGCGAATGGCGAAGAGGTCGCCTCGCTTCGATACGGGTAAGTTTTCGTTGCTAATAAACACATCGCTTGATTCGCAGATGGGTCCCACTACATCGTACATATCGCTGGCGGTGTCGCTTGAAGAGATGTTTTGCACTTGGTGGTAGGCTTGGTAGAGTGCCGGTCGAATGAGGTCGGTCATTCCGGCATCGAGAATGATGAACTTTTTGTTTCGGTTTTCTTTCACGAATACCACGCGTGCAATGAGCGAGCCGCATTGTGCCACGATAGAGCGCCCCAATTCAAAGTGCAATTCTTGTCCTTTTCTGTGTTTGAGTCGTCGTTTGAAGATGTCGAAAAAGTGTTCGAAATCAGGGATGCTGTTCACGTCGGGCTTTTGATAATCGATGCCTAATCCGCCCCCCACATTAATCATCTCAAAGTGTATGTCGTGTCGGTCGAAATAGTCGAGGAGTCCGTTTACGCTTTCGCAGAGCATGCCAAAGGGTTTCATATCGGTGATTTGCGAGCCCACATGGAAGTGCAAGCCCCGCAAATGGATGTTGGGCAACGAGAGCGCCACATTCACAGCGGTGGACAGCATTTCGATATTGATACCGAATTTGTCTTCCGCTGTGCCGGTGGTGATGTAGCGATGGGTGTGTGCGTCGATATCAGGGTTCACGCGGATAGAGATATTAGCCACTTTTCCGCATTTGCCTGCCAGCTCGTTGATGACTTCCAGTTCGGGCACCGACTCCACATTAAAGCTAAAGATATTGTGCTGTAACCCCAGCATAATTTCCGGGTCGGTTTTCCCCACTCCGGAATACACCATGCCATTGGGGTTGAACCCCACCGCCAGCGCTGCTTGAATTTCGCCGCCACTCACCAAGTCGACCCCAAAACCCTTCTTCACAATTTCTTCCAGAATGGTTTTGTTGCCGTTGGCTTTCACGGCGTAGTGCACTTTGTAGGGGTATCCCTTGATTTGGCGATTGATTTCGTCGAGCGTTTTGTTGAGCAATCTCAAATCGTAGAAATAAAACGGCGTGGGCGTTTCTTGAAATTTTTTTATTGGAAATCTAAACATATTGTTGTTGGGTTTGTTTGTGAAAGCAAAGATTTGTGGGTGCGCGCGCGATGATAGCGCTACTCTTGGTGCTTATTGTATTGGCTTTTGGTTTTGCCGTGTCGGCTTTCAAGGTCAGCCACCACATCTTCGATGCGCAGTCCTTTCGAAGCGAGCAGCACAATGAGGTGATAGAGCATATCGCTTGCCTCATAAATCATGCGTCCGGGAGTGCCGTTGGCGGCTTCGAGCGCTGTTTCGAGGGCTTCTTCTCCCACCTTTTGCGCCATGCGGTTCACCCCTGCCTTAAAGAGCGAAGTGGTGTAGCTGCCTTCGGGCATTTCATCGCGTCGGCGGTTGATAAAATCTTGCAGAAAGCTCAAAAATCCCACGCCATAAGAGTTGTCGTTGGAGAAGCAAGTGGCGCTTCCGGTGTGGCACACGGGACCGTTGGGGATGGCATGCACGAGTAGTGTATCGCGGTCGCAATCCACTTCCATTTTTACCAAATCGAGGAAATGCCCGCTTTGTTCGCCTTTGGTCCAGAGTTTTTGTCGCGTACGGCTCCAGAAAGTCACTTTTTTGGTTTCCAGAGTTTTATCGAGCGCTTCTTGGTTCATAAATCCCACCATCAGCACATTTTTGGTGTGTGCGTCTTGCACCACTGCGGGCACCAGTCCGCCCAGTTTGTTGAAATCGATATCCATTATATAGTTCTTACGTTGATGTTTTCTTGTAGTAAATATTGTTTTAAATCTCGGATGCTGATTTCGCCGAAATGAAACACGCTGGCAGCTAAAGCGGCATCGCATTGCCCCAGGGTGAAGGCATCTTTAAAGTGCGCCATGGTGCCGCATCCGCCCGAGGCAATCACGGGGATGCTCAGCGCTTGGTGGAGCTGCCGTAGTGCATCGATGGCAAACCCCTGCTTCACGCCGTCGTGGTTCATGCTGGTGAAGAGAATTTCGCCGGCGCCACGTTCTTGTGCTTCGTGTGCCCACTCCACCAATCGGCGATTTGTTTTTTGTCGACCGCCCTTCACGTAGCACATCCACTCTCCATCGTCTTCCATACGGGCATCAATTGCCACCACGCACACCTGATTGCCGTAGGCTTTTGAGATGTGGGAAATGAGTTCCGGGTGGTGTAATGCCGAAGAATTGATTGAAATTTTGTCGGCTCCGGCACCTAATAGGCGTGCCACATCATCAACCGACGAGATGCCGCCTCCCACCGTGAACGGGATGCTCACTCGAGCCGCCACACGGCGCACAAGGTCGACGAAGGTTTCGCGTCCCTCATACGAGGCGGTGATATCGAGATACACCAATTCGTCGGCGCCCTCATCGCTATAGCGCTTACCGAGCTCCACGGGGTCGCCTGCATCGCGGAAATTCACGAAATTCACGCCCTTCACTGTGGTGCCGTCTTTCACATCAAGGCAAGGAATGATACGCTTGGCTAACATAGGTGTTGAGTATTAAAAGATTCGAGTTCACGCATAGTGATGCGTCCTTCATAAATGGCTTTTCCCACAATCACTGCCGGCACACCGATTTCGTGTAGGTGTTCCACATCAGCCATAGCACTCACGCCACCGCTGGCAATGAGCCGCAAATCGGGCAATTCGGCAAGAATGCTGCGATACAGTTCGAGCGACGGACCGCTGAGCATACCATCGCAGTTGATATCGGTGCTAATCACCTGCGTTACTCCTTTTTCCATATATTGACGGATGAAAGGCACTATTTGCTCCTCGCTGTCGTGGAGCCATCCGTTGGTGGAAATTCTTCCGTCCCGAGCATCAGCGCCCAGGATAATGGCATCGCTGCCATAGCGATTGAGCCACCCCTCAAACATCGCATGGTGGGTGACCGCCACACTGCCGCCGGTGATTTTTTCGGCACCGCTTTCAAAAGCAATGCGCACATCGTCGTCGGTTTTCAATCCGCCGCCAAAGTCAATGTGCAAGGCGGTGTGCCCCGCAATGGCTTCCAGCGTGCGATAGTTTACGATATGCTTGCTTTTGGCGCCATCCAGGTCCACAAGGTGGAGCGAAGTGCACCCGACATCTTCAAAGGCTCGCGCCACATCGAGCGGATTTTCGTTATACACTTTCACTGAGCCATAGTCGCCCTTCGACAAGCGCACGCACTTGCCGCCAATAATGTCGATGGCAGGAACTATTTCAATCATAATGCCATAAAATGCTTTAAAATCGTTTCACCCACATCGCCGCTCTTTTCGGGATGGAATTGGGTGGCATAAAAATTGTGGTGATGCAGCGCCGCACTGAAGGGGGTGATATAATGGGTGGTGGCGATGGTGTGGGCACACACAGGGGCATAATAGCTGTGCACATAATAGACATACGCCTCGCGCAACGCCTCAGGAATGAGGCGATTGGCAGCCGACAGCTCAATCGTGTTCCATCCCATGTGGGGAATTTTGAGCGAAGGGCATGCATCGTTGCGAAAGCGCTTGATATCGGCATCAAACACACCCATACACGCCACATTGCCCTCTTCGCTGCTGCGACACAGCAACTGCAGCCCGATGCAAATGCCCAGCACCGGCTGAGTGAGGCTTTTAATCACCTCGTCGAGCCCCTTTTCTCGCAGGAAGTGCATCGCCGTGGACGCCTCCCCAACGCCGGGGAACACCACCTTATCGGCACGGCGCAGTGCCTCAAAATCGTCGGTGATAACGGCTTCCACGCCAATGCGCTGCAAGGCACACTTCACCGAAAACACATTCCCCGCATTATATTTCACAATTGCAACACTCATGCACAAATCAACAATAACAAGAGGCGAAATGCAGGGCACACTACAGCCATGCCACTATCCTCCCACAAAATTTTACTAAATAATTACTGTGCAAAGTTATAAGTTTTCCACCAAAGCACCAACAATTCCCAAATCTTCCGCCACGCAAAACCGGCGGCAGGCGGGCCGGGTTAGTTGGCGTCTTCTTGGGTGAAGGCGTTCCAGCCTTGGGCACGGATGGCTATTTCATTGCTGTCGCGGGTCACCATGTAGGCTCCTAATTCGGGTTTGGTGATGCGTCCTATCAGTCGCACGCCCTTCATGTTCACCACCTTGTCGTGGTCGGTGAGTGGCACGGTGAAGAGCAGTTCGTAGTCCTCACCGCCATTCATAGCAGCCGTCACGAGGTTCATATTCATTTCCTCAGCCATGATAGCCGTTTGATAATCAATGGGAATGCGGTCTTCGTAGATGCGGCATCCCACATTGCTTTGCTTGCAAATGTGGAGCAATTCGCTCGATAAGCCATCGCTCACATCCATCATAGCGGTAGGCTTCACGCCCGCCTCTTTCAGCATAGCAATCACATCTTTGCGTGCCTCAGGCTTGAGTTGTCGCTCAAGAATGTATTCCCGCCCGGAGAAATCGGGTTGGAAATCCTTTTGTCCGGCGCCCACTTCTCGTTCGCGTTCAAGCAATTGCAGTCCCATGTAGGCAGCACCGAGATCGCCGGTGACGCAGATGAGGTTGGTGTCGGCAGCGCCGTTTCGATACACAATTTTGCCTTCCTCGCCTTCGCCGATGCAAGTGATAGAAATAATCAGCCCGGTTACGGAAGCCGAGGTGTCGCCACCCACGAGGTCCACACCATATTGCTCGCAAGCCAAGCGAATGCCGGCATAGAGTTCGGCAATATGCTCCACGGTAAAGCGCTTAGAGATGCCTAACGACACGGTGATTTGCTTCGGTTGGCCGTTCATGGCATACACATCGCTAAAATTCACCACAGCCGCTTTATAGCCCAAATGGCGAAGTGGGGTGTAGGTTAAATCAAAATGAATGCCTTCGAGGAGCACGTCGGTGGTGACCAAAGTGCGCATTTCGGGGTTGGTGCCATAATTCAGCACCGCACAGTCGTCGCCCACTCCCACTTGTGTGGAAGGGTTTTTTATCGGAAAATCCTTGGTGATTTGCTCAATCAACCCAAATTCACCAAGGGAACTTATTTCTGTTTCGCTCATTTCTTTAGAAAATTTTGATAGCCCCTATAGCCCCTATAGTATCTATAGCTAACGGCTCAGAGCCGATGGCTCTTACAACTCTTCGAATTGGTTGATGATTTCTTCCATCACATACGACATGATGGGCTCTGCTTTGGCGGCTGCTTCTTGCACTTCTTCGTGGCTCACTTTCACCACTTCGATGCCTTCACCTCCGAGGTCGGTGATGACCGACATGCCAAATACTTCCATGCCCATGTGGCGAGCCACAATCACTTCCGGCACGGTGCTCATGCCCACAGCGTCGCCACCCATGCGTGAGAAGTAGCGATATTCGGCAGGAGTTTCAAAAGTGGGGCCTTGAGTGCCCACATACACGCCTTCCATCAGACGGATATTTTTTTCGGCGGCAATATCTTTCGCCTTTTTAATGAGGCGGTGGCTGTAGGGTTCGTCCATACTTGGGAAACGCGGACCCAGTTCGTTATAGTTTTTGCCCCGCAGCGGATGTTCGGGGAAGAGATTGATGTGGTCGGTGATAATCATCAAATCGCCGATGCGGAATTGCGGGTTCATACCGCCTGCAGCGTTGCTCACGAAGAGAGTTTTCACCCCCAGTTTGTTCATTACCCTCACGGGGAAAGTGGCTTCCTTCATGCTGTAGCCCTCGTAGAAGTGGAAGCGGCCCTGCATCGCCATCACATACTTATTGCCCAAATTGCCGAAAATCAATCGACCGCTATGTCCTTCCACGGTAGAAACGGGGAAGTTAGGGATTTCGGAATAGGGGATAGCAATTTTCACGTCGATGTGTTTCACCAATTCTCCCAGTCCTGTGCCCAGGATGATGGCAGTTTTGGGCATATCGCCCACTTTTTCTTGAATATAAGAGGCGGTTTCACTGATGAGTTGTAACCAATTTTTTTCTTGTTCCATATTAATTAATTTTCAAAAATGAATATCTGATAGTTGTTGTTTGTTTGCAAATAAAATCGATGGGGGGAAACCGGAGTCACCGGCGGCAACATCATTGCCAAAGGTCTGCCTTACTCCTCGGGTGCATGGATAGCGCTTTCCAAGTGGGTGATAAAGTCTTTTTCGGTAACGTTGACCGACACCTTGATAGGCACATAATAGATATAAGAGCGCATTTCGTGCGGGAAATAGGGATTGTTGAGGATGCGCACGGCGTCTTTCTCAGTGGTGACGATAAATTTTCGTGCACCTTGAAGGTCGTTAAATATTTTGATGATGTATTTAAAATCTTCACGAGTGTAGTCGTGGTGGTCGTCGTAATGAATCACCTTTACTTGGGCATGGAAATTGCGCAAATATTTCACAAAAGGTCGCTGATTGGCGATGCCGGTGAGTCCCAAAATCAAATCGTTAGGTCCGAGCATCGACAGATTTTGGAGCTGTACATCCGCCACCGGGAACACCGGTTTGGGGTAGGCATATTCGATGCGCGAGAAAAACATTTCTTGGGAAGGATACAAATCCAGATTCTTTTTCCAGAGTTTCATATCCAGCGGCGAAATATCTGACGGACACTTCGTGACAATCACGATATCCGCTTTCAGAATATGGCGGAACGGCTCGCGGAGAGTGCCCAACGGCAAGAGACGGTCGGTGTGAGGCGGGCGATTATAGTCGACCAGCACAATATTCACCTTCGGCTTCACGTAGCGATGCTGGAAGGCATCGTCGAGCAGGATTAAATTGATTTTCGGGTCGAGTTTGAGCATTTCCCGAATGCCTTGTCGGCGGTCTTCACACACCGCCAAGGTAATCATTCCCAAGAATTTGCGATAAATTTGGTAAGGTTCATCGCCCAAATCCTTCGGTCCGAGGGTTTCGCGCGCCATGATAAAGCCCTTGGTGTGTCGCTTGTAGCCACGGCTGAGCACCCCGATGTGGTAGGAATGGCAGAGTTCCTCCACAATGTATTCCACAAAGGGAGTTTTGCCCGTTCCTCCCACGGTGATATTGCCCACCGACACCACCGGCACCTCAAACGATTCTTGCCTGAGGATGCCCAGTTTGAAAGCGGTGTTGCGCAACCACACACCTGCGCCATACAGCCAAGCGAATGGGGTGAGAATCACCTCCATAATGGTTTTGCGCTGCTCTTTGTTGAATATTTTTCTAACGAAATCGTTCAATTTTTTTTGTTGCTACATTCGAGAGGTTAGTTCACTTCAATTCCGATTCAGGGAGCAAGCACAGCACATGGCTGCGTCGCAAAATGGCTTGGGCTTGCTCATAGTAGGTGTAGAATACGCCCATTTCTTTCTTCATTTGTTCGCTTGTGCGAGTTTGGGCATAGGCATCCAAAATAGCGGCGAAGTTATCTTCCGGCTCAGGATAGCATTTCACGCGGTAGAAACCGGTGTGCAATCCGGCTTTCTTCGCCGTCCAAGCAATGGCATCGTTGAGATTGCCGAATTGGTCCACCAACCCGATTTTTTTGGCGGTGATACCGTCCCACACACGTCCGCCGCCAATGGCTTTGATAGAGTCTTGAGAGATTTTTCTACCATCGGCACAGCGTTTGGTGAAGAGTTCGTAGCCTTGGTTCACAGTGTTTTGCAAGGCTTGGAGCTGCACCGGAGTGAGTTGCTTCGACATCAATCCCATCGCCAAGAAATCGGCGTTTTCGTTGGTTTTCACCACTTCCAAATTGATACCGATTTTGTTTTCCATCAAATCTTGTGCACAAGGAATCATGCCAAAGATGCCGATGCTACCGGTGATGGTGGTGCTGTCGGCAAAAATTTGATGTGCGCCACAGGAGATATAATATCCGCCCGATGCTGCATAGTCGCCCATCGACACGGTGAAAGTTTTGCCGGACTTTTTAAATTGCTCAAGTGCATACCAAATTTGTTCGGAGCCAAATGCACTGCCACCCGGCGAATTCACTCGGAGCACGAGTCCTTTCACATCGTCGTCTTGTTGCAGTTCACGAATCAGGTCGACCATATCTTCGCTATAGATGCCCGACGAGTTCATCGCTCCGTCGATTTCACCGCAAGCATACAGCACTGCAATTGTGCCATCAGTATCTTCGCCTTCATCGAAGTTTTTTGCCAATTCTTGTGGAGTGATATAATTGAGGTCGTCGGTTTTTTCCACGTCGGTGAGGCCACGGAGCATATCTTCAAATTCGGTTCTATATTTTTTTGCGTCCACCAACCGGCGCTTGAGCAAAGTGTCGACCGATTCTTCCACCAGCACGCCATTCACATACGAATCGAAGGTGGCGAGGTTGATTTTTCTTGCGGCAGCCATTTCTGCTTCCATCACCCCCCAAATCTGCCCCATATAGTGCTGTTGTTGTTCGCGATTTTCTTCACTCATGCTCTCAATCATGTAAGGCTCCACGGCGCTTTTGTAGGCTCCCACGCGCACCACTTGCATACTGATGCCAATGTTGTCGAGCATTTTTTTCATATATGGGGTGCAAGATGCGAAACCGTGCACATCCACTGCGCCCACAGGGTTGATGAAGAGGCTATCGGCAGCTGTTGCCACATAGTAGTCGCCTTGGCTGTAGCCGGTATTTCCGTAGGCATACACCCACTTTTTGCTACTTTTGAATTTTTTCACGGCTTTTCGGATGGCGCGCAAAGTGGCCGGAGCCGCCTCCACACCTTGGCAGTTGATGACCACACCATCAATTTTGTTCTCAAGCATAGCCACATCCAAGGCTCGTTCTATTTCTTGCAAACTGATTCCGGGCTGTTCGCCAAACATATATCGCACTTCGTCGATTTTCCCTGCGCCGGTGGGTCGCTCCGTGATAGCGCCTGACAAATCGAGCACCAGAATGGAATGGTTTTGTACGTTGGTCTTGATGTTGCCAAAGCCGGCAGCAATTGCCACGCCCAGCATCATCATGAAAAACATCGAAACCAAAATGGCGATAAAAGAGCCCACAAAAGAGCCACACACAGTTATCAGAAATTTTTTAAACATATCTTAGTTTTATAATATTTTTTTTGCAATTGTTTGATTATTAATTGATTGAATTGCCAATTGCTTGCGCTGAAATAGCATAAAGCCTCAGGGCTGCCAAAAGTGCACAATTTCAATCCTACAAAGATAAATCATTTTTTACAATTCTTCCCTCCATTTCTCAAAAAAAATACATTAAAATATAGAGAGAAGATGTTTTTTTTGTGTGTGGGGGGCGGCGGTGGGTGTGTTTTAAATGAAAGAGTTGTGTGGTGGTGCGTGGGTTTTATTGTGAAAAAGGGCTATAATTCGATTTTTTTTGGCTAATTTTGCATCATCAAAAGGGACAATTATTGTTGCTGATATTTGGCGCATAAGCACTCTTTTTTTTGTTCAACAATCAACATTTTTTTCTATGTCGGTGAGTTTAATTGTGAATATTGCTTTTTTGGTCACGCTTTTGGGAGCGTGGTGTGTGATACTGCGCTACGATGTGCAAATGCTTCAGCAAAACGAATTTAGCACGCAAGCCTTTTATAGCGACATTCGCACCTCCGACGAAACCTACACCACACAGCGCGTGGCGTTCATTGCCATTTTCTTAGCCAGCACCACCACCTATGCCACTCAATCGTGGATGGTGATGCTTTTGCTGTGTATCGCCACATTTGCTATTGCCGCCTATCAGTTTAGCCGTCGGAAAAATCAGCCTTTGGAATTTAGTAAGCGTTTTGGAATCAACTATTTCGCTACGCTTCCACTTCCCATACTCACCGCAGTGGTGGCGAGTATGTGGTGCCATTCCATTGAAGATGCTGTGTCGTGCGCCATCCTCATCTTTTTATTTTTCACCACATTTTCCTACGCCATTTCGCTGTGCGCGAATTGGTGTATCAGTCTTTTTGTAAAAAAAGATTGACCCAAATGTGTAATTATTGTGGCAAAAAGTGAGCTGTTTTCCCACATTATTTGTAATTTTGCCTTTTGGTTTGCTGCGGCAACTGTTGCAGTGAAAGAGAAAACGATATATTTACATTGATTAATCATTACTCATAAGGAATGAAAATAGTAGTACTCGCCGGTGGTACCAGCACCGAAAGAAAAGTGTCAATTGTGTCAGGAACTAATGTGTGTAAGGCACTTCGCGAGAAAGGGCATCGCGCAGTGTTGGTTGATGTGTTTTGTGGCGTAGAGCATGTGGATGCTGCCCACTACTTTCCCGCTCACTACGATGTGGAGCAAGCAAGCGCCTATATGAGCAGTTTTGACGACCAAATCGAAAGTATGAAGGCCACTCGCCGCTCCTTTTTCGGACCGAATGTGATAGCCATGTGCCAAGCCGCCGATGTGGCATTTTTGGCGCTCCATGGTGCCAACGGAGAAGATGGACGCATTCAAGCCGCATTCGACCTATTAGGCATTCCTTACACCGGCACCGGCTATTTGAGCAGCGCCATAGCCATGGACAAAACCATCACCAAATACATTTTCCAGGCGAAAGGCGTACCCACCGCCAAAGGCTACGAAATTTCGCGCCTTCACGGCATCATCACCCCTGAAGAAAAAGGGCTGTCGTATCCTGTGATTGTGAAGCCGGCATGCGGAGGTTCCAGTGTGGGATGCACCATTGCCGACAATGCCGAGCAATTCCAGGCGTCGGTGGCCACGGCATTCGCCCTCGAAGAAAAGGCAGTGGTGGAAGAATTTTTCAAAGGAAGAGAATTTTCGGTAGGCGTGGTAGAAGGCAAAGCC
>SAMEA3663025__coassemble_1104_pt1 | contig 12828 bp, 12 predicted proteins | sample SAMEA3663025__metabat2_low_PE_039 | metagenome-assembled genome bin SAMEA3663025 (sample SAMEA3663025) | pig gut metagenome | biome: pig gut; feature: pig-associated habitat; material: faeces | place: France | collected 2012
CCCACTCAAGCCACCATCCCACCCAACACCATCCCACCCAAGCCTCACCAAATCAAGCAACCGCTATCAAAATTAGCCTTAAATGAAAGAGCCGTGTGTGGCGGGCAGATTTTTTGGGTTCTGCGTGGGGGTGAAATGGATAAAAATGATTATCTTTGCGTGCGCAAAAGCGCAACTATTGTTTAACCCTCTTAAATTCAACGACTACGACGAGCATTAATAAATGGCGCATAGAAGATAGCGCCGAACTGTACAACATCAATGGATGGGGCCTGAAGTATTTCTCAATCAACGAATTGGGTCATATCACTGTCACTCCCAAACAAAGCAGTGTGGCGGTGGATTTGGTCGATGTGATGGACGAGTTGCAAGCACGCAACATCACCGCGCCCATTTTGTTGCGTTTTCCCGACATCCTCGATAATAGAATTGAGAAAATTTCCTCGTGCTTTAAAAAAGCATCAAAAGAATACGACTACAAGGCGGAAAATTTCGTGATTTATCCCATTAAGGTGAATCAAATGCGCCCCGTGGTGGAAGAAATCACCAGCCATGGCAAGAAATTCCGCATTGGGCTTGAGGCGGGGTCGAAACCGGAATTGCACGCCGTGCTTGCCATCAATATGGCGGATATCGGCGATAATTCGCTCATCATTTGCAATGGCTATAAAGATGAGGGCTACATAGCTCTGGCTCTGCTGGCGCAAAAAATGGGTAGAAAAATTTTCCTCGTGGTGGAAAAACTCAACGAATTGCTGCTCATTGCCAAGGTGGCGCAGCGCATGGGTATTCAGCCCAATATCGGTATCCGCATCAAACTCTCCTCTGCCGGCAGCGGCAAGTGGGAAGAAAGCGGCGGCGACCGTAGCAAGTTTGGGCTCAACACCAGTGAACTTTTCGAGGCCCTCGATTTCTTGAAGGAAAACAAAATGACCGATGCACTGAAATTGATTCACTTCCACATCGGTAGCCAAATCACCAAAATACGCCGCATCAAGAATGCGCTGCGCGAAGCGTCGCAATTCTATGTGCAACTCACGGCTATGGGTTTCAACATCGATTTTGTGGACATTGGCGGCGGTTTGGGTGTCGACTATGATGGTTCGCGCAATAGTGTGTCGGGGCATTCCATGAACTATTCCATTCAAGAGTATGCCAACGATGCCGTCTACACCTTTGTGGACGTGTGCGACAAGCATGGCATTAAGCATCCCAACATCATCAGCGAGTCGGGTCGCTCGCTCTCTGCCCACCATTCGGTGCTGGTGATGGAAGTGCTCGAAACGGCAGGACTGCCCTCGTGGAACGACGAGCAAGACTCGGTGACCGACACCGACAACGATTTGGTGAAAGACCTCTTTGAAATTTACGACAAAATCAATAAGTCGCGCCTGCTCGAAGATTGGCACGATGCCTTGCAAATTCGCGACGAAGCCCTCGACCGCTTTAGCCTTGGGCTGCTCGATTTGCGCACGCGTGCACTGTGCGAAAAATTGTTCTGGTCGATTGCTCGCGAGGTGAATATGATTGCCAACGATATGAAACATGCGCCCGAAGAACTCCGCAGTGTGGCAAAAATGCTTCCGGAAAAGTATTTCTGCAATTTCTCGTTGTTCCAATCTTTGCCCGATAGCTGGGCTATCGACCAAGTGTTTCCGGTTATTCCGCTTTCACGCCTCAATGAGCGGCCCACCCACCGTGCCACCTTGCAAGACATCACTTGCGATAGCGATGGCAAAATAGCCAACTTCACCTCCGCCCATGGCATCACGCATGCGCTACCGGTGCACCGCCTCCGTAAGGGAGAACGCTACTATCTCGGCGTGTTTTTGGTGGGCGCCTACCAAGAAATTCTCGGCGATATGCACAACCTGTTTGGCGACACCAATGCCGTGCACATCGATGTGTATAAAGACCACTACGAAATCAATCAAGTGATTGATGGCGAAACCGTGGCTGAGGTGCTCGACTATGTGCAATTCAGCCCTAAAGAATTGGTGCGCAACGTGGAAGCATGGGTTACCGAATCCATCCGCAACGGCAAAATCACCAGCGATGAAGGCAACGAATTTGTGCGTAACTATCGTGCCGGACTTTATGGCTACACCTATTTGGAAAAAGATTGATGCGCTATTTTTTGCGATTGGCATATTGCGGCACACCGTTTCATGGATGGCAAATTCAGCCCCACGACGTATCGGTGCAGGAAACGCTTGAAAAGGCGCTTTCCACTGCCTTGCGCACGCCCATTGCCCTGACCGGGGCAGGACGTACCGACACCGGGGTGCATGCCGCCACCATGATTGCGCATTTCGATGTGGAGCAGCCCATAGCCGATGCTCATAAATTTTTGCGTCAAATCAATGCCATGGTGGGCTACGATATCGCCGTGCAGGGCATTTGCCCTGTTCACGATCATGCGCATGCGCGTTTCGACGCGGTGAGTCGCACCTATAAATACTATCTGCATACGGAGAAAAACCCGTTTCTCGGGCAGGTGAGTTGGCATTGCCACTATGCGCTCAATTTTGAGCAAATGAACCTGGCGGCACAGCAATTGCTGCAATATAAAGATTTTACCTCATTCAGCAAATTGCACACCGATGTGAAGACCAATAATTGCCGCATCACCCATGCCCGCTGGGAGCAAGAAGGCAATCAGTGGGTGTTTACCATCACTGCCGACCGCTTTTTGCGCAATATGGTGCGCGCCATAGTGGGCACATTAGTGGAAGTGGGCAGGGGAAGAATCACGGTGCACGATTTTTGTCGCATCATTGAGCGAAAAGACCGTTGCTCGGCTGGGCAGTCAATGCCGGGGCATGCGCTGTTTTTGTACGATATCCGTTATCCCTATCCCTTGGAATTTACGAACTAAGAAGAATTGGATTACGAGTTAAGAATTTATCGCTCGCCGATGCTCGTCGGAAGTTAAGACGAATGTCTATTGGCTCCTCATCCTCCAATCTTCAACAACTAACATCAAATTTCTATCATATTATGAAAATCAGAAGTATTGTCATTTCGTTGGCTGTTGCAGCCATTTCGCTTACCGGCGTGCAGGCTTTGGCTTGCACCAACCTTTTGGCGGGCAAAAATGCCACCATCGATGGTAGCACACTTATCACTTATGCCGCCGATTCTCACACCCTTTATGGTGATTTGCAATATTTGCCTGCCGCCGACCACAAGCCCGGCACGATGCACCAAGTGGTGGAGTGGGACACCGGTAAGCCCTTGGGCTACATCCCCGAAGTGGCACACACCTATGCCGTGGTGGGCAATATCAACGAACATCAAGTGACGGTGGCAGAAAGCACATTTGGCGGACGTCACGAACTGCTCGACACCACCAAGAATGCCATTATCGACTATGGTAGCCTCATGTATATTGCTTTGCAACGCTCTCGCACGGCTCGCGAAGCCATCAAGGTGATGACCGATTTGGTGGCGCAATACGGCTATTGCAGCGAAGGTGAATCGTTTTCTATTGGCGACCCCAACGAAGTGTGGGTGATGGAAATGATTGGCAAAGGCGGCAAAGAAAAAGGCGCTGTGTGGGTGGCGATTCGCATCCCCGACGACTGCATCAGTGCCCACGCCAATCAAAGCCGTATCTATCGCATTCCGCTGAAAGACAAGCAGAATTGCATGTATAGCAAAGATGTGATATCCTTTGCGCGAAAAATGGGCTATTTCAGCGGAAAGGATGAAGAATTTGAATTTTCGAGAGCCTATTCTCCTGCCGATTTCGGCACGCTGCGAGGCTGCGATGCTCGTGCGTGGAGCTATTTCAATCGCTTTAAAAGCGGGATGGATGCCTATCTGCCATTTATTAATGGAAAAAAGGGTGCCGAAGTGATGCCGCTCTATGTGAAACCCGACCGCAAAGTGAGCTGTCGCGACCTTCAAAATATGATGCGCGACCACTTTGAGGGCACTCCTTTCGATATGACCAAAGACCCCGGAGCCAAAGACCACTTCGATGTGCCTTATCGCTATCGCCCCATGGGCTTTACCGTGAATGGAGTGAAATACAGCCACGAACGCGCTATCGCCACCCAGCAAACCGGCTTCGTGTTTGTGTCGCAAATGCGCAATTATTTGCCCAATCCGGTGGGCGGATGCTTGTGGTTTGGCGTGGATGATGCCAACACGGCGGTGTTCTTGCCTATGTATTGCTGCATCACCGAAGTGCCCGAAAGTTATCGCAGAGGCAAAGGCGACCTCTATAATTTTGACTTTGATGCCGCTTTCTGGGTCAACAATTTGGTGGCAAACCAAGCCTACAATCGCTATTCGCAGATGATTCCCGACATTCGCAAGGTGCAATCAGGCATCGAAGATAAGTGTGCCAACGATCAGCCCGCTGTAGAAAGTCGGGCACAAGATTTGCTGGAAAAAAATCCTGCCGAAGCGGTGGAATATCTCACCAACTATAGTGTGAACACCGCGCAAAATGCCACCTCACAGTATCAAGAACTTGCCAAATATTTGTTTGTGAAATACCTTGACGGCAACCGCAAAAAAGAAAAAGACGGCAAATTCCTTCGCACCGAAACCGGCATGCCGGCATATCCCGATTTCCCGGGCTACACGCAGGATTACTACAACGATTTCGCCGACCCTTCGTGCGACCATCTCAAGGAAGTGGAACCCGAAAAATAACTTGCGCGCTTAAACCAAAGCCCAAAATAATGGTCTATAAGAAAAAAATGTAACGACCATTATGAAAACTTTCAACCGTATTCGATATACATTACTCAGCATGGTGGCTGCCATCGTGCTGAGTTTTGTTTGCCCTCATTCGGCTACCGCTGCTTCCTACACATCGGAAACGCTCAACTATGAGATTGTGTATCACTGGGGTGTGATTTGGAAACATGCCGCCAATGCCAAACTCACCATTAAGCGCACCTCCAATGGTGGCTACTATTCCGAATTAGTGGGTCGCACGCGCTCGTGGGCGGACAAAATCTATCCCGTGCGCGACACACTGAAATGCTGGATGAATAGCAATTTCACCCCCACCAAATATATGAAACTCACCCACGAAAAGGATTATTATGCCAAAGATGTGGTGAATTTCTCCTACGCGAATAGCACCACCTATGGGAAGTGCACTCGCTATCGCAAAAATCGCACCGAGCACGCCTCGTTGGCGTCGCGTGGCTATGCCTACGATATGGTGAGCGTGTTTTATATGCTTCGCAACCTTGATTTCGGCACTTTGCAGAAAAATAAAAGTTACAAAACCGTGGTGTTCTCCGGTAAGTCGAAAGAAACCCTCACTATCCGCTATAAGGGTACCACTATGGTGGAGATGCGCAATGGCAAGCAATATCCCGCCTACCACATCACTTTCACCTTTACTCAAGATGGCAATAAAAAATCAAGCGACGACATCAATGCCTACCTCACCACCGGTAAATCGCGTATCCCCATCCTTTTGGTGGGCAAACTGCCTGTGGGCGAAGTGAAATGCTACTATGGCGGCAACATCAACAAATAATCCCTCTTGCGAGATTTCAGCGATTCGTGTGAGTCTCAGCCATCTCCTTAAAAAATTATACCCTGATGCTTTGATTTACGCCATTTTGTGATTATCTTTGCAAAAAGCGATAGCGTTATGAGCGACATGGAAGATAAATACATTAGTTTGCTGACCGACTTCGGGTTCAAGCGAATTTTCGGGACCGATTTGAACAAGGATTTACTCATCGGTTTCTTGAATGCGCTATTTGAAGGCGAACACGTTATCACCGATGTGAAGTATTTGAATTCGGAGCATTTAGGTGATGTTCTCGCCGAGCGTAAGGCGATTTTCGATGTGTATTGCGAAACGGAAAACGGCGAAAAATTTATCGTGGAGATGCAAAATGCGTTCCAAGAATTTTTCAAAGATAGGTCGCTGTTTTATTCCACCTTCCCCATCCGCGAACAAGCCTCGAAGGGTTCTAACTGGGATTTCCGTCTCAATCACGTGTACACCATCGCGCTGATAAATTTTGATATGCGCGAACCGGCTTTCGATCAAAGCCGATTGAGCCACACCGTGAAACTCTGCGACACCTATACCCACAAAGTGTTTTATGACAAACTGGATTTCATCTACGTGGAAATTGCCAAATTTGATAAAAATGCGGATGAACTGACCACCACTTTCGAGAAGTGGCTCTATGTGCTCAAAAATCTCTCACGCCTTGATAATCAGCCCCAATCGCTGCGCGACAAAGTGTTTGACCGCCTCTTCACCCAAGCCGAAATCGCCACATTCACCCCGCGCGAACTGAAAGCCTACGAAGACAGCCGCAAAGCCTATCGCGACCTCAAAAATTGCCTCGACACCGCCATAAAAGAAGGTATGGAAGAAGGCTTGAAGAAGGGCTTGGAGCAAGGTAGAGCTGAAGGAGCCATTGTTATCGCCAAAAAGATGAAGGCAATGGGTTTGGATGATGCCACCATTATGCAAGCCACCGGCATGTCGGCTTCTGATTTGGCAGAACTTTAAGCGCGCGCACTTTTCTTTCAATTTTTTTAGAAACACTTCTCTGTTGCTCACAAAGCATTTGCTTCAATGCCGGGCAATCCGGTTGCTATTCTCCTACGGGGATGCTATAGCCAATGAGTCGGTAAGCGATTTTGAAGGGGGTGGCTGCTTTGCGGGGCTTTGTGCCGCCATAGTAGTAGAATTGTCGATGAATGTCCCACGACTTTATCCACGAAAGTTTGGTGTCGCCGGGGTTGAGCGACACGTTCACTGTAACCACACGTTCGTGTAGCAATTGCCCCTCCATCGCGAAGTAGCGCAGCAAAAGTTTGATTTGCGAAATGCGGTGGTTGGTTTTGTTGGTCACAAAAAAAGTTTCTCTGCTATCGCTTGCTTTTTTGCAATAGCCTTTAATGCTGATAGCGTGGGGGTTTAGTTGATTGGGGATGGTGTCGCCGGGTTGTTGTTCCATATCGGCAATCATCTCCACTTCTTTCTCCGCGCTGGTGAGCAGGTGGGTGGAGGTTTTGGTGCGGCTGTGGGCGATGCCTGCCACCGCAAGTGCGATGATGATGATTGCGGCACGTGTCATAGGTAGCGTATTTCGTTGAATTTTTCACCGTTTCCATTAGCCGGAAACACTTTTCGGAAGCCCACCGGGAGTTTTTCCTCCACCTTTTCCGGTATCACGCTCACGCCGCGGAAGATGTTGGTGAAAAAGCGTATCATATTGATTCTCACTTTCATTTTGTAGTGTGGTGGTACGAAGGTGAGCGATGTGGCGTCGGCAGATAGGGTGGCAACACATTCCAAAGGCGCTTTCAGCCCCACTTTGCTGCTTTGGGTATACATCCACAGTTGGAATTTCTTGGCATCGGCGCTTGGGGCAATGTAGCCCACCACCGTGCCCGGTAGCAGTTCCAAATCCGAGCTTTCGAGCATAATGATGCGATAGGCAATATTTTGTTCGCCATCGTATCGCTCAATGGCGAGTTTCATCTCTTCGTTGGGATATTCCCAAATGCCTTCCAATAGTTGCAAGGGCTTTTCGGCAAATTGCTGTTTGATGCTTGCTTCGTCCACCCCGGGGAGCACCATAGTGGTGGGTGGCACTGCTGCCCGTAGCGAAAACGCTGCCAGTGCGCTCATCATCCATATTTGCAATAATCGCATCATCAGGGTGTTAATTTGATGTGGAAAAACGATAGGTGAGACCAAAACTCAGCGTTTCTTTCAGTTGCCAATATTTCCACGAATCGACGTAGGGTTGCGATTTGTCATAGCGCAGATGCACAAAAATGCGGGTGGTGAGGTGGCGTGTGATGAAAAAGTCGAGCGTGTTTTCCCAATCGCCTTGCGCATATTCATAATTGGAGTACACATAGAAGCGTGAAGCCCAAGAAATATTCGGACTGATTTTCCAATTGGTTTTTGCCTCCAATTTACTACCAAAACTGTGCGCAAAATGATGTCCTTCGTCAATACCAAACGACACCGGGCTGAGCTTCTCGATGTCGCGGCAATATTTCATGTTGTACGATAGCGGCGCCACCGAGAGCGATAGTGTGAAGATGCCGTCTTTGTCGTTGTGGTTGAAGGTCATACCCAAACCAATGTTTAATTCTGCCGGCGATAGCAGACTTGCCTTCAGGGTTTCGCTATTGGCTTTGTAGGTGTTAAACATCTGTGTCTTGAATTGGAGCGATGTGGAATAGTACCAATTCTTGATGGCTTTGTAGCCAAAGGTGCTGTTGAATTGAAGCACGTCTTCGTTGAAGGTGAAGTTGCGCAACGAATCGCTGGGCGACGACATGACGCCCACTTTATAGCGCAAGGTGTTGTCGAACAGAAATTTGGGGTGCAATTTTTGGTTGAGGTTGAAATTCCATTGAAAATCGCCCAGCACGTTCACATTATTTTCACCGCCTTGATACCAGTTGTCGCTAAAATAGGCTTGGGTGAAATGCAAACTTGCTTGCAAGGTGTGCAGCCAATTGTGGCGCTTCACGGGGAGTCGGTCGGCAAATTCGGGCTTTTCAATGATGTCGTTGGCATCACTCTCGGTGTCGATAGTGAGCAAATTGGTCGACGGATTGGGCTTTACCACATATTGCTGAGGCGCTTTGCGCATATATTTGGCATTGTAGGGCACATCTTGAGGATGCCGCAGCATGGTGCGATAGCGCAGAGCATCCACCCGCTTATCATCGGTGGTGATGCTATCTATCCAGGAGCGGTCGTAGTTGAGTTCCGGTTTTTCGCGCTGAATGTCGATACCGGGCGTGGCGATGGTGTCGGTTAGCACTTTCTGCTTTTCAAACACTAAAGGTAGTAGCAGTTTGCCCGGCGGGGTGGTTTGCGCTTCCATACCTAAGCCCACCATGCCAAGCACCATTGCTATCATATATGTGTAGAAATTTCTCATATCCATATCCACAAAGTTAATATTTTTTTTCGGTTTTCTGCCCACAATCCATAAAGTAATTCGTGGCAACAAATATGAAGAAAATGAAAATATGTCAGTTAAATGTCTGATTATGAATGTGATAAAGTGAAAATTTGGCAGAAAAACAGTCGTTTTGGCACTTGATGGCTTTTATTTGGCAATGGGCACGGTGTGTGCTATATCTTAGGGCAAACGAACATTAAATATTCAATTAACTTTAAAAAAATATACGATTATGATTACTACACGAAACAATCAGTATTGGTTACCGGAAGTGTTCAACGACTTCTTTAACAATGATTTTGTTAGCAAAAAAAATGCCACATCCCCGGCTATCAATGTGGTGGAAAAAGAAAATGAGTACGATGTGCAATATGCTGCTCCGGGTATGACGAAGGACGACTTTAAGGTGAGTCTGGACGAGGAGCAAAACTTGGTGGTGGAATTGGAAAAAGCTGAGCAAAAGGAAGATGATAACAATGGCGTGTTTCTTCGTCGTGAATTTTCCTTCTCCAATTTCCAGCAAAAATTGATTCTCCCCGAAGACGTGGACCACGAAAAAATCTCTGCCTCTGTGGCAAATGGCGTGCTCACCGTGGTGCTTCCAAAAAAGAATGCTGAAGAGCAAAAGAAGGAAGTGAAGATGATTGAAATTCAGTAAATCATTTCTACGAAGTTGATATATTTGCCGTGTGGCGTGGTTTTTCCACTGCCACATGGCTCTTTGTTTACAAAATAAGTGCTATATTTGCAAAAATAATGATGGCCTATGAAGAAAATGATTTTGCTTTTTGCGCTGTGTGTGGCGTTTCACTGCTCGGGGCAGTTGCTCTGGAAGGTGAGCGGTGGCGATTTGCCGAAGCCGAGCTACTTGTTTGGCACCTATCATGTGGCTCCCGAACATTTTATTGAAAAGGTGCCGGGCTTGCTGCAAGTAATTGATAGTGTGGATGCCATTGTGGTGGAGGTCAAGGAAGAAGAAATAACGAATCCGAGCAATTTTGATACCTATATCCGAGCAATGTATGCTCCCGTCGACAGCACGCTTGATGTGGTGTTTTCACCCGAGGAGTATCGCGAGGTGGATTCTTTGTTGCGACAAGTCTTGATGTGCGACACCATATCCCTGTGCTCCTACAATCATTATAAACCGAGTACTGTCGTTCAGTTGCTTGAAAACGACATTTTTTCTTCCCTGATGGGCATTGATTTCGACTCTGTACCACTCTTGGATTCTTCATTAGAACGCTGTGTGAATGCTCGGGGGAAGCCGTCGTATGGGTTGGAAACTTTCGAGTATCAATTCCAATTATTAAACAAGGCTTCATTGCGCCAACAGGCTGATGATTTGAAAGATATGCTTTCCAACTACAATGATTGCGCTTTTGAGGCGGCGCGTCTGTCGATTGCCTATTTTATGCAAGATTTGGAGCGGGTGAGGGAGATTGTGAATGAATCGCCGTCGGATTTGGATATGCTTGAATGTGCTGAACGCAATAAAGCATGGGTGCCGAAAATTTTGAAATTGGCGAGAGCGCAGCAGGTGCTGGTGTGTGTGGGCGCAGCTCATCTTGTAGAACCTTTCACCGGTTTGCTCTATTTGCTGAAGCAAGCCGGCTATGAAGTGGCGCCGGTGCTATGAAGCCGGCACTGTTATCACTTTTTGTGGCAGAAGGTGAGCACGTGGGTGGGGGAGAGAATGGTGTGCAGGGCATAGTCGGCACTTTTGAAGCACGCTCCGTGGCTGATGGTTCCGCCCATTGCCGGGGTAGGGAAGGGGTAGAGCATGATGTCGTTGCGTGTGCTTTCCACTAAGCGGCGCTCTCCAATGGTTTTGAAAATGGCTTCTTTTGCCGTCCATGCCACAATATGGGCAAGATGGTCGGATGCAGGGAGCCATTGCTGTTCGGCATCGTTAAGAAATGCGGTGCGCACCTTCATCACTTGCTGGCTGTAGCGCTCCACGTCCACCCCTATGCGGTGGTGTTCGTTCAGAGCAATCACTAAGCAGCCTTTGGTGTGTGCCACGGAAAGATGCACGCGGCTGTTTTCGATGTAAGGAGCGCGGTCGGCATTGTGGAGGATGGGGGTATGAATGCCGAAAATGGTGTGCATCAGCAGGCGTTCGCCAAGCAATTCTTGCTTTCTGCTTTCTGCCTTGGCTTGGCATGAAGAGTCAATGCCCCTATCACGGCACATTTGTGCCAGTTCGCCCGACGATTCGCTCATCATCCATTGGTGCACAATGGTGCCGTCGGCAAATGATATGGTGCCTGCGTAAGCCATTATCCTTCGGTTTCCGGTTCTGCCACTGGTGCCACATACACCCTCACTTTGGCAATTCGGTATTTCTTCACCTTCAGCACGGTGAAAGTGCAGCGTCCGCAGGTGATTTCTTCTTTTTCCTGGAGAAAGTCGCCTTTCATGTTGAGCAGCAGTCCGGCTATGGTTTCCACCTCTGATGTGTGGTCGGCAAAATCGTTCTCTTCCGTTTGTGTGATTTCATAGAAATCGTCGAGCGGTGTTTTGGCATCGAAAATGAAGGTGTTTTCCGACTCTTTGGTGAAGTATTTTTCTTCCGTGTCGTATTCATCGTCGATGTCGCCCACTATTTCTTCCAGCACATCTTCCAAGGTGGCGATACCTTGCACGCAGCCGAATTCGTCTACCACAATCGCCATGTGCACTTTCTTCTTGCGGAAATCTTCAAGCAGGTCGTCGATCATGCGTGTTTCGGGCACGAAATACACCCCTCGCATCAGCGCTTGCCATTTAAAATCATTGTCACGCTTGCCAATGTAGGGCAGCAGGTCTTTGGCATAGAGCATGCCCTTCACATTGTCGGGATTCTCTTCGTAAACGGGCATGCGTGAATAGCCGTTTTCTACCACGGTTTTCACCACTTCGTCGAATTTTGAGGCAATGTCGATATCCACAATGTCGATGCGCGGACGCATAATTTCCGACACCGTTTTGTGGCCGAAGGTGAGGATGCCTTTGAGCATCTCTTTTTCATCCACATTCTTCACATCGCTGGCTTCGAGGGCACGCGATAGGTCTTCCATCGACAAATCGTCGGTGTGCACAGGCACGGCTTTGCGCACGATAAAGGTGCTCTTCACCATCAATTTTGAAATGGGGCTAAACAGTTTCATCATCACGTGCACCATACCGCAAGTGAGCGAGGCAAACTTGGCGTTGTTGTTGCTGGCATAGAGCTTGGGTATCACTTCCCCAAACAGCAGAATGAGGAAGGTGAGAATCACGGTTTGAATCACAAAATCGAGCACCCCGTTATGAATCTCGCACACATGGCTCATGGCATAATTGAGCACAATCACGATAAACACATTCACGATATTGTTGCCAATCAAAATGGTGGCAAGCAATTTTTCAGGTTTGGAGAGCAGGGCATTGATGCGCTTGCGGGTGTCTTCGTTTTCGATGTCGTTGATTTCGTCGGAAGTGAGCGAAAAAAATGCAATTTCCGAACCGGAATTGAAGGCCGAAAACAGCAATGCAATGAGGGCGGCTATCAGTGCTATCACCACGCCGAGGGTGAGGGCGTGGAAAGTGAAGAGGGATTGACCAACAGCTGTTGTGTCACACAGAAGATGCAAATAATGCGAAAGAGGATCCGGGTCCAAAATGATGAAAATTTAGTTCTACAAATCAAGTGCCGCTACCGGTGCAAGCCTTTTGAGCATGCGCTTCGGGCACAAGTAAGCCACGGAAGTGTGAACTTCGTTGCAAATTTACAAAAACTTTACATTATATTAAAGCATTTCCAAAAATATTGCCACTTCAAACCCACGCCTCTTTCATTTAAAAAAAACATGATTTCTCAAAAAATTGTTCTATTTTATAGCGCGAATTTCGGCGGATTTTCTTC
>SAMEA3663025__coassemble_1111_pt1 | contig 12716 bp, 9 predicted proteins | sample SAMEA3663025__metabat2_low_PE_039 | metagenome-assembled genome bin SAMEA3663025 (sample SAMEA3663025) | pig gut metagenome | biome: pig gut; feature: pig-associated habitat; material: faeces | place: France | collected 2012
GAAGCAAAATAAAAAGTAGCTACCGAGCCGTTAGCCATTAGCCGTTAGCCATTAGCTATCAGCTTTTAGCCGTTAGCTTTTCGCTTATTTGAGCTTTAGCTTGATGATTACGTTTTTGGTAGCATAGGAAAAAACAAACAAACCTCATCGCATCGGCAAAGCCGGCGATGAGGTTTTTTCTATGCATTTCAAATGCCATTCGCTTGTAGAGACATGCCTTTGGTATGTGATGGGCGCAAACCATTAAACCACAACCACTTACACGCAAACCGTAGGGGCGCAATACTTTGCGCCCGCCCCACAATGGGTTACAATCATCGGGCGGACGCAAAGTATTGTAATCATATGGTTAGAGCAGTGATTGTTAGTGTTGTGCCACCTTGCTTTGTTGTCATCTCGGTTATTGTACTGATTCTTGATTGCATGCCCTGTGATGGGGGTGCAAGATGGAGATTAGTATGCCCAATCCCAGGTGTCGTAATCTTCTACAAAGGTGAGATTCACTTTGTAGACTTTCCCTTTTGCCGACGTGAATGTGCCCACCAGTCCATTCTTTGTTTGTCTCACTTTCCATTTACCCGTGTAGCGCCCACCATCGTATTCGTTCATTATCCAATACTTGCTTGAGGGGGAAGATTTGTGGCGCAGTGTGAGGATGCAATCCGGATATTTGGTGTAGCGGCAATAGCTGTCGTCTATCCAATATGGTTGGAAATTGGTGCTATTGTCACCGGTGTTGTAACTGAATGCTACTTCCACTCGGTTGCCGGCAATCGTGCCACGGTACTTTAATTGATGAAAGGCGGCATAAGCCGAACATACCATAGTGGTAAACAGCAATACTGCGAGTAATAATCTTTTCATTTTAGTAAAGTTTTTAGGGTTATTGAATTTTGCAGTCTTTGATAGTGAAGCCACGGAGGAAATCTGCGGTGGGCATACGGCGCTTGCCAGCCACTTGCAGCGAAAGAATTTCGATGCGGGCATCGGCGCAATCCACCCAGAGGCGTTTGCCATCGGTGGTGATGGTGCCGGGCACAAGTCTTGCGGTAGTGGGTTCGGGCTCGGCTGTGGCAAACACCTTGGTGGAGTGCGCCACGCCGGCTGCGTCCACAATCTCGGTCCAAGCAGCAGGGTAGGGCGATAGTCCGCGCACATGGTTGTAGATGCGCTCTGCTTGCCAATCCCAGTGGATGCGGCAGGTGTCTTTAAAAATTTTGGGTGCCGGTGTGGGTTCTTCGCCGGCGGTGAGCATTTCTTCTTGCGGAATGGGTTTCACGGAGCCTGCAATGATAGCGTCCACGGTTTCAATCACCATGCCGGCTCCCATCATCATCAGCCCATCGTGAATGGTTTCCACATTGTCGTGGCGTCCGATGGGTAGCGACTTTTGCTGAATCACATCGCCGGTGTCGATTTCGTGTTTCAAGAAAAAGGTGGTCACCCCGGTAAGGGTGTCGCCGTTCATCACCGCCCAGTTGATGGGTGCAGCGCCGCGGTATTTCGGCAGCAAAGAAGCGTGGAGGTTGAAAGTGCCCAATGGCGGCATGCCCCACACCACTTCCGGCAGCATGCGGAACGCAATCACGATAAATAGGTCGGCATTCAAGCTGCGCAATTCGCTCACGAAAGCCTCGTCTTTCAGCTTCACGGGTTGCATTAAATGCAAGCCCTGCTCCATGGCATATTTTTTCACATCGCTTTGTAGCAAATGGTGTCCGCGTCCGGCAGGTTTGTCGGGCATCGTCACCACGCCCACCACTTGGTAGCCACCTTCCACGAGTCGCTTGAGGCTCTCCACCGCAAAATCGGGAGTGCCGAAAAACACTATTTTTAAATCTTTCTTTTCCATCGTTGTTTAGCAAAAAATCGTTCTGAAATAAAGGCGGAAGCATCAATCGTAGCTAAAGTGCTTGAGCACTTGGCGATACGAACTGAATATCTTAGATTTCGACACAAATCCCACATATTTTCCATTGTCCACCACCGGCAAATTCCAGGCACCGGTTTGGTCGAACATCTTCATCACCTTGTCCATGGGCGTGCCCAATTCCACCTTAGCGGGAGGCATCGACATAAATCGGCGCACGTGCATCCGCCGGTAAAGGTCGGTTCGGAACATAATGTTGCGTATGTCGTCGAGCAGCACGATGCCCAATAGTTTTCCCTCTTCGTCGGTCACCGGGAAGAGGTTGCGTCGGCTTTGCGAAATCACATCCACCATTTCCTTGAGGCACATATCGGGGTGCACCGGCATAAAGTCAGTTTCAATCACACTGTCCATCTTCAGCAGTGTGAGCACCGCTTTGTCTTTTTGGTGGGTGAGTAAATCGCCTTGCAACGCCAAGCGCTTGGTGTAGATGCTATATTTGGAGAAAATGCACGAAGTGCCGTAGGAAATGGCTGCCACTATGAGCAAAGGCAAAAACAGGGCGTAGCCACCGGTCATTTCCGCCGTGAGGAAGATCGCCATAAGCGGGGCGTGCATCACCCCTGCCATCACCCCTGCCATGCCCACAAGGGCAAAGTTTTTGGTTGAAAGCGGCATAGTGGGGTCCACAAAGCCCATCGAATTGACCGTGTAGGCAAAAAAGAAGCCTGCCATGCAGCCCACATAAAGTGAGGGCGCAAACGTACCACCCACACCGCCACCGCCATTGGTGGCACTGGTGGCAAACACCTTCATCATGCACAGCGCTCCCACCATCAGAATGGTGGCGCCCACATTGGAGCGCATATCGTAGAACAAGCTATTGTTGAATATTTGCTCCGAATGGCCGTTGAGCAGCGAATTGATGGATTCGTAGCCTTCACCAAATAGCGGCGGAAACATGAAGATGAGCACACTCAGCATCACCGAACCCAATAGGAAGCGATGACGCGGACGGGTGATGCGCCCAAACATACGCTCCATCACTTCTATCATTTTGGTAAAATATACCGATACCAAGCCGCAAAACACGCCCAAGAGCGCCACGTAGGGAATGCGCGAAGCATAAAACATTTCGCTTTGGGTGAAGAAAAATTCCACATTGTAGCCGGTGAACACATACGCCACCGTGGCGCCTGCCACCGATGCCAAAATGAGCGGCATCACCGAGCCGGCAGTTAAGTCGAGCATCAGCACCTCCACAGTGAATAGCACGCCCGCTATCGGTGCTTTAAAGATGCCTGCAATGCCTGCTGCCGCACCGCAGCCCACCAGCATCATCAGCAAGTGGGGCGAAAGTCGGAAAGCCTGCCCTAAATTCGACCCGATGGCAGCGCCGGTAAACACGATGGGACCCTCGGCACCCACCGAACCGCCGCAGCCAATCGTGACCGACGACGATGCCAAAGAGGCATACATATTATGAAATTTCAATCTACTCTTTTTTTGCGCAATGGCGTAGAGCACACGCGTCACACCGTGTGAAATGTTGTCGCACACCACATAGCGCACATAGATGCCTGCCAAAAAAATGCCCAAAATCGGAAACACCAAATAATAGTAGTTGGCTTGTGATGCCTCCGAGACACTGTTCACCGCATTGGAAATGGTGCCAATCAAAAATTTGAGCAGCACGGCGGCAAGTCCGGAAGCCACGCCAATGACGATGGCAAGCATCACCACAAACGATTTTTCCGGAATATGCTGCTCTCGCCAGCGGAGCAAACGCATATACAAGCCTTGGCTATTTTGCCCGGCTTTTTCCAGTATGGTATCCTCTGTGTATTGTTCCATTTAAAGTCCTCTTCCCTTAATTACAATCTTTAGCGTGTAGGCAATGATTTTAAAATCGTTCACAATCGACATATTGTCGAGGTAGAGCAAATCGTAGCGCAAGCGCTCAATCATTTCGTCCACATTCTTGGCATAGCCGAATTTCACCTGCCCCAGCGAGGTGATACCCGGTCTGACTTTGTGGATGAGCGAATAGCTGGGCTCACGCTCCAAAATCTTTTTGGCGTAGTATTCCCGCTCCGGTCGCGGTCCCACCATCGACATATCGCCCTTGAACACATTCCAAAATTGCGGCAATTCGTCGATGCGATATTTGCGCATAATGCGCCCCAGCTTGGTGATACGCGGGTCGTTGTCGCTCGAGAGCTGTGGCTTTCCATCTTGCTCTGCGCCATCCACCATGGTGCGGAATTTCACGATTCTAAACGGCTTGTTGTGGAGCCCCAATCGCTCTTGAAAGAACAGCACCGGTCCTTTGGAATCCATCTTAATCATGATTGCCACCAGCAGATAAATGGGCGATAGCAAAATGAGCGCCAAAAGTGAAAACACCACATCAATCAAACGCTTGATATTCTTTTCGCTTTCATTGGCATGGCTACTCGACACATCCACCAGCGGGTCGCCGGCAAAGTCGTGGATGCGCGAGCGGAAAAGCATATTGAAGCGCTCTGGCGTTACCTTAATCGGTAAATCGTGCACATAGAGGTGATTGATGGTGTTGAGCAGCATTTTAATATTTTGGTTGGTGGGCACCACAATGAACTCCTTCACTTGCTCGCGCCGAATCACATCGGCTATTTCATCAAAAGTGTAAACCGGCAAATCGATGTCCTTCACTCGATTTTCGCCCGGCACATCCACATAGCCCACCACATGGTAGCCGTTCGACTGCCGCATCTTGTTCATTTTCTCCACAAAGGCAAATGCTGCAGCGCCGGCACCCACCACCAAGGTGTGGAACCGCCAAATGCGTCGTTTGATTTTCCGGGAGGTGATAGAGGTGATTATCAGCCTGCCTGTGTAGGTGAACACAAACAGCAAGCCCACCAACACCACGAGAATCTCATAGTTGTAGCTCCGATTATCGGTCATCATATCATTAATCAAGGCGATGAAAAACACAATCGCGGAATTGATTAATGTGGATTTTATGGTGGTCATCAATTCGCTTAAGCGCGATTTGCGAAACACTTCATTATAGTAGCCCGACAAATAATACACGCTCATCATCAGCAGCGGTAGCACCACTTGCCCCAAGAGTATCATGTGTCCGGTGAGAAAGTCGCTTAGGGTGGTAAAACCCCTCACGCCACCCAAATAAAAGCGGCAGCAATTGTAGGCAAACCATGCCATGTTGGCTGATAAGAAATCAGCCAGCACGTATTTCGCTCGTTGTATGTTTTCGCTTACCAAGACTGGACTACCTTTTAAGAATTACCGGATTACATTGTGGTTATCGCAAAATTTTGAATGTGCCGTCGCTTCCAAGCATAATGATATTGGAGGCAGTGGCCGGGGTGCGGTCGTCTTGCCGATAGCGCACCACATAGTCCACGCCCTCTACTATTTCTTTCGAAATTTCAGCAAACATTTTCGGGGAAGGTGCGCCGCTCACATTGGCGCTGGTCGACACAATGGGCTTGCCAAAGGCAGCGCACAATTGGTGGGAGAATTGCTCGTTGGGCACACGGATGCCTAAGCTGTCGTTGTGGCCTAACAAATTGGGTGCCACATTGAAAGCGCCCTCATACACGATGGTGAGAGGCTTCACTGCCACGTGTATCAGCTCAAATGCCATTTCCGGCACATCCACCACATAGTGGTCGAGGTGCTCTTCGCTGTCTAATAGCACAATCATCGCTTTGCTATCGGCGCGCTTTTTGAGCGCATACACCTTTTTCACAGCCGAAACATTCGTGGCGTCACACCCTATGCCCCAAATCGTGTCGGTGGGATAGAGAATCAAGCCACCGCGCTTGAGCACTTCAATGCATTTCTGTATATCGTCGGTCATTTATCTTGCGTATATTATCCTCGTATATTATCCTACAAAATTAATCAAAACAAAACTTCTATAAAAGGAAATAACCACTTTTGTTCGCAAAAAAATTAATTTTCACTAATATTTCATAACACACGCAACCGGTTACCACCGAATTCGCTATCTTTGCCGAGAATTGAACAACCAAAACGCTAACCACAATGACGAAACAATCAGTAGCCACTTGCGCACTTGCAGTTTTTATGCTGTGCATCGCAGCCTTTGCAGAGGCTAAAGGAAAGGTGATTTACACCGGTGAAATTGCTAAAAAAGTGCAAGGATATGCCGGTACCACACCGCTCAATATCACCATAGAAGATGGCATCATCACCAAAATAGAAGCGCTGCCTTGCAACGAAACGCCGAAATACTATAAGCGGGCACAAAAAGCGATTTTTCCGCAATACATTGGCAAAACCGTGAGCCAAGCCCTCAAAATCAAACCCGATGCAGCCACCGGCGCCACCTATTCTTCAAAAGCCCTCATCTCCAACATTAAAATCGGGCTCAACAACTACAAAAAATCCGCCAAGAAAAAGTGAGCCGTTGGGTGGCGCTCGCTTGGTGATTATTTTTGAACAGGGGGACAGTCCCTTGTAAAAAAATGGCGTTTGGGGGAGGGGTTGCCGTTTATGAAAAAATAACCTCATCGTGGTCAATTGCTTGCACACGATGAGGTGTTCTTTTTTATGTTGCTATAGCGTGGCTATAGGTAGTGTGTAATGAAGAGCGAGCCTTCCGCCTTAGGGATGGCTATTTCTTCAGATTGACTTTTTCGTATACATTGGCGTCGATTACTGCCATGGTGGTGAGGTTCACGATGTCGCGCACCGATGCGTCAATGCTGGTGAAGTGGATAGGCTTGTTCAAGCCGATTTGTATGGGACCCACAATTTCGGCGGCTCCCATTTCAAGCAGCATTTGGAACACGGTGTTGGCAGCGCTCAAGTTGGGGAAGATGAGTGTGTTCACATCTTTTCCGATGAGCTTGTTGAAGGGGAATTGCTTGTCGCGCAATTGCTTATTGAGGGCATATTGCACTTGCATTTCGCCGTCCACCAAAATTTCGGGGTATTCGCGGTGCAGAATATCCACAGCCTCGTGAACTTCAATCGGTCCGTGTTCGGGGTTGGAGCCGAAGTTGCTATACGACACCATCGCCATCACGGGGTAGTGGGCGAAATATTTCACGGCGTTGTAAGCCAAGCGAGCGATGTCGACCAGTTCCTCGGTTGAGTTTTCGTGGTTGATGGAAGTGTCAGCCAAGAAGAAGGTGCCGCGCTTGGTGTTGAGGATATGGAGCGTGGCAAAGTGCTTAAATCCGGGTTGAATACCAATCACTTCTTTGGCAATCTTCACCGTGTTGCCACTGCCGGCAAAGGTGCCGGTGATAAATGCATCGGCTTCGCCGGTTTCCACCATCATCATACCGAAATAGTTGCGGTCGAACATTTTTTCGGTGGCTTCGGTGAGGTTGATGCCATCGCGCTGATGCTTATTCATGTGGAGTTTGGCATAGCGTGCGCGGCGATGTTCTTCTCGGTCGTGTCGCGGGTTCACGATAGTGATGCCCTTGATGTCGAGGTCGAGTTTTTTGGCGCGCTTGGCAATCATTTCCTCATTGCCCAGCAAGATGGGGAAGCACACGCCCGATTTGTAAGCCTCCACGGCAGCTTGGAGCATATTGTTGGTATTAGCTTGTGCAAACACCACGCGCTTGGGTGAACTTTTCGCAGTTTCGGTGAATCGGCGGAGCAATTTATCGTCGTAGCCGAGCACCTTGCGCAATTCGAAGCGATATTGCTCAAAATCGTCGATGGGTCGGCGTGCCACACCCGAATCCATCGCCGCTTTAGCCACAGCGGTCGACACGGTTTCGATTAATCGCGGGTCGAGCGCCTTCGGCAAAATGTATTGCGGACCGAATTTCAGGTTGTTCATTTTGTAGGCGGCATTCACCACCGGTGGCACGTTTTTCTTTGCCAAATCGGCGATGGCGCGCACGGCAGCCAGCTCCATTTCGCTATTGATTTCGGTGGCGGAGCAGTCGATAGCCCCGCGGAAGATGTAGGGGAATCCCAACACATTATTAATTTGGTTGGGGTAGTCGCTGCGTCCGGTGGCAAAAATCAAGTCGGGACGCGATGCCACAGCCTTGCTGTATTCAATTTCCGGGTCGGGATTTGCCAGGGCAAACACGATGGGCTTCGGAGCCATGGATTGAATCATTTCCGGGGTCACCACATCTTTCACCGATAGGCCGAGGAACACGTCGGCACCCACCATAGCTTCTTCCAAAGTGCTGATTTCGCGCTCGGTGGCAAATTCTTTTTTCTGCTCGGTGAGTTTTTCGCGGCGGGTGGTAATCACCCCGCGGCTATCGCACATCACGATATTTTCTTTCTTCACACCCAATTGCATATACAAGCGAGTGCAGCAAATGGCAGCCGCACCGGCACCATTCACCACCAATTTCACATCTTCAGCCTTCTTACCTTGAATTTCGAGGGCATTGATGAGTCCGGCGCCCGAAATGATGGCGGTGCCGTGTTGGTCGTCGTGCATGATAGGGATGTCGCACTCTTCTTTCAGTCGGCGCTCAATTTCAAAGCATTCCGGCGCTTTGATGTCTTCCAGGTTGATGCCACCGAAAGTGGGGGCAATGGCTTTCACTGCTGCAATAAATTTTTCGGGGTCTTTTTCGTCGAGCTCGATGTCGAAGCTGTCTAATCCGGCAAAAATCTTAAACAGCAGCGCTTTGCCCTCCATCACCGGTTTGCCGGCGAGCGGACCGATGTCGCCCAATCCGAGCACAGCCGTACAGTTCGACACCACGCCCACAAGGTTGCCCTTGTTGGTGTATTTATACACGTCGTCGGCATTATCTTTGATTTCCAAGCAGGGAAATCCCACGCCGGGCGAATAGGCAAGCGATAGGTCGTTTTGCGACCGATATGGCTTGGTGGGCACTACACAAATTTTTCCGGGCTTATCATCCAAGTGATGATAGTCGAGTGCCATTTTTTTTGTAATTTTCGACATAATATGCTGTTGATTTTTTGAATGATAGTATAAATGTAAGTTCTAAAAAATGGGGTTGAGCATTGAAATGCTCTCACAAAATTAATAGAAATTTCGGGGCTTTGCAATTGTGTGGCGGTGCTTTTTTTTATTCATTTACTCAAACGATTGCATAGCGTGGTGAATTTGTGCCAAAAAGTGGGAAGAATGAGAAATAAGGCTTTTAAAATGTGGAAATTATACACTAACTTTGCAAAGGCATTAAACGATTGAGGTTTGCATTAGTCAATAATGACGAAACGAAAAAAACTATAACATAAAATTCAATTTACAGTTATGAGAAAAGTAATCATCCCTATCATGTGTTGCACTTTGTTGATGGCTTCCACATCGAGTTGCGGATTGGCGGAGTGGGCTGTGATGAACGACCCCGATGCCAATATGTCGACTAAAGGCGCTGTGGTGGGGGCTGTGTCGGGTGCCAACACAGGCGCTTTTATCGGTTCGCTTACCGGACATTCCTATCATAGCAGTCGCGACAACTCTCTCATTGGTGCTGCCATTGGTGCAGTGGCAGGCGCTGCCATCGGTGCAGCTGTGGGCGACAATATCGACAAAAAACAACAGCCACGTGCCTACGAAGCCGAAATCTATTCTCCGAACGAGGTGTACGATATGCAACGCCGCTCCCACGCGTTGGGCGATAATTGCATCTACTTTGGGCAAAGCAAAACCAAAATTGATAAGAGTGCTAAGCAAGTGCTCGACCGTGTGGCGGTGCAACTTCGAAACGACCCTTCGGCTTGCGTGGAAATTTATGGACACACCGACAATTTTGGCTCACACAACGACCGCCGACGCATTTCGGTGGAGCGCGCACAAGTGGTGAAAGCCTATTTGATGAAAAAGGGGGTGCCCGCAAGTCAAATTTTCTGCAAAGGTTGCGCCGACCAATATCCTTTGGCTGACAATAATACTGCCAACGGACGCGCCGTTAACCGAAGAGTGGAACTGCGTGTGGTGAAAAATGTGAACACCAGCCCCGACTATTCTCGCCAAAACGAACTCACCATTCCTTACAACAAAATTCCTTCGGGTAAATCGCCACAGTCTGAGCCGCTTCCGGATTACGAATATGGCAATTCCAATGTGATTGAATAGCCCCATTTCATCGAAGATTTTCCCCGAAAATCTTCTTTTTTTTGCTTCGTAGGCAAAAAAAAAGTCGCCTGCTACGAATGGCGGATGTTGGTACACTCACGTATTCATAGTTTTAAATGAAAGAGCCGTGTAACGAAGCTGTGATTATTTTTTTTGGAAAGAGGCGCAGATTTTTTGCAATTTCGTGGGGGTAAATGGTGTGTAATGGCGCAAAATTTCTTAAATTTGCAATTTAAATGATGTGCGAACTGCTATGATGGCATTTGCGCTATGAAAGGCAATGATTTAAGAAATAGAAATGTCGAACAACGAATATATTAACGAGCACTTTCCGCTGCTTTCTGCTATAGATAGCCCGGCAGATTTGCGTAAGCTCGATGTGGCAATGCTTCCGAAAGTGTGCGAAGAATTGCGCCGCTTTATGGTGCATTTCCTTTCGTCGAATCCGGGGCACTTTGCCTCGAGCATGGGTGCAGTGGAAATTAATGTGGCACTCCACTATGTGTTTGATACGCCCAACGACCGGCTTGTGTGGGATGTGGGGCACCAAGCCTATGCCCACAAAATTCTCACCGGGCGCCGCGACCGCTTTTGCGAAAATCGAACAATGGGAGGCTTAAGCGGCTTCCCCAACCCTTCGGAAAGCCCCTACGACACCTTTATGGCAGGCCACGCCAGCAATAGCATTTCGGCAGCATTGGGCATGTCGATTGCTTCGGAATTGAAAGGCGAACAGCGTAAAATAGTGGCTGTTATTGGCGATGCTTCCATTAGCGGCGGCTTGGCATTTGAGGGGCTGAACAATGTGTCGGCACATCCCAATAATATGCTGATTGTGCTCAACGACAACGACATGTCGATTGATGAAAATGTGGGCGCTCTCTCAGCCTATATGACCAAGCTCACCACTTCGAAGCGCTACAATAATATCCGCTACAAATTGTATCAATTTTTGCGCCGTCGGCATATCATCACCGACAAGGGGAAAGGATTGGTGCTCCGCTTCAATAATGCGATGAAATCGCTACTCTCGGGACAGCAAAACATTTTCGAGGGGCTCAATATTCGCTATTTCGGGCCGTTTGATGGTCACGATGTGGTGCAATTGGTGAAAACCTTTCGCGATGTGAAAGATATGACCGGCCCCAAAATCGTGCATCTTCACACGCGCAAAGGGAAGGGCTATAAGCCGGCAGAGGAAAACCCCGCCGTGTGGCACGCACCGGGCAAATTCAACGAAGAAACCGGCGAGCGCATCGTGGGCGACACCTCCGGCAAACCGCTCAAATACCAAGATGTGTTTGGCCACACACTGGTGCAACTCGCCAAGCAAAACGATAGGGTGGTGGGCATCACTGCCGCTATGCCTTCGGGCACTTCGATGTCGATGCTCCAGGAAGCTATGCCCGAGCGCACCTTCGATGTGGGCATTAGCGAAGGCCATGCCGTAACCTTTTCCGGCGGCTTGGCGAAGGATGGTATGCATCCTTTCTGCGCCATCTATAGCAGTTTTCTGCAGCGCGGTTTCGACCACATTATCCACGATGTGGCTATCCAACACCTGCCCGTTACTTTTTGCATCGACCGAGCCGGATTGGTGGGAGAAGATGGCGTTACGCATCATGGCGCCTACGATTTGGCTTACCTCAGCTGCATACCCGGGCTCACGGTGTCGGCACCAATGGATGAGCACTATTTGCGCCATTTGATGTACACTTCCCAACTCGAAGGCAAGGGTCCCTTTGCCATTCGCTATCCTCGCGGAGGCGGTGTTAAAGTGAATTGGGAGTGCGAAATGAAGGAGCTGCCGGTGGGCAAGGGGCGTCGGCTTGCCGATGGCGAGCAATTGGCGGTGCTGAGCATCGGCACCATTGGCAATGAGGTGCAGAAAGCCTTGGCGATGCTCAAAGAAAAAGGCATCTTTGTGGCGCATTACGATATGATTTTCCTCAAGCCCATCGACCAAGCCATCTTGGAAGAAGTGGCTGCAAAATATCGGCATGTTATCACCGTGGAAGACGGCACGGTGGTGGGCGGATTGGGTAGCCGTGTGTCACAGTGGATGGCATCTCGCCCGCAGGCGCCCCGCATCACCATGCTGGGCATCCCCGATCAATTCGTACACCAAGGCACAGTGGCACAATTGAAAGCCCAATGTGGCATTGATGCCGCTTCCATTTTCCATAGTATTGAATCAATTCTTTCCAATCTATAGCTTATGAGAATAATAATAGCAGGTGCAGGAGAAGTGGGAACGCACTTGGCAAAAATGCTGAGCGACGAAGACCGCGACATCGTGGTGATTGATAGCGATGAACGCAAACTCTTTGCGCTTGATTCCTATAATTTGCAAACCAGTCAAGGCGAGTGCATCTCGTTTAAGATGCTTCAAAACAATGGGGTGGAGCACTGCGAATTGTTTATCGCCGTCACTCCGTTCGAAACCAAAAACCTCTTGGCATGCTCTATCGCCAAGAGTATGGGCGCGAAAAAAACCGTGGCTCGCATCGATAATTATGAGTTCTTGCGACCGGAATACGCCGATTTTTTCAAAAATATGGGCGTGGACACGCTAATCTATCCCGAACTCTTTGCCGCAGAAGAAATTGCTACGGCGCTGAAGCACAATTGGGTGCGCAATTGGTTTGAACTCTTCGACGGCGAACTGATAGTGGCTGCCGTGAAGCTCCGCGCCTCCTCGCCTATGGTGGGCAAGCAATTGCGCGAAATAGGCGGTAGCAACACATTTATCCACCTCAATGCCAT
>SAMEA3663025__coassemble_1112_pt1 | contig 12715 bp, 10 predicted proteins | sample SAMEA3663025__metabat2_low_PE_039 | metagenome-assembled genome bin SAMEA3663025 (sample SAMEA3663025) | pig gut metagenome | biome: pig gut; feature: pig-associated habitat; material: faeces | place: France | collected 2012
TGATACCGTTCAACATGCGCGATGGTCTTATCATCTGCCGTGGCAAGGGTAACGAAGACTGGAACCAGAGTGCCCCACATGGTGCAGGACGCCTGATGTCGCGTGCAGCGGCCAAAGAGCTCATTGACCTTGACGAGTACAAGGAGGCCATGAAGGGCATCTATTCCACATCGGTCGGTACCGGTACCATCGATGAGAGCCCAATGGCTTACAAGGATCCGAAGGAAATCCTTCAGCTGATAGCAGATACCGTTGAGGTAGAGTATTTCATCAAGCCTGTCATTAATATGAAGGCTACAAACAGTTACGATTCGAGCGTCGAAATAGATATGAACGAGGAACAAGACTAAACTTCCCCGTAGTTCCCTAATCAAAGGGAACACATGGAGATCGTCAAACTGAAATCATCATCATTCAGGGCTCGTTTCGCAGTCAGACTTCCAATCAGTCTGCAACGAAAACGAGCCCTTATTGTTTTAATTATTAAGGAGCAAAAAAAATGAATAAAGAAGAAATAAAGAATCTGCTCTACGCATTGCATCATTCAACATACCGTAACGAGCAGCAGATAAAAAACAGTAAGGATTGCGGTTGCTTTCACTGCAAGACAATCTTCAAGCCGGAAGATGTGACCGACTGGTGTGATAATGACGGCAGGGGCGAACGTACAGGAAGATGCCCGAATTGCCGCATGGATTCGGTACTTGGTGACAACAGCGGTGTTGATATAACGCCTGACCTGTTGGAACTGATGAACCTTCAGTTCTTTGGCTCTGGCATTGACCATGTGAATGTCACTGTTTCAAATAGCAATCAAACAGAAGAAAGCAACGAACACAACAGATAGTGCCACTATTGCGACGACTTGGTGAGCGAGTACGTGCTTGTGCCGCTCATCAGATTCTTTGCAAAGTAAAAAAGTAGAACAAATATGTTAGGGATATTCAGTTAATCGCGGAAATTTTTATGGCGAGAAGTGTCGGAGGTTGTGATTTTTCTGTGTTCAATGTAGACGCTCTGCTTAAATTTTCAATTCTCAGCGGGTAAAAACTCGTTTTTCGGCTGGTTTGGGCACAACGAGGAGTTTCCAACCGATTGGTGGAGTTCAAAGTTTTCTATGGTGTTACTATGGCCGGCGTTTTCTTCGTTGCTTCCGCTTTTCTTCGATGGCAAGTTGTCGGGCAGCAAGTATAGCTGCGTTTGCGCATTGTATGCCGAAAAAGAGCAGCAGTGTCTCGCTGCGGGAATTGCGTGCCGCTATACGACCCACATTGTAGTGTTGTTTCTGATTTCCGCAAACCAAAGGGACGGTTCTTTCGGTCTGTAAGATTGTATCTAACTGATATTATGATTGATATATGTCGCAAATGGCGCATATATTTGGCAAAAAAAGGAGAAAGGGGCTTTTGCATTTGGCGGCATCGGCCGAATCGGGCTTATACGACCTATCGGACACCAACTTGTTGACTCGTTGACTTGTTGACTCGTTGACTCCCCCCCCCGGGGAAGGCGCACAAAAAAAAGGTCGGGCACTTGTGAGGGTGCCCGACCTGAATGGTCATATTCTATTGATATGTGTTATATCAAATTGGTTAGAGTTGGGGGCCGGCTGCTACGAGGGCTTTGCCTGCTGCGTTGCTTTCGTACTTAGCGAAGTTCTTGATGAAGCGTGCTGCGAGGTCTTTTGCCTTTTCTTCCCATTGTGCGGCATCTGCGTAGGTGTCGCGTGGGTCGAGGATGCCGGTGTCAACGCCTTCCAACTGGGTGGGAACCACGAAGTTGAAGAACGGAATCACCTTGGTGGGAGCCTTGTCGATGGCGCCGCTGAGGATAGCGTCGATGATGCCACGGGTGTCGCGGATGGAGATACGCTTGCCGGTTCCGTTCCAGCCGGTGTTCACGAGGTAAGCCTTTGCTCCGCTCATTTCCATACGTTTAACCAATTCTTCGGCATACTTGGTGGGGTGGAGTTCGAGGAACGCCTGTCCGAAGCAAGCAGAGAATGTGGGAGTGGGTTCGGTGATACCGCGCTCGGTGCCTGCCAATTTAGCGGTGAAGCCGGAGAGGAAGTAGTATTTGGTTTGTTCGGAGTTGAGGATGGATACGGGAGGAAGCACACCAAATGCGTCGGCGCTGAGGAAGATCACTTGCTTGGCAGCGGGTCCGTGAGAAGCCGGGCGTTGGATGTTTTTGATGTGGTAAATCGGGTAGCTCACGCGCGTGTTTTCGGTCACACTCTTGTCGGCGAAGTCGATTTTGCCTTCAGCGTCCACGGTCACGTTTTCGAGCAGTGCGTCGCGACGGATAGCGCCGTAGATATCGGGTTCAGCTTCAGCGTCGAGGTTGATTACCTTAGCATAGCATCCGCCTTCGAAGTTAAATACGCCTGCGTCGTCCCATCCGTGTTCGTCGTCGCCGATGAGTTTGCGTTTGGGGTCGGTGGAGAGAGTGGTTTTGCCGGTGCCGGAGAGGCCGAAGAAGATGGCGGTGTTTTCGCCATTGAGGTCGGTGTTGGCAGAGCAGTGCATAGCGGCGATGCCTTTGAGGGGCAAGAAGTAGTTCATCATAGAGAACATACCTTTTTTCATTTCACCACCGTACCAAGTGTTGATGATAACTTGTTCCTTGCTGGTAACGTTGAACACAACAGCAGTTTCGCTGTTCAAACCGAGTTCCTTGTAGTTTTCAACTTTAGCCTTGCTGGCGTTGTAAACGATGAAGTCGGGTTCTTGTTCGAAGTCAGCTTCAGTCTGAGGACGGATAAACATGTTGGTCACGAAGTGAGCTTGCCAAGCCACTTCCATGATGAAGCGCACTTTCATGCGGGTGTCTTTGTGTGTGCCGCAGAAACCATCTACCACATAGAGTTTCTTGTTAGAAAGTTCCTTCTTAGCGATTTCCTTAACAGCAGCCCAAGTAGCTTCGCTTACTGGTTTGTTGTCGTTCTTGTATTCATCGCTTGTCCACCATACAGTGTCGTGTGAAGTAGCATCATCAACGATGAATTTGTCTTTGGGCGAGCGTCCGGTGTATACGCCGGTCATCACGTTGATTGCACCAAGTTCAGTTTCCTGACCTTTATCAAAACCTTCAAGACCCGGTTTTGTTTCTTCGTTGAACAAAACTTCGTAGGAAGGATTGTACAGAACTTCGGTAGCGCCTGTAATTCCATACTTTTCTAAAACTTTCTTGTCAAATGCCATGTTTGGATGAAATTTAGTTGTTAGTAAGATATATTTATTTGTATTTTTTGAAATTCACCTTGTTTTTCAACTGCAAATTTAATCAAATATTTTTCGAAAAAACAATTTATTATGGAAAATTTTCTATAATAGTGCGATTTTTATGATTTTTAATCTTTTTCCGCTATGAAATCGGGCAAGTTTCGCAACGAAAAGGGTTGGTTGTGTTGAGATGCCCCACCCTATTCTTGGGTTTCGGGTGTCGGTTGCTCGGGGGCAGGAGGCTCGGCAGGAGGCTGAAGGGCTGCTTGCTCGGCAGCTTGGCGAAACATGGCTTGCATAGTCTTGTTGCCTCGGGTGAGCTTTTTGATGGTGAAATCGGTTTCGATGGCGGTGTTGGCTTTCTCCAATTTTTTGTAGGAATCATCGAATAGGCTTTTCACCTTGCGCAGGCTGTCGATTTGCTTTTCTAAGGTGGCTATCACCTTGTCGACGGTGTCGATGGCGTCGGCTTGCTTTTTGGCATGCCCTTGCACGAGTTTGGTGAAGGCTTCGGCAAATTTGTCGCGGCGCTCTTCAAAATTGGTGATGTCCACCGATTGTGCTTGTGCGATGGCGAGGTCGTGGCGTAGGGATGAAATCAACTGCTGATTTTTGCGGGCGGCTTGCGCCAAGAGCGAGATGATGATCATAAACATTTGCGGGCGGATGACAAACATTTTGTCGTGGAGGTAGGATTTATTGACGATGCCGGCATTGTAGAGCTCATTGTCGCGCTCGAGCATCGACACGAGCACGGCGTATTCGCAATGCTTTTCGGTGCGGTCTTTGTGTAGCTTGTCGAGGAAATCGTCGTTGCGATGCTTGGTGGCGGTGGCATCCGCCTCATTTTTCATTTCAAACATGATGGAGATATACTCATTGCCATCTTCATCGTAGTCGCGGAAAATGAAGTCGCCTTTGGTGCCTAAGGAGGCGTCGTTGTCTTTATCGAAGAAAGCGCGTGGGAACATGCCCATGGCTTGCGCCTGGCTGAAAGCATTGAAGCAGTGCTGCTCGAGAGTTTCGCCGAGCATTTTGGTGGAAAGGCGAAGTTTGTAATCTTTGTGGAATTGGATTTCGTCGTCTTTTTTCTGAATTTCGATTTTGTGCTGCTCCTTCAGGTGTGCCAATTCGGAATCGGCATTTGCTTTCTGCGTTTTCAGTTCGCCGGTGAGCTTAATGATTTCGGTTTTCTTTTGTTGGATGACGGCATCGGCTTTTTTCTGCTCTTCGAGCAGCGCCATTTTGATTTTGTCGTTATGCTGATTCAGTTCATTTTTTAGGATTGTGATTTCGGAATCTTTTTGCGCCAGGAGCTTATCGCGAGCCTGCTCCATCTCCAAGCGCTTATTTTCCATTTCGGAATCCTTGGCTGCGCCAATGTTGCGAAGTTGCTCCTTGAGCAAGGCAATTTCGGCTGCTTGGGCATTCAGATCGGCATCTTTTTTAGAGAGTTCAGCCGAGGCTTGCTTATCGCTGATCGCCTGCTGCATCTTAAATTCGGCTTCCACACTTTTGCGCAACTCCTGTTCACGACGCTCCAGTTCGTCGTGGAACAACGAATCGCGCACCTGCAACGCAATCGACTCGAAAGCAGACTCATCGACCGAAAACACCTGCTTGCAATGCGGACACTTAATTTCTTTCATGATAAAAAATATTTGTGAAGGGATAAAACGAATTGATAAACAGATTCACTCACAAATTTAACAAAATTTTCAGAATTTGAGCCATAGTTAAGGCAAATATTTTTTTGGAGGAGAGGGTGAATAGGAGAATATATATCAATTATTTCGATTCCATAATGGTACGATTAAGACATTGCCTACTATCTTGAGAAGTCTAAAGCCTACATATTTCAATTCCATAATGGTACGATTAAGACAACTCGTTCCTATTATGTGCCGTGAGGTGCTGCCATTTCAATTCCATAATGGTACGATTAAGACTATAACGAGCTTAGCCAGGATACTAACGATGTCCAATTTCAATTCCATAATGGTACGATTAAGACATCGATGCGAAGAACAACCTCTATGGTCTTAACGAATTTCAATTCCATAATGGTACGATTAAGACTATGTTGCCACGATGCCAGACGTCACCTATGAAAAATTTCAATTCCATAATGATACGATTAAGACAGGGTTGCCGAGGCTCAAGTCCATCGTCTCTTTCGTATTTCAATTCCATAATGGTACGATTAAGACCATTGATACGCCCATCTTCTGCAATCCGGCGGTTAATTTCAATTCCATAATGGTACGATTAAGACTTGTTCAATTGGTCGGTAAGGGCTTTCAAATCCTGATTTCAATTCCATAATGGTACGATTAAGACAACGACAGCGGCACTACAAGTGCAGACCTGTTCAAATTTCAATTCCATAATGGTACGATTAAGACGCTTGAATTTGCTCCAATCTCGTTGCTCTTTGCTATTTCAATTCCATAATGGTACGATTAAGACTAACTTCATCAACAACAAGTACAGCCCGTCTATCTTATTTCAATTCCATAATGGTACGATTAAGACTTGTTCCCCTGGATTATGCCGATCGTTCCGCAGTCTAATTTCAATTCCATAATGGTACGATTAAGACTAAGTTATACCCAGTTTATGCCCGAATGACTATGCCATTTCAATTCCATAATGGTACGATTAAGACCCAACATATTTAGGAGGTGATTCGCTACTACGCATTGTTGTAGCAATGGTTCAAAGTTACAAAAAAATATTCAAAAATGTCGATATTTAATAATAGAAAACCTATGGGGTTGCGACAACTAATTGAATTTCGCTCACTTAGGTGTCATACGGATGGTATATGGATGACACCTTGACTTTAAAAAAATTGGCAACATCACGCATCGACAACTATTCAGAGAAAATTATCGGTAGTCATTCTTTCTTTTCCAATCACTTGTTTGTTCATCGAATATCCGAATTTATTAGTAAAAACAATTACACTGTCTTTATCATCTTGTATGATGGATTTCATTTGCATTTTCAATTCCAGAAGTTTGTTCGTTTCTATGGCTTGAATATCTTCTCGATCCACGTCGCTCAAAAGCACCTCGGTAGTTTTTCGGAGAAGTGGATATTCCAAAATGCCTTTTACTCCGGTGATTCCATTGCGCTCAAAAATGTAGATATAGTATTTTAATTGCCATTCATGGGCTGTATCGCATTTGTTCGACTTTTTTATTTCGTGAATCACTTTGCTGTTGGCATCATAGTAGTCAACTTTTATGCCCTCTATAGCCACCTCTTGATATTTTGATGTGCGCTGTGGGTAGCTCTAAATTGATGAAGCATTTGTCCTCACACACCAGGTTGGAATCTTGTTCCATAGTGAGGCCATTGGCGAAAAGCCATAGCTTTCGATGACATAGCCAATAATCATTGAAATGCGTGCCAGTAATTCTCATTGTAAGTGTTGTTTTCAATTGAAAGTGAGATGTGCTCACAAAGTGGTTGAGCACATCTCACTCAGCATTTGCTATAATTGATTTTCGTAATCAAATTGCATCATTCTATTGATTAAATCTTGCTTTGCTTTTTCAAGCGCATCCGCACTTTCTGATTCAGTGACCACGTAGTTGGCACAAGGCAAGGTAATATAGGTGTTGGCTCCGGCATTTTCATCCACAATGGGTTTGGCCTTTTGCTTATCTTCGCTATCGCTGATGAGTTTGGCTCGGATAGCTGCTGCAAGGGTGTTGGCATTGTGGCTAATGGCAATTGCCAAGGTTTCCATCAAGCTGAATGTGCGAGCCTGGTTAGATGTGATATGCCATTGGATTAACGCTTCGGCAATAGCAGGGATAATTTTTTTGCGTTGGTCTTCCGGCATGAGTAGGCATTCGCCGAAAGCGGTTTTTACCGCTTTCCATCCATCTTTTTTCAGGCTCTCCACCATATCGGGGAGGATTTCCGGTTCGAGTTGGTTGACCGACACGCAGAAGAGTCGACGCAAATCGATTGCCACATCGTAAGTAAAAAGTCCTGTGGCGCGGGTGTTGTCGGGAATCCATTTGCGATACAAACTTCTATCGGCTCCGTCCAGAAACTGACTCACTTGCTCATCAGATAGAATTTCGTTGTTGGCATCACGTACCACCACTTTGTGAATGTTGGGCTTGTCGGAACGGTCGAAAGAGATGTTCTCGTTTGACACATTCGCTAACAGTGAGTGCAAAGGGGTCATGGGAGAGATGCTGAGGGGGCTTCTTCGTTTCAAGGATTTCTTATCTCCACCTTTAGGCGTTTTCATCCATCCTCCCAAAAGTTGGTCCACATAGCGAGGGTCGCACGCAGAAAGCACTTCTCCTTCTTTTAATGCTCCTTTTTTATCCACGTCGAAGCAAAAGGTGGTGGGCGACGGGGCTACATTCAATACCTCATTGAGTGTTTCCAAAATGGAGCGTTTCACTTGTTGCCCGCTTGAAAAAGGAGCAAACACTCTAAACTGTGGGTCGTAATACCTTTTTTGACCGTTTTCGACACAAAACACTGTGAATGCAGCGTGCTTAAGTCCGCGCATGTAAATAATTGGATTTTGTTTCATAACTATGATTGTTTGTTAAATTGTATTATACTGGAATCGAACAAGTGCCAAAAAATAGGGCACATTATCTGTGGGCATAGAATTAACTTCCTTAACGATTTCTTTAAATCGCTCAATATCAGAAATAAAAGACACGATTTCGGAAGCAGACACTATAAACTGCTTCTTATTGGGGGCTTTAAGCACATTTTCAACTAAATTTTTGCGCTTGGTGCTGATGGCTTTGTCGGTGTTGACTGAGGCATCATTTAGCAGCTTTGCTAATTCTTGGGACTTTTCCCATAATTGTTCGTTGTTTAACATCGCTAAAATCCAAATTTTATATACATTAATACTAATTGTTTCGTTTTCATTTTTCGGTGCCTTTGGCATTTTGAGTTTGTTGTGGTCAATATAATCGCGCATTCCCTTAGGTTCCATGGCTTTTATGCCAATGGTGCCGGCAGTGCAGGATTTTCTCAATCCGTGGGCTGTGCCCCACAATGCTTCAGCATTACGGCTATTGGTGTCGCCAAATAGTTTTTTGTAGAGGTGAATTGGTTTTCGTATGCCTGATAAATCAAAAGGAATAAAACCAATGGTAGTGTTAGTTTGTCCAATGCTATAAATGTAGCCCATCAATTGAGCATTCGCATATTTCCTTGCAATGCCAATCAGCACCTTTGTCCAACTCTGTGTTTCTAAGCTCATGATGTCGTTTTTGCTCACAAAAGGATTAAAATTGGCAAGTGGACGTTTGTGGTCATACACCTTGCTATCATATAAATGTGACAGCCATTGTCCATTCCAAGTGTTGATTTGATTGCCTTTTAAATTTGATGTATTATTCAGACATTGCCGATAAAGTTGCCACCCTCTATAAATATCGAGCAATATTTGATGGTGACTAAAGAGAATTGAAATACCGCCCTGAATTCCAACGGCGAGTGCATCGCCAAGCCACGAGGCATAGATATCTTCGGTGGATAGAGGCAACGACAAGTTTGTGACCTGACCGGATGTAGTGGCATTCACATCCGTTGACGGATAGGCACGGGCCACACTTGCGTCGGCAATATTATTATCCATTTTTTTAATCAATTTTTCAAAGCGCTCGTTGCGTTGCTGCTGCGTTTCATAGGGTTTAGTGCCACGAATCATATCATCCCAACTAATTTTGGGATTTTCTAAAGGTGCATTACCGGCAGTCATCATATACTTGTTGTGGTCAAAAAACAAGGGGTGAAACTGCTCTATGAAAAATGAGCGAGCATCATATTGTGTGCCGTATTCTCTATTGAAGGCATCGAGGAAAATTTTCCCAATTGCTGAAGTAATCATAATTTATAGAATTTCAAATGATTGATAATGTTCTGTTTTACACAATTCCGGCAAGAGTCCTAAATTTGTATCATATCCTTTGTTAGGAATCACAAAGGGATGCATTCCCAGGCTGAGTTGCTCAAGATTTTTATGAGCAATGGAGTGGTAGCTTACCGGTATTTCTAATTCCGTTCTCTCCAATGCAGTGCCATTTAGATAGGCCGGTTTGTCTTCTTCTTTTATGCACACCGCCGTGTTGATGTTGAGCGCATCGAGTAGAGCCGACTTGGGGCTGTGACACAGGGCTTTGAGGCACCATTCACCGTCAAGAAAAGCCACGGCAGTGTAGTCAATATTCTGAAATGCCATATGGGGATACACGGCATCGATCATAGCCTGAATTTGGGGTTCCTCCATCAATCCTCCGTGATTTGGCAGCACTTCAAATGTGTGCTGCAGCACTTCTACACTATAAGGAAGCGCATCTTTGGAATCTTGTGGTGGAGCAATGACATAGATGGGCTTATAATGGCCGATGGTGGCATGTGTTCTCTTTCTGTTGATTCTCCCAAATCTTTGTATGAGGGCATCAATCGGAGCACATTCGGTGACCATAACATCAAAACTAATATCCAAACTCACTTCCACCACCTGGGTAGAAACCACTATGCAAGGTGCGCCTTCAATTGTGTTGAATTCCTCCTTTAAATCGCCTTCGAGCGAGGCTCTGTCGCTTCGCTTGAAACGACTGTGAATAAGCATTTTTCTCACAGAAGGATATGCTTCCACAAAGTGTTTGTAAATATCTTGCGCTCGCCTTACCTGATTGCATACATAGAGAATCTTCTGATTCTTATTAATCGCCGTGTCAATAATTGCTGTTGCATCGTCTTTATCGTCTAATTTGTAGATTTTGTGCCGGTTGAAGGAGGCAAGCACTTGCTTATCCAGCTTCACCTCATTCACCATTTCGTGTCCTCCAAGAAGCTGCAACACCTTGCCATACAATTCAGAAGGCATGGTTGCCGTTCCCACGTGCACCCTGCAGCCTAAAGCAATCAATATTTCAATAATGCGCAACACAATGGCTTGAGTTGTATCTGAATAGGTGTGAATCTCATCGAGAATCACATCACACCCTGTTAAGTCCATCGCCATAGCTTCATATCCTTTAATTCCAAACACCACGGACATCATTTGGTGCGGCGTGAGCACTTTCACAGAAGCTCCCACATGGTTTTGGAGTATGCTCTCTTCCACTTCGCCATCTTTCACTTTGAGTTGGGAAACAGCATGTAGCAAATGCACTTGGGCATCCGTATTGGCCAAATTATGCTTTATTCGCTCATACATTGCATTGATAGAAGCTTGGTATGGCAAAACATAAAACACCCTTCCACGACAGCGTCGAAGAAGAAAATCTGTTTTGCCGGCACCTGTGGGAGCCGTAACCAAAGTATGTGTTTTTGCACTATCTGCCCGCATCAACGACAAGGGATAAAGTTCGTTCTGCCGCTCATAATACTCAAGGTCGGGCTTAATGAACAGCTTTTCAGTGGGAATCCTGCCATACGTTTCTAATGCCGAAGCCATATGGTCGGAAGCCATCAGTAGCCCTCGCCATGAAGAACAACCGGCAGATTTATTCTCACAATAGGTTACGGCATAATCATAGTTTGTCCGTGCTTCGGATTCGCTAATGCTATGGGTCGGAAGCCCTAACGATTCCAAAATGTCGAATGCCTTCACACTCCATTGGTTGAAGCCCTGAAAATGAATTTGAAAACAGTCATCCATGTGATCGTCCAAATCCAGAAGTCCCAATCCTCGGCTATCTTTATAGACCGATTTGTGATGCGCTACAATCATCTCCAGCACAGCATCTCGATATTCATCTTCCACCAACGACAAAAAGAAAAGCGAAGCAATTTCGTGGCGAAACACATAGCCGGGGTGAGGACGAAAAGAAGGGGATAGCGACTGCTGAAAGATGGGAGCGGCTTTGCCTATATCATGAAGAAAGGCTCCTATAGCGGCTATTCTTTCATCTATAGCCAAATGTTTCGACATAATCACAGCAATGTCGGCAACATTTCTGAGATGTTGATACAAAGTAATTTTGCCATTTTGTGGACCTTTTGCCAATATTTCGTCATGCGTATTCATCACAATGGGGATTGTTTATAACAGTGCTTTACCGTTGTATTCTAACCAACCATACATCGGTTCAATATTATTAAATCGATTGTATCCCACCAAAAAAGATTGTTCTGATTCACCAAAACGCAATTCAAAACCAGGCAATTTGGAGAATTCCTCGTCTGTAAATGTACTAATTTCGGCATCGGGCAACATCACATCTTCATTCCTACATAGGCAAATGTGCTGCTGTGAAGCAACAATGGCATCTTCCTTTTGTTCGAATGCAATATAAAGAATGGGGTGTAAAAGAATGTTGCGTGTCAACACCGATCTATCTCGTAAAAAAGTTCGATTTTTATAATGCCAGCCTCTGGCTTGAACCACTTCCTGCTGTGCCGACATAGAATCATAACAGAGTTTATGTCTCAAAATTTTTTGAATGCCTCCCACAAATAAAAGTTCCGGAAACAGTTTTTTTTCAATACCTTCAATTATGGAAGGAGTAAGAAATTGCTGACTAAATGTTTCGCCATCGCGTACAGCCGTCCAAGGCTTGATATAGGCAAAAGCGCCTTTATAAGTTACTACATACATTTCGCATCCTCCTTAAATTAATAAATAGCTCCAAATCCAATACCCGTGCTGTTGCCAACACCCACATTCCAAGCAAATAATTTGGTGGCTGGCTTTCCCTTAATAATAATCGGACAAATACTGGCTTTATTACCGATGCCATGATAGTGAACAAGTTTTAATTTCTTCTTTGAATAGGATGTGTCAAATCTAATATCCAAAGTATCGTCTTCTAATCCGGCTATTTTCATCTTAGATAAAAGCGTCTCTTTAAGAAATTGATTTGCCTGTGGATCAGTAAAATTATAATGGTTTATCGTGCCATCTATATGATTACGTTTAATGAAAATCGGACTTGCACAAAAAAACAATTCCCTATCGTCAATCATAGGAGAATCCTCAATGGTAATGGATGTAACCACTAAGCCGCAAAACATCTCCGGGTCGTCCAAAATGCTACGAGCAATTTTTCTAATATAATTATCATCAAAAAAACTGATAAACATTGATGCCCCATTAGCGAAACGAAGTGCATCGCCCTCCTTCCTACCTCCCTTCAACCATGAAAACGAATAGAGTGAAATGGCACCATGAATAGAATTATTTCCGAGCCATTTATGAATAGTTCCAACCAATTTTTGCTGATAATTGAATGGAACAGGGCTTTTGTTTGGTGTAGTTTTTAAATGTAGTCGCATAGCTAATAGTAAATTAAAAGATTTATAGTTAACAATACGGAAAATGAACAATAATTAAATGATTGAAAAAAGAATCATTTCACAAATTTATAATGTAAATAGGTAATACTCGTGCACATATTTGTTATATATTGTTAATTTTTAGAGGGGGGAAAAAAGAAGGAGAGCGGCAGAAATTGGTTTCTGTCGCTCTCGCTTAGGGGGCG
>SAMEA3663025__coassemble_1114_pt1 | contig 12690 bp, 11 predicted proteins | sample SAMEA3663025__metabat2_low_PE_039 | metagenome-assembled genome bin SAMEA3663025 (sample SAMEA3663025) | pig gut metagenome | biome: pig gut; feature: pig-associated habitat; material: faeces | place: France | collected 2012
CGAGAATATGCCAAGCGCTACGGCGCCATCTTCGTCATCGGGATTGGTGCCACACTCGCCGACGGAAAACCACACGACGGACGCGCTCCCGACTACGACGACTGGGTAACCCCAACCGACGAGCACCACCAAGGACTCAACGGCGACATCATCGTGTGGGACAATGTGCTCGAAATTCCATTCGAACTCTCATCAATGGGCATACGCGTAAGCCCCGAATCGCTCTCTCGCCAATTGCAACTGCGAGGCTGCACCGAGCGCCAATCGCTCCCCTTCCACAAAGCACTACTCGCCGGCGAGCTCCCCTACTCCATTGGCGGCGGCATCGGCCAAAGCCGCCTATGCATGTACCTACTCCAAAAAGCCCACATCGGAGAAGTGCAAGCCAGCATCTGGCCCGAATCCCAAATCCAAATCTGCAAACAAAACGGCATCCACCTCATGTAAAGAAAAATTCTAAACAGCGGCAAGCACAAAGCAACGAGAACACCGAACGAGCGTGCGGGCAAATAAAAATGCACAATGCAAAAATGGAAATTTTTGGGATTTTTTTTGGTAAAAAATTTGGTGGGGTGAAAAATTTGTTATAACTTTGCACTCGCAATTGAGGGATATCAATTGCGTTACATACTTTTCTGGTGCGTTAGTTCAGTTGGTTAGAATGCCTGCCTGTCACGCAGGAGGTCGCTGGTTCGAGTCCTGTACGCACCGCAAAAAAGCAACTTTCCAAATAGTCGGTTAGTTGCTTTTTTTGTTGCATTGTCCCCCCTCTTATTCCGGCAGCCGGAATTTACAAAAATCGGTGGGGGGCGATAATTCGGGCTATTTGGTTGCAAAGGGACGGTTCTTTTGCAACCAAAAAAAATAGAGATAATCCTTTGTTTATCCGTTAATTAAAAGGCGATTTTGAGGGAGCAGCCGGAGCGGGGTGTTAGTGGCAGCCGGAGCAACCGGAGCAGCCGCCTTCGCCACAGGAGCCGCCGCAGGAGCCGCAACCTTGGTGTGGATGGAGTTCTTGCTCGGTGGCATCGCGCACTTGTAGCACTTTGCCTTGGTAGCGCACGGTTTCGCCGGCGAGTTGGTGGTTGAAGTCGAGGGTCACTTGGGTGTCGGTGATGTCGACCACGAGTCCTTCGGCGCGTTGTCCGTTGGAAAGCGTCATGGGCACATATTGGCCGAGTGCCACGCGTTCGGCATCAAATTCGCCGTCGGCATTGTGGAAGAGGGTTTTGTCGAGTGGTAACACCAGCATCGGGTCTTTTTCGCCGAATGCTTCATCGGGAGTGAGTGTAAAATCAAACGTATCGCCTTGCTTGAGGCCTTCGATGCGCTTAGAGAAGCCTTCAATCATGAAAAAATCGTAGCCGAAGATGAAGATGTCGGGATGCTTTTCCACGAATTCATACACGGGCACATCTTGCTCGGTGCCTACCACAAAAATTTTATAGGCCAGCGCCACATATTTTCCTTTTGAGATGGTATCCATTGCTAAAAAAGATTGGTTTTGAAATGAATGATTTGCCTCATGTGGAGGCTGAACGAGTGCAAAATTACGCAAACTTTTCCACACCGCAAAACGTGGCGGTGCCAAGGGTGTGGACGTGGGGGAAAAATTTTGGAGCAAAATGTTGTGCATTCGCAGTGGATTTATTAATTTTACACTGATAAGATGATTAACCTCGATTTGACCTTTTCATTGCGGTGTGGAGGTCAACGAAAGAAACTGAAAACTAAAACACTTACAACTATGATGAAGAATTTCGGTCTATCGATTCCCACCCGATTGGTGTTTGGCATCGGAGAATTAAAACGTATGGCAAAATTGCCATTACCCGGTAAAAAAGCACTTATTGTGATTTCTGCAGGCACTTCTATGAAGCAATTCGGCTACCTCGACACGGTGGTGGCTCAGCTGAAAGAAGCCGGCGTGGAGAGCGTGATTTTCGACAAAATACAACCCAACCCCACCAAGGTGCACGTCGACGAAGGCGCTGCCTTGTGTAAGGCTGAAGGGTGCGACTTTGTGCTCGGATTGGGCGGAGGTAGCTCCATCGACACTGCCAAAGCCATTGCTGTGGTGGTGGCTATGGGTGGCGATCTCTGGGATTATGTGAGCGGTGGCCATGGCAAGGGATTGCCCGTGACCAAGGCACTACCCATTGTGGCGATTCCCACCACTGCCGGAACCGGAACCGAAATCGACCCTTGGGGCGTGATTACCCATGAGGAATTAAACGAAAAAATCGGGTTTGGATTTGAGCAAACCTACCCGGTGCTTGCTATCGTAGACCCGGAAACGATGGTGTCGATTCCACCAAAACTCACTGCTTATCAAGGATTTGATGCGTTTTTCCACGCAGCAGAAGGTTATATCAACAGTAAGGTGGCTTCGCCCATTAGCGACCTCTACGCCCTGGAAGCCATTCGCTTGCTCGCCAAATATTTGCCCAAAGTGGTGGCAGATGGAAAAGATGTGCATGCTCGCGCTAAAGTGGCTTGGGGCAGCACTCTTGCCGGCATGGTGGAAAGCACCAGCTGCTGCACCGGTGAGCATGCCATGGAGCACGCATTGAGCGCCTTCTATCCCAAACTCCCTCACGGGGCGGGATTGATTGCCATCAGTAAGGCATATTTCAAAACTTTCAAAAACGACTGCATGAAGCGCTATATGAAGATGGCGGAGAAAATGACGCAACAAAAAGCGGCTCGCCCAAGCGACTTCCTCGATGCACTCGCCACCATGCAACGCCTTTGCGGGGTAGACAACATTAAACTGAGCGACTACGGCATCACACCCGCAGATTTCGACAAATTTGTGGAAAACGCCATCAGCACCGGAGCACAGATGCTCGACTTCGACCCGCGTTTCCTCACCAAAGAAGAAATCCGCAGCATCTATCAAGATTCGTATAAATAAGATTAGAGATTAGAAGTTGAAAATTAGAGATTGGAAGTTACGTGGCTTCTAATCTCTAATTTCTCTTTTACGACATTTTGAACAAAAATTTTAGGAATTTTATGACATTTTTACCACTTAGCATGTGCGTTGCGTGAATAAAATGCTTAAATTTGCACCGATAGAACATTCATTTAACCACATTGTAATGAAAAAGAAAAAAGCGGAGCAGAGCGATATTGCGGTGTTTAGCATGGCAGATGTGCCACTGATTTACAATGGCTTAAATTATTTTGACGGCGAGATTGCTTTTGCCGACAACATTCGGTCGATTCCTAATCTAAAGGAGGTGTTTAAGGTCACCTTTTTGGCACTGGTGTTTTGCCAAAAAGGGACATTCTCCATTAGGCTCAACGGCACGGCTCACACGGTGCATGAGCATGAGGTGCTATTTATTGTGGCAAACACGGTGGTGAGCCACATTGAGCATGCGGAAGATGTGGACTGCAAAATTGTGGTGCTCACCAGCGCTGTGACGCTGAATTTTATTGGCAAGAGCATTGTGGAGGCGGGTATGCGCTTCAGCACCAATCCGGTGGTGGCATTCACCCCCTACGAGAGCGAATTGATGCTCAAATACTACGATTTGCTGATGTTTAAAATCCGTCATTCGCAGTTGGATTTCAGCCGCGATTCCAAACTGAGCATTTTGAAGAGTTTTGGGATGGATTTACTCTCATGCATCAACAAGTATGTGAGCCAAACCGACAACAATATGATGCGCCAGGGCGACAAGTTGTTCCACAAATTCTTACTTCTGCTCGAAAATAATGAAACCAATGAGCGCAGTGTGCAATATTTTGCCGACAAGCTATTTGTGTCGCCCAAATATCTCACGAGCATTTGCAATGAAAAGTGTGGGCGCACGGCAAGCGATTTGATTGCTTCTTCTATTGTGAGCCGCATTAAGCAGATGCTGGAATATAGCACGAAGAGCATCAAAGAGATTGCCACAGCCATGAATTTCGACAATTTGTCGTTTTTTGGGAAATACGTGAAAAAGCATCTTGGCGATTCGCCCAACCACTATCGCAAGCGCCACTCCTACGGCAAGTGAGCCCAAAGGCGGATGGTATCACGACTCATAAATTGCCCCGGTCGCGCTTTGACGTGACCGGGGCAGAATGTGTTATGGTTGGTGCTTACCCATCGCTATAGTGCGATGTGAGGTGCATTAGAATGAGAATTGCACACGGGCTTGCACTTGATGGAAGTTTTTGTCGTAGGGGCGAGCATCTTTCTTCAAATTGCTGTAGGTGTAGTCGAGCATCACCTGTGCATATTTGTTGAAAGAATAGTTCAATCCCAAGGTGGCAGAGATGATGCGTCCGCCGCCCACAGAAGAAGAAGTGTAGGGCCAGTCCGCCATATATCCATCGGGATAGTATTGGTCGCGTCCGGCAGAATAGTATTCACCATCCACGATGTCGTTGAGGTCGGTGAAATTCACGCGTCCCACCACTTCGAGCGATTTGCCGTTCATACCCCCGAGCACTGCATCGTGCATATCATATTTGTAGTCGCCACCAAAAATTTTGTAGCCGGCTTCAAGGTATGCGCCATTGAAGTGGTTGGTGCGCAATGGGTTGGCAGTGAGCCAAGCATCGTAGGTGCCCCATCCGTCGATATTGTCTTGTGCGGCGATAAACACCTTGTAAGAATCGCGTTTTTTGGTCACCACTTTGTGCTTGTATTCACCTCTGACAAAATAGTTGTTGCCAAACCAGAGTGCTTCACCGCCGAGGTCAATCACATTGTTCGCCCATGGAAGTTCGCAGTTCACAAACGAATCGTCGTCAACGTAAGTTTCCATGCTTTGCGACAGGCTCAACGTCTTTTTCAAGATGGTGGAACCCTTAGTGGTGTATTCTTCACCGCCGCCAATATGTGCAAAGCGAGCGCTGGCGCCCACGTGGCCGCCGCCGTGCTGATTGATGTTGCGATAGAGCCAGCGTCCGGAGACTGTTACGCCATTGAATCCGGATTCAATCTTATTGTATTGGTTTTCGGTAAACAGACCTTGATAGAGGAAAATTTTCGGCGTGGAATATTTGTAGGTCACACCCAATGCTCTACCTTCGCCGAGGGCTTCCGAGCTACCGGGACGCGAGATAAAGTGGTAGCTGCCGAGCGAAGTTTGGCGAGCCATAGTTCCGGCGGGATCGTTGTAGTAGCCCACTTTCACTGCGTGTGTGGCTTTTTGAGCATCTTTAGTGGAATATTCCAGGAAGATGTTTTTTTGCGAGAATTCGCCGTTTCCAAATCCGAAATCGGCGTAGAAATACCAGTTTTCGCCATATTTCATCGATGTGCGAATACGCGCATCAGAGATGCAAGCGCCGCTATTGAGCGGAGTGAATTCGGTGTTGAACAATGCGGCGTCAGCCATAAAGCGGGCTCCTACAGTGAAGTTCACTTTTTTCTCTTCGTTAGAGATGTTTAATGTGGGGTCTACGTCGAAATCTTGAGCGAAGCCCGACATGGATATTGCAGCAACGCATGCTGCCAAAATATATTTTTTCATATTGCTAAATCTCAAAAATTAATGAAACAGATGATTAATTGCGCGGATAACCTAATTTAGTGAGCAAAGCGCCGGCATCGGGCACCACCGAGGGAGCTTGGCTATTGTCGAAAGTTTGACCCGGGTGGAAGGGGTTGGGCAGAGCCTTGTTGCATCGCATTCCGTGGTCAATCATGTAGGTGAGGTTCATTTCGGTGCGGTTGGTGAAGCATCCGTCCATGTAGATATTCCAAGTGCCGCCATCGCTGTAGTCGGTTTTCGGAATGGTAATGCGGGTTAAATCGTCGAATTCGGTGGGGTTGGTGTCCCAGATATTCACCCATAAGCCCATGTATTTGGTGATTTGAGCTTGAGAGTCAAATGAATAGGGGTGATTGAGCATACCTGCTTTGCGCACCATATAGGCTTGCCATGGGCAGTTCATTTCGGGATAATTGTTGGGCGCGCCGGAAATGGCAGGACCTATGATGTGGCAACCCTTATCTTGCATATATTTAATGAAGTCAGCCACACCTTCGGGGGTGTCGTACTTGATATCGGTGGCATAGTCGCCGGGATAGTCGGTCCAGAGCAGATAGCACATGGGGATACGGCCCTTAAACACCTTAAACACGCGTTCCACGGAGTCGAAGGAGAAGGTTTGGAGAATCACCTTGCCATTGGTGCGGCCAACGTTCACCTTGCCATCTTTGTAGAAGGGTTGACCGGTGCAATCTTGGGTGCAAATGTTCCAGCCCCATTTAGCGAGTTCGTTATACACGCGCGCTTCAATATTTTTGGGCTGTGCCCAACTTTCTTTAAATTCGATGTAGATGCCCGGGCGGTTGCCACTGTCTTGAGGATCGTCGACATAAGCATTCGAGAAGTCGTACTCAATGAAATCGTGGTATCTACCTTGGTGACCGTATTCCACGCCTTCCACAACTTGCGCTTCAGAAGCGGCATAAATTTCTTTCAGTGTTTTGCCCTTGTATTGGTTTTTCACGTAATAGGGCAGAATGCGGCGTCCTTCGGCATCGCGTTTGAGCATTTTGCCTTCGGCATACGCAATTTGGTCGGCCAATGCAGAGATGTATTGTCCTTTGCTATACACCACGCCCTTGCCGCTTTTCAGCGATTCGAGGGTTTTTTCGAGCGCATCATATTGTCCGTCGCCTTGCTGACCGAAAGCGCTACGGGCTTGCTCAATGTTGTCTTCATTAAACCAAGTGCCGGCATCGAGCATCAGCAATTCGGCATAGTAGTAGTTGCGCGGATAGTAGCTGTAGTAGTCGGTGAGTTCGGCTTGGTAGCATGCTTCGATGTCCTCTTCCGAGAAATTGCAAGGTGTACCGTCTTCCCAGGTAAGCGTACGGTAGAATGCCTTGCGGATTTCGGGAATTTGGTCGCTAAACACGGATTGAATGTTGGTGGTGCGCTTCAAATTGTCGTCGTGGAGCGAAAGCACCACGCCGTCTTTGGTGCACTGGAGGTCGGATTCCAAATAATCGGCACCCATGTCGCGCGCCCAGCGCCAACTGGCTTCTGTTTCTTCCGGTGCCCAGAAAGTGGAACCACGGTGTGCAATCACTGCGTAGAGCGGCACATAATCGCGCACCTTCGACAGTTCGGCATTGAGCACTTGCACATCAATTTTTTTTGCATTGGTATTGAAGTCCGTGAACTGCTGTTCATCGGAGCAAGACGAGAAGGATGCAACAGCCAATAGACCTAATGCTCCTAAGTTCAGAATTTTTTTAATCATAAAGATTTTAAATTTAGTTTTTAAGAAAAAAAATTAAATATTTAGCTAACAATAATGCGCTGCGATTAAAAAAATGTGAGTAAAAATAAAATTGGCTTCAAATGGATTTTGCTGTTGAAAAATCTTCAAACAATAAATTCGTTTTTCAATGCTTGGAATGTGTATATCAGCACCTGTGGAAAAAATTCTCTGCTCCTTGGTGATGGCTTACCATTCCGTTGCGAAATTATACATTATTTTTGAATTGCGCAAGATTTTCGCTTTCAAAATGAAACTTTTTTAAAAATTTCGCCTGCCGGCATGGGCTATTTACCTAAATGTGTAGACTTTGAGGCAAATGGCTGTTTTGGGGTAGGATGTTGTGAGCAGGCGATGATACCTTTGCACGCAAAAGTATTTTTATTAAATATTCACTTCAAAAATTATTCTTCCATGAAACATTTCACACTTCACGAGCTCACGCGCTCCACCACTGCCACCCTACAAGGTATCGACAACACACCACCCGCTGAAGCCGTGCATCGGCTGGAACTGCTGGTGGAGCACGTGCTCGACCCCTTGCGTGAGGCTTGGGGGAAACCCATCCATGTGAGTAGCGGCTATCGCTGCCCGGCTCTGAACAAGGCGGTGGGCGGCGCACCGGCAAGCCAGCACATGCGTGGCGAAGCCGCCGACATTTCGGTGGGCAACCCGGCGGATAATCGCCGACTGTATCACCTGCTTCACACGCTGAAGCTGCCAGTGGACCAAGCCATCAACGAATACGATTTTTCGTGGATACATGTGTCGTATGGTCCACGCATGCGTCGTCAGTATTTTGCCATTCGATAAACCTCAATTTTTTAACCCGCTATGACCAACAACAATGCAATTTTAAGAGCCGCCTACTCGGCTTGGAGTGCGGCAAATGCCTTGCGCAGCAGGCGATTGCGCAACAAGCGATTCACCTACGGCGAACAGTGGAGCGATGCCACCACCGATGCCGAGGGCAATCCCACCACCGAAGAAGCGCTCATTTATCATAAATATGGCACAGCGCCTATCACCAACAATGTGCTTCGCCAAATGGTGAAAACCATCGTGGGCAGATTTCGCGCCGAGCATCTGCGACGCATCAGTGAGCCTAAAGAACTGAAAGCCATAGCTCAAGAAAATGCTATCGATGAGCTCGACAGCCGCGCGTTGGAGGAATTTCTGATTTCGGGATGCTGCATTCAGCGCATCGACGAAACAGACCGGCTGGGCGAAAAGCATGTGGAGGTGAGCAATGTGAATTTGGCACACTTTTTCATGAATCACACCACCGACCCACTCAACCGCGATTGCGAAATAGTGGGACAGCTTCACGATTTGAGCATTGCCGAATTGATTAAGCGTGTGGCACCCGGCAACAAGAAAAAAGCCGCTTGGGTGCGACGCCTCTATAGCGATGCACCCGACGAACGAACGCTACAATTCTGCACCGCTATCGGCACCGACTCGCAAAGCGGTAGCCCGTTTTGGTTTTCCCGCTCTAATAAATGCCGCGTGATTGAGGTGTGGACGTTGGAGAGCCAAGAAGTGCTGCTTTGCCACGACAAAACCACCGCTAAGGTGACGGTGATGCCTATCAGCATGGAAAAGAAAATCAAAGCCGACCCTCACATCAGCTATAAATGGGATATTGCCACCATGTGGCGATGCCGCTGGTTCACCCCTATGGGCGATGTGCTCACCACTTTCGATTCGCCTTATAGCCACCGCTCTCACCCCTTTGTGGTGAAATTTTATCCCCTCACCGATGGCGAAGTGCACGGCTTTATTGAAGACGTAATCGACCAGCAAAAATACATCAACCGCCTCATCACCATCGTGGACCGCATCTTGAGCAATAGCGCCAAAGGCGTGCTCCTCTATCCCGAAAGTGCCAAGCCGGGGTCGCTGAGCTGGAACACCATTTTGCGCATTTGGAACGAAACGGGCGGCGTGCTACCCTATTCGCCCGACGGCTCGCTCGCCAAACCCGAACAAGTGAGCCACGACAACACCAACATCGGTATTTTTGAAATGATTAATTTGCAAATGAAACTGATGGAGAATGTGTCGGGGGTGACCGGGTCGCTGCAAGGACAAAATGTGAACACTTCGGGCAGCGCGTCGCTCTACCAATCGCAAGCCGCCAACTCGAGCATTGCGCTCTACGACATTTTCGATACCTTCAACAATTTCCGCTCCCTGCGCAACCAAAAAGCCCTGGCGCTTTAAAGAAGAAAGTTGTCTTTGTATTGGCTCACAGACACTCTGTAGAGTAGACGCTCATTAAAATATCTTGCAAGAAGATACATATATTTAGGTAATGATATACTTGTTGACTATAAATAGTCTTAAAAGAAGGTCAGTAGTAGGTTAGCACCCATTAAGATATTCACATACCCTATATGGGTTAAATTGGATAAAAATATTGGACTATACCTAACTACCGACCTTAATATGTTATTGTTTAGATAATCAAATTTAGTATGATTTATCTTCTGTATCTCTTATAGCATTGACTGGTATATTTGTTTCTGTGTAAATATAATCTTTTCCATAACCATGAATATCAATATAAAATTCAGCATTTGAAGGAAGATTTTTAAGTAAAATTTCATATTCTACAAAATCACCTGCAAATTCTTTGTTCTCCCTTTTGATTTTTTTTGATATTGATGTCATCATATTTACATATTCGGGGTTTGAAGTATTCCCTAAATATAAATATACTCTCTTTGTGTTAGTTTCAAATGGCACACTTGATTTTTGTGCTAATATTCCATTTGTATCTATTGACTCTGCATTATATGATGGTGAAGTGTGATATGCATACTTATAATGTTTGAGTACCATTTCTCTAATACTTTCTTGTTTTTTAGGGTCAAACAACAGTACCATCCAAAGTCTTCCTCTTTTATCTTTATATGTTGCTGATTTTGTTCTAAAATATCCTTTAATATCCATGAATTCAGTGATTATATCAACATCCCTTTTAATAGCAGGAATCAACAAAGCAGTTTTCATTGTAAAATAATCTGGATATTCTTTCAGTAATTTCTTTGCTTCAATATAATCAACTCCATTAGGGGATTTAATTCTTATTTGAAAATCTTGAATTTTTAGTTGATTTTTTGCTTGAGTTACAACATCTTGAGTATTGTGGATTTCATTTGATTTATTGTCTTTTATTTCAAGTATATAATCTTCATCCAAAGAATAAAAATCTATATCATCATCTAATGGTTCATATTCAATATATGCCTTATCCAATTCTAACATTGGAATGTTGTCAAAATCAAAAATATCAAGAACTTTCAATTTTTTATCTTCTTTGAATTCATCAAAACCTTTTATATTCTTCATACACTTTTATTGTTATTTATTAGGTACTACAAAATCATCTTCTACTTCATTTGAAGAGTTTGCATTATTCCATTCATCGGTTACTATTTGCCAATTATATAGAGATGGTCTCTTTTTATTTGGTTTCATCAACCAATCTTTAACCTTGTCTCTAACTTCAGTTATACCATCCCATGATTTGGGGAAATTATGTTTGGTCCTCCATATTGTCATATCTACAATATTCTCCAACTTTATCTCCAACTCAATCTTTCCATTATCTATTTTAAGATGAAAGTGTGGTGTTTTTGTTCCTTGTTCATCATTTTCTCCATATACCCAGACTTCTGCATTTTTAGGTAATTGGTCAAAATCTCTTGAGATTTTTGCCATTTCATCTAATCTGTGTAAATTATCCTCTACAGAATATCTTTCATTTACATTCTCAATAAATTCTTCAAATTTCTTAATCTTTCCCATACTTCAAAAAATATTTGAAAAAAACAAATTTCTCAGATAGAAAATCAGCACTTTATCTAATTTTTATAGTCAACAAGTATATCATTGCCTATATTTATAGCCTGTTGCATTCATCAAATTGAGCAGACGACTCTTTACTGATTTTCCGTAGTTCTTCTTTTTCATATCATCACTCTATGGCTATCATTAAATAGTTTTTCAAAGTGTTGGCAACCCTTAGTCGTTTGGCATATTCCGAAAGGCGACTAAGATTGCGTTTATCTTTTTTCAGATAATTTCGAATGATTTCTGCGGTAGTGTCCAAACCGATTTTATTTCGGTATTTCACAGCGTCACATACACTGCGCTCCAAATCTGTTATACGAACTTTAAAACCGGATATTTCAGCATCTGTAATACCAAACTCCAAATTCTCCTTTTTCCAGTAATAGATTTCAATGGGAACGGTTGAGGGTATCACCACCTTTCGTTTTGCATCTATAGCGACACAAATAGATGGTGGCACGACCGTGGAAAGTTGGTGATATGACCAAGCATTGAACAAACAGACTATTCCGTTTGGAACAATCCTTTCCACATCTATCATTGTATTAAAAAGAGCATCAGGAATAGCATACACCCCATGACGAATCTTTATCAGGTCGCCACGGTCTTTCATTCTCACCAATTTTCGATAATCGGATTGATTTGAGAGTTCTGAAACCGTTATCACGCCTCCTCGTGAGGCCATGTTGTAAATGATGCTATTCATATCGTTGCTCAATTGAAGTTTGTTCTTTCGGCAAAGATACGATTTAATTTTCAAAGAGTGTCAGTTTTCTACGGAGAATTTTTATTTTCTCCGTAGAAAACTGACACTTTTATCTCCTAACCTCTAATTTTTGTTGAATTTGAGGGAGGTTTTTTCTGGGGTTACGGTCAGTTCCACCTCGCAGCCCTCGATGAGCGGGGTGTTCCATGACTCGTCGTGGCTGGTGGGGAAGTCGTAGCAGATGGGGATTTGATACTCATTGAGGAATTCGTGGAGCATCTGATCCATGCTTTCATAGTCTGAAAGGCCGGTCACTTCGGTGAATCGGCCCACAATGATGCCTTTCACATGGTCGAGCGTGCCTTTCAACTTCATCTGAAACAGCAAACTTGCCACACGGTTCACGCTCTCGCTCACATCTTCGAAGAAAAGCACCACATCTTTGTCCTTCACAAAGTCGCGGTCGAGGAAGTCGTAGTCAGCCGAGCCACTCACTTGGGTGAAAACGCTCAAGTTGCCGCCAATCAAAATGCCTTTCGCCTTGCCGGTGTGGTTGTAGGCGTGGGCCGGGGCTTCCACATTTGGCATCTCCTTGCCAAAGAGCAGTTTGCGCAAACGCTCGCTGTATTCGTCGGTGCCGCCGGTATTTGCCAATCGGCCGCACATACTGCCGTGAATGCTCATGTGTCCGGCCTTCACCATGGCGCTGTGCATGGCGGTGATATCGCTGTAGCCCACCAGCCATTTGTTGTACTTCTTCAGCGTGTCGAGCGGCACATTATATAGAATTTGCGCCGAGCCATATCCGCCACGCGAGCAGATGATGGCTTTGATGGAATTGTCGCGGAGTGCCCACATCAGATCGGCCTCGCGCTCTTTGG
>SAMEA3663025__coassemble_1122_pt1 | contig 12640 bp, 13 predicted proteins | sample SAMEA3663025__metabat2_low_PE_039 | metagenome-assembled genome bin SAMEA3663025 (sample SAMEA3663025) | pig gut metagenome | biome: pig gut; feature: pig-associated habitat; material: faeces | place: France | collected 2012
CTGATATAGGTGTGTTACGTATCTTCTTTATTACATCTATATTCATTGATACAAATTGTTTTCGACTGCAAAGTTATAAAATCTCGCACAGAAAATAAAGAAAAAACTTATTTTCCATGCGAGAATTTATAACTGTTAACCAATATGCACAAGGATGCCATGAAGATGTATTTGGTGATACAGACGCTTGCATCGTAGGGCAGCCGTATACCAAAGGGACGGTTCTTTTGGTCTGTGGAAGGAAGGGTGCTTTATATATATTTAGCAAGTGGTAACCAAAAGAACCGTCCCTTTGGTGCGATTCCTTTGTTCCCGCGTAATCAACCGCCGCCAAAAATGTCTCCTATAGGTATTCAACCGCCCCCTCCGGCGGATACGCCATCGGTAAGTAAAATTATTTCATAAATGTAACCACCCAGGCTTCAATCTCTTGTTTACTCGCCCGATTCAGCAGTTTGCCTGTCTGCCATTTGATGTTGGGATATAACTGTTTCAGCACAGCTACACTGTTGCCGATGCTGCTACCTCCTGATGTGGCAAACGGAATCACTGTTTTGCCTGCCAAGTTGGTGGTTTCAATGAAGGTGTTTACTGCTCTTGGTGCGAGGTCCCACCAGATGGGATAGCCAAGGAAGACGTAGTCGTACTTGCTCATATCCACAGAAAAAGGTTTGATTGCAGGCCGAGCCTTAAGATTATTCATCTCCACCGAACTGCGCGACTGCTTGTTGGTCCAGTCGAGGTCGGCACCGGAATATGGCTTTGTCGGTATTATCTCGCAAATGTCGGCATCAGCGATTTTTGCAATTTGCTTTCCCACTTGGTTTGTTGTTCCCGTTGCCGAGAAATACACGACCAATACTTTTTTCTTTTCCATTGTCTTTTTTTCTGTGTTTTGCGAACAAGCCGATGCTGCTACAATGGTCAGCACGGCCAACAGCAAGTATTTCAGATGATTCATAATGCTTAAATATTGTGGTTATTTTCCATTGACCTTGGTATAATCAATGTCCGACACCGGTTCCAGCCACTCATTCGATGCGTTCTCTCCGGCTATCTCTATGGCGAGATGAGCAAACCAGCTGTCGTCGGCTGCTCCATGCCAATGCTTCACGTCGGCAGGGATATGAATCACGGTTCCGGGAAGAATCGCTTGAGCCGGCTTTCCCCACTCTTGATCCCAGCCACGACCCGCCACACCGATTAGCATCTGTCCTCCACTCTTGGTGGCATGGTGGATGTGCCAGTTGTTGCGGCAGCCCGGCTCGAAGGTAACATTGGCAATGGAAACCTGCTCGCCGGAAACTCGTGCCAAATAACTGTTGCCTTTGAAATATTGGGCATAGGCGGTGTTTGGCTCGCCAATGGGGAAAATCATCTCTTGTTGGAAACGCGTCTTTGCATCTTCCGTCTTCGTTTCTTCTTTCCAAACCTCCTTGGCTTGGCGGAAAGCCGCCCATGCCTTTGGCCATCCTGCATAGAAGGCGATATGGGTGATGATTTCCGATATTTCTGTTCTTGTGATGCCGTTGCGCTTCGCCTCTTGCAAGTGATAGGTGAGCGATGTGTCGGTGATACCTTGGCTAATGAGCGATGTGAGTGTAACGAGGCTGCGGTCGCGAAGGCTAAGCAGGTGGTTGCGGCTCCACACTTCACCAAAGAGAATGTCGTCGTTGAGTCGGGCAAACTCGGGAGCAAATTCGCCCAACTGTGTCCGCCCTGCCGTTTGGGTTATCTTTTTCTGTGCCATAACGTTTAGTGTAGCTATTGTGATGAAAGATATGAATAGAATTACACGTTTCATTCGAATTTCGATTTTTCCTTTCCCTTGCCATTAAACACCCTTTCCCATTTCGTAGGCCTTCTTCAAGATGGCATTGCCTTCAATATCGTTTGCATTGCTTACACCTCCGCAGAACAGGTGTCCCTTGAGTGATGACTTGCCGTAGCAGTCTATCCAACCGCTCAAACCTATCTCGGCTCGCTGAGGTGTTTCCTCTTCGGCTTCAGCAGCGGTGGTGAGCAGATAGATGTCACGAAAATGGTAGTCTTTCGCATACATGGCATTCATGCGGTCGATGAGTGTCTTCATCTGTCCACTCATCTCATAATAATAAATAGGTGTTGCCCAGCACACCACATCGGCTTTTAACACTTTCTCCATTATGGCTGGCACGTCGTCTTTAATAACACAGACTCCGGTATGCTGGCAACTTAAGCAACCCACACAAAACTTGATTTCTTTTCCGCGAAGAGAAATCTTCTGAACCTCGTTGCCCGATGCCTTGGCGCCTTCGGCAAACTTCTCTGCAAGCAAATCGCTATTCGATCCGGCACGCAGACTGGTGGAAATCACGATTACCTTTTTCATTGTTCTATCGTTTTGTTCAGATTCAACCTAAAAAATGCTTCCACCTTATCCCAAGGAATCATGTTTTTCGCCTTGCCTTTGCCTTCCAATTCGGTGTAGCCGCCATCATAAAGGTCGCAATGGCTGGCATCCGGAATAATGAGCAGTTCTTTATTTTCGGGCACGGGGTTGGGCTTGCGTACGGAATCGTAGCCGGGTGCCTTGCCTTCCACCATATACTTATAAGCATCTTCGCCAAAATAGCGCGAATGGGCTTTTTCGCCGTGCATAATGAGCACTGCCGAACGTATCTCGTTGATATAATAAAGGAAGCGTGCATTGCTATATGCCTCACAGCCAAAGGTGTGCCACCCGTCGTTGCTGTTGCCCGAACGTGGATGATAGCCGCGCTCCGTTTTATAGTAGTCGTAATAATCCTTGACAAACTGCGGGGCATCGGCTGGCAGCGGATCTACCACGCCACCTGCTTGCGTCAATTCGCCCGTACGCGCTGCACGGGCGCGGGCGGCTGCCATCGCTTGGCGTGCTGCATAACGCGCTTCCTCGCTATCGCTCTCATCAAAATACCCGTTGCCATTCACTCGGCACATGTCGTACATTGTGCTCGCCAACGTGGCTTTGATGCGTGGGTCGGCTGCTGCCGCATTCAGCGCTATGCCTCCCCAGCCGCAAATACCGATAATGCCTATCTTTTCTTCATCCACATCGGGAAGGCAACTAAGAAAATCCACCGCTGCCAAGAAGTCCTCGGTGTTGATGTCGGGTGAGGATGTGCGTCGGGGTTCGCCACCGCTTTCGCCCGTAAAGGAGGGGTCGAAGGCACAAGTGGTGAATCCTCTTTCCGCCATTTTCATGGCATAGAGTCCGCTCGACTGCTCTTTCGACGCGCCGAAAGGCCCGCACACCGCAAGCGCCATTCTGTTGCTTCCACTTTTGGGCGTGTACAGGTCTCCCACAAGGGTAATGCCATACCTATTCTTAAACTCCACCTTCCGGTGATTGACTTTCTCGCTCAACGGGAACACTTTGTCCCATGTCTCTTCTGTCCTTTTGTTTTGCACATCCTGTGCACACACGTTAGTTGTAAATGCCATTGCCATCAAAATAATTATGGATATAAACACATTCTTCTTCATCATCATTGGGTGATTTGGTTTATTTGTGAGCAAAATTACTACTAACAACACATTCAACCAATACCTCAATCGTGGAAATCATTACCATTAATCAAGTTTTTTTGCGTCCCCCATCTCCCCACACAACTATGATTGCAAAAAACCCGCCATCAGAGATGGCATATCGTGGACAACTTGCAAGCGAAAGGCGCAGCCTGTAGACCGCGAAGCGAGGCGCAAATCCGCCCTCTCCGAGGCTCTTTTCTTTGGCTGCTATCTTACACTTTTTCACCACTTTTTGCGAAGGGTGGTGGGGGGATAGGAGGCATTAGAGTGCGCCTTGCTCCACTCGGGTGGCGATGCGCTCTATCAAGGCATCTTTTTTGTCTTTTTCGGGGCGGTAAGGAGAGTTGAGGTTCACGCCGAAAAATCTGCCGAACGTTTGCCACACTCCGGCACGAAATGTGCCGAGAAAGGCTTTCACAATGTGGTAGGAGGTTTGGTTGGTTTCGCGGTTGATGAGTTTTATCATCATTTTGCCCTGGTTTTTGGTGAGTTTTTTCATCACCGGTTTATACTGGGCATAGAGCGCCTTTTCAAATTGCTTGAGGTAGGCGTCTTTTTCTTTTTTGGTGTCGAAAGTTTCAAGGTATTCATAGGTTTCTTGAAGGGTGCGGTTAATGAGTTTGGCGTAGGGTAGGGTGCGCTTCACGTCGCGCACGGTGCGCCAGTAGAATTTTTCTTCTTCTTTATTGCGAAAGCGTTCGTTGGGATACACCACCACATCGCGCATAATAATCTCGAAGGCAGTTTCGTTGGGGTTGTAGGGGTCGGGAATCACTTTGTAGCCCACATACACCTTCCGCATCGGCGAAAGATTTTTCTCCGAAATGTCGTCGTTCACGCTTTGTGCCAAAGCACTTCCGGCGAACACGCTGAGCCATATAAATGCTAATATCCTAAGCAATTATCGTGTTGCTGTTTTTAAAATCCAAGGGCGTGGAGCAAGCCGGTGTAGTTGATGGTCATTCCCACAAATGCGCCACTCACTGTGGGGTTGCATTTATCATATTTGCTATATGCCACAAAGGGCGAGAAGCGGATTGATTGCTTGAATTGGTTGTCGCCCGAGCCTGTGAAGGGATTCTTCATTTTGGTGGTGGAGAAGGTGTAGTCGATGTCGAGGGAGCCTATCACACCCAGGCTGCTGAGTTTGGCGCTTTCCGTGCCAATGTGCTCGGGCACGTATTCCCCTTCTTCGTTTTTCTCCCATTTGAGGTTTTCGAGGTTCCAACTATATTTGCTGTAGTACAAGCCCACGTTGGGCGTAACGCCGAAGCGGCCTTGGCTGTACACTTTGTAGCCCAATTGCAAGCTCCAGGCAAAAAAGGATGCCGAACTGTTGCCGTTCACCTGTGCCGGATGCCCTTGCTCGTCGTAGGCGGGGGTGTTGAAAATGTTGTCGTTGCGATAGCCGGGTTGTCCGAATTGCACATCCGTTTTCAGTTGAAAGCCTTTGTAGGTGCCCACTGCACCCACCTGAAAGAGGAAACATCCGCCAAAATTATCGTTGAGCGACGGGGTGGTCACCGAGTATCCGCCACCGAGATAAATGCCGTAGCCAAAATCCGCCACCGATTGATATTGTGGGGTGTAATTCACTTGAGCCGGGGCTTTGCTATCGGCAGATTCTTCTGCCACCACTTGTGCCTGAGCCGCCACACACATCAGTGTAGCAAGCAGTGCAATGAGGCATTTCGTTGAAGTTTTCATCTTTTTCACAGCTTTTGAAGTGTTAACAAATTGCCGCCGTTGCGGCTTTCTATTCGGCAAAGATACAATATGATTTCCAAATTTTTGCCCATATAATAGTTAAAGTAGTTAAAGTTTGCCAAATCCGCAACCTCGCCACGGGTGCCTTTTATGCGTTCACTTGCACTTGGATGCCGGCGGCGCGGATTTGCTCGGCAATGCGCTCCAGTTCGTCTTTGCCCACCTTCTCAAGATGCTGTTCGGGTGTGGCGCGGTCTATGCTGTAGAGCATCACGCTGCGTGGTGCTATTTCGCGGTAGGCGCTGATGAGGGCGGCAATTTCCTTGTCGGTGGTGTTGTCGATGGCAATGCCATTGTGTTCGCCTCTAAGCATCATGGTTTGCACCACGCATTGCCCGGCAAATGCCTTTAAATCGGCTATCACACCCTCCGGAACCACGTTAGCCGACACCGGTTGATTAATGGCGCGCATGGTGGATGCCACTGCCGAGTCGAGTTTGAGGATATTATTGTCCACTTTTTTCAAGGCTTCAGCCACATTCGGCTTTCCCGCCATGGTGGCATTGCTCAGCACGCTCACCTTGGCTTGAGGATAATAGGTGTTGCGAAGGCGTATCACATCGTCAACGATAGCGCCGAAATGCGGATGAATGGTGGGTTCGCCATTGCCCGAAAAGGTAATCACATCGAGCGTGGCGCCTTCTGCCTGCATGGCTTCGAGTTTGCGTTTGAGCGCTTTTTTCACGCTTTCGCGCGAAGGAATACCGTCGGTGCCCGGACCTTGAGCATTGTAACCCGCTTCGCAATACACGCAGTCGAACGAACAAATTTTCCCATCGTTGGGCATCAAATTCACGCCCAGCGACACGCCCAACCGGCGACTATGAATGGGACCAAAAATGGTGCTATGAAATATTACTGTCTGCATAATTCTTGATTATTAATTCATAATGCTTGATGCTTAATGCATAATTCATAATGCACAATGCACAATTCTTAATTCTTAATTCATCTAATCTCTAACCGCTAACCACTAACCTCTAACTTCATCTCTTTTCCGGCTCTTGGAGGTGGGGCGGAATCACGCGGCGCAGCGAGGTGAGTAGGCTACGCAGCATTTTTTCGCTGATGAAATCGCTTTTCACGTAGAGCGAAAAGTGACGCACAGGGTTCGTTTGGTCGGCAGTAGGTTCCACCACATGGCGGCGCTGCTCGGCACTCAGAAATTTGAGATGCATTTTCGGAATCACGGTGCGTCCGCCTATGGTGTCCACCATGTGGATGAGTGTTTCCAAATTCGATGCTTCATAAATGGGGCACCCCTCTTTATAAGCCTTGTAGAAACTGAATGCGCTCTCCCTCAAACTAATAGCTTCTTTCATTACCCAAATAAATTCTTTATTGGATTCGGTGCCTTTGTCCACCACGTATGCCACCACAGGGTCGAAATAGAGCGGAATTTCCAGAATGCCCTTGCGCATATTTCCGGCAATACCGATGCCGGCATCGATGCTCCGATTCAATAGCATATTGAGCATACTCGAGATTTTCATTTCTTGGATGCGGAGTTGCACATGGGGATACTTAGCGCTAAAGTGCTGAATAAATTCCGGCAGTATGTAGGGCGAAATCGTGGGACCGGCGGCAAGGTTCAGCTCGCCCGACAAACCGTTTTCGCCATTGCTCACCAATGATTTGAGCGCCACGGCATCAGCCACGGTTTTTTCGGCTTGCTTGATGATTTTGATGCCCACGGGTGTGGGTATCACGTTTTTGTTGGTGCGCTCAAAAATTTTCACATCCAGTTCGGCTTCCAATTTTGAGAGCATTGCGCTCAGCGTGGGTTGGGTCACGGCGCAAGCATTTGCCGCCTTGGCAAAATTGCGGTATTTGTTCACGGCAATCACATATTTCAATTGCTGAAGCGTCATAGAGCAAAAAATCGGAAAATTATGGGTTGGATAATTGTGAAGATTCGTTTTGAGAGAAGCCTGCTGCACCGCTATTTATTGCGGGCAATCACATAATTAAAAATCTGCTTAAAGGCATCCACCATGGCGCTGGCAGGGTAGGCATCGAGCAGTTGCTCTGCCTCTTGGCGCAACGCTTGCATTTTTTCAAACGCATAGTCCACCCCCCCGGCAGCCTTTGCATAATTCACCAAGCGGGTGATATCCTCCTCCGAAAGTTCGGGGTTGTGCACCAATTGATTCATCTGCTCACATTCAGCCAAATCCTTTCTGCCAAGGGCATAAATCAGCGGCAAGGTGATTTTCCCTTCGCGCAAATCATTGCCGGTGGGCTTACCCACTTCCGGATTAGAAAAATAGTCGAAGGTGTCGTCTTTAATCTGAAAGCACATGCCCAAAAGTTCCGCATAGCGCCGCAAATTCTCTACCTCCTCTACTGAAGCACCGGCTGAGATGCCTCCCACCATCACGCAGGAGGTGAATAAAGAGGCGGTTTTTCGGCGGATGATATTGAAATACACTTCTTCGGTGATTTCGCGATTGCGCGCATTATCAATTTGGTCAATTTCGCCCAACGCCAAATCCGCACCCATATCCGAAAGAATTTGGAGCACTCGAACATCATCCGTTCGCACAGCGCACGACAGCGCTCCGCTCACAAAAAAATCGCCCACCAGCACCGCCACATGGTTGTTCCACACACTATTAATGGTGGCATTGCCACGCCTTGAAGTGCTTTGGTCGATCACATCATCGTGAATCAGTGAGGCATTATGAAGCAATTCAATAGCAGCACCGCCATGGAGCACTTTCTCATTGATGCCTCCAAACAGTTTGCCACTCAGCAACACCAACACCGGACGAATTTGCTTTCCCTTCGTGCTCAAATATTCGCTCACTATGGTGTTGGTGAGCGCACTTTCGCTCTGCAGCGTGCGAGCAATAATAGCATTGAGTTGGGCTAATTCCGGCTTGATGGACTCTCGTATGTGTTCAAGTTTCTGCATTTGGATGCAAAAATACTAATTTTCCGCCAATAAACAGCCAAAAACCCATTTTTTTTAAACACCCTCCCCACAATGCCCACCATCCTCCTAACCTCCATACTTCTTTTCCTAAAAATTTTAAAAACTACACACATTATTATAGGTAGTTTGAAATTTTTGTCTAATTTTGCACCCGATTTTAAATGAAGCCTGCATCCAAAAAGGCAGTAAGTTTTAAATATGATTAGGTGATATGCCAAAAAATTTAGTGATTGTAGAGTCTCCCGCCAAGGCGAAGACCATAGAGAAATATCTTGGAAAAGACTATAAGGTGATGGCAAGCCAAGGCCATATCCGCGATTTGCATAAGAGCGATTTCAGCATTGATGTGGCACACGGCTATATGCCCATCTATGAAATACCCGACGATAAAAAGCGCACAGTGGCTGATTTGAAGAAAGCCACCAAAAGCGCCGAAATGGTGTGGCTCGCATCCGATGAAGACCGCGAAGGAGAGGCCATTGCATGGCACCTCTATGAGGTGCTGGGGCTGAAGCCCGACACCACGCGACGCATCGTGTTTCACGAAATCACCAAAACCGCCATTCTGGATGCCATCCAAAATCCGCGAAACATTGATATCAATTTGGTCAACGCACAGCAGGCTCGCCGTGTGCTCGACCGCATTGTGGGCTTTGAACTATCGCCGGTGCTTTGGCGAAAAATCAAACCCGGACTTTCTGCCGGACGTGTGCAGAGCGTGGCGGTGCGCCTCATTGCCGACCGAGAAAAAGAAATTGCCGACTTTAAGAGCGAACCCTATTTCCGCGTGACCGGCACCATGAAGCCTGAAGGATCAGAGGCCTCTTTGGCTGTGGAGCTCTCCCGACGCCTCGATAGCCGTGAAGATGCCATCTCTTTCCTCGAAGCATGCAAGCACTCAACCTTTACCGTGAGCGATGTGGCAATGCGACCCATCACCAAATGCCCCGCACCACCGTTCACCACCTCTACCTTGCAGCAAGAGGCTGCCCGAAAATTGGGCTTCTCGGTGGCACAAACCATGCGCGTGGCACAAGCACTCTACGAAGCCGGACACATCACCTATATGCGTACCGACTCGGTGAATCTTTCACAACTCGCACTCTCCACCATTGCCAACGAAGTGAACGAAATGTATGGCGCCAACCACTATAAGCGCCGCCAATTCACCACCAAAGCAAGAGGGGCACAAGAAGCACACGAGGCTATTCGACCCACATTTGTGGCTGACCACGACATTCAAGGCACACCACAAGAAAAGAAACTTTATCAGTTGATTTGGAAACGAACCGTGGCTTCACAAATGGCAGATGCACAAATTGAAAAAACCACCATCGACATTGCCATCAGCAATCGACCTGAGCATTTCACCGCATCAGGCGAAGTGGTCACTTTCCCGGGATTTATGAAGGTGTATGCCGAAAGCATCGACGACGAACCATCCGCTAAAGCAACTTCATCACTGCCGGCTCTGAATGTGGGCGCGCATATCCACGCCACAGCCATTGAAGCCACCCAACGCTTCACACAGCAACCCGTGCGCTACACCGAAGCATCGCTCGTGCGACGTATGGAGGAATTGGGCATCGGACGACCATCCACCTATGCACCCACCATCTCTACCATTCAGCAACGCAATTATGTGGAAAAGGGTGAAAGCAAAGGCGAAACACGTGAATGCGAAATCATCACCCTCAAAGGTGCCAACATCACATCAAAGCTGAAAAACGAACTCGCCGGAGCAGAAAAAGGAAAACTATTGCCCACCGACGTGGGAATGGTGGTCAACGATTTCTTGATTGAATATTTCCCCAATATCATCGACTACAACTTCACCGCTAAGGTGGAAAATGAATTCGACGACGTGGCGGAAGGTGCAATGCAATGGACCGATGCCATCGATAAATTCTACACCTCATTTCACCCCAATGTGGAAAATGTGTCACACCTGCGCCTCGACCGCAAAGTGGGCGAACGACTCTTGGGCACCGACCCGAAATCGGGAAAACCCGTGTCGGTGAAAATCACTCGATTCGGACCCGCTGTGCAATTGGGCAACACCGGCGAAAATGGAGAAAAACCACGATTCGCTTCGCTTAGAGCCGACCAAAGTATGCAAACCATCACCCTCGAAGAAGCACTCATGCTATTTGAATTGCCTCGCACTTTAGGACAATTTGAAGGCAGTGATGTGGTGGCTTCCATCGGACGATTCGGACCCTACGTGCGCCACGCCGGCAAATTCGTGTCCATACCCAAAAATCTCACAGCCGAAACCATTTCTCTGGAAGAAGCCATCGAAATTATCGAAAATAATCGCAAAACGGAAGAACAGCGGGTGATTGCCACCTTTAGCGAAGAACCCGAATTGCAAGTGCTCAATGGCAGATTCGGACCATACATCAGCTACAAAAAAGCCAACTACAAAATCCCCAAAGACAAAGACGCAAAAGCACTCAATCTGCAAGATTGCCTCGCCATCGTAGCCGACGAAGCCAACGCATCCAAAGCATCAGCACGCCGAGCCTCCACAAAAAAAGCCCCCCGCCGCCCCACAAAAAAATCCACAAAATAACCCCGCCACCGCCACCCCCGCCGCCATCGCAGATGGCGTATCGAGGCGCAAACCTGCCATCGTAGATGGCGTATTGTGGACAACGGCAAGCGAAGGCGAAGCCTGCAGCGCAGCTTGGAGATAGCGAAGCCAGAGTGAGAGCCTCGGAGGGTCGGTCGTGGCAGCCACAACCAACATCCACACTTTCCCACCCTTCCGCCCTTTCAAAACAAACAGAGGAAGCGCCTCCCGATACACACAGAAGGCGCTTCCTCAAAAAATCCTTTTAATTAGGAATACCCTTTAATTAAAACTTATATCCTAACGAAATACTGAAGTTCCTATTTTGAGCATTTGCTTCGTCGGCAATATCGGTCAAACCGAAATCGTATCCAATCGACACTGATGCCTTTTTAGCAAATTCAAAGCCGGCACGCAGCCCCAAACCCACATCAAACCTCTTATAGCCCACCTCATCGCTAAACACATCTACGCCCTCCGTTTTGCCAAACAAGCCAATGCCAAAATAAGGACCAAATTCACCAAAAATGCCCACAGCATCGGTGATAGAATACTTGTAACCCATGTGGATAGGAATTTCAAGATAATAAGGATTGAATGTAACATCCTCAAACTTTTCACCCTTCAGCGACAACAATGCACCGGCATTAGCATAAAGTCCTTGGTCAGGAGATCGGAAAGCATAAGTGCCACGAACACCAACATGAAAACCAATACGAGAATTGAAAACCGATACATTAGCGTTAGCAACATTCATACCCACAACGCCCTCAAAATTTAAGTTTTCAGCCATTGTCGCATTGCCAAAAGCCAAAATAGCGGCAGCCAGAATAGAAAGTAATTTTTTCATAAAGCAAATTAGTTTAAATAATGAATGAATAAGAATAGTATGTATTTTTCTCCCACAAAGTTACATATTCTCCACCATCCCCACAATTTTTCCTCAAAAATAAATCTTTTTTACCGGCTCCGGGGGTGCCGGGCGATGTAGTGGGCTACAGCGTGGGTGGTGTTTGGCGGGATGATTTCATTTGCGATGGCTTTTACCTCGGGGAAGGCGTTTTCTACTGCCACGCTGCGGGTGGCTACTTGCATCATGGGTATGTCGTTGCGGTTATCGCCAAACACTACCAATTGCTCTGCGCCTACCTCGGCTTTCATGCGCTGCACGGCGGCTGCCTTGCTTACGCCGGGGGCATAGATTTCGAGCAGTCCGGCGCCGGGGTCGAAGATGTCGTGGTAAAACACCGCCGCGCAATCCACTTCGGCTTTCACTTGCTCGTACACCGGGCGCAAGCGCTCATAGTTTTGCATCGAAAAAATGAGCATGGCATCGGCTGTGCACTGCTCGTGGGGTGGCGAATCGAGACATTTGATTTCGTTATGCCCTTGCTGTTTATTAGCGAGATTTGGGATATATTGTTATCATAACTAATTTCATATCTTTCGTCCACCGGGGAGTAGATCTCGTCTTGCGACACCGACAATCTAATCTCTAATCTGTCACCGGAAATAGTGCTATGCATCCTACGACAAAACAACTAATATGGTGATATATCGGATAAAGCATGTAATTTTTATAGTTATCCTCAAATCCGCAACCGCCCTCATAAGATGACACAGAGGTCAAAAAGGTAGCGGCACTGCGGCAAAAGAGGGCGCAACGCAGCAAAAATCGCCACAAAGACGCATAAATTCCCCTTACCCCACCATGCGACTTGAGGCAATACGCAAAATCACGACCATAAGTTGTCGGTGTTATCCAAAGTCATTCTGGAACACATCAGCATAAGCGTTGTTGCATGAAT
>SAMEA3663025__coassemble_1126_pt1 | contig 12629 bp, 7 predicted proteins | sample SAMEA3663025__metabat2_low_PE_039 | metagenome-assembled genome bin SAMEA3663025 (sample SAMEA3663025) | pig gut metagenome | biome: pig gut; feature: pig-associated habitat; material: faeces | place: France | collected 2012
CGCCCCCTAAGCGAGAGCGACAGAAACCAATTTCTGCCGCTCTCCTTCTTTTTTCTACTTTTTTGAAATTTTAAAATTTCTTCTTTTTCTTCTTTTTAGTAGTTGTTAGATGCTTTTTTGGGGTGCTTATACGTAATATGTCGTGGATTTTGTTTATTTTTGTAAGTTAATTTTATTTGATTACGATGTACTTGCAAAATACTACGGATTACGGTTATTTAAGAGTGGCTTCTGCTGTGCCGGCTGTGAATGTAGCAGATGTGAATCATCATGTGGAATCCATTATCAGCACCATACATCAAGCTATTGCAGAAAGTGTTGAGCTATTGGTTTTTCCGGAATTGTGTGTTACGGGTTACTCTTGTGCAGATCTTTTCGGTAATGAGTTCCTTCTTGATGCTGCTGAAGCTGCGCTTGAGGAAATCAGGCAATCTACTGAGGGTAGTGAAATGCTTGTGTTTGTGGGTGCGCCACTACGCTGTGTGAATGAGTTATATAATTGTGCTGTATGCATTCAATCGGGTCGTTTTCTTGGCGTAGTTCCGAAATCGTATTTGCCTAACTATAAAGAATTTTACGAAAAGCGTTGGTTCTCTGCCTTCACACCGGGTAAAACGCCTTGTGAAATCACAATCAATCATCACACTGTGCCTTTTGGTGGCGATTTGATTTTTGAATCGGGAAAGGTGAAAGTGGGCGTGGATATATGTGAAGATTTGTGGGTACCCATTCCTCCGAGTTCTTTTTATGCTCTTCATGGCGCAAATGTAATCGTAAATCTTTCTGCATCCAATGAATTGATAGGCAAGCACCAATACCTTGTAGATTTAATTAAGCATCAATCTGCTGCCGGCATTTTGGCTTATGTGTATTCGTCTGCCGGCTATGGAGAATCGAGCACTGATTTGGTGTTTGCCGGTAATGCCATTATTGCAGAAAATGGCTCTATTCTGAGAGAGGGCGCACGATTTGATTTGCAACCACGTATGGTAGTGGCTGATGTAGATATTGAAGCACTGAATAATGAGCGTAGGGTAAATGGTAGTTTTGCCGACAATAAGATGCGCTTAGATGGCGATTTGCGTGAACTTCATTTCAACCGCCCATCTATGCTCGATTTCAACCATATGCCACTACTGCGCTCTATTGATCCAATGCCATTCGTTCCATTCAACGAAAGCAAACGCAAATCTCGCTGCGAAGAGATCATCAATATTCAAACACAAGGCTTGATGCGCCGATTGCAATTTACGCATATCAGCCACGTGGTGGTGGGTGTGAGTGGTGGATTAGACTCCACATTGGCATTGCTTGTGGCAGTGCGTGCTTTCGACCGGTTGGGTATTGACCGCAAGCAAATTCATGGCATCACGATGCCCGGCTTCGGTACTACCGATCGCACGTATAACAATGCAGTGTGTTTGATGCATGCATTGGGTGTAGCAATTGAAGAAATTTCGATTGCAGCCGCTGTGAAACAGCATTTCACCGACATCCATCATGATATAGAAGTGCATGATGTCACCTATGAGAACAGCCAAGCCCGCGAACGTACGCAAATACTGATGGACTTGGCGAATAAATACAATGGTTTGGTGCTCGGCACCGGCGATTTATCGGAATTGGCTTTAGGTTGGGCCACCTACAATGGCGACCACATGTCGATGTATAATGTGAATGTGAGCATTCCCAAAACTTTGGCAAAATACTTGGTAAAGTGGTTTGCCTTATCAATGGAAAGCGAAGATAAGATACGCGAAACATTGCTTGATGTGCTTTCAACCCCAATTAGTCCGGAACTTACTCCTGCCGATTCAGAAGGAAATATTCAACAGAAGACAGAAGATTTGGTGGGACCCTACGAATTGCATGATTTCTTTTTGTACTATATGCTCAGATATGGTTTCGGACCAAGAAAAATTTTTCTATTGGCCAATGAAGCCTTCAAAGGACGTTATTCTAAGCCAACGCTAAAAAAGTGGCTCACAAAATTTTATTGGCGCTTTTTCACCCAGCAATTCAAGCGCTCCTGTTTGCCCGATGGTCCGAAAGTGGGAAGTATCAGTTTGTCACCCCGAGGCGATTGGCGTATGCCCAGTGATGCTGCGGTGCAACTTTGGATAAAAGAATGTGAAAATTTGCCTGAAGAATAATTTATTTGGTCAATGCAGAAATATTTGAGATATATCTATAATGTGATTCGCCTGCTCATCGTCACGATTTTAGTGACGGGCGTGTCGCTCTACGCATTGATGTATGTTTTGCTCTGTATACCTGCCGTTCAGAATAAGATTAAAACTATCGGTGAAGAAGAATTGAGCAAATTTCTCAAAACTGAGGTAAAAATAGGCCGATTATCAATTAAGCCTTTCAATCAAATAATGCTCTATGATGTGCAGGTGCTTGACCAAAAGAATTCTGATTTGTTGCGCATTGAGGAACTTGGCGCCGGCATCAATATTGAGAAGCTTTTGAGTGAGCGAAGAATTGAAATTAATTATGCCGAATTGATTGGCTTGCATGGCACCATCACCAAAGCTAACCCCAATAGTGATACCAATCTACAATTTATTATCGACGCTTTTAAGCCGAAAGGGAATAAGCCACCCAAAAGATTTGATTTGGCTATACGCAATATTGTGATACGTAATTCGGATGTGCGTTACGATGTGCTCAGCTTGCCACGGAAAGACCATTCATTCGACAAAAACCATTTGTGGGTAACCAATTTGTGTGCGGATATAGATTTACCTCGTCTGAAAAATGATGATTTTTTGATTGATGTGAAAAGGATGTCGTTTGGTGAGCAATCCGGTTTTGAGGTAAAGCAGATTTCCACCCACATTGCTATTGCACCTCACAGCGCCACTATTTCAGATTTGCATATTGCTCTTGAAAATTCAATTATTGATTTAAATCAGCAAACATTCAGCTATGATTCAGTGAAACATATCGGGAATGCGATACAGCAAACGCCACTGAATATTCGCTTGAAAAATGCAAAAATTAATTTGAGTGATTTCAAGGCATTTGTTCCGGCATTCTCAAATTTCCCCAACACATTCACTTTGTCGTGTGTCGTGAATGGAGATAAGAAAAAATTGACCATATCACAGCTGGAATTAAAAGATACGGCAGGCGATTTAAATTTGAGTACCAAAGGTGTGTTTACGAATATTGATGATAAAAATCGGTTTACTTTTTCCGTGCCTCGATTAGATTTAAGTATTAAGGGAAAAGAAATTAATAAAATTACCCATCATTTTGCGAAACTCGACCCTAATGTGAATTCCATACTCAGCCAATTAGGTGATTTGAAATTAGATGCTGCCATTAGTGGTGCTTCTCATGTTCTTGATTTTGATGGAAAAATAGTTTCTTCGCCGGGCAATGTCCAGTTAAAGGCAATGGTGAAGAAGACCGGACAATTGCTAGAAATCGTTTCAGATATTAACACCCCGCATTTTGATGTAGGCCGGTTGATTTCGCGTAGTGATTTGATAGGAGTACTATCGGCAAATGTAAAGCTCAATACCCGCATTAATGGAAAGCAAGTGGACCATGCCCTGGTGAAAGGCGATATTGCTTATATAGATTTTAAAGGCTATCGATACAGTAATATTGCTGCCGATGTGGAAGGAAGTAAGGATAATTATAAGGGAAGTGTTTCCATTAACGATCTGAATGGCGAGGTTAGAGCTTCCGGAAATGTGGCATTTAGTGGCAAAAATTCCAAATTTGATGTTGAGATTTTTGCCAACCGAGTGGATTTGCATGCTTTTAATCTATATCACGGCAATCCAAGAATGGTTTCCTTCACTTTAAATGCAGCGATGGAAGGCAACAAAATCGATAATTTAAATGGCTATGCCTCGCTTAATCATATTAAGCTAACCAATGCAGATGGGAAAGCGTATGAATTTGACTCTTTTACGCTCAATGCCGATAATGAATCATCGCCACAGGTGGTAAGGTTTGATTCCGACTTTATTCATGGAGAACTGCTCGGTACTTTCGATTTTAAAACTTTGGTGCCAGCGGTAAAAGATATGGTGGCGCAAGTTCTTCCCACTTTGTTTGTCCCATCCGGTGTAAATTCTATCCAACGCTCAAATAACGATTTTACCTTCAATTTAACCGTAGAGCCAAATGAGAAAATGGATAATTTGCTCAAATTGCCGGTGAAATTGCTTTATAAAGCCACTATTGACGGCAAGGTGAATATGAGGGAAAAAGATATTTCATTGAATGTGAACATTCCTTACATTCAGCAAGGCAAAAACTTAGTGGAAGGCACTTCACTTATGGCTTATTACGATAGCACCTCAAATTCATTTATTGCCAATGCGAAAACACTTCTTCCATCTAAAACCGGAAAGATAGCAGTGCTTTTCAATGCTAATGCCTCAAATGGCAGAATTGATACCGATTTAGGATGGAAATATAATAGACCACGAGATTTTCATGGCAATATTCTCACCTCTTACGTGCTAACGAAAAGTGAAGATAAAACGATGCAAGTGCATGCCGATGTGAATCCTTCCATTATTGTGGTGAATGATACGGTGTGGAATGTGAACCGTGGTGCTGTGGATTATCAAAATGGTGTGGTGAAGATAGAAGGAGTGCATGCATTTCAAAATGATCAATATATCGACATTTCCGGTGTAGCATCGCATCAGTCGGATGATGCTATTGTGCTGAAATTGAAAAACATCGACCTTGATTATGTGTTTGAAACCCTCAATATCAACAATGTGAGTTTTGGAGGTAGAGCCACGGGCGTGTTTTATGCAAAAGATTTGTTTAGCAAATCACCAAAATTGCTTACAGAAAACTTGCATGTGGAAAATTTGAAATATAATTATGCCAATATGGGCAACGCCGACATAGAAAGTCATTGGGATAATGAGCAAAAAGGTATTGCCATAAATGCGGTGTTGAGTCAGCAGAATGGCCTGAAATCGTATGTGTCGGGTGCTATTTTCCCAACTATGGATTCGCTTTATTTTGATTTTAAAGCCAATAAAGCCAATGTGAAATTTATGAAGCCATTTATGTCGGCGTTCACCAGTGATATAGATGGTTACGCATCGGGTCATGCTGTGCTATTTGGCAATTTCAAAACTATTGATTTATATGGAGATATTTTTGCCGAAGATTTGAAATTGAAATTAGACTTTTCGAATGTGTATTACTATTGCACGGATTCCATTCACATGGAGCCAGGGTTGATAGAATTTTCGGATGTAACGATTAAAGACCATGACGGTCATAGCGGTAAATTGTCGGGTTGGGTGAAACACCAGCAATTCCACTATCCATCGTTTAATTTTTCGGTAACGAATGCGAAAAACCTTCTGTGCTACGACACCAATGCAAATATTAACCCCATTTGGTATGGTACGATTTATGGCGATGGTTCTGCATTTATTGACGGAGAACCAGGATTTGTCAACATTAAAGTGAATATGGAATCGGCGCCGGGAAGTAAGTTTACATTTGTGATGTCGGACAATCAAGTGGCTACCGACTACAAATTTATTACCTATCGTGATCGTGACAAATTGAATGGCAAAACGAAAGTAGAAGCCGTGGAAGATACTATTCCGGAAGTGGTGAAACAATTTAAGCAAAAAATTAAGAAAGCTGAAGAATCAAATCCCACCAAATATTTGATAGACTTACAAGGTTCGATCACGCCCGATATGCAAATGACCTTAGTGATGGACCCCATAGGAGGTGACAAAATTAAAGCCACCGGAAATGGAAATCTGCAAATGAAATACGACAACACCGACGAGCGCTTAGAAATGTATGGCAAATACACGCTTGAAAAAGGAACGTATAATTTCACTTTGCAAGATATTATTGTGAAAGATTTTACCATAAAAAATGGTAGCAGTATTTCCTTCGATGGTGACCCTTATAGCGCATCAATGGATATTGAAGCCATTTATTCGCTAAATGCTAATATTAGAGATTTGGATGAGAGTTTTGCCGCAGATAGAGAATTGAATAGAACGAGTGTGCCCGTTCATGCTTTGCTGAAAGCCAGCGGTGTTATCAGTCAGCCCGACATTTCATTTGATTTGGAATTTCCCACACTCACCGCTGAAGCCTATCGAAAAATCAAGAGCATCATCAGCACCGACGATATGATGAATAGGCAAATTATCTATTTGCTTGCTTTGAACCGATTCTACACACCGGATTATATGAATGGCACGTATTCAGGCAATGAGTGGACATCGTTTGCATCATCTACCATTTCATCACAATTGAGCAGTTTGTTAGGTCAATTGAATGATAATTGGACGATTGCTCCAAATTTCCGGACGAATAAAGGAGACTTTACCGACACCGAATTCGACCTTGCATTATCGAGCCAATTGCTCAACAACAGGCTGCGATTTAACGGCAATTTCGGCTATCGCGACAATACCTACAATACCAAGAACTCTAATTTTATCGGGGATTTTGATATAGAGTATTTGCTGAATAGTAAAGGTACATGGCTTCTAAAAGCCTATAACCACTTCAATGACCAGAACCTCTATTCGAGGACAGCGATGACTACTCAAGGTGTGGGCATTGTGTTTAAGCACGATTTCAACAACTTGTTTGATTTCTTACGGAAAAAGAAAAGTAAGCAAGTGCCGGATACTCTGAAAGTGGAACCAATAGTGGAAGATTCTTTGCAAGCGCCATGAAGATGCGGAGATTGCTCATATTCATTGTTTTGTTAATGGGCTTGGGGATGCTTAATGCCGAGTCCATGGATGTGGCGTGTGACAGCATCGTGCACACTGCACCTGCCATTAAGCAGACATGGGATACCACCCGCGATAACGGCTATTGGAAACGCGCTTTGCGACATTTGCAATTAGATATCAACGACACTACGGTGAAGTATCCTTCCTTTATCGACTTCTGTGTGAATGTGTATAGATGGGGCGACCGCACCTTTAATGGCTACGACAGCACCTATGTGGTGAGCACCAACAAAAAATGGAAATTGATGGTAAAAAATAATAATTGGTTTAGCACCCTCAATGGCGAGCTTAATAAGAAAGAAGTTCCATTTTTAATGCATTCAAATTTCACTTCATCGTTTGGTGGCTCGATATCGTATATGGCATTGAGCTTGTATTATATGTTTAATCTCAACGACTTGATTACCGGCCATAAAGTGAAGTATAAAAAATTTGATTTATCATTCACCTGTTCGCGCATTTATTTTAATGCCTTTTATAATGAGGATAGCTATCCTTATTATATTCACAAACTGGGCGATGATTTCGGCTCTGATTTAAAAGATTACAAATTTCATGGTGTGTCGCGATTCTTGAAGGGTCTTAATGTGTGCTATATATTCAACAATCGAAGGTATGCCCAAGCAGCATCGTATTGTTTTTCGAAATATCAACGCAAAAGTGCCGGTTCATTTATAGCCGGACTTCATATATTTCAAGAAAATGTTTCGATGAATTTTGACCAACTTCGTGAAGAGTTTCCTAACACATCTTGGGTGGATGATATTCGCTATAAGTATAATGGCTATAGCCTGCTATTTGGCTATGGTTATAATTGGGTGTTAGGAAAGAATTGGTTGTATAATATAACCGCCATACCCGGTTTTGGTATGCGTAAAACGTATAGCACATCTTCAGAAGGAGCTATGACCTTTTGGTCGTTTGATTATCGAGCTAAGATGGCAATTATCTTAAATAGAGGCAATTTTTTCTATGGTCTGCATTTACTTACTGATGGGCGGTGGTATTTGACCCATCAGCATAGTGTGTTTAATTCAAGCCATGAATTGGATGCAACAGTAGGTTTTAGATTTTAATAAAGAAATGAGTACAATAATATTAGGTATAGAATCATCGTGCGACGACACATCTGCTGCCGTGATTGTGGATGGCATATTGAAATCGAATGTGATTGCCAGCCAGAAAGTTCATGAAAATTATGGAGGCGTGGTGCCCGAATTGGCATCTCGCGCTCATTTGCAAAATATTGTGCCGGTGGTGAGTGAAGCCATCAAGCAAGCCGGCATTCGTAAAGAATCGATTAATGCAATAGCATTTACGCGCGGTCCCGGTCTGCCCGGCTCCTTGCATGTGGGCACTTCATTTTCAAAGGGATTGGCTTTAGGGCTGAATGTTCCTTTGGTGGATGTGAATCACTTGCATGGCCATGTGCTCTCTCATTTTATCAAAGAAGATGAAAGCACAGAGGTGCCGCAATTTCCATTTTTGTGCTTACTCATATCGGGAGGAAATTCTCAGATTATTCGAGTGAATTCTTATTCCGCCATGGAGATTTTGGGTCAAACGATCGACGATGCCGCCGGAGAAGCCTTCGATAAATGTGCAAAATCGATGGGCTTACCTTATCCCGGAGGTCCGATTATCGACAAGATGGCACAAGAAGGCGATAGCCATCGATTCAAATTCGCTAAGCCACATATAGCCGGTTATAATTATAGCTTTAGCGGTTTGAAGACCTCTTTCCTCTATACTCTTCGTGATGAAATGAAAGTGAATCCGCATTTCATTGAGGAAAATAACAAGCATTTAGCCGCCTCGCTTCAGCAAACGATTATCGACATTTTGATGGACAAGTTTGCGAAAGCCGTGAAAGATACCGGAGTAGCGACGATAGCTATTGGTGGCGGAGTTTCGGCAAATTCCGGCGTGCGAGCAGCAGTGCAAGAATTTGCCGACAAGCATCATCTAAAAGCCTTTATTCCTAAACGGGTGTTTACCACCGATAATGCCGCTATGATTGCTGTGGCGGGCTACTATAAATATTTAGATCAACAATTTTGTGATATAAAAGAACCTCCTTTTGCGAGAGTGATAATTTAAACGATGAAATACGCGATAATTAGTATAGGCGATGAGCTATTGATTGGTCAGGTGACCGATACCAATTCCGGTTGGATAGCTCGAGAAATGACGGCTTACGGTTGGGAGCTGCAGCAAGTGCAAGTGGTGGCTGATGATGCTCAGGCAATAAAGAAAGCAATTGATATTGCTTTTCAAGAAGTGGATGTGGTGCTTACCACCGGAGGTTTGGGTCCAACAAAAGATGATATCACCAAAGCCACACTTTGTGAATATTTTGGTGGCGAAATGATTTTCGATGATGCCACTTTGCAGAATGTGATGGATGTGGTGGAGAAGCGTCATTTAAAGCTCAACGACTACACTCGCCATCAAGCCTACGTGCCCAGCACCTGCCAAGTGATACAAAACCAAGTGGGAACTGCCCCTCTTATGTGGTTTGAACGTGACGGGAAAGTGTTGGTTTCAATGCCCGGTGTGCCATTTGAAATGTGTGAAATGATGCATCGCTCGGTGATTCCAAAGCTGTTACATACTTTTGATTCAAATGTTTCGCTCTTACATCGCACGCTGATAGTGATTGATATCAGTGAGTCGCTCTTGGCGATGAAATTGGCTGATTTTGAAAAAGAATTGCCCCAATGGTTACACCTTGCTTATTTGCCCACACCCGGACTGATTCGCTTGCGGATTACCGGAAGTCACGTCGATGGCGCCATTCTCAAGAAAGAAATCGACCAGCAAGTGGAAAAGCTGCACAGCATAGTGGGCGACCTGATTATTTGCGATGAAGATTTGCCTATAGCACAAATTTTGGGTAATGAACTTTTAAAGCGAGGGCTTACAATTTCTACAGCAGAGAGTTGCACGGGAGGAAATATAGCTCACTGCATTACGGCTAATGCAGGAAGTAGTGCCTATTATTTGGGGTCAGTGGTGTCGTATGCCAATGAAGTGAAAGAGCAATTGCTGGGTGTTTCGGAGCAAGATATTATTGATTATGGGGTAGTGAGCCAACCGGTGGTGGAACAAATGGCAAAAGGTGTGTGCAAAGTGATGCATACGGACTGCAGTGTTACAACAAGTGGCATTGCCGGACCCGGAGGTGCCGTACCCGGTAAGCCTGTAGGCACAGTGTGGATGGCAGCTAAAGTGGGTGATAAAGTGTTGAGCGAATGTTTCCATTTTCCCGGCGACCGCAGCCGTGTGATAGATAGAGCCACCACAGAGGCATTGAAATTGGTTTTGAAACTCCTAATTCAACAGAGATGATAGATATTAACAACGGTATTATCAAGGTGGTTCGTTCGCTTAGTGTGAAAAAGTATAGGGATGAACATGGACTATTTGTGGCAGAAGGTACGAAGTGTGTGCGCGATACATGGGATTATTTTCGTTGCAAATGGCTTATTTGCACGCGCAATTGGCATGACCGCCTTGCTAATGCGTCGATGTACGACAAAATTGTGCTTGCCAATGCTCAACAGATGGGGAGAATGTCGCAATTTTCTACGCCGAGCGATGTGATAGCCGTGTATGAATTGCCCGATGTTCAACCCGACGAAGAAGAATTGAAAACCGGTTTGAATATTGTGCTTGATAATGTGCAAGACCCCGGTAACCTCGGCACCATTATTCGTCTTGCGGACTGGTATGGCGTGAAGAACATTTTTGCAAGCGTGGGTACAGTGGATGTGTTTAATCACAAAGTGGTGCAAGCCACTATGGGTGCAATTTCAAGAGTGAAAGTGCATTATTGCGATTTGGAAGCGCTATTTGAAACGTATAGCAACCAACCTGTGTGGGGCACCTTCCTTGATGGAGAGAATATCTATCGGAGTGAGCTGGAAAATAGAGGCTTTGTGGTTTTTGGGAACGAGGGACAAGGCATTGGCGCAAAAGTGGCTAAGCATGTAGACAAGCGCTTGCTTATACCTTCCTATAGCGAAAGCGAAACCAGTGAGTCACTCAATGTGGGTGTGGCGGCTGCCATAGTGGTTAGCGAATTTCGTCGCACGGCATTAAAAGCAAAATAACAGCGATATGGCAAAGCAAGTGAAATCGATGTTTTTCTGTAAAAATTGTGGTGCAGAATCTCCCAAATGGATAGGGAAGTGCCCCTCGTGTGGTGAATGGAATACCTTCACAGAAGAGATAGTGGCAACCAAAAGCAAGAGTCTCACTTTTGATAACACACCGGAGCGGCGACACATGACTCCGGTGAAAATCAGTGAAATTAAAACGGAAGAGTATCCCCGCATACAATTGCCCAGCAAAGAATTGAATCGCGTGCTTGGAGGCGGTTTGGTGGCAGGCTCTATCATATTGCTGGGAGGCGAGCCAGGTATTGGAAAATCCACATTGATTTTGCAAAATGTGCTCAGAATACGTTCTCGAAAGGTGCTTTATATATCCGGTGAGGAGAGTTCGCAACAGTTGCGTATGCGCGCGGATAGAATAGCAGGCGGGAAGATGGATTGCGAATGTTACTTGCTTTGTGAAACCTCATTGGAAAATATATTCACTTGCTTAAAGCAAGAGAATCCTCAATTAGTGATTGTAGACTCCATCCAAACGATAGCCAGCGATATGATAGAATCGGCAGCCGGTAGTGTGAGCCAAGTGCGTGAATGTGCAGCTGCATTTCTGAAATATGCAAAGCAAACCAACACCCCGGTGATTTTGATAGGACATATCAACAAAGAAGGCAGCATAGCCGGGCCTAAGGTGCTGGAACATATTGTGGACGCAGTGTTGCAATTTGAGGGCGATCGGCATTATATGTATCGCATATTGCGTGGCATAAAAAATCGGTTTGGCAATACCAACGAAATCGGTATTTATGAAATGCAAGAAGATGGATTGAAAGAAGTGAACAATCCCAGCATGATGCTGATGACTGATAGTGATGAAGAACTTTCGGGATCCTCCATTGGAATCACTATTAATGGCGTGCGTCCGTTTATGGTAGAAATTCAAGCACTCGTGAGTACGGCAGCTTTTGGCACGGCACAGCGATCCGTAACCGGCTTCGATTCACGGCGAATGAATATGCTTTTGGCGGTGCTTGAAAAGCGTGTGGGCTTTAAGTTAGCGCAAAAAGATGTGTTTCTAAACATAGCCGGCGGACTCAAAGTGAATGACCCGGCATTGGATATGGCAGTGGTTTGTGCCATTTTGTCGAGCAATTTGGATGTGCCCATTCGCAGAGACATTTGTTTTGCCGGTGAGGTGGGGCTTTCCGGAGAAATACGTCATGTAACTCGAATCGACCAAAGAATTGCTGAAGCTCAAAAAATGGGATTTAAAACCATATTGGTTCCGAAAGGTAATGTGAAATCGGGCGCAAAATTTGGTGGCATAAAAGTACAGGAAGTAGGGAAAATAGAAGAAACATTCAGAGAAGTCTTTGGATAAGTTAAAATATATTAAATTTTGGGCTGGCGTTAAACTTTTTGTGCCAATTGAAGTCAAATCAACAAATTAAGATATAAGGCTTCAAACATACTAACTTTTTCAGTAAAAACCAACATAATCCATCTGCTGTTAAGCATTCCGGGATTGAACGAATAAAAGTAACTCCAAATATCAAGGTGTTTAGAGTTACTTTTATTTTTTTTTATTGCTGTCCGGTAAAACTTTTGCAAAGAAAATAAATTAGGGCTGACACTTCTCACGAAGTATCAACCCTTTTGGTTATCTTTGTTTTGAGAAAATAAATATAACCATGAGCAAAGATAGTCATTTTACCGGACAGCCGGTCTATAGTCAAGT
>SAMEA3663025__coassemble_1132_pt1 | contig 12567 bp, 8 predicted proteins | sample SAMEA3663025__metabat2_low_PE_039 | metagenome-assembled genome bin SAMEA3663025 (sample SAMEA3663025) | pig gut metagenome | biome: pig gut; feature: pig-associated habitat; material: faeces | place: France | collected 2012
GATTATGCTCGCGCTTCACCCATTCCACTGCCACCAGCAGGGCACACACCGCCATAGCTTTGATGCCCACAATGTCGCCATTGTAGAATGTGGCGAATGAGAACATCTGCTGATAATAGTCGAAGGCAAGCGTGAGATTGCCTTCGGCGCGAAACAGCACTCGCGCCACCGACACCAAAGCAAAGGTGAGCACCATCATCCCCAATTCTTTCAGTGAGGGTAAGATGCGTCCGTGGCCGGGGCCATGCTCGTATTTGCTCTTCAGCCCGGTGATGGCATAAAAACTGCACATCAACCCATGGAAAATGCCATACACCACAAATGTCCACGCCGCTCCATGCCATAGTCCGCTTATCACAAACACGGTGATGGTGTTCATCACGGTTCGCCATTTGGCGCAGCGGCTACCGCCGAGAGGGAAGTACACATAATCGCGAAACCATGATAGGAGCGACATGTGCCAGCGGCGCCAAAACTCCGGGATGTTTCTTGAAAAATAAGGATAATTGAAGTTTTTCACCAAATCGAAGCCAAACAGCCGAGCACAGCCTATGGCGATATCGCTATAAGCGGAAAAGTCGCAATAAATTTGAAACGAAAACAGCACAATAGTGACCCACAAATTGATGGTGCTCATCGACGAAAAATCAGTCCATGTGTGGTTCACCACCGTGGCACACATGTCTGCCACCACCATCTTTTTGAAAAATCCCCACAGCATTTGCCGACAGCCGTCCACAGCACGCTCATAATCAAACCTGCGCTTACTCAAAAATTGCGGCAGCAAATGCGAGGCGCGCTCTATCGGGCCCGCCACCAATTGCGGGAAGAAACTGATAAACGCCACAAATGCCACAAAATCGTGTGTGGGCTTGAGTTTTCCTTTGTAGATATCGATGGAATAACTCAGCGCTTGGAAAGTGTAGAATGAAATACCCACGGGCAATATCAAATTGGCTGTGGGCCAATCGAGTTGGTAGCCGAAAACCGCCACCAAATCGTTCATACTGTCAACGAAAAAATTGTAGTATTTAAACACGCCCAGAATGGCGAGATTCACCAAAATATTCAGCGTGGAGATGCTTTTTTGAATACCTCGCTTGCCATCAAAGCGCTCTATCCACATGCCACTGGCATAACTGCACACCGTGGTGAAAAAAATCAGGCACAAAAAACGCCAATCCCACCAGCCATAAAACACATAGCTGGCAACAGCCACAAGCAAATTCTGCCACTTCTGACGGCGAAACACAAACCAGTAGAGCAGAAACACCAAAGGCAAAAACAATATGAATTGCAGCGATACAAACGACATATCTAAAAGCAAAATTAATCGTTTTTCTCCAAACCACCAACCCTAAGCCGCATTTTCCCTTCAAGCCCCCACCCCAAAAGCATACCGCCCCCACAAAACCACCACCAAAAATGTTTGAACAAAGGGACTGTCCCCCTGTTCAAAAAAAAGTCGGCAAGGGCTGAAACCCGGGCAAAAGGCGGGGGTGTGTGGAAATTATGTGTATCTTTGCAGAGAATGATGATTCTTAATCAAATCCATAGTGATATTTTGCGTCGACCCGAGCGCCGGATGTGGGTGTCGACCATGGTGGTGGCACTCTACCTGCTGACAGGTGTGGTGTTTGGCTTGGATGTGTGCGACACGGGACAGTATCTCACCATGTATGCCAACATATTTGTGGCGCCTGAAAGTGTGGGTTATCATTTTATGTATTATTTGAGCGGCGTGGCGGGAGGCGCTTTTCTCGCCTTATGTCCCGATATGGGTGTGTTGGGCATCCGCCTTTTGGGGCTACTCTGTTTGGTGGTGTGTATGCTTGCTGTGTGGCGCATGCTGAAGCCCTACATTTCTCCCGGCGCCATTATTGCGGGCAATGCGCTCACCATGGTGGCATTTGCGGCAATGCCCGTTGCCTTTTGCTACGATATTCTATCCATTATGCTCTATCTGCTTGCCATCGAGCAATTGCTCAAACACCGCATCTCGCGGGTGATGTCGGGGGGATTTCTGCTTGGGATGAACGTGTTTTCGCGCATTCCGAATGTGCTGGGCTTGGTGTTTGTGTTTATTCCGCTACTGATGGCATGGTGTGGCGCATACTCCAAGAAGCGAGCCCTTCATTTGTCAGTTTTTTCCTTGATAGGCGCATTCTTGGGGATAGCGATGGTGTTGGCACTGATGGCGCTGTTGGACCATCTGAACATCTTTGCCGAAAGCCTTGCATCGGTGTATCAAGTGGCGAGCGACTCATCGGGAGAATCCTCCCATAGTCTGCACTCGCTCATTTATCAGCAATTCCGCTTTTATAAAATCGGATTTTTCACATGGCTGAAACTCGGGACTGTGGTGGCGGTGTACACGGTGATGCGCAGGCGTATCACCTCGGCGCCGGTGCGCTTCGTGATGCTATGTTGTGCCCTTGGCGTGAATGGATGGATGATGTGGCGCATGACGCCGCTCACACCCATTTGGGTGCTCTGCGCTATGGGTTGCCTCACGGCCATTGTCACCCTGCGGGGCAAAGCTCGCGGAGTGAGCGTGGTGGCATTGATGCTGATGCTCATCTTTCCGATGGGGTCGGATGGCGTGGCAAACAATGGGTCCATCATCCTCTTCCTTGCCACACCTGTAGCCATTGCCATGTGTGTGGAGCACACCCGCATGTTTCGCTCCGGCTATTTCATCTTGGCTTTTGCACTGATATGTGTGGCAAAAACGGCTGTAGAAGGTGTTTATTTCGATGGTGGTGCGCTATGGCACAAAACCGCGCAGGTGGATTCGCCAAAGGCGCGTGGCATTCTCACCACCGAGAAGCGAGCTACCGTTCTGAACGACGCGCTCTGCGGCATCCGTGGATGGGTGGCTGAGGGCGACACCTTGCTGGTGTATGGTGGGATGCCTATGCTCAATTATCTCACTTCCACACGCCCCGCCATTCATTGCTGTTGGCCCGAACTGCTGAGTAGCGAACAGCTCCGGCAGCAACTCAACGAAATGCGCACTTCTTCGATGGTGCTCCGCCAAAAATTTGTGACGATGGGTCCCGAATTTTCTGAGCCCACACCCCGGATGCTCCACACCTATGGCAATGCCAAAAGCAATTTCTGCATCGACACCAAAATCGCCGTGCTCAATCACTTCCTCGCCTCCCGCCGCTATCAAATAGTGTGGGAAAATGCCTGCTTCGTCCTCTACCGCCCGGGCATTTAATACCTCGCCCTGTGAAAATCAACGAACGTAATCTCGGAGAACGCCGACGCGAATATGACATTTTGACATATTTTAATGTGCGCTTTTGGTGTTTATTTCGGGGATTATTACTACCTTTGCATCTCATTATATCACTTTATATCACTTTTGAAAAAGTGGTGCCTACCGACTCGGAAAGTGGTGCCTACTGAATAAGAAGAAAAAGAATTATGCAAACCGATACCCCTGCTCAAGCGCCTGTGAAGCGCACCGTGCTCGACTACGATGATGTGTGCCAACTTGCTCCTTTTTTTAAAGGCAAGGAAAAATTGGTGAATCGCCTTTTTAAATTGCTGGCTGTGGATAAGGTGAATTGGATTCACGACCACAACTTCGACACTCCCGGCGTGCCATTCACGCAGGGGCTGCTCCGCGACTTGAATATCACCATCGATATTCGCGGCGAAGAGGTGTTGAAAAATTTGCCCAAAGAAGGCGGGTTTATCACGGTGTCGAACCACCCCTTTGGCGCCCTCGATGGCATTATGCTCATTAAAATAGTGGGAGAATATCGCCCCGATTTCAAGGTGATGGTGAATATGGTGCTCAACCACATCACAGCCATGCGCCCCAATTTCATTGCGGTTGACGCTCTTGCGAGCACCGACCCCGCCAAGCGCGCCGTGTCGATGCAAGGCATTTCCACAGCGCTGCGCCACGTGAAAGAGGGACATCCGCTCGGTTTCTTTCCTGCCGGTGCCGTGTCGAAAATCCAGTCCAATTTACGCATTGAAGACCGCCTGTGGCAGCCCACCATCATACGCTTGATTCAAAAACTCAAAGTGCCTGTGGTGCCCATCTACTTCCATGGCCACAACAGCACATTCTTCAACATACTCGGTTTAATCGATTGGCGATTGCGCACGCTCAAATTGCCATCGGAGGTGTTCCGCCGCCACGACGAAACTTTCCGCGTGTCGGTGGGCGAGCCCATCACTCCGGAGCAACAAGCACAATATCCCGACCTCGAATCGCTCGGGAAAATGCTCCGCAACGCCACCTACAGCCTACGCAAATGGTAATTAACTAAAAATCTATCACACATTATGACCACACTGAGCAAAGAAATTAAAGCCACCCAACAGCGATTTGGCATCATCGGCAAATCGCCCCTGTTCACCACCGCCATTGAGCAGGCGCTGAAGGTGGCAACCGTCGACCTCTCGGTGCTGATTATCGGCGAGAGCGGTTCGGGTAAGGAGGTGTTTCCGAAAATCATTCACGAAAATAGCAAGCGACGCCACGAGAAATATATGGCGGTGAACTGTGGCGCCATCCCCGCCGGCACCATCAATAGCGAACTCTTCGGTCACGAAAAAGGCTCCTTCACCGGCGCCATTAGCGACCACAAAGGCTATTTTGAAGACTGCAACGGCGGCACCCTCTTCCTCGACGAAGTGGCTGAACTGCCGCTCGAAACACAAGCCTTGCTGCTGCGTGTGCTTGAATCGGGCGAATATATGCGCGTGGGCAGTTCGGATGTGCGCAAAACCGACGTGCGCATTGTGGCTGCCACCAACAAAAACCTCGAATCTGCCATCAAAGAGGGCAAATTCCGCGAAGACCTCTACTATCGCCTCTGCTCGGTGCGCATCGATGTGCCGCCGTTGCGCAAACGCGGCGACGACATTTGGTTGCTCATTCGCAAATTCAGTCACGATTTCTCCGAACGCTACCGCACACCCGAAGTGGAATACACCGACGAAGCAAAAGCCGCTATGCTCACTTATCGCTGGCCGGGCAATGTGCGCCAACTGAAAAATGTGGCTGAACAAATTGCGCTGTTTGAAGCCGGAAAAGTGCTCGAAAAAGAAAGCGTGATCACCTACATACCGCAAGCCAGCGGATTGGTGTCGAAATCCGACGCCGAATTCGACTACAAACGCGAACGCGAATACATCTTCAAACTCATCTTCAAACTCCAAGCCGATGTGATGAGCTTGCAAGAATCGCTTAAAAATCAGCATCTTCCTTCGCAAGAAGTGAGCACTTCGCTGGTGGGCGACTCGTATATCCACGATGTGGAAATCATTAAGCGACCCACCAAAATTGCGGCACCACAGCATCTTGCTGCGAAAGAAGAGCACAACATTATCGACATTAGCAACAACGACGATGCCACAGCCACCGAAGTCGACACCCCCTATGCGCAGGTGGACGCACCCCATGTGAAAACGCTCGAAGAAACCGAGCGCGAAACCATCACTCGAGCCCTTGACCGCAACAGCGGAAAACGCAAAAAAACTGCCGAAGAGCTCAACATCTCCGAGCGCACTCTCTATCGCAAAATCAAAGCCTACGGGCTGGAATCCAGAAACCAACACAAAGAATAATGAAGCATTTCCACAACATCACACAGCGATTAGTGGCAATGGTGGCGCTCATCACCATGGCTTCGGCATGCACGGTGTATAACTTCTATAAATTCAACGGCGCATCACTCGACTACAATGTGTATAAAACCGTGTCGATTAGCGACTTCCCAATTCGTGCGGCACTGGTGTATCCGCCCTTGCAGCAAACTTTCGAAAACAAACTCACCGATATGGTGGCGCAAAACACGCGGTTGCGCGTGATTGATTCGCCCAACAGCGACCTTCGCCTCGAAGGCGAAATCACCGCCTACAACCTCACACCGCAAGCCGTGGGCGAAGACGCCTACGCCAGCAAAACGCGCCTCACCATCACCGTGAGAGTGAAATATATCGACAACAAAAACCCCTCGCTGAGCAACGACCAATCGTTTACCGCCTATCGCGACTTCGACAGCAGCCAAATGCTCACCGATGTGCAAGACGAACTCTGCTCGCAAATTTGCGACGACCTCAAAGACCTCATTTTCAACGCCACTTTCGGCAATTGGTAACTTTTTTCTCGCTCCTCTCCTACGCTTTTGCATCAAAAAAATATGATTTCGGAAATTCAACATTATATCGCAAATCCACACCTCATCACGGCAGAATGGGTGGAAAAAATGCAGCATCAGTATCCCTATTTCGCACTGCCGGCATTGCTCTACTTGAAGCAGAACGGCATAGAGGGCAACGATGCGCTGCTGAGTCGCCTCGCCATCAGTTGTCCCGACCGCAAAACACTGGCAATGCATTTGGGCAACTACCCCGAGGCCTTCCAAAATTTCTATCCGGAAGAAAAGCCGCAGCAAGCCTCCACCGCCAACGCCATCGATATGTTTTTGGATGCCTTTGGCTCCGGCAGTGAGAAAGAAGTGGAAGTGCTCGAAAATATGATTTTCAACCCCACACCCGACTATGCCGACATTCTCGCGGCAGAAGACGCTAACGAGGGCACACTGCCATCCGAAGGCGAAAGTGCGCAAGATGCGCTCATCAATAGCTTTATTGCTCACGAGCGCGAAAAAGAGCAACAAGTGGGCGCTTTGCCCCAGCAGCACGTGGATAGCGAAGAAATTGCCGAAATTGCCAACACTCCCATTGCGCAACCCACTGAGCATGACCCATCTATGCTCAGCGAAAGTTTGGCAAAAATGTACATTCAACGCCGAAATTATGCAAAGGCGCTTGAAATAATTGAGAACATAAATTTGAATTTTCCGGAAAAAAGTATTTACTTTGCAGACCAAATTCGTTTTTTGCGAAAATTAGTACTCAACGAACAAACAAAAAAATAAAGATTTTTATACATCAACCAACATGGAAATAGTATTCAGTATTTTAATTTCACTCGCAGCATTGTTGCTGATAGGCGTGGTGCTTATTCAAAAATCTAAAGGTGGCGGTTTGGCTGCCAACGTGAGCAATTACAACCAAATTGCCGGTGTGCGCAAAACCACCGACTTTGTGGAAAAAGCCACTTGGAGCTTGGCTATCTTTATCTGCGTGCTGAGCATTTGTGCGTGCATCCTCACTAAGAATGCCACAAAATCGCAATCTGCCGCATTGTCCACTCCGCAAACCGAACAGCAACAAGGTACCGGCATCCCCACTTCCGGTCAAGACCAACCTGCTGCTCCCGCCAAGAAGTAAGGCTAAGTCCTTTCTTCTCATCAAAATATCACTTAGCGCCCGTGCCATTTTCCACTGGGCGCTTGTTTTGTTTCCCTTCATTCGCCCCAAAACAGCTGCTCCAAGTGACCCCACAATGGCTCAATAGAAAATTAGTGGGGCCAACCACACTATAGCCGGCGAGAATGCCACCCGCCGGTAGGGACATATCTCCGGCATGTAATGGATGCAAAAATCAGCATCACAGCCAATTACGTCACAAAAAAGTACCTTTGTGGTTTCGCACCCATTACATGCCAAAGGCATGTCCCTACCTCGAGTAGCAGAAACCAACGTACCTGAAACGTCTTTATACACTGTACACTGTTAACAAAGGGACGGTTCTTTTGTTAACGACTTTCTTAATCTCGACAACGCTCAATATATTGATAACCAATATGTAAAGCTATTGTGTTAACAAAAGAACCGTCCCTTTGTTAACACAATCGCAAAATTTTCAAAATTTGGGGATTTTCGGCATTTTTAGCAAAATAAATTTGGGGATTTTCGGCAAAACCACCTGTTTTCTATCAAAATTTGGGGATTTTCGGCATTTTTAGCAAAATAAATTTGGGGATTTTCGGCAAAACCATTAACTTCGCCGATGTAATATATAAAATAGCAAAAAGATGGCCACAAAAGTGTTTAAGCGCAAACTGTACGAGCAAATGCTACGCTGGAAGGCTGACCGCGACGGAGAAACCGCTTTGTTGATACAAGGAGCACGCCGAGTGGGGAAGTCGACCTTGGCGGAAGAATTCGCCAAAAACGAATATGAATCCTACCTGATGATTGATTTCACCGAAGCGTCGGTGGAAGTCAAAAATCTTTTTAAGGATATTTCGGACTTGGACAATCTATTCTTTTCTCTACAAGTGCACTACAACACAAAACTCACACCAAGAAAATCGTGCATCATTTTCGATGAGGTGCAAGATTGTCCTTTGGCGAGGCAGGCTATTCGCAAACTCGTGAAAGACCACCGTTACGACTACATCGAAACCGGCTCTCTGATTTCTATAAAAAAGAACATCAAAGACATTCGTATCCCAAGCGAGGAAACTCGCATCACGCTCTACCCGATGGATTACGAAGAATTTCGTGCGGCATTAGGCGATAGCGTTAGCATTGAGCTGCTTCGAGAGGCTTTTGAAGCAAAGCGACCGTTGGGTGATGGTGTTGTTCGCAAACTGATGCGCGATTTTCGGTATTATATGATAGTTGGCGGAATGCCAAAAGCAGTGGCTACACTCATCAAAACCAATAATCTGGAGAGCGTAGATGCTGTGAAACGTGAAATTATCGAATTGTATGCCGACGACTTTCGCAAGATTGACCCAACAGGACGAGCCACAAGATTTTTCTACGCCATACCCGGCCAACTCAGTCGCAACGCATCAAGATATCAAGTGTCGGGCGTAATAGAAAATGAAAAAAACGAACGGATAGCAGAACTTTTGCAAGACATGGAAGATTCTAAGGTCGTTCTGTTTTCGCATCACGCCGACAATCCCAGTGTGGGGCTGTCGCTCCACGAGAATATCAACCAATATAAGATGTTTGTCAACGACACGGGCCTGTTCGTAACTATGGCTTTTTGGGATAAGGGAATGACCGAGAATGTGATTTATCAAAAATTGCTGAGCGACAAACTCCCTGCCGATCTGGGATATGTGTTTGAAAATGTGGTGGCACAGATACTCACAGCGTCGGGCAACAAACTATATTATCACACTTGGCAATCGGAAACATCTAATCATCTCTACGAAGTAGACTTCTTGCTTTCTCGCGGAAGCAAACTGTGGCCTTTAGAGGTGAAATCATCGGGCTATAAATCTCACAAATCGCTCGACTTGTTCTGTCAGAAATATTCAGCATGGGTGTCGAATAGGTATCTCATCTACACCAAAGACCTGAGGAAGGACCACGAAACCACCCTTCTTCCTGTGTTTATGACTATGTTTTTGTAGGCTCTGCAGTCTTGCCGAATCCGGTTGCGCCCTATCACTCTTTTGTGATAAGAAAAGTTAACGCACGCACGATTTATGGCTCAAAAACAACTACTTCCGAAAATAATCCTTACCTTTGCGTGATTTTTTTTAATTTTTAATGTAGTTTTTCACTATCCAATCTCGTCTATTAATCAGATTGTGCGTCCGGCATAGTGCCTCGAATCACGATTATTATATTACATAACTATATTCAAATTATCATTATTTAATTATGAAGTTCAGAAAATTACTGGCGTTTGCCTTTGCTCTTGTGGCAATTTCTTCGCAAGCACAAGCCATTCCTGATGTGCCTGCCGACACCGCCATTCGCGTAGGCAAACTCGCTAACGGACTCACTTACTATGTTCGTTACAACAATTATCCCGAGCACCACGTGAATTTCTACATCGCTCAGCGCGTGGGCTCTATTCAAGAAGAAGAAAGTCAGCGTGGTTTGGCTCACTTCCTTGAACACATGGCTTTCAATGGTTCCGAAAATTACGCCGGCAATGGCTTGGTCGACTACACCCGCACCCTCGGTGTGGAATTTGGTCGCGACCTCAATGCCTACACTTCGGTCGACCAAACCGTGTATAATATCAACGATGTGCCTTCCACACGCCAAAGCGCTCTCGATTCTTGCTTGCTCATCATCAAAGACTGGTCGAATGGCTTGCTCTTGGAAGATGAGGAAATCGACAAGGAACGCGGCGTGATTCACGAAGAATGGCGTTTGCGCTCTACTGCCAGCCAACGCTTGTTTGAACGCAACCTCGAAAAACTCTACCCGGGTTCGAAGTATGGCAAGCGCATGCCTATCGGTTTGATGAGCGTGATCGACAATTTCAAATACGAAGAACTCCGCAACTACTATAAGAAGTGGTATCGTCCCGACAACCAAGCCGTGATTGTGGTGGGCGATATTGATGTGGACTACACCGTGAAGAAAATCGAGGAAATGTTTGGCTCCATCCCCGCTGCTCCCGCCGATGCAGCACAGGTGGTCGACGAACAAGTGCCCGACAACCCCGAAGCCATTATCGTGGTCGACAAGGATAAGGAACAACAATACAATGTGGTGCAAATCATGTTTAAGCATGAACCGTTCCCCGAACAAATGAAAAACAATGGCATGTATCTTATCTACCAATATGCCATTTGGTGCGTGAACCACATGCTCAACCAGCGCCTTACCGAAAAGGCTCAAGACCCTGAATGCGCGTTTGTGCAAGCCAGCGCCTACGATGGCTCCTACATCTTTGCCAAAACCAAAGATGCGTTCTCGCTCTCACTCTTGCCCAAAGAAGGCAAAATGAATGAGGCTGTGCAAGCCGCCACTGTGGAGGCTTTACGCGCTCAAAAATTCGGCTTCACCGCCACTGAATATGCACGCGCTAAGGCTGAATATTTGAGCCAACTCGAAAAGCAATACAACAACCGCAACAAAATCAATAGCGACCAATTCGGACGCATGTGCGCAAGCCACTTCCTTGAAAAAGAACCCCTCACTCCTATCGAAACCGAATATGAAGTGATGAACCAAATGGTGCCGATGCTCCCGGTGGAAGTCGTGAATGGCATTATGCAACAGCTCATTAGCCCCACCGACACCAACTTGGTGGTAATTAACTTCAACCAAGAAAAAGAAGGTGCCGTGTATCCCACCGAAGCAGCGCTCAAAAGCGCTATCGATGCCGCTCACAGCGCCGAAATCACCGCATGGGTCGACAATGTGAAGGATGAACCCCTTATCAAGGAATTGCCTGCCAAGGGCGCTATCGTGAGCGAAACCGAAAACAAGGACTTTGGCTTCAAAACCCTCACTTTGAGCAATGGCGCTAAGGTGGTGATGAAGCACACTGAATATAAAGACGATGAAATCTTGATGAAAGCCGAATCGAAAGGCGGCAGTTCGCTCTATGGTCAAAGCGACTGGGCTAACACCCAATTATTCGACTTTGTCGTGGCTTCCAGCGGCTTGGGCAATTTCTCTTACACCGAACTCGATAAGGCACTCGCCGGTAAGCAAGCTTATGTAAGCCTCTCGCTCTCTGATTCTTACGAACGCCTCGAAGGTAAGTCTACCGTAAAGGATTTGGAAACACTCTTCCAACTCGCTTACTTGAAGATGACTGCCGTGAGCAAGGACGAAAAGAATTTCAACAGCATCATGAAGATGCTTGAAACCGCACTGAAGAATAAGGATTTGCAACCCGAAGCCGTGTTCCAAGAACAAGTGGACTACACCATCAATAATAAGAGCTGGCGTAATGCTCCCTTCGGCGTGGAAGAACTGAAAAATGTGAACTACGACCGCGTGCTCGAAATTGCTAAACAACGCACTGCCAACGCTGCCGACTTTACCTTCTACTTCGTGGGTAACTTCGACGAAAACCTGCTCCGCTCCTACATTGAACAATACATCGCTTCTCTGCCCGGCGATCCCAAAAAGACTGAAAACTATAAGAATGTGGTGGAACGCCCCGCCGGCGAACTCATCAATAAGTTTACCAGAAAAATGGAAACGCCGAAGGCTATGGCACGCATGTATTGGTACAGCACCAAAACGCCTTACACACTCGAAAATCGCATCCTCGCAAGCGCTGCCGGACAAGTGCTGAGCAAAATCTATCTGCAAAAAATCCGCGAAGATGCCGGCGCTGCCTATAGCGCAGGCGCATCCGGAGGTGCCACTATCGTTGGCGACCGTGTGTTCACTTCTATCGCCGGTGGATGCCCTATGAAACCCGAATTTGCCGATATGGCACTCAAAATCATGCGCGAAGAAATCGTGAACATCTCGAAGAGCGTGGATCCCGCCACTCTCAACGAAATCAAAGCGCTTATGATTAAGGATGCAGAAACCAGCGAAAAAGAAAATTCACACTGGCTGAGCGTATTCAATATGCTCGTGAGCCGCAACATCGATATCCAAACCAATTACAAGAATATCGTGAACGGCCTCACCCCTGAAAAGGTGGCAGCTTTCGTGAAAAACGTAATCCTGAAGGAAGGCAACCACGTGGAAGTAATCATGCTCCCCGAAGAATAAACCTTCCTCGGTAGCATCCCGCTCCAAAACTTAAAGAATCCTCGGCAGCCCAAAGGCAAAGCCGAGGATTTTTTTTCGCTTCCCCCATCAACCCACCGTGCGATGCTATCCCCACGATGCCCCTCCACCGGTAGGGATATGCCTTTGGCAGGTAATGGATGCCCTCCGCCGCACCGCCCCAACCGTTTTTCTACTGAGAGCCGTGGAGTGCTTGTTTTTTTGGTTAAACATTCTTTT
>SAMEA3663025__coassemble_1138_pt1 | contig 12471 bp, 11 predicted proteins | sample SAMEA3663025__metabat2_low_PE_039 | metagenome-assembled genome bin SAMEA3663025 (sample SAMEA3663025) | pig gut metagenome | biome: pig gut; feature: pig-associated habitat; material: faeces | place: France | collected 2012
TAACTCTGGGTAGTGACTGAAGAACAGACTTGAGAAAACCGCCAAGCTCTTTTCTTTTTCCGTAATTATCATATTGATTTTATTAAAATTAAATATGATGATTTGTCGACTGATCACGGTACAAAGGTACATCATTTTGCCTCTCAAAAACAAGAATTTTTTCGTTAAATCGTGTTAAGCTTTTTTGGGTATTTATTTACTGATTTTCAATATATTATATTATATTTTTATTGTATTTTATTGTAACTTTTTAGAACATTGGGAGTCAGATGTTTGAGAGATTCAAGACTCATCTGTTTAAATCAAAGTTTGCCTCAAATAAAAATTTCACCAGACCTGACCTTTCTGGCCAAATCTTCTTTGGGAAACTCTGGATTGTACCATTTATATGACACGTTTCTACCATGCTCCCTGTCGAACTTATTTATAATATCTTTCATATCCTCGGGCAGTTTGTTTATGCCAAATTCATATAAAGAAGCAGGTATCTGGTGATAGTAGGCTCCTGCTATGGCACCCGTAATCGCCCCCATCGTATCAGCATCACCAATTGATAGCCGCCATGCGCTTTTTCGTTGGGCGGGGATGTGGAGAGCGGGATTTATTCTTTTCGCATCTCTGCCTAACCATTTCTTCTTTATCACGCCACAAAGCCACATTCGGCGGTTGTGCGCCAAATCGGTGTTAATTGCGGTGGCTATTTTGATGTTTCGATTTTCCGGTAATGGGTGTAGCCGGGGGAGCGCTCTACAGCTCGGCGGCTTTCACTTCGGCTTGGCACATTTCGTCGTATTCTTCCCATTGGGGGTCGTCTTCGGCATGGAAGGTGAGCGGTAGCACGGGGAAGGAGGCGAGCGCCTCGTTGAGCTTTCGTTGAAAAATGTGGAGGCTGCGCGTGTAGAACACCCAATTGCGCTCGCCGTCGCCGGTGTAGATGCCGGTGTTCACTGCCACCGGGTCGTTAGCAAAGCAAGCCTCTAAAGCGTCTTGCACCTGCTCCATCAGCTTTGAAGTTTGAAAATCGGGCATCCCTTTGGCATCACCTTGATATGCCCAAGTGATTTCAATGCGATAGTTGTATTTTTGCGTGAGGCGCACATTTTGCAGGCTTTTTCGCCCGGTCACCAAAATCGTGTTGCCATTTTCCGCCTCGGCGGGAGCGGTCCACCATTCGTTCGAAATTTGAAGTTTTGCCATAGCGCTGTATAATTTAGGTATAAAATTAAAAAACTTTCCATACGTGCACAAATTTCAACCGAATTATTTTTCTCATACGCCTTTTTATTGCTAACTTTGAACGCAAACAAACACACAACTAACTATTTTTTTCTAATCATGACAGAAATCATTGTAATTTTATTGGTGGCGGTGGCAATCATTGCCGTGTTGGTGGTCATGCTTTTGCAAGCGCGTGAACAAAGCGCACGGATGCAAGAGCAAGTGAAAATTTTGGCGCAAGACCAACAGAGATTGAAAGAAGATTCGCGATTGGTGTTTCAAGATGTGGCAAAGGAGTTGCTCGCAGAGCAATCGCGTACGATGAGAGAAACTAACGAACTGCGTATGAGCGAAATCGTGAAACCGCTCACGCAAAATCTGGAATCACTTAAGCGCTCGATTGATGGCTATAAAACCGAACAAGTGAGCTATGCCGCTGCACTGAAACAGCAAATTAAAGACCTCTCCGATATGAATCGAAACATCGGTCAGGAGGCAAAGGAACTTACCCTCGCGCTGCGGGGCGATAGCAAGGTGCAAGGCGATTGGGGTGAAATGATGCTGAAGCAAATCCTGGATATGTCGGGGTTGCAGGAGGGGGTGAACTACGAAACGCAGATGACGCGCGAGGCCGATGGCACTGTGCTGAAAACCGACGACGGAGCCCGTATGCGCCCCGATGTGGTGTTTTTTATGCCCGACAATAAGCGCCTGATTATCGATGCTAAAACTTCACTGTCGGCATACGTGGATTATGTGAATGCCTCCGACGATAACACACGCAGCGATGCCCTTCGCCGCCATTTGCTCAGCGTGCGAAAGCATGTGGATGAGTTGGCGAGCAAAAACTACCAATCCATCAAGGATTCCGCCGATTTCGTGATGATGTTTATTCCCAATGAGCCAGCCTATATGCTGGCGATGAGCAGCGATGCCTCGCTCTGGGAATATGCCTACAAGCGTCAGGTGGTGATGGTGAGCCCCTCACATCTGATTTCGGTGGTGAAACTCATCAGTCAACTCTGGGCGCGCGACAATCAGTCGAAAAATGCCATTGCCATCGCCGAAGAAGCCGGGAAAATGTACGACAAACTGGTAGGCTTCATCGCCGACCTCGACGCCGTGGGCAAAGCGCTCGAAAATGCCCAAAAAGCGCACTCCGATGCCAAGAAAAAACTTTTCGACGGCAGAGGCAACCTGGTGGGCAGAGCACAAAAGGTGAAAGAACTGGGCGCCAAAGCCTCAAAACTCCTCCCCGAATAGCGCACTCATACATTGCTAATACGAACGAGAAAAAACACCGATTTAATCCTATTTCACCCTATTTACACCTAAGCAATATTATATAATTGGTGTAAATGGATTTTAATGGATTAAATCGGTGTTTTTTTTTATCGGACTTATCGGGCCTATCTTATCGGACGCCAAAACTTGTTGGCTCGTAGACTCGTTGACCTGTTGACTTGTAGACCTGTTGACTTGCGATGTGGTTATTCTGCCATGAAGGAATCTTTGAAGCCGAGGAAGTAGAGCACGCCGTCGATGCCGATGGTGGAGATGCTTTGGCGTGCTGTTTCTTTCACTTTGGGCTTAGCGCGGAATGCGATGCCAAGGCCTGCCGCTTTGAGCATGGGCAGGTCGTTGGCGCCATCGCCCACGGCTATGGTTTGCGCAATGTTCACGTTCTCCACTTGTGCGAGCAGGCTGAGCAGTTCTGCTTTGCGCCTTCCGTCCACAATCTCGCCCACATAGCGTCCGGTGAGCTTTCCGTTGTCATCGATTTCGAGTTCGTTGGCATACACATAGTCGATGCCGTATTTGTTTTTGAGCACATTGCCGAAATAGGTGAATCCGCCCGAGAGGATGGCGATTTTGTAGCCGGTGCGCTTCAGTGCGCGCATCAAGCGATCCACACCCTCGGTGATGGGCAGTGTGTCGGCAATCTCTTTCATCACGCTTTCGTCGAGCCCTTTTAGTAGCGCCACTCGCTTGGTGAAACTCTCTTTAAAGTCGATTTCGCCACGCATAGCGCTGGCGGTGATGGCTTTCACCTCATCGCCCACACCGGCGCGGATTGCCAATTCGTCGATACACTCGGTTTGGATAAGTGTGGAGTCCATATCAAAGCAAATGAGGCGCCGACAACGTCGATACATATTGTCTTCCTGGAGCGACACGTCGAATCCCAACTCGTTGCTCAGTCGCATAAATTCGGTCTGCATGGCTTCTTTATCGATAGGATTACCGCGCACCGAAAATTCTATGCACGAGCGCTGTGGCGTATTGCCTTCGTGAACAATGGGAATGCGCCCCGTGAGCCGCTTAATGTCGTCGATGTTGAGTCCTTGTTGAGCCACGATGCCACTGATGGCTGAAATTTGTTTGGCTGTAATCTCTCTGCCCAAAATGGTGATGATGTATCGGTTTTTGCCTTGCATGCTCACCCATTGTCGGTAGTCGTCGATAGCGATAGGGGTGTAGTTGATGTTCACGCCCATTTCGGTGGCTTTGAAAAATAGTTCTTTCATGATCTCGCCGCTCAAGCTGTTGGTGGTCTTAAACAAGATGCCAAGCGACAGGCGATGGTGAATGTCGCTCTGACCGATGTCGAGAATCGTGCAATCGAAAGTGCCAAGTATGCCGGTCAGTGCCGACGTTACGCCCGGTTTGTCGTGTCCGGATATGCTGATTAAAATGATTTCGTCGTTTTCGTTATGAATCATAAGCGTCATGTTTGCGGCAAATGCATTGTGGCAAATGCCAATAAATTTAAACCGCAAAAATAGTGATTTTTTTTAAATCGCACACCCTTCGTTTGCATTTTTCTTGTTTATTCTTTCCGGTTTTTTACCGGATGGGGCGGATTTGGTGAAATGTTAATTTTTTGAGTATGCTTCCCACATTTCCGCTTCCCAAAATCGCCCTCTCATGTTGTTCTTGTTGCGATTTTAACATTTTAAGTTAAAATCAAAATTATTTAAAACTTTCGCTTGTGCAAACGATTGCGTAAATATGCTGATTACAGTGTGTTATAAAAATTTCGACTGCAAAAATTTGGTCACGCAAAAATCTTTTTGTAACTTTGCAGCGGTAAAACAAAAACCACGAACTCGTTCGGCAATGGGCTGCCTTGCCTTTAGGTGCCGACGCTTAGCAATCCTTTTTCGTGATGCTTTTACCCTCCGATCACAGCGGTGACGGGGAAGCCGAAAATCGGCGGGGGTCTTTCCAAAATGCGACATTTTTGAATAGACCTTGATGTGGAATGAAAAATTTGATTTATGAAGAAAACACTTATCCGATTTGTGGGAGTGGTGCTTTTATTCATCATGGCCTCTGCAGGTAGTGGCAACTACTATGGCACGCAAGTTGGCGACCAAGCTGCCAATTTTGAAGTGGCAAATGCAGCCCATCAGCTGCAGCTACAAGCGCTCAGAGGCAAGTATGTGGTGGTTACCTTTTGGTCGTCGGCAGACGCCGATTCCAGAATGGCAAATATCCGATACGACCGCGCAGCCGCCACCAATGCCCGCCTTGAGCATGTGGCATTGAATTATGATGAAAATCAATCGCTCTGGAGTGAAATTTGTAAACTCGATGGAGTGAACATCGCCTCACAATTCTTTGCACGCAATGAAAATGGTGCCAAGCTATTTAAAGCGTGGAAGCAAAACGAAGGATTCTCGTCCTTCTTGATTAGCCCTACAGGCGAAATCATGGCAATGAACCCTTCAACACAGATGTTGAACCAACTTTAATTCACATGTTAGTTAGCGTCCAGGTTCCAAAGCAAAGGAACTTGGGCTTTTTAATTTTATCCCCCTCACAGTTTTCCGTTAGCTCATCTTCCAAAAAAAGCACCGGGCTTTTATCGCTCGGTGCTTTTTGAAAGTTATGCAATATTATTCTTTTATGTCTATTTGCTGCTATAGTTGCGTGCGTTTTGGTAAGTGCTCTTCGTAAAGAGGTAGGTGTCGGTGTGGGTGCATCGGTTGGCGAAGTCGAAAATGGCTTCGGGGTTGATGGCGTAGCCCATAAAACGCGTTTCGAAGTGGAGGTGCGGCCCCGTGCTGCGTCCGGTGTTGCCTGCCAATGCAATGGGCTGTCCGGCTTTCACATATTGGTCGGGTTTCACAAGGAAGCGAGAAAGGTGACCATACACGGTTTCGAGGCTGTTTTCGTGGCGCACAATCACATAGAATCCGTAGCCGCTACGCTCGTATTTGGTGAGGCGCACCCGTCCGCTAAAGGCAGCGTAGATGGTGTCGCCAATGCATGCGCGAATGTCCACGCCTTTGTGCATACGTTTGAATCGTGGGCGATAGCCGTAGTGTGAGGTGACCATTGTTTGCTTAATGGGCATATTGTAGTGCTGCACATTGATGCGCTTGCTGTTGGGCACGTTGGCTTCTTTGTAGGGGTTCACCAAGTTGCTTGCCCAGCCTTCGGTGTAGATATCGGGCTCGGGTTCAATGTTTTCCCAAAGTTCGCGCGCATATTTTTGGTTTTCTTCCAAATGAATTCTATCGGTGATTTTGGATTGGCGAGCAAGTTTGTCGGCATGGGCTTTGCGGTAGCTGGACACCGAACTCAGGCTTTGTGCTACGGCGCTAAATGTAAGTCCTGCGGCTGCGATGGCGGTTAATAATAATGTAGAGGTTTTAATCAATTTCATAATGTTGGTTTTGCAAGGTGAGCGCTGCTGCATCATGTTTCCTCTTCGGAAAGTGGAGCGAACGTTTCACCTCAATTTTTTATATGCATATTGGAGCCAATTGCTGAATTTCGAGGGCGTAGTTGCGTTGAAATGAAGTAGCATTTTTTTGCTCCAAAGGCGGGTGCGATTTTCACACCTACCATTTTTCAAACGCTCAAAATTACTTTTATATTTTCTCTGACCCAAAAAATATCAGTTAAAATGTGTAAAAAAGTGTCTAAATATATGTATTCAAACAATTTAAAACTCAAATAATCAGTCATTTAGATATTGGTCACAAAAAATGCATAAAAATTCTTTTATTCCTTAAAATATCCTAAAATCGGCACACATTTTCAAAAGTGTGCAAGTTTTCCACAATTGCTTTTAGCAGCTTTCTATGCTGAAGGTCAACTAATAAGCCCCCAGTTTTCCGTATGTTGGTAAATCACTTTCATCGTGGCTTCGAGCTTTCGTCCCATTTCTGATGCAAGGTTGGGGTCTGCTTCGAGCGTTTGAATGGCATCTTGCCGTGCTTGCTCCAAAATGGCGCCATCCGATGCCAGGTTTGCCACCTTCAGATTGAATGCGATGCCGCTTTGCTGCGTGCCCTCCATGTCGCCGGGACCGCGCAGTTTCATATCTTCTTCCGCCACCACAAAGCCGTCGTTGGTGGCGGTCATCACCTCCAGTCGATGCTTGGTGTCTTTGCTGAGCTTGAAGTGCGACATCAAGATGCAATAACTCTGGTCGGCACCTCTGCCCACTCTGCCTCGCAATTGGTGCAACTGCGACAGTCCGAATCGCTCGGCATTTTCTATGACCATCACGCTGGCATTGGGCACGTTCACACCCACTTCTATCACGGTGGTGGCGACCAATATGTGGGTTTCCCGGTTCACGAATTTCTGCATTTGCGCATCTTTTTCGGCGGGTTTCATTTTGCCGTGCACCATACTCACTTGATATTGAGGAAATCGCTGTTGCACAATCTCGTAGCCTTCTTCAAGTGCAAGCAAATCGAGCTTTTCATTTTCTTCGATTAATGGATACACGATATAGGCTTGACGCCCTTTTTGCAATTCGCTTTCTATAAATTCATACACCTTTGCGTGATGCTCTTCGTAGCGCAAATAGGTGTTCACGGGTTTTCTGCCGGGTGGCAATTCATTGATTACCGACACATCGAGGTCGCCATACACGGTCATCGACAGAGTTCGCGGGATAGGGGTGGCTGTCATCACCAGCACGTGGGGTGGGGTGGTGTTTTTCTTCCACAGGCGGGCGCGTTGTGCCACACCGAATCGATGCTGTTCGTCGATAATCGCCAATCCCAGATTCCGGTATTGCACCACATCTTCCAATAGGGCGTGTGTGCCGATGAGCAATTGAAGTGAGCCATCGAGCAATCCGGCGTGGATGGCTTCGCGTTCGCGCTTGCGAGTGCTGCCGGTGAGCAGTCCCACACTCACCCCAATCTTTGCCGCCATTTCGCTGATGGCTTCATAATGCTGTCGGGCAAGGATTTCGGTGGGCGCCATGAGGCATGCTTGGTAGCAATTGTCGAGCGCTATCAGTGCTGTGAAAAAAGCCACAATGGTTTTCCCGCTGCCCACATCGCCTTGGAGCAGTCGGTTCATTTGCTGACCGCTTCCCATATCGGCTCGTATTTCTTTAATCACTCGCTTTTGAGCTTCGGTTAGTGGAAAGGGGAGGTGTTGGCTATAAAAGGTGTTGAAATATTCGCCCACATGCCTAAACACGTGGCCGCGCAATTTTTTCGACACGGCTTTTATGTTTTTTAATATGTGTAGCTCCAAAAAAAAGAGTTCTTCATATTTCATTCTGCGCTGTGCGCGCTGGAGCGCTTCCACCGATGTAGGGGCATGCATGTTGCTCACCGCCTCGTAGAGTGGCATTAGCATGCGCCGGGTGCGGAGTTCGGCGGGCAGCGTGTCGGTGATGCGTTTGGCGATATCGCTTTCCAACAGATTTTTGTTCAATTTTTGGAAAAGGCGCGACGAAAAGCCTCGCTTGCGCAACCGCTCGGTGAGGTTGTACACGCCCACCATCCCCGCACGGTCTTTCACTTGTTCATACTCATCCACCTCGGGGTGAATAATGCTGAAGGTGCGCTTGTAGGGTGTGGGTTTGCCAAACACGATGTAGTCCACGCCCGTGCGATAACTTTGCTGAATGAATTTCAAGCGATTAAACCACACACATTCTATCGTGCCCGTGCCATCGGTGAATAGTCCCACCAATCGCCGGCGCGCCCCTTCGCCCTGCGTGGTGAAGGTGATGAAGTGTCCCTTGAGCTGCACACTCGGTAGGTCGTCGCCCTGCAAGTCTTTAATGTGGTGTAGGGTGCTTTTGTCGATATAGCGAAATGGGAAATTTACGAGCAAATCGTAAAAACTCCGTATGCCCAACTCTTTGTCAAGGAGTTCGGCACGCTTCGGACCCACGCCCGCCAAATATTTTATATCGTAGTGTGTAAGCTGAATCATTGGAGTTTCATCAAGTGTTCTGCCACCACAATGTCGATGGGGTGGGTGATTTTGATGTTGTCGGGCTCGCCTTCCACGAGGGCAACCGTGCCTCCGGCATGCTCATACACCGAAGCATCGTCGGTGAAGAAGGGCGCATACGCCACATCATAAGCCCGAAGCAAGGCGTCGGCGCGGAAGGTTTGGGGCGTTTGCACCGCTCTAAGCATAGCACGGTCGAGGGCGATAGATGCGCCATCCTTGTCTACTTGCCGCACCGAATCGGTTACTGCAATGGCGGGAATGGCTGCGCCACATTGCTCAGCCATAGCAAATGTGCGAGCAATAAGCGCCTCCGACACCATGGGTCGCACCCCGTCGTGCACTGCCACCAAATCCAATGGCTGAAGCGAGAGCGACTGCAATCCGTTTTTCACCGATTCAAATCGGCTATTGCCTCCGCTCACCACGTGGTGAGCTATGCTGAAGTGATGTTGCACACACAGTTTTGCCCAATAGCTTTGCTCTCTTTGCGGAAGCACCACCACCACGGCATCGGTGCATGAGGCAAACTTGCGGATGGTGTGCATCAACACCGGGGTCCCATTCAAGGGCAAAAACTGCTTCGGTGTGTTGCCTCCAAAGCGCGTGCCACTGCCTCCTGCCACTATTATCGCATATCGTTTCATCGTAATGTTCATTAAAATCACAATGTGCAAATTTAAAAAAAAACGATGGGAATAAAAAATTAAATAGCAATTCTCGAAATGAAGAATTGCTATTTAAAGTTTTCGTTGGTATTCAGGTTTCTTTTTAAGGCGTTTTTTTAATTGTTTAGGTTTCGATGGCAAATTTAGTTATCTTATTGATGTTTTCCAAATTTTTACCTAAAAATTTTTCTCAACATCACCATTTTTTTAAAAATGCGCCACTCGTTTCACTATATAATTCGCAGAAATAAAATTAGTTATTCAACTGTAATAAATTTTTGTTAAAAATTGCAAAATCATATTGTTGTCCATCACGTCTGCCGCAAGAAAGCCACCACAGCCCATTGCCCTTCGCTCTTTACCGGGGAGGCGTGCCCAAATCATGAAATAACCTCACAGCTTTTTGTAGATAATCCCGAAATTTATCGTAATTTTGCAACCATTATGACACCTCAACAACGATTACATTTAGAAGAAGAAACCGTGCGCATGCTAAAAACGGTGTTCGACCCCGAAATCCCGGTCGATGTATACAGCCTTGGACTCATCTACAAAATCGATATTAGCGATGAGGGCAACGTGGCTATTGATATGACTCTCACTGCTCCCAATTGTCCGATGGGCGACTTCCTCTTTGAAGACATCCGGCAAAAGGTGGAAAGCATTGAGGGGGTGAAAAGCGTGAACGTGCAACTGGTGTTTGAACCCGAATGGGACCAAAGCATGATGAGCGAAGAAGCCAAACTCGAATTGGGAATGCTATAGCACATTCAGCACCTTCTTACATAGATATAAAAAGATACTCACACCCCGATATTCCACAATGATATATTTTCTCAGCGACCTGCACCTCGGTGCCAAATATTTTCCCAATCCACGACAAAAAGAACGCGCCGTGGTCCAATTTCTCGACAGCATTGCTGCCGATGCAGAAGAAGTGTATTTGCTGGGCGACATCCTCGACTACTGGTATGAGTATAAAAATGTGGTCCCCCGAGGCTACATCCGATTTTTCGCCGCTTTAGCGCGCCTCACCGATGCCGGAGTACCGGTGTATTGGCTCACCGGCAACCACGATGTGTGGCTCTTCGATTATCTACAAACCGAACTCGGAATCACGGTATATCACAATCATCTACAAAAAGAAATTAAAGGCGTGCAATTCCTGCTCAGCCACGGCGACGACGTGGGAACCCAGCCGCTGCTCTACCGCTTCACACGATGGTGCTTCCACAATAGAGTGTGCCAATGGCTCTATGCCGGGCTACATCCACGACTCACCTACGGCATAGCACACGCATGGAGCACCTCCAACCGAACAAAGCGCAAAGAAGCTGAAGTGAATGCCGAAATCGAAGTTTGCTATCAGCATCTGCTCCAATTCTCTCAATCTTATGCAAAAGCGCATCCCGAAGTGCAACATTTCGTGATGGGACACCTCCACTTGGCAAAGCACCAAGCCATCGATGCACAAGGACGCACAATCACCATCCTCGGCGACTGGATTAACCAAAACACCTACGCCACCTTCGACGGCAACCAAATCACCCTCCACACCCACCACTCTTAATCCTCACGCCCCCGCGCGCGACTATTATTTCCACTTAACCACCGCACTACAAATCAAAAGTTCGCCAAAATGAAGATTTTTTGTCCATTTTGGCGAACTTTCGAAGGAATGATTTATGTAAATAAGGAATCGAGTGTGATGGAGGCGTTCACGCAATTGGAATACGAATTGCGCTTCACGCCCATAGTGGTCACCATCACGAGCATCACGGAATGGCTCTTGATGTGCTGATTGGAATGTATGAAGGCATACACCTTGTTGAGCAAATTTTGCCGATAATCAGATGTGATGGTGAATTCATTTTCTGAAAATTTGATTTCGCAAAGGTAATCGGTGCGTTCGCCATGCCATTCAATTACAAGATCGATTTGAGCATTGGTGTCTGCATTTGGGTCTGTATTCCAGCAATAGCATCCGGTTACCTTTCCAATGCGCAATGCTTCTTGAAGATGCCGGAGGTGTTGTGCCACCAAAATTTCGAAAGAAATACCTGCCCAAGAAAAGAATTGAGGCGAGCGTTGCATTTTCATCCAATTGGTGCCGGAGGGGTGAGCATGGAGAACATTTTTAAGATAGAACAATGAGAAAAAGTCTACCAAGCGATATATCGTTTCCTTGCGATTTTTTCCTCTTCGAGGATAGGTGCTCACAATTCCCGACTGTTCCAAATTGTCGAGCATGGTAGATAGTCCTCCTCCGGAAGTCATACCCAAGGTTTGCGCTATTTCGTTGCGCGTCATACCATAGCGATGATTACCGAGTGTCGTCACAATGTCTAAATACTTTTCCGATGACTGAAAAAGCCCAACATACACATCTTCAAACTCTTGCTTAATGGAATGATTCGAAAAAAATATGCGGTCGATATTTTTAGAGAGTGTTTCATCGTTGCGAAGCATATCCATATAATAGGGAATCCCGCCCAGCACCATATAGGCAAGTGCTATTTCGTAACGAGAAAAAAGGAAATGCCGTTGGCAGTAATATTGCTCACATTCGCCAAGGGAAAATGGATGGAGTTGAATCTTTAGTGTAAGCCTACTGTACAAACCACCATAATCTCGAATCACATTATTGAGCATCCAACTCGTGGCAGAGCCGCACACCACAAGAATAATGTTGCGCTGTCGGCATGCCCAAGAATTCCAAAAAAAACTCAATTCTGCAATCAGTTCTGAAGATTGAGCACCTGCCAGCCATGGTAATTCGTCAAGAAATACCACTTTTCGAGCACGGGAATCACGTTCTAGTACGGTGCGGAGCAATCGAAATGCTTCGCGCCAAGATGTGGGAGGCGGGATTTGAAATGATAAGCCATATTGAAGCAAACTTTCATAAAAATGTAAAAGCTGCTCTTTGCGATACGACAAAGCGGAACGTTTATTTTTGCGAAAGTACACACCCACAGTGGAAAACGCCATTTGCGAGCCATACACTTCCTGGATGAGATATGACTTTCCTACCCTCCTGCGACCATATATCGCAAGAAACTCTGATTTTTCAGAACGTAGCAACCGCTCTAATTCTGCAATCTCTTTCTCCCTTCCAATCAAATGATAGTTGGCCATCATCTATTCAAATTATGTAGTATGAAACGAATAATACGCTGCAAATATACGAATTAAATTCGACTTACTCTGCAAAAGTTCGCCAAAATGAAGATTTTTTGTCCATTTTGGCGAACTTTCGAAGCCCGGCTAACCGCCCCCGCGCGCGGCTAACTTAAATCAAACCCACGGCTCTTTCATTTAACATTCGAATAAGGACATAGCTCCCCTTACCCGGTTC
>SAMEA3663025__coassemble_1171_pt1 | contig 12276 bp, 13 predicted proteins | sample SAMEA3663025__metabat2_low_PE_039 | metagenome-assembled genome bin SAMEA3663025 (sample SAMEA3663025) | pig gut metagenome | biome: pig gut; feature: pig-associated habitat; material: faeces | place: France | collected 2012
GCCATCGAAGCCCTCTACACCCTCACCGAACTAAAAACAAAACTCCAAACCCCCACCCAATCAAACGAACACACCCAATCAAACGAACACGAATCCATAAAAGCAAAAATCGCCACCCTCGAAAAAACAGTAACAGCCATCCTCCCCCCGCACCTCCACCCCCAAATCCTCCCCCAAAAATGCCCACAGCCCCAAAAGCCCACAGCCTCTATATAATCTATATAATCTATAGCGTCTATAGCATCTATAGCGTCTATAGCATCTATAGCATCTATAGCATCTATAGCCTCTACAGCCGCTATCAAAAATAGCCGTAAATGAAAGAGCCGTGCTCTTTTGTGAAAAAAAGAATGGCGGTGGAGGCAATATTTTGCCCGAATGCGGGTTATAATGATAGATGACTATGCTACCAACTATTGTGATTGTCATATCAGCGCTACTGCTGCTGGTGGCGTTTGTGCTCACCATCAAGCCTTGGTGGGTGGCTGCCGTGCCGGCTTGGCTGGCAATGGTGCTGCTCTATTTTGGCAATGTGCTTCAGCCTGCCACACTACCGGTGTGGAAATTGGTGATGTGGACCTTTGCCACTATGATTGTGGTGGCGCTCCGACGCTATCAGCCGCAAGGAGAACCCGACGGACGCAACACAGGCAACCTCTATGTGGGACTTTCTGCCATAGTGGGGGTGCTGCTGGGCATCATGATGGGGCAGAACTACGTGCTATTGGGCACGATAGTGGGCGCCATGGTGGGCGCCATGGCATATAGCCGCACCCCACACGGGAAGTGGATACGATTTGCAAAATCCACCTTTATTCAGTATTTTTGTGCCCGCTGTTTGCCTGCTATTGTGGCAGTGGCAATGGCAGGCATCTGTTTGGAAGCCATTTTGTTTAACATTCGCACCAGCTTTTTTTACACCGGAATATGAAACGCAATGCTATCTCTATATTTGCCCTTATTGCAGTGATGCTCACCGCTTTCGCTGTGGATGCCGGGGCACAGAAAAAAGAATTGATTCCCGTGGATTTCGACCGCGTGAAAAGTGTTACCTCCAATCCCGAATCGCGCTATTATTTCCCGAAATTGCTCAAAAGCTACATCTCGTTTAGCTACAATAAGTTTGAGCGCGAGGATATGCGCAATCTCTACTATGGCTATATGTTCCAAGAAGACTACAACCCCTATCGCCAATCGCAGTACGCCGACAAGGTGGAGGAATACATCTATAAAAAGGAACTCACACGTGAGGAGTGCGATTCGCTGGAATACTACGCCAATTTGTCGCTCAAAGATAATATGTTCGACTTCGAACAACTGGAATTTTTCGCCTATGCACTGAAGGCTAAAAAGAAATATGCACGCTATGAGGTGTTTAAGAAAAACATTCACCTGCTGCTGAGCGCTATCATGACCAGCGGCGATGGCACCAAGGAGCATCCTTGGGTGGTGAATAGCCCGATGCATGAATATGATATCGTCAACTATTTGGGCTTTAAGGCTATCGACCACGAAGCATTAGACGATGGTATCGACTATGTGAAGGTGGAAAAGCGCGACGATAGCAAGGCTGAAGGCTTTTACTTCGACGTGAAAAAAATGATTGAAGAAGGAAGCCGAAAGGGCTTTGAATAATTCCATTGCTTGTTTTTTTGAAATACGAACGCTCACATGAATGCTATAGATAAGGTGCGCGCGCTGCGCATCGCCGACTACAATTACCCTCTTCCCGACCAACGCATTGCCAAGCACCCGCTGGCTGAGCGTGAGCAATGCAAATTGCTCTGCTATCAGGTGGGGGGCAACATTAGCGAAGGACATTTCTACGATGTGCCGCAGTTGCTGCCCGATAATGCAATGCTGGTGTACAACAACACGCGCGTAATCAACGCCCGACTGCGGTTTCGCAAACCCACCGGCTCTGTGGTGGAGATTTTTTGCTTGGAACCGGTGGCGCCGATCGACTATCAACTCATTTTCCAAACCACCCGCACTTGCACCTGGCTCTGCTTGGTGGGCAACAGTAAGCGCTGGAAGCAAGGTGCCCTTGTGCAGCACATAGAAGTGGAGGGACGCACCATCACCCTGGAAGCCCATAGGGGTGAGCAACGCGGCAATTCGTTTGAAATAGCATTTCAATGGGATGGCGATGTCACTTTTGCCTCCATTCTACAAGCCATTGGCGAAATTCCCATTCCGCCCTATCTGAATCGAGCCACCGAAGCCTCCGACGCGGCTGATTATCAAACCGTGTATAGCCATATCGATGGCAGTGTGGCAGCCCCCACTGCCGGACTGCATTTCACCGACGAGGTGCTCGCACAGTGCGATGCACGCCACATTAAGCGGCGCGAACTCACCCTGCATGTGGGAGCCGGCACTTTTCAACCCGTGAAAAGCGATAGCATTGGCGACCACCAAATGCACCACGAGTTTATTTCCGTGAGCCGCAGTTTGCTCGCTGAATTGGCTGAAACCCAAGCGCCTGTGGTGGCGGTGGGCACCACGAGTGTGCGCACGCTGGAGAGCCTCTACTATGTGGGGCAAGTGTTGGAAAGCCATCCCGATGCCTCCGATGAGATGCTCACCGTCACGCAATGGATGCCCTACACCACGCCTTGCACAATAAGCGTAAAAAAGGCTTTGCAAAATATTATCGCCTATCTCGACCGTCACCATGCCCACACCTACATGGGTAGCACCCAATTGATGATTGCTCCCGGCTTCACCTATCGCATCGTGAGCGGGATGATTACCAATTTCCACCAGCCACAAAGCACTCTGCTGCTCTTGGTGTCGGCTTTTGTGGGCGAAACCCATTGGCGCTCGATCTACGACTACGCCCTCGCCCACGACTTCCGCTTCCTCAGCTACGGCGACGCTTGCCTCTTCCTCAAATAGTGCACCTTTCGCATTTTTTTGCAAATGTGAGTGAGCCATATCCAATTTTTTTTGTTAACTTTGGACATATCATTATTTTTATTAACCCTTTTCAATTCATTACGATGATGGAAGCAAAAGAAAAAGTGTTGGCTACAATGAAAGAAGCCGGACAACCGCTCAACGCCGGCAAAATCGCTGAATTGAGCGGACTCGACCGCAAGGATGTGGACAAGGCTATGAAGCAACTCAAAGAAGAAGGCGCCATCGTTTCGCCGGTGCGCTGTAAATGGGCGCCGGCAGAATAATCGTCTGCGCCTCAATCCCTCCAATGGCGTGTCGCTCCCGGTAGAGGATGGTTGATAGTTGGCATCACCACGATGTGCGCTACGCTTCCCGGAAGCGACACACTATTGCTTTGTACCCTTTCTTAACCGGTTTTATTACCGTTTTAGCATTCAGCGTGCAGTCATCTGCTCCCGCTACACTATCGTTTGCCACTCCCTTAGGGTGGGGGAACAATAACTGCTATAATAATCCATTTATTTTTCTACCGAAGGTTTATCCTCGCTAAATTTGAATTTTTCTTGCGATGATTCAGAATGTAATATATAGTGCCATCGGGCTTTGCCTTGCCACTGTGCTGGGCTCTATTATCGGCTTTTTCTTTAAGCAATTGCCCCATAAGTGGAACGATACTGTGCTCGGATTTTGTGCCGGGGTGATGCTGGCGGCTTCCATCCACGGTTTAATCTTGCCGGCTGCCGATATGACCACCGGCACGTGGACTTTGCTGGGCGTGCTGGCTGCGGGTATGGTGGGCGCCTTGTTTCTCAATGTGCTCGATTTCCTAACGCCTCACCTCCACAACCTCACCGGGTTGGAGCAAGAGCACCACAGCCACAATGCGTCAATCAACCATGTGCTCCTTTTTGTGATGGCAATCGCCATCCACAAATTGCCCGAGGGAATGGCTGTGGGTGTGGGCTTCAACGCCGAAGAATTAGACAACGCCTGGGCGGTGACGGTGGGTATTGCTTTGCAGAATGTGCCCGAAGGCATGGTGGTGATATCACCATTGCTGTTGGCTGGCGTGAGCCGATGGCGCACTTTCTTCATCTCGTTAGGCATCGGCTTATTGGAGATTGTGGGCGTGATGATTGGATTTTATGCCGGTGGCATCTCTTTGGCGCTCTTGCCCGTGATGCTGGTATTTGCCGGCGGTGCCATGCTTTATGTGATCTGCGACGAAATGATTATCGAGACCCATTCCCACGGCTACCAAAAACAAGCCTCCTACGCCCTCATGCTCGGCTACTTCACCCTCTTCTATCTCGAGCGAGTAATCTAACAACCCATCCCCTCTATAGCCTCTATAGCTTCTATAGCCTCTATAGCTTCTATAGTCTCTATAACCTATATCTACTCGGTGCACGGATTGGTTACCAAAGGAATAATCATTCCGATTCCGCATAGAAATGGGGGCTGATTGATATAAAATGTTTACCTCTTTCCGAGTTCGCGTTGATTATATGGAAAATTATTCGTAGTTTTGTAGTTGCTTTTGTGATTTTTTTGAAAATTTATAACATCATAACTTAATATGAAGCATTTATTACAATCGGTGTGCTTGGCTGCCTTGCTGTTGCTGGTGGCTTCATGCAACCAACCCTCCAACGAGGCATATCCATTGCCAATGAAGTATTTGCCGGTGCAACTTGAAGGCTCCAAAATGTGGAGCATTCTCAACCTCGACAATGGCGAGGTGGTGGCAAAAGATGCCTACAAAGTGGCGCCTTCGGCAATTATCAACGATATGTATTTTGTGATGAACGATGAAGGCACTTTCGACTATTATAATGTGGCTGACCCTAAAACGCCCGTCAACAAGGAGCACTTTGGCAGTGTGACCGAATTTGGCGTTGAGGGATTTGCTTTGGCTGCTCTCAAAGGTAAGGGTATCAGCATCATCAACACAAAATGTGAGGTGGTGAAGCAATTGAGCGACAGTGTGGCTGAGTGCTCTATGTTTAACCGCGGCGTGGCTGTGGCGCGCTTCATCAATTCTAAATACGGCTACATCAACACCGAAGGCAAGGTGGTGATTGATGCTAAATACGACCAAGCCTCTGCCTTCCTCTACGAGGACCACGCTACCACCATGACTCAGCGCGACAATGATTCCATCGTTGACATTTGTTTCATCGATAAAGCCGGCAACGAAACGTTTAAAACCAATTCCACCATGTATCAACCGGTGTCGCCCAATTTCAATAAGGGCGTGCTTCCGGTGGTGAGTGTGTCGAAACCGGACACTGTGATTTGCTTGGCTCCCGATGGTAAGGATGCTGAAAACCCCTTTGCCGTGTCGGAAAAAATCAAAAAAGGAGGCTATGACCAGCATTCAGCCACAGGAAAGGGCTCTTTTGTGGTGGTGAAAGGCGACAAAATGGGCGTGGTGGATGCCGAAGGCAATGTGGTGATTCCTATCAAATATTATGATATCGTGGACGTGAACGCTAATCGATATCTGCTTTGCGAAAAGAAGGGCTCCTATTTCCTTGCCGACGAAAAAGGTGCGCCGGTGGGTAAAGCAAAAATTGCCCATGCCAATGGCACTCCCACCGCGGTGGCAACTCGCGGCTTCGTGGATTTGGCGATCACGGCAAGCAATTTGATGAGCATGTTTAATGAGCAAGGCTTTATGCCTGTGGCTAAAGGTACTACGGTGGGCAATATGTTGCAAGCCATCGATGCCGCACATCCTGAAGCCTACGTCGACCTCAATGTGCTGCGCCTCAACACCACGCTCATCTATTTCGATGGTCCGATTGCATCGAAAAGCGCCGATGGCACTGTGCAATTCAATGTGGCAACTGCCGTGCAACGCGTGGAATTTGCCTTCCCCGTTATCTCCTATGCCGATGGCACGGAAGACGATTTGGTGGCACTGATGGCTACACACATGGGCAAAAACGGTTTCGTGAGCACCGGTAACAATGTGTTCACTTCCGAAAACGGCACCGCCGTGGCGCTTGGCTACGAAAAAGGCGTGGTGCGCATCTCCTACTTTATGAATGCCGACCAAGCCACACCGCTCCCTGCCGAATCGCGCAAGGCGCTTAAGGCTGCAAAAAAGTAGAGCCTACGCGCTTGAGCAATATCGACTCTTCCCAATCCGAGGAGTGACAGAAAAAACGACATAATTTGTTAAATTTTGAAAAAATTTTCAAATATCCTTGCACAATATCCCTAAAAAAGTGCAACGATGCTCAATTTATGGATTTTTTTCTTTAATATTCGGATAATAATTACTTACTTTGCAAGAAATTTGTTTGAAAACATAGCAAAACATAACATTAATAACATTCTTAAATTTAAACATTATGTCTGAAATTTCTGAAAGAGTAAAAGCAATCATCGTTGATAAATTAGGTGTTAGCGATGCAGAAGTAACCCCCGAAGCAACTTTCCAACAAGACCTTGGTGCTGATTCCCTCGACACTGTGGAATTGATTATGGAATTTGAAAAAGAATTCGGTATCTCTATTCCTGACGACCAATCAGAAAAAATTCAAACTGTGGGCGACGCTATCAAGTTTATCGAAGACGCTCAAGCATAATTATTTTTTAATTTCCGCTACGTAATATTTCAGTATGGAATTAAAACGAGTAGTGGTAACAGGTCTTGGAGCAATTACTCCTCTGGGCAACGATGTGGAATCCACTTGGAAAAATGCCCTCGACGGAGTGAGCGGTGCAGGACCTATTACTCATTTTGACGCAAGCCTTTTCAAAACTCAGTTTGCATGCGAAGTGAAAAACTTCCAACCTGAGTTGTATGTGGCTGAAGGCGACCGCAAAGAACTTAGAGATTTTAAGAAAAACGACCTCTACACGCAATACGCATTGGCTGCCGCTAAGCAAGCCATTGAAGATGCCAACCTCTTGGCTGAAGGCGTGGACCGCGACGAGGTGGGGGTAATTATTTCTTCGGGCATTGGGGGCATTCACACCTTTGAACAAGAGGTGGGCTACTATGCCACTCACGAAGAACAGGGCCCCAAATACAGCCCGTTCTTGATTCCTGCCATGATTGCTGACATCGCATCAGGCAAAATCTCTATCAAATATGGCTTCCGTGGTCCTAACTACGGCGTGGTTTCGGCTTGTGCATCTTCCACCAATGGCATGATTGATGCCTTCAACCAAGTGCGCTTGGGTAAGGCTGTGGCAATGGTCACCGGTGGCGCAGAAGCTGCTATCTTCCCCGTGGGCGTGGGTGGCTTCAATGCTATGCACGCGCTCTCCACTCGCAACGATAGCCCCGAAACTGCATCGCGCCCGTTTAGCGCTTCGCGCGACGGCTTCGTGATGGGTGAAGGTGGCGTGTGCCTCGTGTTTGAAGAACTCGAGCACGCCTTGGCTCGCGGCGCTAAAATCTACGCTGAAGTGGTGGGCGGTGGCGCAAGCGCTGATGCTTACCATATCACTGCCACTCACCCTGAAGGATTGGGAGCAAGATTGGTGATGAAGCGCGCCATTGAAGATGCTGGACTCACTGTAGATGATGTGGACTATATCAACGTGCACGGAACTTCTACCCCTGTAGGCGACCTCAGTGAAGCGCAAGCCATCGTGGATTTGTTTGGTAAGCACGCTTACGAACTCAATATTAGCTCCACTAAGTCGATGACCGGACACATGCTCGGTGCCACCGGCGCTATGGAAGCTTTGTTCTGCGTGAAGTCGGTTCAGGAAGATATCGTTCCTCCTACGATCAATCATGATGAAGACGACCGCGACGAAAAGATTGACTACAACCTCAATTTCACTTTCGGTAAAGCACAAAAGCGCAAAGTGGATGTGGCGCTGTCTAACACTTTCGGATTCGGTGGTCACAACGCTACAATTATCGTTAAGAAGTACAAAGGTTAATCACACCGGTGTTCAACGGTTTCATATCATTCATAAAGCTCCTTGCCTCTAAGGATAAGGGGCTTTATGTGTTTATACACGACCTCACAGGTTTCTATCCTAACCACATTGAATACTATAAATTGGCTTTCGTACACCGCTCTAAGTCGGTGAAAGACGAAAATGGCAACTGGGTGAACAATGAGCGGCTGGAATACTTGGGAGATGCCGTGCTCGACCTTGTGGTGGCGGCTTATCTCTACCACCACTTCCCTGAAAAACACGAAGGTTTTCTGACCAGCACTCGAGCAAAAATCGTGCAGCGTGAAAGCCTTAACCGTATCGGCTCCATCTTTCATCTCGACCGACACGTGAAAGCATCAGCACACTCTTCTTCTCACAATAGCTACATCAGTGGCAATGTGGTGGAAGCTTTTGTGGGTGCCATCTATCTCGACAAGGGCTACGAATGTGCCCGAAAATTCATCGAAAAGAAAATTATTCGCGATCATATCGATATCGTGAATTTGGTGAACACGGAGAAAAACTTCAAAAGCCGACTCATTGAATGGACACAAAAATACCATGTGACCATTGAATATGAATTGCGCGACACGTACAACGATGCCGAAAATAATCCCGTGTTTTGCACTGCCGTGCTCTTGGGGGGCATTTTCGCTGCCCAAGCCACAGGATATAGCAAAAAGGAATCTCACCAAGGCGCTTCCGAAAAAGCCTTGCAGCGACTGAATTCCGACCCCAAATTCTATCAACAGGTGGTGGCTACCGCTGAGTCGGCCGACACTACCTCCCACAATTCATAACCTTGCCGCAAAATATGCCGACCAATGTGGCATTGCCGATGTGGCATTGCCGATGTGCATCCGCCGCTATCGCTTTTTCTTGAAGTAGGCGATACACTCGCTCATGATTTCGGCATGAAATAGCCGCATGGCGCCCACATAGAGTAGGGCTGCTATCACCACGCGCGCTATCAGCACCACCACATAGCCGCTTAGCCACAGCGTCAGATAGTGGGTGGCTACCATCACGGCTGCCGCAATCAGCATAAAGGGCACTATGTCGGCGAAGGTGTGGCGCAGGCTTAGCCCTATCAGCCGCTTTGCCACGATGTGCCATGCCAAAAGCCACAAAATCAAAAAGACGCTGTATGCTACCACCATCACGGTGAGCCCTAAGGGCTTGAAGAGCAATATCACCACCACTTGCAGCACAATTTGCGCCACATTGCACCACAAATACAAGTCGCTCCGACCGCTACTGATGGCAAGGTTTTGATACATGGTGTAGAATGGAACAAAGGCGCCCGATAGGCACAAAATGCGGAGCAGAGGCACACTATCAGCCCATTGCTCGCCTATGGTGCAAAATATCAATTCTTCAGCCACCAATGCCAAGCCAAACATGAGCGGAAACGACATAAAAGCCGTGAATCGCATCATTTTTCTGTACACTCGGCATCGGCGCTCTCGCTCGTCGCCGGCAGCCACCAGCACCGTTTGCACCACCTGCCACAGGGTGTTTGCCACAAATGAATTTGCCATCGTGTTCCACTTCGCGGCTTGCGTGTAATTGCCCACTTGCTTGATGGCAAAATACCTGCCGAAAATGAAGGTGAGGATGTTGCTGCTCAAAGTGTTGATGATGTTGGTGAATAAAATCTTTACGCTAAAGCGAAACATTCCCTTCACCGGACCAAAATCAATGGCAAACGATGGGCGCCACGGCACCACATAATACCTGCCCACATTCAGCACACTGATGTAAATGATTTGCTGCCATGCCAAACTCCAATACGAATAGCCGTTGAAAGCCAGCGTGATACTCGCACCGCCCGACACTGCCAGCGCTAAGCAATTGATAAACGCTTGCTCTTTGTTCATCAAATTCTTGTTCATATAGGCTGCATGCGCAATGCCAAACGATGAAATCACAAAACTCAAAAACACCACCCGCGATAACTTTACCAGCGCCGGCTGATGGAAAAAGGCGGCAATGAGCGGAGCGCAGCAAAAGAGCACTGCGTAGATGAAAAAGCTCGCCAAAATATTGAACCAAAACACCGAATTGTAGTCGCGGGCAGTGGGTTGCTTTAAGTTGATTAGCCCCTGCGTGAAACCGCTGCTCTGCAAATTGCCTGCTATGAGCGTGAATATGGTGAGCACGCCCACCAAGCCATATTCGCCCGGCGAAAGCAAACGACCCAGGAAAATGCCAATCAGCAAATTCAGCACCTGCATCGTGCCATTGTTCATCGCACTCCAAAACAGATTCTTAGCCGTTTTATCTTTCAATGTTTCTGCCATAGCATCTTCTTTTTTTTAAAACCTAAATTCGGCAACCCTGCTCTACACCTGCTCCAATCGCAATTTTTCGTGCAAAGGGTCAATCCCCGTTGCTCTAAATCTCAATAATTTATGCCTCGCATCGGTGGCTCATTTTTCGGGGTGGAGAAAGTGAAGGAAGTGGCGGGCGGCTTTGCCGGAGAGCACGTAGGAGCCGTGGTCTTCGCCTCCGAGGATGAGCATGGTGCTACCTTTGATGCATCGGTGAATGTGTGCGGTGTGGTCGAGTGTCACGAGGTCGTTTTCCCCTGCCATAATCAATGCCGGGATGCTGATGGTTTGTAATTGCTCGGCGGTGATGTTGGGCTCGTCGAGTATCATTTTGGTGAGCGCCGGCACTTGTTTTCCGGCTCGGATGGCGTCGTCCACGCTCTGCTTGAATTGTGCAAAGAGCTGTGGCTGAATGCCGTCGGGCTGCACGTTGGCACCGCAGGTGGCGATGGCTTTCACCTTTTCGGGGTGGAGGAGTGCCAATTCTATGGCGATGATGCCGCCGTCGCTAAATCCCAGCACCACGGGCTCCTGAAGGTGGAGTGCTTCGATAAAGGCGTTCACATCGTGGGCCATATCCACATAGTGGTATTCGCTCACCGGCGCATTTTGCCCTTGTCCTCTGGAATCGAGGGCAAACACATGGTAGCCGGCTTCTGCCATCACTGCCGTGGCTTCTGCCATATCGCGGTACGAACCTCCGTTGCCGTGAATCATAATGGCGGCGGGTCCGGTGTCGGGCCCGGCGGTGGTGTAGTGGGTGGTGATGCCATTAATGGCAATTACGTGGTCGGCGGGCGTTTGCGCTAAGCCGATAAAACTGACCAATGCGATGAGCAGGATGAATGTGATGCGCGCCATATAGAGAGAGGGGGTTATTTATTTTTCACCGCCATGGTGTAGTTGTAGTATTTTTTATTGCCGGTGATATCTTCCAGCACTCTGAGGAAGGGAGGAAATTTCACGGCTTCGCCCTTTGCCACATCTTTGGTTTCGAGCATCACCAATCCGGGGTAGGGGCTGCTATAGGAATCGAGCTCGAAGTATTGCCCTTTCCAAATAAAACTGTATCGCGTCTTTTTGATGGTTTGTCGATAGGGGTCGGCTTGCTGCAAGAGCGAGGTGTAGAGATTTTTGCTAATCTGTCGCTCGGTCACCAATTGCTCATTGTGAGAGATGCGCTTGGTGGTGGTGTGGATATACACTGCTTTGCCTTGCCAATCTCTTCGGCGGAGGCGCACTTCGCAATTGGGCTCTGCCACGAGGTAGGTTTGGGTGATTTCGCTCTTCACTGCGCCCTCTATGTCGCCTTGCACTTCCACAATGTATTTCCGGCTTTCTTCAATGGGTTGTGGCAATTCGAGCACATTGCTGATTTCTTGCAGCACGCGGCGCAATTTGTGCTCAAAGTCCTCGTGGTTGTTAATCACGCGGAGGTTGGGGTGTCCCGCCCAAGCGTTAATCACCTTTTTATCGAGCGTGCGTGCCAGCTCTAAGCCTTCGGTGCGCACCTCATTGCTGGTGGTGTTGTAGAATTGCTCGGCGCCGTCGGCTGCCGACACGAGGTGAAGCACCGCATCGTAACTTTCCTGCAATTCTGCCGAACTGGTGCCGCACAGCGAGGTGATTTCTTCCCACATTTCGGGCGAAAGATAGGCTGAGATGTCGAGTGTGCCTCGGTCGCAAATCACCACGGTGGGCTCTTCGCATTGCTCCGCCATCTTCATAAAGGAGCGCTCCATAGCCATTTGCACCTCAAGGGTGGCTTTTTCGCCTTCAAAAAAGAGGGCTTGGTTTTTGGTCAGATAGTCCATTCCGGCTTGCAAGAAGAGCGTGGGCACTTCTGGCACGGTAAACACTTTGTAGCCTCTACTTGAAAAATGCTCGATAATTTTCACCAAAGCGGTGGTTTTGCCGGCGCATGGGCCGCCTGTGAGAACGATTTTTTTGATATTGCTCATAGCGATTTTGAATCAAATGGAGAGTTAAAGTTCAAATTTAGGCATTTTTTACGAATCCACCCAATTATTACCCCGAAATTTGCGGAGCCCCGACGAATTTCATTTTTGCGTAGAGTCAACTGGCAAGTGCAAATTTAGCAAAAATGCCTGAAGAAACAATT
>SAMEA3663025__coassemble_1193_pt1 | contig 12107 bp, 11 predicted proteins | sample SAMEA3663025__metabat2_low_PE_039 | metagenome-assembled genome bin SAMEA3663025 (sample SAMEA3663025) | pig gut metagenome | biome: pig gut; feature: pig-associated habitat; material: faeces | place: France | collected 2012
TGAAGGGCAATCAATTCCGTATTCTTGCCAACAATATCAAATCGTGGTATGATGGTAAAACGCAGTGGACCTACTCTTCTGCTACGCAAGAAGTTAACGTCTCTACGCCTTCTGCCAATCAGTTGGTGATGGTGAATCCGTTGGCTGCTGCACAATCGCTCAAAGCAGGCTACTCGATGAGTGCCAAAAAGAGCGGCACCGGCTATGTGCTCACCCTCAAGCCCAAGGCGAAAAGCAAGGTGGTGAGCATTGCCCTCTACGTGTCGAAAAATTATGTGCTCACCAAGGCGGTGTACACCACCAATAAGGGGAGCCAAACCCTCACCATCAGTAACTACAAAACCAAAGTTTCCACCTCGGCAAGTACCTTTAAATTCAGCAAAAATCAGGTTCCCGCCGGCACCGAAGTGGTGGATTTGAGATAAAAAATTGAAGAATTATATTTATTTAACTTTCGGGCGATAGCCTCCTTTTATGGGGGCTATGCTCTGCAAAAAAACCAACGATAGCATTATGCAAACCACAAAATGTTTGATTATAGGCTCCGGACCCGCCGGCTTCACGGCAGCCATCTACCTTTCGCGCGCCGGAGTGAGCAGTGTACTTTATGCCGGTATTCAGCCCGGGGGTCAACTCACCCAAACCACCACCGTTGAAAATTTTCCGGGTTTTCCGAACGGGGTGGAAGGCTTCGATTTAATGGATAATATGAAGCAGCAAGCCAAAAATGTGGGTGCCATTATTCGCTCCGGGGTGGTGCGTAGCATCAATCTCGCTGAGCGTCCCTTTGTGGCAACCATCGACGATGGCACCACTATCGCTGCCGATGCCGTGATTATCGCCACCGGTGCTTCTGCCAAGTATTTGGGATTGGCTGATGAGAAGAAATTTGCCGGCATGGGCGTGTCGGCTTGCGCCACCTGCGATGGATTTTTCTATCGCAAAAAAGTGGTGGCTGTGGTGGGCGGAGGCGACACCGCTTGCGAAGAAGCCCACTATTTGAGCAACCTTGCCAAAAAGGTGTATATGATTGTGCGTAAGCCTTATTTGCGCGCATCGGCTGCGATGCAAAAACGCGTAACCGAGAAAGAAAACATCGAAATTCTCTACAATACCAACACCGTGGGGCTCCGTGGCGAGCAATTTGTGGAGGGTGCGCATTTGGTGCAATTTAAGGGCACCGACCAAGAAAAAATGCTCGACATTGACATCGACGGTTTCTTCTTGGCTATCGGTCATAAGCCCAACACCGACTTCCTTGCCGGACAAGTGGCGCTCAACGAACAAGGCTACATCGCCCTGCAAGGACCCACCACCGCCACCAATGTGGAAGGGGTGTTTGCCGCCGGCGATGTGGCTGACCCCCACTATCGCCAAGCCATTGTAGCGGCCGGTTCCGGCTGTCGCGCCGCCCTCGATGCCAAAGCATTCCTCGATACGCTATAGCCCATGCCACCACGAGCAGGCTTTCACAAATCCCACAGATTTTTTTTTGCGAATCTGCGGGATTTGTTTTGCCGTGCTATTTCACCACTTTTTTGCCATCCACGATGTAGATGCCTTGGGGAAGCGATTCAAGGGTGGCGTTGGGGCGAAGTTGGCGGCCGTCGATGGTGTAGTGGTTCCCCAAGCCGCATCCTTTTGCCCGCAGCGTTTTGGCGTAGATATCATTAGCCATAAAAATGGCAGCCGACAGCACGATGGGCGTTTCGCCATCGGCGTCAACGGTTTGGTAGTTGAAATCCAAACGCCAAAATTTTCCGCAATTTGTGCGATTCACAATACCGATGGCTGGCTCAGTGCCTTCAGCCATCACACTTGTGGCACTCACCACCAGCCACAAAACCAATAATAAAGTCCTAAATCTTTCCATCATATAATTTTATTTGCAGTGGAATTGATGTTTCCTTCTTTGCTGTACAACTCTCATCTTGTAGCTTCTCGGCACGAAAGCCAGCCCAAGTGAAAGTGATTAGAATAAATACCAAGTTTCGCATTATATAAAAAATCAGTTAGAGTGTTATCAGCCAACATAATAATTAATTAAACTCAGAGAAACAAATAGAAACATAGCTAAAAGAAGATAATAAATAACTCCGATACAACAAACAATATATCTTTTGTTCAGTTTTGAAAGATTGTAGCGATTAATAATCGCTTGCCCTTTATTGTCCTTACGATAATAGAAATATAATGCTATCGTTTGCAAAACAGTTAGAATCACTAAAATGGAGATATGAATTTCTACTAAAAAGAGTCTCTTTATTAAGTGGGCAATTATTATCCACAAGCACCAAAAAGGAAAACTAAAAGCAATTACTCCTCCTCTCCAATCTCCTTCTTCGTCATAACCGGGAGCCATTTTACTCCATACCCAAAGATATAAATCAACGATTTGAAATTTCACAACACACTTAATTAAAAATTTGAATCTACCCAATTATATAGATATTCTCCCCAAACAGCATCCGCCATACCGCGGAATATGCACCGCCTTGGTAACCCCTGCCGCTGCAAAAGGGGCAACACAAGCAAACGCCAAAAGAGCTATAAGTTTGTTACAGTCATAATTTTTCATCCTTTAAAATTTTGGTTTAGGTTTATTCGCTCCAAAAATAGCCACATTTTTTCGAAATACCAACAATAACGCTGTAACAATTTGCAATGTTAAATATCGAAATATCGTTTTTTATATCAATCTGTTAATTAATCGGTTATTTGGTGTGGGGGTTGTGGGAGTGGAGGAAGGAGTTGAAATCGAGGTCGGCTTTTATTTTTTTGAGAATGGAAGTCACCACATTGTAGATTTCTCCGTTCAGGGTGTAGTCGGCTTTTGCAATAAAGTCCACTCGCTGTTGCTCGATGAGTTGTTGTGCTTTTTCTTTGCACGATTCGTCGGCATAGACCGCCACGGAGTGACCGCCATAGTTGCGTATGAGCGTCATGCTGGGCACGTCGGTAAATCCGTCTCCAAAGTACACCATGTGTTCGTATTTCACGGGTAGTGCTTCAGAGGGCATATATTCGTTCACCTTCATATTATCGCTCATTTCTTTAATGCCTCGAGCTATTTTGAAAATGAATTGAGTTTTGGCGATAGAGTCCACCGCTTGCCCCGGCCAATATGCCACGCCATCCACATCGTAGAGATAGGTGCTGCTATAAATGGCTTCAAATTCGTGGTAGATGGGAGTGCCTTCAATCATTTCTCGCAGCCCCGACGAATTGATGTAGTGCTTCACATCGAGCCCCAGCGCATCGCCCACCTTATTGATTTCGGCAAACCATTGTTCCACGCCGGGAAAGAGTTTCACCATAGCGCCGAATTTTTTAAAACTTTTTCGCTTGAGCGAAATGCCATCGGCACGCGCTTCATTGAGCATGGTGTACATGTAGGTGAGAATGTGGTTGGCATCATTTTTCTCGGCGAGTTTGTTGCATTTTTTCCAGAATTGGTCAATGTCGTCGCCGATGGCTTGAATAAAGCCGAATTCTTGCATATTGCCCGGTGCGAGCGTGCCATCAAAATCGTAGATGAGTGCTATTTGAGGTCGATTGTCAGTAGTCATAGTGTGGTTATTTTTTGCAAATATAATCTTTTTTTTTCAAGTCAACAAGTAGGCTATTTTTGATCGGGAATGCCGAATTGAAGGTTAGCCGGGGTGGCTCACACGGATTTCACGGATTATTGTTAAGATTGGGCGGCGATGGCTTGTGCTTTGGCTCTTGCGGGTTTTCCTGTTTCGGTGTAGGGCACTTGGTGGATGTGATAAATGTGGCGCGGTTGGTGGTATTTGGGCAAAAAGCGCTGGCAAATTTGTGCCACTTCATCGGTGTTGTGCGCTTCAGTGAGCAGTGTGAGCGCTTCTCCCAGAATGGGGTCGTGCTTTTTGGTAATGATAAATGGTGCAGTCATGTGGGGCTTGAGCGCTTGTTCCACCTCCTCGATTTGGATTTTGATGCCCCCGCTGCACACCACATTGTCGATGCGGCCGAGTATGCGAAAGCCATTGTCACTGAGTTCAGCGCAGTCGTTGGTCACGAGTTGCTGTTCGCACACCATAGGAGCGTCAATCACCAAGCATCCGCGGCTGTCGAGGCTCACCCTCACGCCGGTAAAAGGCGTGTACCACCGGCTTGCCTCATTGCCATTGAGGCGACGGAGGGCAATGTGCGAGAGGGTTTCGGTCATGCCATAGGTGCTCCACACCGCACCCGGAAAATCTTTCAATTCTTGTTCTAAATCGGGGAGAATGGCGCCTCCGCCAATAATAAGATGCTTAATGGCGCGGAGTTTTTCGCGCTCGTCAGCCACTTTTAGCGAGTTCGCCACCTGCATTGGCACCATAGCGGCAAAATCGATGGGCGCATCCACCTGTGCCAACGGATGCCCCGAAGGTTCCACTCTGATGAGATTTAGTCCGCAGGTGATGGCTCTCACCACCATCATTTTACCGGCGATATAGTCGAGCGGCAAGCACAGCAAGGCAGCGTCGCCCCGGCGGAGCCCCAAGAAATGGCAAGTGATGCGAGCGCTTGCCTCCATGCGTCGCTTTTCCACCCTCAGCGGTTTGGGAGCGCCTGTAGAGCCGCTGGTGTGCACCACCACGCAAGGGTCATCGTTATGCCATTCGGCTACGAATGCTTCGAAATCCATAGGCTATCGTTTTTGATTTCCAAAGGCATAGGGATATTGTCGGTAAACAGCATCCCGGTGCCCAAGCCTTGCGGCATAGTGATATGAGGACCGTAGGCATAGGCAGCGAGTTGGGCAATGGCATTGAGTCCGATATTACTTTCCAGCGCACTGGTAATCCAACTGCCGATGCCCCGCTCCCGTGCCAAATCAATCCATTGCAGCGTACCCGCAATGCCCCCGTGGAGCGAAGGTTTGAGAATGATGTATTGCGGCTTGATGGTATTGAGCAACCGAATTTTTTCATCCCTTGTGTTCACCCCAATGAGTTCCTCATCCAAGGCGATAGGTAGCGGCGACACCCGGCAAAGGTGCGCCATCTCATCCCACTGATGTGCCATAATGGGCTGCTCAATGCTGTGGATGTGGTAGGCTGCCAAAGCAGAGAGTCTGTCAAGCGCCACCTCCGGCGAAAACCCACCATTAGCATCCACTCGAAGTTCCACTTCTTTAGGACCGAAGTGGCGACGTATGTGCTGAATCAAATCGAGTTCTTTGGCAAAATCGATAGCACCGATTTTGAGTTTCACACAGCGAAAGCCGAGCGCCAATTTTTCCTTCAAACGCTGAAGCATTTCCTCGTGTGAGCCCATCCACACCAATCCATTGATAGGGATGCCCTCCTGTGCACGAGAGAACGGCGTGTCGAAAATCAAGCCCTCAGGATGGCGCAAACTCGCAAGAGCCGTTTCCAAGCCAAACAGCATCGACGGGAAAGGCGCCAAATCTTCGTAAGGGATGCTCCCCGAAGTCTCCACCCGGCGGCAGAAATTGCGCAGCACCGCCTCGTAGTGAGGGATATCGTCGCAACTCAACTGCGGCAGCGGTGCACATTCGCCCACACCGGTGCGCGTGCCCTCCGAGGCATATATCAGCCAAATGTGGCGCGTGGTGTAGATGCCCCGCGAAGTGCCCGCCGGCTGCTTGAAATGCAGTGTTTTTTCTTCGATTCTGATATTCATTGCCTTACGGCATTTTTGGATATTTTTGGAAATCCGGTTTACGCTTTTCGAGGAACGCCTTGCCGCCTTCTTGCGCCTCATCGAGGAAATAATAGAGCATAGTGGCATCGCCTGCAAGTTCTTGGATACCCGCTTGTCCGTCGAGTTCGGCATTGAGTCCGGCTTTAATCATACGCAGCGCCAAAGGCGAGCGCTCCATCATGGTTTCCGCCCATTCCACGCAGGTGTCTTCGAGTTGGTCGAAAGGCACCACTTTGTTGACCATACCCATTTGCTCCGCTTCACGGGCAGAATATTGTCGGCAGAGAAACCAAATTTCGCGTGCTTTTTTCTGTCCCACGATGCGTGCCAAATAGGAAGAACCGAAACCGGCATCGAAAGAGCCCACCTTAGGACCGGTTTGTCCGAAGATGGCATTTTCGGAGGCAATGGTCAGGTCGCACACCAAGTGGAGCACATGGCCGCCGCCAATGGCGTATCCATTCACCATGGCAATCACCGGCTTAGGCAAGCGGCGGATTTGCATCTGCACATCAAGCACATTCAGCCGAGGCACGCCATCGGAGCCCACATATCCGCCACGACCTTTCACATTCATATCGCCACCGCTGCAAAAAGCCTTGTCGCCGGCACCGGTAAGAATCACCACGCTAATGCGGCTCGCTTCGCGGCAGAAAGCAAAAGCTTGACTCATTTCGGTGGTGGTGCAAGGGGTGAAAGCATTGCGATAGCGCGGGCGATTGATGGTGATTTTGGCAATGCCATTGTATTCTTCAAACAGGATTTCCTTAAAATCGAAACCCTCGATTTTTTTCCAGATTCTCATAATTTAAAAGAAGTATAAATTTTTTCAAATTCTTGTTGATCGATTTCAGGGTCGGTGAACACCTCCACCACAAGAGTAGTGTCAGCGCAAGAAAGGCGCTTGATGCCATTTTCCAGTTCTTGCATATTGTGTACCGCCACATAATCCACGCCATTTTGTTTGCAAATCTGTTCCGCAGAGGCATTGTGTAGCCCCACAGCAAAAGGATTAGCATCAAACCCTTCAACTTGTCGGAAAATGCCGCCTTCTCCATTATTAAGCAGCAAGATGCTCAAATTGGGCGTCGGATTATTATTCCACAGCGCATTGCTATCGTAGAAAAACGACAAGTCGCCGGTGACCAGCACCACTTGTTCGTTTATGTCAGTTGCTAAGGCAAACCCAACCGCCGTCGACACGCTACCTTCAATGCCATTGATACCACGGTTGCACCACACCTGTCGGCGAGCCAGCAGGTTGGCAAGTCGGATGGCACTGCTATTGGCATAATGGGCGTGGGGTGCATAATCCAACATATAGAATTGCTGTTCAAATGCTTTTACAGCGGCAGCTTGCGAATAATTCGGGCTGTAGTGGATGATATATTCATCGGAAGCGCTCAGCGCTTTTTGCCATAAACGCAAGAAGGAAATAGCGGAATGAGGTGTTTGGGGATTTCGCATTTGGTAGGTCACCTCCACGAAATTGCAAAATGATTTTAATTCGCAGCAGAGCACTCCTGCCAGGTTTTGGTAGGTGTCAGATATTTCTCCATTCAAACTGATTCTCCAAGTGGCTTTAGCCTTTTTCAGGAAATTTTTCAGGCGTTTGCTAACGATTTCGCCACCCATGTGCAGCACCAGGTCGGGCACATATTTATGCTCCTTACCTTCAATGGCATTCAGCACCAGATCCACAGAGCAAATTTCGGAATAGGCACCTAATGCTTCGTGGATGATAACCGCCCTTTCGTTGAGCAATTCCAGCGACTCAAAAATATCGCTCAACGTATGTTCGTCGGTTTGCCCAATGACAATCATGGGTCGTTTGGCTTTGAAAAACTCCTCCATGAAAGGTTCGGTATTGCACAATTCTTTTTCGTAGAATTGAATTTTCCTTTCCGCAGGCAATTTTTTTACCGTGTAATCGAAAAGTGGTTCGCTCAGCGGCACATTGATGTGCACACTCGGGCGATATGGCTTCTTCGCTTCAATGAGCGCCTCATTCACCAAGCGATTCACGTGCCAGCGTTCTTCATCGGAGTGCGGCTCCGGTATGTTGATGCATTTTCCCACGAAATTGCCCAAAGCGCCGGGTTGCGGCATGGTTTGCCCGGTGTTTTGTCCAATCCATGCAGCGGGTCGGTCAGCCGAAATCACGATGATGCCTTGGTGCTGATAGGTGGCCTCTGCCACAGCCGGTGCCGTGTTGAGCAAGGCAGTGCCTGATGTGACACACACCACCACCGGGCGATGAGAGGCTTGCGCCATGCCCAGAGCCACGAAAGCGGCGCTACGCTCGTCGGTTACCGGATAGCAATTGATTTTTGGACACTCCGCCAGATTGTGGATGATGGCGGCATTACGCGAGCCCGGGCACACCACTGCGTCGGTGATGCCGTAACTCACTAATAGTGCGGTGAGGATATTGATATTTTCTTTATTGCTATACATAATTTTATAAATCACTTTGTGGGTTAAAGCATCGGAGCATGGTAAGCATCTTGGCTTCCGTTTCTTCCCATTCCAGCTGCTCAATGCTGTCGCTAATGAGGCCACCCCCGGCATAGAGTGCGCAAGAGCGTCCGGAAATCTGCATACAGCGCAGCGATACATAGAGGTCGGAACAGCCATCCATGTTGAGCGGACCCATAAACCCGCTGTAGTAGGAACGTGCTGCCGGTTCGTGCTCACAGATAAAGGCGCGCGTGGCATCTTTGGGAATACCGCACACGGCAGGCGTAGGGTAGAGCTCATTCAGCAAATCGCCCACATGCGCCACATCGTTGAGCTCAAATGAAAATTCGCTTTTGAGATGCACCAAAGCCCCGGCATGTGCCGTCATCGGACCGCGCAAATCCACATGGTGAGCATATTGGTAAAGGCATTTGCTAATATAGGTTGACACCAACCGCTGCTCACGGATGTTTTTCACACTCCATCCCTGTGCTTCTTTGTTGGCTTTCATCGTGCCCGCCAACGCCATGGTGCGCCACATTTCGCCCCGCTGCTGAAGCAGAATTTCCGGTGTAGCCATCAGCCATGTGCCGCAAGGCTCGGCACTCACCAGCACCACCATTTGCTGCGGATACAAAGCGCAAGCACGGTTGAACATTCTTATCGGATTGACTTCCGACTCCGTTTTTACCACCAGCTTACGCGCCAGCACCACCTTGCGAAAAGAGCCATCGGAGAGGCGTTGGTGGAAGGCAGAAAACGCATTTGCATAAGCCAATCGGCTAACCGACGCGTGATGACATATTTCGTAGCATAAAGGTTCGCCATTGTCCTCATCGGGCACAAACACACGGACATCTTCCGGCTCAATCAAGAGCAAAGGCGATTGAGAAGATGGAATGAAAGGCGCAATCACAAAGCCGCTTCGGGAGTTGAGGTCGCAACAATCAGTCGGCACAGCGATTTTGGATGCACTGATGCGTGTGGCGAAGTGCTCGCCCGGGAGTCGGTAAATGGCGAAAGGCTTCATTTATCGTGGATACTGTATTGATAGTTTGTTACTCTGCCTGTGAAGCACAAAGTGCCTTCTTCATCGAAAATGTCAACATTCCACACGTGAGTGTGCTTCCCCTTATGTAGGATTTTAGCCACAGCTTTAATGGTGGCACCGATAGGCACAGTATGCAAGTGGTCGCCCGTTACATGAAGCCCCATCGGCATGTGATCTTCATCTAAAGTGATACTGCCAATTCCAGCAAGATTTTCTGCCACTGCCAACGACGTGCCGCCATTAAGGTAGCCGAAAGGCTGACCTACGGCTTGCGTTACTTTAAGGGTGCATACTGCTTCGTTAGGGTCCGGGGTGCTGACAAGTTGCATACCTAATGTGGTAGCGAGGAACTCCGTCTTGTCAGCCATTGCAATAAATTTATCCAAATTCATAATAGTCGCAAATTTTTCCTTTTGAAAAACTTACAAAAATACGAAAAATTATTTGTTTGCGGTTTGAAATAAAGTCACTATTTTGCGTTGTTTTCAAAATAAACGTGGCAAAAACAGCATATCATAGCACACTGATGTGCAAAAGAATTGTCGGATGAAAGGCGATGGCACCAAGCCTATGTGCCACCGCCTGAAGAATAATGATAAATGCTTTAGAATTGGCGTGCCACACTAAGGATTACTTCGCTGAGCGTGGGGTGACCGTGAATGCTCGAAGAGAGGGCATCGACTGAGGCTCCCGCATTCATCGCCATCACCACCTCTTGGATGAGGTCGGCAGCATGAGCGCCACAAATGTGGCAACCCAAAATTTGGCGCGAAGCATTGTCGACAATCATTTTCACCAATCCTTCGGTTTCGCCCATGGCAAGCGCTTTGCCGTTGGCACGGAAGAAACCTTTTTTCACGCACACATCCAAATCTTGCGCCTTGCACTGCTCCTCAGTGAGCCCCACCATTGCCATTTCAGGCGAGGTGAACACCGCACTTGGCACAATGCTAAGGATTGTGGCATCGGGCACGCCTTCAATGGCGTGGAGTGCCCGCATACCCTGCGCGGATGCAGCGTGAGCCAACATACACAAGCCGTTGACATCGCCGATGGCGTATACACCCGGCACCGAAGTTTGCATATTTTCATCCACTTCAATGCCGCGGCTGTTCACCTTTATGCCAATGGCTTCAGCGCCGGCAGGTATCACGGGTCGGCGTCCCACAGCCATTAGCACGGCTTCGCACTCAATGGTGCATGCTTTGCCTTTCGCTTCGTAGGTCACCTCGTAGGCATCGCCGCATTTGGCAATGGCTTTCACGGCAGCCCCCACTTTGATGTCCACGCCGCGCTTACTCATAGCAGTGCGTAAGCGTTTAGCCACATCTTTGTCGAAAGGCGGGAGAATTTCTTTGCAGAATTCCACCACAGTTACTTCCACACCAAAACTGCTAAAAATGCCGGCAAATTCCATACCAATCACGCCGCCTCCAATCACACAAAGGCTTTTTGGTAGCGAGGTGAGCGAGAGCACTTGGTCGCTGTTGTAAGCATACTCAGCGCCTTCAATGGGAAGCGCTTTGGGGGCGGAGCCGGTGGCAATCACCAAATGGCGGCCTTCCAATTTTTCGTTGCCCACTTCCACGGTGTGTGCATCCACAATTGATGCTTCTCCGTGGAAAATGCTCACTTGCGGATGATTAAGCAGCAAGGCAATGCCATCGCGCAATTGGCTCACTACGGCATCTTTGCGTTCCACCGCGCGGGCATAGTTCACGCACATACCTTCGATGGTTACGCCAAAGGATTCGGCACTTTTCAGCAAGTGAACCACTTCGGCATTGCGGCACAGCGCTTTGGTGGGTATACAGCCGCGATTCAGGCAGGTGCCACCCAGGTGGTCACGCTCGGCGATAGCCACCTTCAAGCCATGCTGAGCAGCCTCGGCAGCCATTTCGTAGCCGCCGGGTCCTGCTCCTATGATAATGATATCGAACATACGACTTTCGTGTTTAGAGTTCATCGGTGGCGCAAAGTTCATCCCAAGTCACGATTTGCTTCAGCGCAGCCTTGGTGTCGTCGAGTCGTCGCACCGGCGTAGAGTGTGGTGCGGTTTTCACCAAATCGGGATTCTCTTTCGCTTCCTGTGCAATCTTTTTCATCACGGCAATAAAGCCATCGAGGGTTTCCTTACTTTCATTTTCGGTGGGCTCAATCATCAAAGCCTGATGGAAAAGGAGCGGGAAATAGATGGTGGGAGCGTGGTAGCCATAGTCGAGCAAGCGTTTAGCCACATCCAAGGTAGTGACGCCGGTGCTCTTATCTTTCAATCCATCGAACACAAACTCATGTTTGCACACGCCTTCAATAGGCAGTTCGTAGCAGTCTTTGAGCGATTCTTTGATATAGTTGGCATTGAGTGTGGCAAGAGGTCCCACCCATTTCAGATTGTCGCTACCGAGGGTCACGATATAGGTGAGGGCACGCATCATTACGCCGAAATTGCCCAAGAAGCCGCTGATGCTGCCAAGCGACTGCTCGCCCATCTCAATCTTGTAGTCCACCATACCGTCGTCGTCGAAGTCGCAGGTTACGCGCGGATTGGGCAAAAATTGCTCCAGTCCTTCGCGCACGCCAATAGGACCGCTACCCGGACCGCCTCCACCGTGAGGCGTGGAGAAGGTTTTGTGCAGATTGATGTGCATCACATCGAAGCCAATGTCGCCCGGTCGGCATTTGCCCAGCATTGGGTTGAGGTTGGCGCCATCGTAATACATCAAACCACCGCAATCGTGCACGAGTTTTGCGATTTCGGCAATATTGTTTTCAAACAAGCCCAACGTGTTGGGGTTAGTCATCATCATTCCGGCGATGGTGTCGTCGAGCATAGGTTTCAAATCATCCACATCCACGCGTCCGTCGGGTTTGCTCTTCACTTCCACCACATCGAGCCCGCAAACTGCCGCACTTGCAG
>SAMEA3663025__coassemble_1201_pt1 | contig 12015 bp, 8 predicted proteins | sample SAMEA3663025__metabat2_low_PE_039 | metagenome-assembled genome bin SAMEA3663025 (sample SAMEA3663025) | pig gut metagenome | biome: pig gut; feature: pig-associated habitat; material: faeces | place: France | collected 2012
CAATAGCGATGATGTGAAGGTGGGCGAATGGGCTGTGGCTGTGGGTAACCCCTTTGGCTTCAATTCCACCGTCACCGCCGGCATCATTAGTGCAAAAGGCCGTGGCGTGAACGAGGGCAATATGGGCATCAAATCGTTTATACAGCACGATGCCGCCGTGAATCCCGGCAATAGTGGAGGCGCTTTGGTGAACACCAACGGCGACCTTATCGGTATCAACACCATGATTTATTCTCAAACGGGCAACTATGCCGGCATCTCATTTGCCGTGCCCAGCAATATCGTGAAGAAAATCGTGACCGACCTCAAGCAATACGGCACCGTGCAACGCGCTGTGCTCGGCATCAGCTACGAAGAACTCAATGCCGAAAAGGCTAAAGAACACAAAATCACTGCCACCAAGGGCGGTATCTACGTAGCGAAAGTGAGCGACGAAAGCGCTGCAATGGAAGCCGGCATCAAGGAAGGCGACGTGATTGTGAAGCTCAATGGCGTGGATGTGAAAAATAGTGGAGAAATGCAAGAAGAAATGAGCAAACTCCGTCCGGGCGACAAGGCCACCATCAGCTTCTATCGCGACAACAAACTCAAAACCACTACCGTTACTTTCAAAAACGACCAAGGCAACACCAACATCACCAAGAGCTCCGATTTCACATCTTTGGGCTGCGCTTTCATGACGCTCACCGCTAAAGAAAAAGAGGAACTCCATATCACCAACGGTGTGAAGGTGGTGGGACTGAAAGATGGCAAGTTTAAAGCCAACGGCATCAAAAACGGACTGGTGATTACCCAAATCAACGACCAAGCCGTGAATAGCAGCGACGATGTGGAAGAAATTTACCGCAGCATCATGAAGTCGTCTGACGACAAAGTGATGATTATTAAGGGCTTCTACGAAGTGGGTAGAAAAGTGTACATCGCCGTCAACATCGCCGACGAAGAATAATCCCCCCTCTTGCCCAACGCATAAAGCAGACGCCAAATCGCGGCGCCTGCTTTTTTTTTGCACTAAAACCACCATTTTTTTAATAAAAAATCATAAAAGCCACACATTTACAAATGCTTTTCCCACTTTGGCACAATTTATGCAAATTTATAATATATAGTTAGCAATGTGCCCACACGTCAATCGTATCTAATTCCGGCGAGCGTAGGAAAACGCTCTCTTCTGAAAAATCCATCTTAATTAACCCATCAAAATTCAACATACTATGCGACAACTCAAAATCGGTAATTCCATCACACTTCGCCAACCCGTGCTCCACACCTACCTCTATGAAATCAACAAAATAAAAATGATTTCTCCGGAAGAGGAAGTGAGCTTGGCGCAAAAAATCAAACAAGGCAACACACAAGCACTCGAAAAACTAATCACCGCCAATCTGCGATTCGTGGTGTCGGTGGCAAAAATGTACCAACACAAAGGACTCAGCCTCTGCGACCTTATCAACGAGGGCAACATCGGACTCATTAAAGCCGCACACAAATTCGACCTCACATTCGGATTCAAATTCATTTCCTATGCCGTGTGGTGGATTCGACAAGCAATTCTCCAAGCCATTGCCGAAAAATCGCGATTAATCCGCATTCCATCCAATCAAGTGAACACTATCACCGGCATCAATAAAGCCATCAACGAATTCGAACTTCAACACCAACGACGACCCTCGCAGCAAGAGCTGGCAGATTTGCTCGCCACCGATGTGAGCCAAATCCAAAAGTCGATGAGCGCACCCACCTCCACCGTGTGGCTCGATGCCCCACTAAGCGACGACGACCCGCATTCCTCCAATCTGCTCAATGTGCTCACCGGCGACGCATTGCCATCCACCGATGCCGAGATTGAACAAGAAGACCTCCGAAAAGAAATCATGCAAGCACTCAGCACCCTCTCAATTCGCGACCAAGGCATCTTGCGCCGCGCCTTTGGCATAGGATGCCCCGAAATGACTCTCGAAGAAATCAGCGAACACTATCATCTCACACGCGAACACGTACGCCAAATCAAAGAGCGCGCCATTCGCAAGCTACGCACCACCAAAAGCAAACACCTTAAAGCCTTCATCTAAGCATCTAATGGCTGCCCCCGGCAAACATCAGGCAGGCGCAGTTTTATTTCGGTGATACCGACTATTTCTCGGCTACGGTGAGGGGTGTGAGTGGTGAGCAAAGCGAGCCACCGTGGGAAGCAAGTGGCTACTTCTTCATCTGCTTAACTTCAGAAACTTGAGTTAATCATTAAAAAAACCAAAAAAATGCCCCCTTTTTTGAATATTCTTCAAGTTCTATTATTCATATTTGAAAAAAAATTTATAATTTTGTAGGCTCTAAACTCTATAAATTAATGAGACAACTTAAGATTACAAAGTCGATTACCAACCGTGAAAGTGCTTCACTGGATAAGTATCTGCAGGAAATTGGACGAAAAGACCTCATTACTGTGGACGAAGAAGTGGAACTCGCACAAAAAATCAAACAAGGTGATCAGGCTGCTCTCGACAAACTTGTAAGCGCGAATCTCCGATTTGTAGTATCTGTGGCAAAACAGTACCAAAACCAAGGATTAAGTCTGCCCGACTTAATCGACGAAGGTAACCTCGGCCTGATTAAGGCAGCCCAGAAATTCGACGAAACTCGTGGTTTCAAGTTCATCTCTTACGCCGTATGGTGGATTCGCCAATCCATTCTACAAGCATTGGCTGAACAATCGCGCATCGTCAGACTGCCACTCAACCAGGTGGGCTCGCTCAACAAAATTGGAAAAGCGCTTCAGCGATTCGAACAAGAAAACGAACGACGTCCATCGCCCATGGAACTGGCGGAACAGCTCGACGTGCCCGTGGAAAAAATTGCCGACACCATGAAAGTGTCCGGACGACATGTGTCGGTCGACGCACCATTTGTGGATGGAGAAGACAACAGTTTGCTCGACGTTCTACCCAATGAAGACTCTCCTATGGCAGACTCTTCACTCAATCAGGAATCTCTTTCCAAAGAAGTGAACAGAGCACTCGAACAGTTGAATCCTCGCGAACGCGACATCTTGAAGATGTTCTTTGGCATCGGATGCCAAGAAATGACTCTTGAAGAAATCGGAGCGAAATTCGACCTCACCCGCGAACGCGTGCGCCAAATCAAGGAGAAGGCTATTCGCCGCCTCAAAGGCCAAAAGAGTAAACTCCTCAAATCCTATTTGGGATAACATTCAAGCAAAACTACCAGAAAAAAGAATTTTCCGCTCCGAGCCTTTTACGCCACTCGGAGCGGCTTTTTATTCTCCACCATACATCGCCCCCACTCGCATCCACCGTATCTTCGCCCCCAAAAAAACCATACCCATATTCACACCTCAATAGTACATCGAAACAGATATGCAAGATTTTGGAATTTAAGCAATTATTATTACCTTTGTGTGCTAATTTGGATTAAATGAGCTCACTATTCGGAAAAATACTCGACACACGCCCTAAGCCAAACGAGGCTGTGGGGCACATTGAACTGCTCGACACCACCCTCCGCGATGGCGAGCAAACTTCCGGTGTGAGTTTTTCCACCGCCGAAAAATTGAGCATCGCGCGTATGGTGCTCACCAATCTGCGGGTGCCACGCATCGAAATCGGCAGTTGCCACGTGTCGATGGGAGAATTTGAAGCGGCAAAATCCATTTGCCAATGGGCTGCCGACAACGGCCACCTCCACCGTGTGGAAATTCTCGGTTTTATCGACGGTGGCAAATCGGTGGAATGGGTAAAAAAGGTGGGAGGAAAGGTAATCAACCTCTTAGTGAAGGGCTCGGAAAGGCATTGCCACCTGCAATTGGGCAAAACACTCGAAGAGCATTGCCACGACATTATACAAGAAGTGAACTTGGCTCAGAGCAAAGGACTGAAGGTGAATCTCTATTTGGAAGACTGGTCGAATGGCGTACGCGCCTCAAAGCACTATCTCTACAAATTGATGGACTCGCTGAAAACCCTACCCATTGAGCGCTTTATGCTCGCCGACACGCTGGGCATCATGAACCCCAATCAAGTGTATGAATATTGCAAACGAATGGTGAATCGCTACCCCGAACTCCATTTCGATTTCCACGGACACAACGACTACGACCTTGCCACCAGCAATGCCTTCGCAGCCGGATTGGTGGGCATTAAGGGTATTCACTGCACCATTAATGGATTGGGCGAACGTGCCGGAAATGCGCCTTTGGCGAGCGTGGTGCCGATGGTGCACGACATGCTCCATATGACCACCGGAATCGATGAAAAACAAATCTATAAGGTGAGCCACATCGTGGAATCGTTTTCGGGCGTGGTGGTGGCACAAAATGAGCCTATCATCGGCGAAAACGTGTTTACACAAACCGCCGGACTGCATGCCGATGGCGACCGCAAAAATGAGCTCTACTACAATCTGCTCCTTCCCGAACGATTCGGACGAAAAAGAGAATATGCACTCGGCAAACTCTCCGGGCAAGCCTCAATCAACGAAAATTTGCTGGAATTGGGCATTCAGCTGGGCAAAAAATATGTGCAGAAGGTAACCGAAAGAATCGTGCAATTGGGCGATAAAAAGGAAATCGTGACACAAGACGACTTGCCCTACATTGTGGCTGATATCGTAAAGCACGACACGATGATTAATAAGGTGAAAATCGTGAACTATTCGCTCAATATGTCGCACGGACTCCACCCCACTGCCACCGTGAAACTCGAAGTGGATGGCAAAGAATACGAACAAAGCGCCTATGGCGACGGACAATTCGATGCCTTTATCAAAACCATCAAAAAAATTTACACCAATAATCTGAAACGCGAATTGCCACGTCTCACCAACTACACCGTGAGCATCCCGCCACACGGCAGCACCGATGCTTTGGTGATGACCAACATCACCTGGAACTATAATGGACGCATTATCAAAACTCGCGGACTCGAAGTGGACCAAATTGAGGCAGCTTTGCAAGCCACTATCAAAATGCTCAACATCATTGAAGGCATAAGGGAATAACTTTTTTTTGAGGATGCCATGCAACTTTTTGTGCACTCATTGCGTCTAAACAGAAAAACGAAACACAATGGACACATTAGCAACACTGACCATATTCTCTTTCCCCTTGATATTTCTGCTTCACGAAGTGGAAGAAATGATTGTGCAACGGAGTTGGATACTGCGCCACCAATCGCATGTGGTGGCTAAATTCCCCTTCACAAAAGGAATCATGAGCCACCTTGCTCGACTCAATCCCGTGGCCTTCGGCATAGCGGTGGCAGAAGAATACCTCATCGTGTTTATCGCCACATTAGGCTTTCTGTGCTATGGCGAAGAATTGATGATGAATTGGATTTGGATAGGCGTGGTGGGGGCGTTTTCGCTCCATTTGCTCATCCATTGCGCACAAGCCATTGCTCTGCGTGCCTACACCCCCGGACTACTGAGCGCCATCATATTGCTCCCCTATTGCTGCTACGTGATGCTTGCCATAGCCGACATCTACCCCGCCGGCGGTATTCTTTTCGCCACCATTGCCGTAAGTATAGGAGCCGCCACTAATCTGCTCATCGCCCACAAACTGGGCATTTCGGTGAGCAAACACACCGGCATCCACTCCTACCGCCTCCTCTAACCCACCCCTAACAGCTGATACATAACAACTTGAAGCCCGCCAAGCAAAGCCCAAGAGCCACAGTGTGGATGGGTAATGGCTATAATATTTGGCTTGCCCACATTGATATTTCGCAGAATTTCACTATTTTTGTGCATCAATTACCCTCATGCACTAAAAAACTATGACGGAAACGGATTTTATCGTGAGCGAAAATGTGAGCATCTCACCGCTCTACGGTTTGCTCAAGCTCAGCCCGGCATCGGGCGAAATGCCTGTATGCAGACCCGGACAGTTTGTTCAAGTGGAAGTTCCCAACTCCAAAACCACCTTCCTGCGCCGCCCTATCTCTATTTGCTATGTGGATGAAGCACAACGCCGCCTTTGGTTGCTCATACGCAAAGCCGGCGAAGGCACTTCGGCATTGCTAAAAACCCCGGCAGGCAGCGTGCTCAACCTCGTTTTACCGCTCGGCAATGGATTTTCCACCGATTTTGAAGGCGATGCATTGCTCATTGGCGGAGGAGTGGGCGTGGCGCCACTTCTTCAATTAGGAAAAACCTTGCACCAAAAAGGAAAAAAAGTGAGATTTTTGCTCGGTGCACGCACAGCTTCCGACCTTTTGCTCCCGGATGAATTCCGGCGCTGGGGCGAAGTGTATGTCACCACCGAAGATGGCTCTGCAGGCGAAAAGGGATTCGTTACGCAGCATCCCATCTTGCAAAGCCCCGTCAGCCACCTTGCTTGCTGTGGACCCTTGCCCATGATGAAAGCCGTGGCAGCCATAGCCCGAAGCAAAGAATTGAACTGCGAGGTGTCGCTCGAAAATATGATGGCATGCGGATTGGGCGCCTGCCTCTGCTGTGTGGAAGACACTGCCGATAGCGGTCATGTGTGCGTATGTAAAGAAGGACCCGTATTTAATATTCATCGATTGAAATGGTAGATTTAAGCATTGAAATAGGAAAACTGAAGTTGAAAAACCCGGTTCTCACTGCATCGGGAACTTTCGGATATGGCGAAGAATTCGCCGATTTTATCGATTTAAATCGCCTTGGCGGCATCGTGGTGAAAGGCACCACGCTCCACCGGCGCGAAGGTAACCCCTACCCGCGAATGGCGGAAACCCCCTCCGGAATGCTCAATGCTGTGGGGTTGCAAAACAAGGGTGTGGACCATTTCATCGAAGAAATTTACCCTCGCATCAGCCATTTGGACACCAACATCATCGTGAATGTGAGCGGATCGAGCATCGACGACTATGTGGCAGTGTGCGAAAAATTGAATCCCCTCGATAAGGTGGCTGCCGTGGAAATCAATATCTCGTGCCCGAATGTGAAGCAAGGCGGTATGGGATTTGGCACCACTTGCAGTGGAGCGGAAAGCGTGACGCGTGCCATACGCAAAGCCTACGATGGCACCATGATTGTGAAACTCACCCCCAATGTGACCGACATCACCGAAATAGCACGGGCTGCAGAAGCCGCCGGAGCCGACGCCCTTTCGCTCACCAACACTTTCCTGGGCATGGCTATCGATGTTGAAAAACGCCGCCCCATGCTCTCTACCATCACCGGAGGGCTATCCGGACCCTGCATACGCCCCATTGCCGTGAGAATGGTGTGGCAAGTGGCTAAAGCGGTGAAAGTGCCTGTGGTGGGACTCGGAGGCATTATGAACGGACGCGACGCCATCGAATTCCTCCTCGCCGGCGCCAGTGCCGTGCAAATCGGCACCGCCAACTTTGTTGACCCACAAGTCACCATCAAAACCATCGACTTTATCGAAGATTATCTAAAAAGGCACCATTTCTCGGCTGTGAGCCAACTTATCGGCGCAATGGAGGTGTAAGTCGTTTACGCCACCAGAAAGCGCTGAACGCGCCGAAAAACGGCAAAATCAAGCATCTTTGCCCCATATCAAACATAACGAATTCGCCCCTGCCATTTTTATAATGATGACAGGGGCGAATTATTTGTTCGCTATTTGCTTCATAAACGGAAGAGCCGCCGGACTTGGCAAAGCAATGTTACACTAATGGATATAGAACAGCCAACGGGGGCATTAGCGGCGACTACGCGGCACAAATTCTTCAAAACTATTGTCGGTGTAAAACACCATAATCGACGACACGCGCTTGCCGCCTTCGCCTGCGCCATGGCTATTAGGAGAAGAAGTGGGCGATTTATGCGTCATATCTTGGATTACAGCAGAAAGTGCCGCCACCGGACCGGGGTCGGGAGCCGGAGAAGCATAGTCATCGTCATCGCCAAAGAAAATAGAGGGGGTACCCGACGGACGGGATTCCGCAGCGGAATCCGACTTGGAGGAAAATTCTGAATTCTCAGCGGGTTGAGCCGCAGCTGGAGAAGATAAGGATTTCGCATTTGGAACAATCATCTCACCATCACCAAACATGAGCCACATGATATTTAATGTGGGATATGCCGAATGAATTTTTGAAATTAATTCATCGCTCACTTTTTTATTGCGCCCTTTAAGCAATTGCGATAGGGTGGGACGGGGAATATCGCAAGTGTCGGCAAATGTGGAATTGGTGATTCCATTGTGATGAAGAAAAAATTTTAAACGCGAAACGAGGTCCATATTCTAAAAGTGTAAAAAAATTGGAGAAAATTCAGTTTGCAAATGTATAAACAATTGTTTGTAATTACAAATTTATTAACGTAAATTTTTATTTTAATTTTGCAAACACCCCGTGTCGATATTCAAACAGCGGGAAAGGCAGATTTGCTAATAAAAACACCCTGTTTTCAAACGCAAAATCCTTAAAGGAGATTATAAATAAAGTATTAATTTAGATTATAATGCATATTACATTCGTTTTCAGTTATTTGCAATGCTAAACTACAATAAATTTGCGAAACTTTATCCAATTTCTTATATTATCACTTTAATATTTTATAGCTAATACCCACGTTTTTGTGATGATTACATTGTTTGTTAATATCAGTTAACGGCTCAAAATGTGCATTTGTACACCGTTTAACGCCGGAATTCAGAAAACTACTCTCTTATGGTGAAAAGTGTAAACCGTCGAACAAACGAAAACATCGGGTTTAATTCCGTAAAATGGAGTGTGCATTTACGAATTTATCGCAGAATTTCGGTGTTTAAGATTTTAAATTTTGCCGGGTAATTTTACCATTTTGTGCGATTGTTTCGCTCAACTCGATTTCTTCGAAAAATTTTTCGTCGAACCGAAATGTGGTTCACAAAATTAAATTCTGAGCCACTCTCAGGCGGTTGGCAGCCCCCAGCATTACGCGCGAAATTCGCTGATATTCAATAAATTTACGGTGGATAATGATGGACATTCGCGGCATTGGATAAAGGATGCAGAAAAATCGAAAAGCGGGGCAAATAGCTGCGGAATGACCGCAAAAATGCCGCCTAACATGCCAGGAAAGGGGTTTCAGTGTGGATAGAAACGCCTTAAAAAGGGAGAATTTGCAATTATCTGCTCAAAAAATCGGGTTATTTTTCAGAAAGCTCCTTTTTGAGGAATCGTCCGGTGATAGAATTTTTTTGGTTTGCCACCTGTTCGGGTGTGCCAAAAGCCACGATATTTCCGCCATTTCTGCCCCCTTCCGGACCAAGGTCAATGATATAATCGGCGCACTTTATCACATCCATATTGTGATCGGTGGTGATTACGGTATTTCCTTTTTGGACCAATTTTTCAAGCACCGAAAGCAGTATCTTAATATCTTCGAAATGGAGTCCGGTGGTGGGCTCATCGAGCAAGTAAAGCGTTTTACCGGTATCGCGTTTTGCAAGTTCGGCAGCGAGTTTCACACGCTGACATTCACCTCCGGAGAGCGTGCTCGAAGGCTGACCGAGTTTGATGTATCCCAACCCCACTTCTTGCAGCACTTTTATCTTGTTGAGAATCGCAGGAATGGCATCAAAAAATTCCACGGCTTGATTTATCGTCATGTCGAGGACATCAGCAATGGATTTTCCTTTGAATTTCACCTCCAAAGTCTCTCTGTTATAGCGTTTTCCGCCACATGCTTCGCATGGCACGAGCACATCGGGCAAAAAATTCATTTCCACACTTTTGTAGCCATTTCCGCTGCACACCTCGCATCTGCCCCCTTTGGCATTGAAAGAAAAGCGCCCCGGCTTGTAACCTCTGATTTTGGATTCAGGCAGATTCACGAAGAGATTTCTGATATCGGTAAACACGCCGGTGTAGGTGGCAGGATTGGAGCGAGGTGTGCGTCCCAAAGGCGATTGGTCCACGGTCACCACCTTATCAATGTGTTCCAAGCCCTCCACCTCGCCATACGGAAGCGGCTCCGTGAGCGAGCGATAGAGGCGTCGGCTAATGATAGGCTGAAGGGTGGCATTCACCAGCGACGATTTGCCGCTTCCCGACACCCCGGTCACACAAATGAAAGTGCCCAAGGGAAAGTCCACATCCACATTCTTCAGGTTGTGCCCCTTGCAGCCGCGCAGGCGAATGAAATGGCCGTTTCCCTCGCGGCGATGCTCCGGGATGGGAATACGCTTCACACCGCTCAAATAATCGGCTGTGAGCGTGTGTTGGGCAAGCATTTGATGGGGAGTGCCGGCAAACACCACATAGCCTCCCCTGCGGCCTGCTTTGGGGCCTATATCCACAATGTAGTCGGCATTGAGCATCATATCTTTGTCGTGCTCCACCACGATTACGGTGTTGCCCTCATCGCGGAGTTTTTTCAGCGAATCGATGAGGCGATGGCTATCGCGCTGGTGCAAACCGATGCTGGGTTCATCGAGAATGTAGAGTACATTCACCAATTGCGACCCGATTTGGGTGGCCAAACGAATGCGCTGGCTCTCTCCTCCCGAGAGCGATGCCGAAGCGCGATTGAGCGACACATAATCCAGTCCCACATCGAGCATAAAATCAAGGCGTCCGAGTATTTCTTTCACGATTTCATCGGCGATTTTCCACTTTTTTGGCTCCATGTGGTGGTGCAAATCGGCAAGCCAATCGCGCAGTTCGCTAATGTCCATACTTGCCAATTGCGCAATGTTTTTGCCATTAACGAAAAAGTGGCGCGCTTCCTTATTGAGGCGAGCACCGCCGCACTCCGGGCATACGCAGCGCGAGAAAAACTGCCCTGCCCATTTTTGCGCCTTTGAGCCCGATTCTTCGTCTTGCTGAAGTTCGATATACTTCACCAATCCATCGAAGGTGAGGAAATAATTGTTGGTGCTCAGCGTTTCGTTTTTGATGTTGAGTTTTTCGTCGGTGCCATTCAAAATATCGTAGAGCGCTTCTTCGGGCAATTCAGCCAAGGGTGTGGTTAAATCGCAACCATATTTTTCGCAAATGGCAGCAATTTGCCAAAACACCAGTGAATTTTTATATTTTCCCAAAGGTAGCACTCCCCCATCTTTAATCGACAGCGACATATCGGGCATAATTTTTTCTCTATCAATGAGATTAACATAGCCCAGCCCCTTGCATTTGGGGCAAGCGCCTTGCGGCGAATTAAACGAAAAATTATGCGGCGCCGGGTCAAGATACGATAGTCCCGTGTCGGGGTCCATCAGTGCTTTGCTATAGTATGACACCTCGTTGGATTGCACATCGAGAATCAGCAATTGGTCTTTGCCCTGGCGGAATGCCAATTCCACGGTGTCTTTGAGGCGTTTTTCGTCTTTGCTCGAAACCTTCAGCCTATCCACCACCAATTCCACAGTGTGGTTTTTGTAGCGGTCGAGTTTCATGCCAAAGGTGATTTCTTTCAGTTCGCCATCCACCCTCACATGCAGATAGCCCTTCTTGCGGTATTGCTCAAAGAGGTCTTTATAGTGGCCCTTGCGGTTTTTTACAATGGGCGCCAGTATGTAGATTTTCTTTCCTTCATACTTTTCGAGGATGAGCGAAAGGATTTTTTCAACGGAATATTTCACCATCGGTTTGCCTGAAATGTGGCTCACGGCATCGGAAGCGCGAGCAAAAAGCAAGCGCAGATAGTCGTAGACCTCGGTGGAGGTACCCACCGTGGACCGCGGATTTTTGTTGGTGGTTTTCTGCCCTATCGAAATCACGGGGCTCAATCCGGTGATTTTGTCCACATCGGGGCGTTCGAGCACGCCGAGCATATTGCGCGCGTACGCAGAAAAAGTTTCCAAATATCGACGTTGACCTTCGGCAAAAATGGTGTCGAACGCCAACGACGATTTTCCGCTACCACTCAGCCCCGTGATTACGGTGAGCTTGTAGTGCGGAATATCCACGTCAATGTTTTTCAAATTGTGAACGCGCGCTCCAAGCACACTTACACATTCAGTTTCTTTCCCGTTGAAAATCATAATTTGCAAATTTACAAAATTTATTTGGAAAATGGAGAATGGAGATTAGATTCAAAGTTAGAAGTAGGTGC
>SAMEA3663025__coassemble_1224_pt1 | contig 11855 bp, 5 predicted proteins | sample SAMEA3663025__metabat2_low_PE_039 | metagenome-assembled genome bin SAMEA3663025 (sample SAMEA3663025) | pig gut metagenome | biome: pig gut; feature: pig-associated habitat; material: faeces | place: France | collected 2012
ACATATTTAGAGACTGCGGAATCAAATTTAGCAATTTGTTCATCCGAGAGTTGTTGGCCTTGCACGGGGATAGGTTGCTCAGGGCTCACTTGCACTCCCTTCATTTTGCTCACATCCTTACCGGCATTGAGTTCGGCAAGCACCTTATCTTGTGTTTTCTTATCACCTTGCACAGCCACTTGAATCACCTTGATGGTGTCGAGCAATTCTTCGCTGCTCACCTTTTGGAAGAGTGCATAATTGTATTGATCTTGGTATTTTTTAGCGGCATTTGCAGGTGCCGACACCACCCACGAAGCGAAGGTAGAGTCGCGGAGCTGTTCGCCCATTTGCTTAGCAGTGGCATCGGTGAGTTTTAATTCTTGCACATTGCTAAATTCGTTGATATCGCGCAAAGCGTCGATGCCCTTGCTTTCGAGCGTGGCGAAAGCCTTGTTGAAGAGCGCGTCAGAAGCCTTGATATCGGTGGCGTTAGGCAGGATAGGCACAGCAATCACGTGAGCCAACACGGTTTTGTCGTAAATCTTCCACAAATTTTTGTATTGATTATAGACGGCTTCGATTTCTTCTTTAGAGGGTTCGAACTTTTTATCTTCCAGCGAAGTGTAGTCCTTTTTGGTGAGTTGCACTTCCATCACCTCATCATCGGCTTGCATTTCGAGCACATCGAGGTCGTTAGCCACGATGCAGTTGCTCACCATCATCATAATTTTCTGAGCGCGAATGTTGGTTTCCAATTCATTTTTGAAAGCGTCCCATTGCTCTTTGGTCACGATTTGGTTAAGCGTTTCGTCGCGTCCCACGAGTTTATCGAGGTCGGAAGCGGCTTGAATGGTTTGCTGACCGGTGGCTTGCACATATTGTTGCGCCCAAGCGTTGGCACGTTGGTCTTGATTGATGACAAAGCTCAGCATATCTGCACCGGCTTCAATTCCATTATCTTCGCTTTCTTCGTTGATAATGGTTTCAAACACCATTTGTCCGAGCACTTGCTGTTGCAAGTCGGCAGATTCGGTTTTGTTTTGTTGATTTTTTTCCAATTCTTGCGCAAAATTCATGCGTTGTTGGAATTCTTGAATACCGATAGATGTGCTACCTACTTTTGCCACTGAACTATCTCTGAACAGTGAATCGAGTTTAAAAAGGTCTCCGAGTACGAAGGCGGCCAAAGCGCCACCCACTACAACAATCAGAAACACAGATCTTTTTCTAATTTTTTCTAATGCTGCCATTATTTATAATTTATTGTGTTTAGTCGGTTTGTATCACGCGTTTAATGGGTTTTTCGCCAATAAACACGCAAAGATAGTAATTTTCACCAAATTATACACAATTTTGGTGTTATTTTTTGATTTATCGAAATTCAAAACCTCAGAAAAGGATGGTTTTCGCCCTTATTTTTGTTCGCGCTTAGGAATCAGGCTTCCTTCGGCGACGGGATTGTAGCGGATGCCCCACAGGTCGTAGAAATTGAGCATTTGGCTGAGTCGGAGCGCGAAATCGTCCCAATTTCGGGCTTCACCAATCCATGCTTTTTCCGCCATTGCCGCCAATCGAGGGAACACTTGAAACTCCAACTTACGAGTGGTGGGCACATATTCGGTCCAGATGCATCCCTCAATGCCCATCAAATTCTTCGCCACATCGGCATTTGCCGAGTCGGGCAGATGAGGGAAAAGATATGTATCCTTCACACTTACGGGGTTTTTGCCGGCGATGATATCGGTTTGGGTGGAATCTTCTTTAGATGTGAAATAGTAGCCACGGTTGCCCGAATTAATCCACAAGTGGGTGCTATCGATACGCGATTGCTTGATTCTTTTCCACATGTGCCAATGGTGGAGCATGCTGCCATTGGGGTCCATCCCTTCGGCACCGCCGCTCCAGCCCAACATCGTTTTTCCGTGGCGATTGATAACGCGCTGCACGTGGCGCATGAAATAGGTTTGCAAGTGGTGGGTGGTTTCCAAACCATGCTGCTTCATAAATTGCTGCGTGGCTTCGCTATCTTGCCACCACTGCGGTGCACACTCATCGCCACCGGCATGGATGTATTTGCTCGGGAAAAGCGTGCACACCTCATCAAACACCTCCGTGAGGAAGGCAAACACCTCCGGGGTGGGCGCCAGCACATTATTTTGGCGGCGATAAATGCCCCAAGTGAGGGCGGTGTGCTTATCCTCATTGGGCGTGGTGCTAAATTCCGGGTGAGCGGCGAGCACAGCCATACAGTGGCCCGGGATATCGATTTCCGGCACCACCGTCACATAGCGCTTAGCGGCATAATCGATGATTTCTTTCACCTCATCTTGGGTGTAGAAGGCGTGAAGCGGGCGCTCCGTGTATTCGCCCGGAAAGAGTCCTTTGATTTCGCCGGTGCGAAAGCCGCCTTTAGCCGTGAGTTCGGGGTGGCTTTTCAATTCCAAGCGCCATCCCTGGTCGTCGGTGAGATGCCAGTGAAAGATATTCAACTTGTGGAGTGCCATCCAATCGATAAACTTTTTGATATATTCCACCGAGAAAAAGTGGCGCACCACATCGAGGTGCATACCACGAAAATGGAAAGCGGGATGGTCTTCAATGGCGCAGAAGGGCAAGCGCGGCACATATCCGGCAGCCGTGGGCAGCAATTGAATGAGCGAACACACGCCATAGAAAAAGCCCTCCGGCGCTTGGTTGTTTGCCACGATGTAAACGCCATCGCGGTTGATGGTCATGGTGTAGGCACCTTCGGTGACGGGTTCATCGTTATCGTAACCTTGAATAAAGATAGAGGCGTGGCGTTGGCGTTCCACAATGGGCAAATGCAAATTGAGATATGCTTCGCAATAGTGTTGCAAATATTCGGCAGCGATGCGCGCATCGGCATTAGCGGCATAAATGCCCATCCCCTGCTTCAACTCCAAGTGTCGGGTAGAGTCGGAGGAAATGATGGTGTTGGGTTGAGGAATAATGGAAATTTTTGCATCGGCAGCAGAAACCACCAAAGCCAAAAAGGATAGAATCAGAATAAAAGTCGGTTTCATGAGCAATTGGTTGTTGTGAAGGTTGATTATCGATTTCATACGGGGCAAAGCCACACCGCCCTACCCTCCATGTGTGTCATAGCACACGCCGAATGGCGTGTGCACACATTATATATAATAAGAGAGAAGGCTCATCGACTTAGAAAACAAGTCCAATGCCACCCATCACATTCAGTTTTTGGGCGCCCATATATGGGAGGATATCCCATTGCTTATTGAGCAAATTGGCTGCTTTCACCCAGATGGTGAGGAATTTATCGAATCGGTAACTTGCTCCGGCATGCAAATTCATCACATCGTTTAGGTCGGTGAAAAAATAGGTATAGTAGGGAGCCTCGGTGTCGGAATTGTAATGAGGCATGATATAGCGGCGGTCGTTGCGCAATTCACAGCCCACACCCAAAGTCAGCGCTTTCGACAGGTGCAGTTTCAAATCGGCATTTGCCACCATTTTGGCGTGGTCCATTCCCAGCATATAGCCGCTGTAAGTTTTGCCTTCTTCAAAGTCGTCGCTTTGTGGCGCAAAGGTGAAGCCCAGGTCTAATTCAGCCAAGGAGCGATATTGGTAATTGAGCGTGGCGCCGGCTTTCAAGCCCTTGCAGTCCCAATTCAAGAGATGATTGTTGGAAAAACCAAAAAACGTAGGCATCAACGCATCTTTAGCAATGCCGTAGCCGGCAAAGAGTTTCACGTTCAATCCCGAGAACGGTCCCACCTTCAGCCCGGCTTCGCCGTCGAAAGGCACGAAAGTGTTGCCGTAGTATGCGTTGGGGTCGAAGTATCGGCTGATAGCGTTCATGCGGCTGATGGTGTTGAGTTGTTTGCCACCCACTGCATTGGCAAAGAAAGTCACGCCGGGCGTAAATTCGTAGGAGAGTTGCACATTGGGAGCCAAGCGGAATTTAGTGCCGTCGTTGAATGAAAGGTCCACATTCACGCCCAAGCGAGCCACCCAATTCTGTCCATTGTAGGTGTAGAACGGCGCGATGGTGAACATCGACGAATTGCGCTTCACCGTTTTCGGAACATTGTAAGCCTCTAAATCACAATATGAGCGATTCAAATATTGGAATTTGAAGTCGGCACCAATGCTCGAACTTGCCTCAATGGCGTAACTTGCGCCGAGCCAAGCCTGCAAGTGATGCTCTTTTGCACCGTCGAAACCATCTACCACCGATGGGCTACCGATATAGATGCCGTATTTATAGCCGGCATAATTGTAGTTCATGCCCACTTTGTAGGAAATATTGTGGTAGCGCGAAACGTCGACCGTGCCTGCCCATGCGGCTTTCACGTTGGTTTCAAAAAAGTTTTGCTTGTTGTCCCACCAAAGATTGGATTGAGGCCCCGTTACATAGGTGTGCCCATAATAGTTGAATTTATCGAAATGCACTTTAGCAGCCACATCGAGCTGTCCCTTGCTAAAGTCTTTCATCAAGTCCACGCCAAAGGCATTGTCGCAGAATTGTTGCTTTTCAGGCTCCGACACAGGCGAAGAGTTCTTTCCGTTCCAGGTGCTATTGTGCTGCGCCCAGGCATCCACCTTAAGCGAGGCATCATCGATAACACGATAGCCCGCCGAGCCCACGAAATTGAGTTGGGAGCCGGCTCCGGCATCGAAGTAGCCGCGCCGGTTGCTAAATCGGTGTGCGGTGCGATAACCATAGGGAAGCATCGTGGGGATTTCCACGCTCACTGCTGTGGGTTCCGCCCAATCGGTGAAACCAATCACTTTCCCCTCGTCGGATTTCACCGGCTTCAGCACACGAGGGAGCGCACTCTTTTTCACGGGTTTTTTCACCACCGGCACAAAGTCTTTGGGGAGGGTGATTTCTTTTTGCAGATTTTCCTGCGCCAAAGCAGGCATCGCCACGAAGGCGGCAGCCAGGATGCTCACATATATTTTTTTCATAATGCTGTATGTAACTTCAGATGAATGGGATGTTTCGGTTCTCTATATCGATACTGATTCGTTATTTCTTCTTCGTGGTTTTTTTGGTCACCACTTTAGGTTTATTGAGCGCTTTCAGGCGAGCGTCGATATCGCTAAAGATATCTTTTTCCTTGCCCGGATAATTTTTCTTCAGGCTTTCCAAATATTCGCGAGCGGCGCTGCTACGGTTTTCTTTCACCAAAATGTCGCTCAGCAAAATGTAGGTTTTGCCAATCCAGTAGGTTTGCGGCGTGCCGGAATCCAGGATTTGGTCCACCCGCTCCTCAGCGCCCTTATAGTTGCCGCGTTCCATTTCCAATCTCGCCAATTCGTAAGCAGCGCGAGCACCCTGTTCGGTGGTCATATCGCCGGAAAGTGCTTTAAGGTCCACCTCCGCGGCATCAAAGTTTTTCTTTCCAATGTAGCCCACAGCGCGTGCCAATTTCACATCCGCCACCTCATCGGCGGTGAGTGATGGATTTTGGAGCAAAACGTCGGCAGTGGAAACCACCAAATCGAATTGATTGATATCGGTGGCTGCGCGCATCAAGCCCATTTGAGCCACCACTTTAGTGTCGTCGTTGTTGGAGCGATCGATGATTTGTTCATACACCTTGATCGCCTCCTCGTGCTTATTTTGGCGCACCAAAATATCGCTCTTCATCACCAAAGCGTCTTCCGCCCACACGGCATCTTCGGCATGTGCAAGAGCCTCGGTAATTTGGTCGTAGGCTTGTGCAAGATTGCCTTTTTCGTAGTGATATCGTCCGATTTGGTATTTAGCCTCCCACACATAGGCACCATTGGGGTAATCGCGCAGATAATTTTCCATCTTCACGATACTCGGTCGAGTGGCAGTGGCAGCCTTTTCCGCCGCCTCGTAGGTGAGTCGGTCGATGTCGCTCACCTCCAGTTTGGGCGCATTAGGCACGGTTTCGATAAAAGCCACATAATTTTGGAGTTCGCCCCGCTCTGCATAGATACGCTTCAAGTCTTCCGCCGCCACCTTCGCTTCTTGGCTGGTGGGCGCATCGGAAATCACACTTTGGTAAGCAGCGATAGCCTCGTCGGTTTTTCCCAAATTCTTTTGCATCAACGCCAAGTGAAGCATTCCTTGGCGTGCTTCCGCCACTTTGGGATACTTTTCGCCCAGCGCCCTGTATTGTGTGGCAGCCTCGGAGGTTTTGCCCATTGCTTCGTAGGAGCGTGCTATTTCAAGCATTGCCGAAGGCGCCTTGGTGCTTTCGGGATATTTGGCAATCAATTGTTCCATTTGTTGTATTTTAGCCGGATAGTCCTTCTTCCATCCCGCCATCATCGCCTTATCAAACATTGAGCCATCGGCATCGCCTGTGGCAGTGGCAATGGCTTTTTCGTATTCGGTTTCGGCACTTTCAAAGTCGCCAATATAATAATAGGTGTCGGCGATTCGGTCGTAGGTGTCGCTCAGCAGCGTGCTATCGAGCGTGCCCGATTCGATGGCGAGTTGGAAATTCTTTCGTGCTTCATCGAATTTATGTTGCTGATATTGCGCATACCCCAAGTTGTAGAGCGCCTTGCCATAGTTGGCATCGGTTTTGTCGGCGCTTTTCACATATTCGCTCAAGTTGCTCACCGTGCTTTCGTAGTCACCACCAATATATTGTGTTTCGGCGAGCCAGAGTCGACTTTCGTTCAAAATTTTCTTATCGTAGTTGCCCACCTTAATGGCTTTTTTCAGATAGGAAGCCGCCTCTTTTCGATAGCCTTTTTGCATGGCTTGCACGCCAAGGTTGTAGAGCACATTTTGCTTGGCTTTCAGAATGGTGGCACTCGGATTTTTAATATTTTCGATGCTGGCGAGCGCGCGGTCGTAGTTGTTGGTGGTGAGGTAGGCATGCACCAAGTGCTGCTCCACATTGGTTTTGAGTTTTGAAGTGGGGAACTCATTGAGGAAGGTTTCAAACAGTTCGATATCATTGCCGAACGGCGTGGCGCTCCCCTTGCTCTGACACACGGCATAGTTGTAGAACGCGTGTTCCTTCACCTCACGATTAAAGTCCATGCTCGATGCTTTTTCAAAAGCGAGCGCCGCCAATTTATTGTCGCCGGTTTTCAGATACGTTTGTCCCAAATAGAGGTGCGCGCTTTGTGCCAATTCATCGCTCACGCCGGTCACTTGGTTCAAATGCTCAATGGCGGCGCTATGGTCGGCGGCATCAAAGTCCATCACACCCAGCGCATAGGAAGCAGAGCGCATAATGGGGTCTTCGGTGGTGGTCACATAGGTGTTGAGGTGAGTGCGCGCCTTTTGAGGATTACCTTGGTGGTAGTAGCTTTCGCCCACCAAGCGATGGATTTCGGGGGCAAAATATTGGTTCACCTCATCACTGAGCAGACTTTCGCCCAGCGAAATCACACGAGCGTAGTCTTTGTGATGGAAATCGATTTGGCACATATAATACTGACTTTGGTAGCCCAATTCGCCGCCACGGTCGATGTTGGAGAACTTCGCGTAGGCAGCTTCGTAGTAGTGGTTGGCGTAGTCGATATAGGCATCGTAGAAGCGCGTGGCATTGCCGTAGCGCTTCGTGCCCTTAAGCGCCTCGTATTGATAGCGCGCGTCGGCGTATTGCTCCAGTTGCAAATAGCAGTAAGCCATGCGATAGATGATATCTTCGCTGTAATCGCCGTTGAGTGCGCGTTCACGCACTTGGCTATAGGTGGTGAGGGCATCGTTGTAGTTGCCGTGATAAAATTCCAGGTTGGCGATGCGCATCAGCACATCGAGCATCAGCTCCGACGACGGATACTTCGCGGTAAAGGCACGCAGTTCGGCAAGAGCGCCGGCTTCGTCGCGCTCCAATCGGCTAAGCGCCATATAATAGTCGGCGTGTTCGTTCAGCGAAGCCGACGACGACAATTCTTTCACACGGCGCATCTGATGGATAGCGCCCACGTAGTTATGGTTTTCGTACATGAGTTTGCCACGCTCGAAATAGCCTTGGGCATCGCTTGAGGTGAGCACATTTTGGGCACCCGACAGCATCGGAAGGGCAAATGCGGTGAGTAATGCAATTGATTTCAGTTTCATGTTCCTGACGAATATTTAAATTGCCGTAGTCCTACGGTCGCTATTAGATTCTTCAATTTCGTTCTTATTCTGCAAATTTAGTGATTATTCCCCACATTTTGCCCATTCGTCGGTGCTTTAATCCTTAAAAAATGAAAAAATGCGGCCCGCTGCGCTTTTTCCGCTTTAGTGCACGGAGCTCTCACAGATTTTTCATACCTTTGCAGCCCGAATTTCAAAATTAATGGTTATGAATCAACGAAATTTTCAGGGTCATGCCGCGGTGATTGTTGCCAACACTGTGTTCGGACTGAGCGTGCCCGTTACCAACGACCTGGTGAACCATCACTTCACACCCAACGGCTATATGTTTTTCCGCTGCTTGGGAGCCACCCTCATTTTTTGGCTGCTTGCCGCACTGATGCCCAAAGAAAAAGTGGAGCGCAAAGATTTGCTGATTATCGTGGTGGGCGGCATGGTGGGCTTTGCCATATCGCAAACCTTTGCCGCTTGGGCGCTGGCATTCACCCAACCCGTATATTTCTCGCTGCTTGCCACCCTCACGCCAATAGCCGTGATGCTGCTGGCTGCCGCATTTATCAACGAAAAAATCACCGGGCTGAAAGCGGTGGGCGTGCTCATCGGCATTGCCGGCGCTATGCTGATGGTGGTGATGGGATGGACTTCGGGCACCGGCAAAAACGACCTGCTCGGCATTAGCCTTGCGCTGCTGAGCCTGCTCACCTGGGCAATTTATTTGGTGATTACCGGCAAGGTGAGCGCCAAATATAGCGCCGTGACGCAAATGAAATGGGTGTTTCTCGCTTCCACCATCATCGTGATTCCCTTCGGGTGGATGATGAGTGCCATGCTGGGCGAAGGCGCCGTCAACTACAGCGAACTGCTCTGCCAACCGCTCTACACCGAGTCCTCGATGCTGTGGGGCGTGGCGGAAATGGCGTTTATCATCATTTTTGCCACCGTGCTGGGCTTCTTCTTCATTCCCTACGCCATGGCACGCATCCCCGCCACCACCGTGAGCGTGTACACCAACCTTCAACCCGTGGTGGCATCGGTGGTGGCATTCGCCATCGGGCAAGACGTGCTCACTTGGGACAAACCCGTGGCAGGAGTGCTGGTGCTGCTCAGCGCCTACATCGTGACCGTAGCCGCCAACCGCCCCAACGCATAGAAAAAGTGGGTCACGGCACACCTGCCACGAAGGCAAAGCGACAAGCCATTCGCACGGTTCTTTTGATGGCGGGTGGGAGGCTATAGGGAGGGAATTAGAGAGATTTGTGGAAGTGGCGCAGGAAGAGGAGGCCTGCTAATAACAGCGCTACGAAAAAGGCGATGTAGACGCCGAGCAGTCCGAGGCATGATGCCGAGCCTAACACCCACACCAGGGGGATGCCAATCACCACGTAGGCGAGGAAGGCACAAGTCATCATGGGCTTCACCAAACCTAAACCGCGCAGGGCACTGGAGAAGGTGATTTGGGTGGCGTCGCCAAATTGATAAAGCACCAAGGGCAGGAGCATGCCCACTGCAACGGCTATCACGGCTTGGTCGCGGGTGAACAAGCTGATGATTTCCGCACCCCATAGCACAAACACCAAGCAGGCTAAAGCAGTGCTCGCCAAGGTGAGCATGTAGCCGGCATGGGTGGCACGCCGCACACCCTCCATATCGTTAACGCCCTTGTGATGCGCAATTTTTATCGCCATCCCGGCACCAAAGGCATAGTAAATCATAAAGCCGATGCTGCCCAGAATCACCAAAATTTGATACGCCGCCAAACTCACGGCACCCAGCCATCCAACCACCACGCCCGAAAAGGTGAAAATGCCGGTTTCCATACCCAACTGAATGGAAATGGGCAGCGATTTTTTCACCAGTAGGGTGAATTCTTTCTTTTGGATGCGTGCTGCGGCAAAGCCCTCGCTGTAAGGGCGGTAGCGCTTAGAAAAGGCAATCACTCCCACATACATCAGGCACATCAGTGCTCGAGCGGCAAGTGTGGCATAGCCGGCACCCTGCAGCCCCATTTCAGGGGCACCGAAGTGGCCGTAGATAAGGATATAGTTGCCCACAATGTTGAGCGCATTGCCAATGCTGAAAATCCACATTCCCAGCGAAGTATCGCCCAGCGCATCGGTGAATTGACGCATCACATGGGTGAGCATCACCGGCACCATCGACACCAAAATCAGCACATAATAGTCGCGAATGAGCGGCATCAATTCGGAGGGCTGCCCCAGCAGGTGAAGGGCGGGATAGAGAGCCGTCATGGCTGCCAATAGCAAAATGCCATAGCCCATGTTGGCACAAGTGGCAGTGCGCAAGAGCGCTCCACATTTGCGGCGTTCGCCCCGGGAAAAGAGCGCCCCTGCCAGTGGTGTGATGCCGTAGGAAAAGCCCAACGACAGCATAATCAAAAAATTAAATACATTGTTGACGAAAGCCGCTGAAGCCAGCGCCTCGGTAGAATAGTGCCCTACCATCATCGTGTCGGCATAGCCGGTGATGATGGTGCCCAGCTGTGCCACGATAATGGGCAGACTCAGGCGCGTGATGCGCAGATAATGTTCGCGATATGTGTGCCAATAATGAGCCATAGTGCAAAATTACTACTTTTTTCCCAATCTTCGCCCATCTCCGCAGCAGTTACAAAGAGGGGGCGGGGTGAGGCGTGGAAAATAAAAAAACCTTCGCGCCGTCGCAGCGAGAAGGTTTTCTTTCATGTAGGAAATGTTGTAGTTAGAGAATTTTTATTTGTTTGCTGTATGTATTGGAAATGTAAACTCCATTTATCTCGTTGTTCAAAAAAATATTGATATTCGTCTTAGCTTCTAAAAAATTATCTTCTGAAAGAAGCCCGTCTTCATTGCTTTGAAGGAATCATCTTCCTTGTGCGCCGCCTTGCTGGTTGCCGCCTGCTGTGCTGCCGCCCACCAAGTCGTTGTTTTCGATGGAAGTGTTGGTTTTCTTCACTTTCGCATTGAGGGAGCCGAAGCGGTAGGAAACTTTGATGCTAAATTCTCGACTGTGGAATTTGCTCATATGGTAGCCCCCGTAGTTGCCATTGACGGTGCGTTGTGTCCAATTTGAATTCTTTTGGAAGGGGCTTTTTGCTGTGATAGAAAGCGAGAGGCGATCTTCTTTCAAGAAAGAGCGTTGGATGCTGAATCCGTGGTACCAATTGCGGTCGCTTTTGCCGTAGAGTTCTTCGGGGTTACCGCCGTAGCATCCTGCCCATGCGCTAAAGCGAATGTTGCCGGGAAGGGTTTGGGTAAGGTTGCCGGAGAGGTAGAGCACCGTACCATAGTTGCGGATACCGAGGTTTTCGTTTTTGAAGTAATCGTAACCGATGCCACCGTTGAACATGATGCTGGTTTTGGTTTTGGCGTTGTTGAATTGTGCGTAGGTGTTCACGCCAGCCCAGCGCTTGTAGAGCCCATTGTCGTAGGTCGACTTTATGATATTGCCTTCGCTCCATTGCTTCGTGGCGATGCCGCTGGTGCAGAAGTCGAAGTTAGGAGTGATGCTAAAGGTAAACTTCTGACCGATGTGCATATAGGTGAGTTCCCAAGCATATTTGTGCGCACTCTTCAGGTCGCTGTTACCGAATTGTTCGGTTTCGGGGGTAACCACCACAGCGGGGTTAAGGTAGCTGATACCCGGGCGATTGATGGTGGTGCTAAAGGCGAGTTTCAGAGAGTTGAACATATTGAATTGGTATTGCACGCTTGCCGAAGGCACCCAGTCGCTGAGGTTGCGGTGGAAGTTTTTTTGCTTGCCATCGAGGAATTTGGCGCTGAGGTAGCTGTATTCGTAGCGCATA
>SAMEA3663025__coassemble_1227_pt1 | contig 11830 bp, 5 predicted proteins | sample SAMEA3663025__metabat2_low_PE_039 | metagenome-assembled genome bin SAMEA3663025 (sample SAMEA3663025) | pig gut metagenome | biome: pig gut; feature: pig-associated habitat; material: faeces | place: France | collected 2012
TCCCCGCCGCACGACTTTATTTGCCACAAAGGAAAACAAAACCGGTATTTGCATCCCTAAAAAAAAGCATAAAAAAGGCGGCTTTTTGGGGTGAATATTTATGCATGGCGTGCTTTTGGGTGGGTGTAATGAGATTTTTTTGTATATTTTAGTTGCAGATTAAAAGAAAAGTAGTAAATTTGTGGAAATTTTTGAAATTTTTAAATATTCTATAATTCTAATCACAATTTGTTAATAGTATTATGAAAAAGATTTACTTGTTTTTGATGAGCATGGTGCTGTGCAGTGTGGCAGCATTGGCTCAAACCACAATCGTGGTAAATCTCGATTCGCCTGAGCGCGCGTATGTGGAAGTCAACTACTCTGAAGTGCCCGGCTTGGTGGCAGGCGACAACTCTATTGAAGTGCCTGCCAATGCCTCTGTGTATATTAAAAGTCGCGATGGTTATATCCTCAATAGCGTGGTGCGTGAAAGCAACGGTGAGTCGGTGTATATTAGCAATATGAATCAGTGCTACATTTATGTAAGCGCTCCCGACAAGTGGACTGTGACTTCGTCGAGCATTGAAAGTGCGCGCACAGCCAAGTGCCTCGTGAAGGTTGATAATGCCGCCAAGGTAAATGTGATCCGCTCTACTACTTATTCTACAGTGAGCCTTACCGATGGCGAATGGGTGGAAGTTCCTTTCGTGCCTGGAAAGGAAACTCCTCTTCAGATTGGTCCTGCCAACTATTCCGATGTAATCAATAAAGTGCTCCTTAATGGTAAAGAACTTGTTTCCAGCGGTTCCAACTATAATGCTGATGTGGCCGACGGAGATTCTCTCGAAATTGTAGCCGAATTTGAAGATATTGACTACAAGGTGAAATTCGAGTATTCTGCTGATGATATCAAGCCCGTGGTGACCGGCGTAACCGTTGACAATGTGGCTGTTACCAACTTTAATGATCCCGATTTCACCGTGAAAGCCGGTAAGAAAATTGCTATCAATTTTGATAACACCAACTTTGGTATCGACTCTTTGAAAGTGAATGATGTACCATGTTATGTGGGTAACAGATATGAACAAGTGATTAAGGGTGAAACCACATTCAGAATCGTGGCTCATCGCTATGCAGAAATCTCCGCTACTTTGAACATTGACCACGCCGATAGAGTGACCGTGGCTCGTGGCTACTCCTACAGCACCGACTATATCACTAATTTGAATGATGGCGCCAACACCATCACCGTGCCCGAAACCAATAAGCAAATCTACGTGAAAGCCGTTTCGGGTGCCACAATTGATTCTCTGACTGTGAATAACGAGGCTCAATCTGTGGACTGGGCTGGTGGTTATCCCATCACTGTGAACGATAATACGGTTATCAATGTGTACACTTCCGCCATGGAGCGTAATGCCACCCTACACGTGTATGTGAGTGTGGATCCCGCATCGCTCGTATACTTCTCCATGACGCGTGCCGACCGCTCAGAAGTGTCGCTGAATCAAGGTTGGAACGAAGTGAAATTCAATGAATCCAGTGCCGACGACAACCCATTCTCGTGGTCTTGGTACGACAGCAGCGTAGCCACTCAATGTGGTATTGTGAAGCTTAATGGCGTTGACCTTGCACCTCTATACACCGGTTCGGTTTCTTACCAAGCCTCATTTAAGGATGGCGACGAACTGAAGATTTATCCTTCTACCACCGAAGAGCCTTCCGGTATTAATGATGTGGAAGTGGTTACCAATGCCAAGGTGAAAGGTGTGTACAACATCACCGGTCAGAAACTCAACACTACCGACCTTCCTGCCGGTATCTATATCATCAACGGCGAAAAAGTGGTGATCCGTTAATTATCTCATTTTCGACAAATCAGCGATTCTGCTCAATCCGCCCCTCCGGCGATTGAGCAAATCGCTTTTCTCATAAATAAGTTGCCTATTTCTTGTATTACTAATAATCATTAGAATTACCCGATGAGAAAATTTTACTTATCCGCTTTGCTTTGCTTAATGGCTATCGGAGCAAACGGTCAAACGAAATTAGACCTTGGCGGTCGCGCACAGTTGCGCCAACAGCGTTTGCTTCAAGCCCAAGGTGAGAATAGCGATTTTGCGCAATATTCTACAAAATTGAAATCGCTGATGCACGTGGATGCCTCCCACGCTTTAGCCATCTTGAAAGTGGACGACGATGCCACCGTGCAGCGATTGGAAGAAAAAGGTGTGAATGTAATGCGCCACACTTTGGGCTTCGCTTTTGTGTCGATGCCCATTTCCCAAGTGGAAGAAGTGGCAAAAATTAAGGGGGTGCGCCGTATGCAATTGGCGCGCTCTGTGAAAACAAAAAACAAATTTGCACGCCAATCCACCGGTGTCGACCTCGTGCACAGCGGCACGGGATTGAGCCAAGCCTACACCGGGAAAAATGTGCTTTGCGGTATCGTGGACACGGGTATGGACCCCAACCACATCAATTTTAAAGACACCGACGGTAATAGCCGAGTGGAATTGCTGAGCTATGCGAGAATCGCTTCCGACTATTCAAAAGTGAATTTTAAATACTACGAACGCGACCAGGTGAACCAATTCACCACCGACGATGCCAATTCCTACCATGGTACACACACCATGGGCATTATGGCCGGCGGATATCGCGGGGAAGCCACTGTGGCGCTCCCGGATGCCAACAAGCAATTAGCCGAAGTGAACGTGGCGCTCAACCCCTACTATGGAGTGGCTTACGATTCCGACATTTTGGCGGCTTGCGGCGATTTGGTTGACTATGTGATTGCCCTTAACGTGGAAGATTTTTTGAATTATGCAAAAGAAACGCATCGCCCTTGCGTAATTAATTTGTCGCTCGGTAGCAACAACGGACCACACGATGGCTCCGGCGTAATCAACCAATTTTTCGACGAATGTGTACGTCAGCTCAATGGCATCATCTGCATCGCTGCCGGCAATGAAGCCGACCTCCCGATTGCTGCCAAAAAAATCTTCTCGGAAGAGGACACCGAATTTAAAACCTTTATAGAGGGATACGACTTGCCTATTTCTTCTACTGCTACCGGGTATGTGCGTCAGGGCTCAGTAGAGGTGTATAGCAACGACTCCGTGCCCTTCACTCAAGTGCAAGCCGTAATCTACAACACGGTTCGCGGCACCATTGCCAAGCGCTTTGATATTACTATTGACCCCGACCACGCCACCGGTGGAACCGCCAAATATTGGTCCACGACAGGCTACCAAGAAGATGGCGACATTTTGGATGGTAATTTGGAAAAATCGTTCCAAGGCTACATTGGCGTGGGATATGATTGGAATTCGGTTACGAATCGCTTTTATGTGCTTTTCGATTATATGCTCATTGATGGCGGAACCGCAACCGGAACGCAAGGAAATCACAACCACGAATACTATGTGGGGTTGATTATCAACGGTAACCCCGGACAACGCGCCGATGTGTTCTGCGACGGTCAAGCGTCGTTCCTTTCGGATAATGGCGTACAAGGATGGCAAAATGGTTCTGCCGATGGCACTATCAGCGATATGGCTACCGGTAAAGAGGTGCTTGTGGTGGGCTCTTACAACACTGCCGATTGCTGGGGTAGCATCTCTGATGGCTACACCTATTTCCCCGGCTATAGCGTGCCGTTGAACGAAGTCACTGCTTTCTCGTCGTGGGGAACACTTATCGATGGGCGCCAATTGCCGCATGTGGTGGCTCCGGGTGCCACAGTCGTGTCGTCTTACAATCGCTACTACACCCCCGGTGAGGGCTCTGTGGCTGCCAGTGTGAAAGGTTCCATCCACGACAATCAATGGGGATGGTCGCTCGGCACTTCTATGGCTACTCCGCATGTGGCAGGCGCCATCGCGCTGTGGTTGGAAGCTGATTCCACCCTCACCATCAACGATGTGAAGGAAATTATCGAAGCCACCGCTGTCAACGACCAATACACCGCTGTGAATCCCGTACAAAGCGGGTGGGGCAAATTCAATGCCTACGCCGGTTTGAAGGAGGTGCTTCGCCGTGCCGCTGCCGGTATTCAAGATGTGGATACCAACCAACGCTTGCTCATCACTCCCGTGGGCAACAACCGCTATGAGGTGTTTGTGGCAGGACAATCTGCGCTCCGCACAGCAGTGTATAGCACCACCGGAGCATTGGTTTCTTCTTGCACCACCACCGGCGATAGCGCTACCATCAATTTGAGCAATCTCACCCCCGGCTACTATGTAATCAATGTGAATGGCATGGTGAGCAAATGTGTGATTGTGAAATGATTCTAATCAGGAAAACTAACTAAATAAACGATAGCTATATGACATTAAAATTTCAGAATTGGGCTAAATCCTTTACTGTGGCTTTGCTGGCGGTGTTTGGCTTCACTGCTGCCATGGCACAAGATGAGGAGCCTATCATCACCATCAAAACTCAGCTCTACAAGCAATTGGGTGCCTCCAATAGCACCAACATCGTGATTGGCGGTTTTGCCGAAAGCGATTGGATAGACGTGGACTGCGGTGCCGGTAAAGAAGAACATCAACTGGTGCGTACCGTTTACGATGAAGAAAACAATACCTACACCGGTACTATCATCACTTGCAATGTGACCGCTGCCGACGAAATCCGTATCTACGGTAATCCCGAAAACATTCAGTACATCAACATCGAAGGATGCTATGTGCGCGACATTGAATTTAGCAAACTCACTAAATTGCAATTCTTTAAAGCCTCGCACAATAATTTGAAAGCACTGGATTTGAGCGCATTCACCAATTTGATTTATGTGGATGTGGACGATAACCCCTACGATGTGTCGCCGCTGAAGATTGGTTCCAATCACCCCTATCTTACTATTCTGGAAATGGGACAAACGGAGAAAATGGACCCTTCGTTCAACCTTTCCGACTATCCGTTGCTCGTTTCCTTCGGCGCTTATGCTAATAAAGCCCTCACATCTCTCGACCCCTCGGGATGCCCGGAACTGGTGCGCCTGTCGATTGATATATCCAATGTGAAAACCCTCGATGTAACCAAAAATGCCAAACTTCGCATCCTCAACATCAGCGAAACGGGTATCAAAAACATCGACTTGAGTGGAAACCCCTTGTTGCAACAATTCTATTGCACCCACCAAGGTGCTTTCAATGGTGATGCTAAATTGGATTCTATCAATCTTACGCACAATCCGGAGTTGCTCTACCTCTTTGCGAGCGGCAACAATTTGCACGAGATTGATATCACCAAAAACCCGAAATTGCAGAACATTTATCTGAGCGACAACTATTTGTCGTCGATTGATATCTCCAACAATCCCGATATCTTCAACCTTATTCTACGCAACAATTGCTTCACCTTTGCCACACTCCCGCTCCCGCAAGACACTTGGGGCGACTATGACTATTATCCGCGTAATATGAGCGTGAATAAGAGCTATAAGGTGGGCGATGTGATCGACTTGAGCGACAAGGTGCTTCGCGAAGGCACCGTTACCACCATGGCGGTGTTCACTGTGAAGGAAGCGAATTCCGGTGCTGTGAGCCGGGTGGATGAATCTTACTACGACTATGCCGATGGCAAAATCTCCTTCAAAAAGCCGATGACGGATAGTGTGTACGTGGCTTTTGCCAACGATGCTTTTCCTGCTATCACCCTCACCGAAATGCCGCTGCGAACCACCAAATTTATGGTGAAGAGCGAAAATGACTTTGGTAAAGATGTGAAGAAAGTATCGTTTAAGGCTACTCTATTGAGTGGCGGAGGAGTTAACCTCAACTTTAAAGTGGGTGTGCATGGCGCAAGTGCCGAAAATCCCAAAACTTTCGTGGTGGAAACAGAACCCGGCACGCTCCACACTTGTGTTGCCACTTCCGACACCATCCCTGCCGTTGCAAATGTAACGGGTTTGAATAGCCCGATGGGGAATGTCAACATTTATGTGCACGAGGGCGACTATATCACTGCCCTTGATATCGAAGATTTGCAACTCACTTCAATCGACCTATCGCAAGCACGCGCACTGCGTCACCTTGCCTTGGTGAATACCCAGCTCTATGAAATCAACTTGGGTTGGAACCGTTCGCTCCACTCGCTTAAGCTCAATGGTAACTTCTTCTCCTCTCTCAATATTCGCGGGGTGAACGATGTGTACCAAAAAACATTCCTCCAAGACATCGACTTGAGCAACAATGGCTTGAATGTTGTGACACTCAACGATATGTACACCATCCATCACTTGAATTTGAGCCACAACAACCTGAAAGAACTCAACTTCAAGGACGCCGATATGATTGAGACCCTCGATATTTCTTACAATCAATTCGCTTCGGTGAACCTCAACTACTGCACGTTGATGACCAAACTCAACATCGCGCACAACAATATCTCCGAACTCGTGTTGCCTTCTGAAATATCGCTAAAGGAACTTCATTGCGAAAACAATGGCTTCAATTTTGCCACCCTCCCACAAATTCCCGGCCTCGAAATCTACACTTTCGCTCCTCAAAATGAGGTGAAGATTTCTCCCATCGGACCGGGCGTTGACCTCTCTGTGTACAACACCAATGGGATTACAAACTACACTTGGTACTTTGATGACAACTCGCTGATGGAGGAAAACACCGACTACACGAATGCGGGCGGCAAAATTCGCTTCGATGAAAAGAATATTGGCAAAAAGGCTTATTGCCAAATGACCAATGCCACTTTCGAAGGCCTTACGCTCACCACTTCGCAGATTCAAATCGCCGGTATGCCGGAATATGAATTGGCTCACTTTACCACCAAGCAAAACGGCACCGCATCGCTCACTATGACTGCCACCGAACAGGGTACCATCATTAGCATTGACTGGAAGGGTGATGGCGTGGAACTCAGCCAATATGTGCTCAACACATCCTACACCACCTTTAGCGTGAACACCTATGCCGGATGCACCGCTAAAGTATATTCCTACACGCCGCAATCTCACTTGAATGTGTTCTCGCTGCTCGATGCTCCTCTCGATTCGGCTGATTTCTCAAATATGACCGAATTGTTCTGTTTGAATCTGAAGAATGCAGGATTAGAGAACGTTTCCTTGCCCAATTCTCCCGGCTTGGGCGAACTGATGCTTGATGGCAATGCTTTGAGTAGCATTGATTTGTCGGCTTATCCCAATTTGTATTGCCTCACGCTCAACAACAACAAATTCTCGTCGTTCGACCTTTCGAAGGTTCCGTCGGTGGGCATATTCTCAATTGCTAACAACCAACTCTCCGATATTACGCTTAACAATAAGGAACTTTGGCAATTAGACCTCAGCCAAAACCAACTCTCGGAAGTGAACCTCGCGGGTGTACCCAACCTCAACCAATTAAGCGTGGCACACAATCAATTATCGAACATCGACCTTTCAATGATGAACAACCTGAAGATTCTATTAGTAGACTACAATAAGTTCCGCTTCAGCACCCTGCCCAAAAACAATGGCTATTCGCTCTACACCTACTTCGGACAAGCCGAAATCCCGGTGGAAGAACGCTATGGCGTAATCGACCTCTCTGCTGAAGCCAAGGTGGGCGATGTGGCTACCGAATACCGCTGGTTCTTCGGCGAACCTTACATCAACGAGGAAACCGGTGCGCTTGAAGGCGAAGAACTCTATCTCGGTGAGGAATACACTATCGAAAATGGCGTGACCACGTTCTTGAAGAATATCGATGGGGTGATGTGCACGCTCACCAATGCTGCATTCCCCAATGTGATTCTCTTCACTCCGCTCATCAATATCCAATATTCGGGTATCAATGATGTGAACACCAACGCCAAGAAGGTGGTTTACACCCAAAATGGTAGTGTGTATGTGGCAGGCATCGAAGGAAAAGCCTACATCTACAATATTGTAGGAGCACAAGTGGCGCAAACCAACGCCCTCGCCGGCACAGCTGCCTTCCACAACCTCCCCTCAGGCGCCTACATCGTAGTAGCCAACGGCATCCGCCAAAAAGTGGTAGTGAAATAATCCAAACCCCGTTTGAATAAATCCCGGTCGCCCTGTGCGACCACTCCCATATCCATTCGGCTTCTCCCGCCCGCCCGGCAGGAGAAGCCGAATCTCCTTTCCCCCCTCAGGCAGACATACCCATTTGACATATAGTGGCTACCTGCCCTCAAACTGCCTCGGAGATGGCATATTGTGGAAAACTTAAAAGCGAAGGCGTAGATGTCCGCTAACAGCTCGCCACCCGCTGGAGAGACGTAGTCTACGAGGAACTCTCACCGTGGATTAAGCGCACCTATTTGGTTCCGTAATCTCCGAAAGAAACCTCACACCAATAATTGAAAAAGCGGGGCGCTCGTTGTAGCCGCCCCGCTTGGTATATAGGAGTTTGCGTTTTTAGAGTTCGATGGGTTCAAAGGGGAGATTCCAGGCTTCTGCCACACCTTTGAAGGTTACTTTGCCGTCCACCACATTCAATCCCTTGTAGAGTGCCGGGTCGTCGGTGCAGGCTTGCTTCCAACCCTTGTTAGCAAGCGCCACAGCATATTTGAGGGTGGCATTGGTGAGTGCCATTGTGGAGGTGTGGGGCACGGCGCCGGGTATGTTTGCCACGGCATAGTGTAGAATGCCGTCCACTTCGTAGGTGGGTTCGGAGTGAGTGGTGGGGTGCGACGTTTCAAAACATCCGCCTTGGTCGATTGCCACATCCACGAGCACGGTGCCGGGTTGCATTTCCTTGAGCATTTCTTTGGAGATGAGGAAAGGAGTTTTCTCGCCCGGGATGAGCACGGAGCCCACAATCACATCGGCGTCTTTGATTTCTTGACGGATATTATGTTCCGAACTGTAGAGGGTATGTATGTTGGCTGCCGTTTCAAGGTCGAGCTGACGCAAACGGGGTAGATTCACATCGGTGATGATCACATCGGCGCCCATACCGGCAGCATAGCGTGCGCAGGCTTCGCCCACCACGCCTCCACCGAGCACGAGGAATTTGGCAGGCTTCACACCCGGCACACCGCCAATGAGTTTACCCTTGCCTCCTTTGGTTTTTTGCAAATAGTAAGCACCATTAATGGCTGCCATGCGTCCTGCCACCTCGCTCATTGGTACGAGCAAGGGCAAACGTCGGTCGGGAGTTTGCACGGTTTCGTAGGCGAGGCACACGGCACCGCTTTCGAGCATCGCTTTGGTGAGGGCTTCGTCGGAAGCGAAGTGGAAATAGGTAAAAAGAAGTTGCCCCTTGCGGATGAGCTTGTATTCCGGCTCAATAGGCTCTTTCACCTTCACAATCATGTCGGCTGTGGCATACACATCTTCGATTCCGGGCAATATGGTAGCGCCCACGGCAGTGTAGTGCTCGTCGGGAAAACCACTACCTTCACCGGCTGTGTGCTGAACAAACACTTCGTGACCATTTTTTACTAATTCGGCAACGCCTGCGGGTGTCATACCCACACGGTTTTCGTTGTTCTTAATTTCTTTTGGAATACCGACTTTCATTTTCGTAGTTGTTTTAAAGTTGATTTGATTGGTTTATTAAAAGGTTGGTTTTTTCGGTTCAAATTTAGAAAAAAAATCAAGAAAATTTGCTATCAAAATCCCATTTTTTTTCAAAAATTCCTCACTTTTTTCAAAAAGCCCGCCTGACCCTTTTGAGAAACGTGCTTGTTTTCTCCTTTACGATAGCGAAGCCTCTTCGGGTCAAACACCAAAGAGGCTTCGCTATGATCATTTTTTTTGAGGGAGAGCTTAGTTAAGGATTTGGTTGATGATGGCGGTCACGTCCGACACATTGATTTCGCCGTCAGTGTTGATGTCGGCGGCAGAGGATTGCGTTTCGGTGCCGAGAATCATATTGATGATAAGGGTCACATCGCTCACATCCACCTTTCCATCGCCGTTTAAGTCGCCGATGAGGTTACTGTCTTTCACGGTAATCACGTTGGATTCGGCAGAGGTATATCCTAAGCGATAGGTTTGCACACTGTAGGTTTGCTTCACGCCCTCCCTTAGATTATTGAACGCGCAAGTGGTTTCGCTTGGGTCCACGATGATGGCTTCTCGTTCGCTTTCATCGCCATCGATATCGTAAATCACGTGGTTCACGATGTAGTAGTCGATTACGTCGGTAGTGGGAAGCCAATTTGCCACAAACGAAGAGTCGGTGATTTCGGAGGCGGCTGTGGCCGTTACTGCCGATAAATCAGGAACCGGCAAGCAGGATGCCGAGAGTTCCACACCAATGCTGCCCACCAGTCCGCCATCGCTCAGCAGGAGTTTTGCCTTGTGGTCGCCAATGGAGGTGGGGGTGTAGGTGATTTCTAATTTGTAGCCTTTTTCGCTATTGGCTGCGGTGCGCTCAATAGAGGTGACGTTGGTGGTAAACATAGCGTAGTCGTTTTTGTAGACGCGCACGCTCAGCGAATTGGTTAGGTTTTCGCCCTTCACATACACCACATAATTAATGCTCTTGCCCAATGCTATTTCTCCGAAATAGAGCTCGGTGCCTTGGGTGGGTGTAATCAGTGTGGGCTCGCCGCTGGTGCTGCCGCCACCGTCGGTGTAAAATGTTTGGTCTTGCTTATCGCCCCAAATATATTCCACCAATTCCGGAAGGTCGATAAAGGGGTTGCGATTGTTTTGCACGCGATACACGGCATCGTTGCGGTTGGTTTCTTTATCGCTCACGGGGTCGTTGCGGCTCCACTTTAGGAGCATATCGATAGCCCAAGTGTTGAGCGTTTGCCAGCTGCTGTTGTTCACCATATAGGTGTATTTCCAGTAGTAGTCTTGGTAGCAAGTAGCCATATAGAAATAGGTGCGCGCAAAGTCGCCCTTATACACGTCGCCCGGCTCAAACACGGTGCCGTCGCCGCCGCCTTGGCCAGCCACAGGGGTGCCCACCTTGGTCACGCCATTGTTGAACGAGGCATTTGCCACCTCGCCCAGAGGGTGGTTGCTCTTAGCCATATTGGCTTCGCCATCGCTGGGGTAGAGGTGGTGAAGGTCGGTGTAGGCATCCACTTCGGTGCCTCCCCACCAGCTTTTCGGGAAGGAGTGCTCTTTGTGCATCCCCGACACTCCGCGGTAGCCATTAAAGTAGTAGGTTTTGTTGCTATACATATCCCACACGCGGCTTTTGTCGGTGGCTTGGCAGTCGGTGGAGGGGAAATAGTTCCACAAACTGCTATACGACACCACGGTGTGTGGCTTTATCAAATTATGAACCGCATTTTTTAGTGCTTGTCCTTTCAATCCATTAAGCGAACGGTAGTATCCGATAGGGGCATCGGCAAATGCGGATAAGCCCACACTAATGGTGAGCAACAGGGAAATCAAGAAGGAATTATATCGTTTCATCTCAATTTTTTTTGAATGAGTAGTTGATGAGTAAAAAATTGGTCGGAAATGCAAAAATAATACTTTATTTTTAAAAAAACCTTTCTTTGTAGAAAAAAATAACACGAAACACCCCACAACTCTTTCACAACTCTTTCATTTAAAATGCCAAAAGTCGTCCACACACTATTTACCTACCATTTGCTAATTAATTCATAATTCATAATTCATAATTCACAATTTCCTTTTACCTCTATGGCTAAAAGCTAACGGCTCCCGGCTCCCCGCCGCACGACTTTTTAGTTTGTTTACCTGCTCTTGCAGTGTTAATGGCTTCTTATTGTATATCATATAAAACTCGAAGACCTCCCCGGGTGCGCTGATCCAACGGGAAGCGTGGGAGGTCATATTGAGTGCAAAGTTACGACTTTTTTTCTTGAATGGCAAATTTTTATATGCAATTTTGTGCAATTTTGTACAATATTTCGCTTGAATTTCAAATTTGGCATA
>SAMEA3663025__coassemble_1347_pt1 | contig 10990 bp, 9 predicted proteins | sample SAMEA3663025__metabat2_low_PE_039 | metagenome-assembled genome bin SAMEA3663025 (sample SAMEA3663025) | pig gut metagenome | biome: pig gut; feature: pig-associated habitat; material: faeces | place: France | collected 2012
TTGTTGCTACAATCGAGTGTTTCGAGGCTTTCGCAACCATCCAATTTCAAGCAAGCCAAAGCCGAACCGCCGGTGACGCTCAAGTATTTCAGCTTTGTGCAATGGCTGAAGTCGAGGGTGTCGAGTTTGTTGAATGAAATAATCACTGTATCCAGCTCCGTCAAGCCATCGATATTGAAATATTCCAGTGGCGTGCAACATTCCGGATATTCTCCGTTAGGGTCGCTGGTAATCCATTTAATGTATTTGAGCTTTTTGTTGTTTGAAAGATTTAATGTGGTTATCCAATTATATTCTGTGATACCGGAAATTCTTGGAGGCACCCAACTGCGTACAGTGAGGTGTTCTAATTCGGGGAATAATCCAATCCATGAACCACCAGACGCATGCGACATTTCATTTGTGTTTAATATCTTCACTGTAGCCAATTCTGCATCAGTGACGGTGTCACCCCATTGCTTATGAAAGTGCGTTTGTAACCAGTTGCAGATCCCATACCCATAAGTGGAATAAGATTCATTGTTGATCACCACATCTGCCTTGGCAAAGACGAAACTGAGGGCTAATGCTATGATGGTTAAGTATGTGCTCTTTTTCATTTTATTAAAAATATGAATGTTTAACGAAAGTTTTTCCTAAGTTTATAATTTCTTACAAAGATAAGGCATAAAACAAAGAAATGCAAGAGGAATTGCAAATAAATGCAATCCTCTCGCAAAAATAGTGCTAATTGATGACATTAGAATTGTTGTGTAAACTTGCATTTTCAATGGATGTGGCGATGGCTATGTTGGCTCTGCGATACACTTGATTTGTTGATTCCACATTGCCTTTTTGCGGGTGTTATGCGGAGTGGGGGAGTGGTGTATGTGGTGGTTTGTTTGGTCAAAAAGTCTGAATTTTGGTATTAAAAATGGGGTAAATTCGCGCAAATTGCAAATTTATTTGTACTTTTGCACTTGGTATACTATCTTTTAGTATCGTCCCCGTATTACAAAATTGCTTATTTGCGTAAGCGTAGAAATTGAAGTTCATGCGTAATTTAATGATATTATTGACCGGTGTTATGTGTGCTGCTCTCACATCTTGTATGAAAGACGAGCCGCTTAATGCTGAATGTGATATTGAGCAGGTGATATTGCACACGCCCAATGTGGATGAGGTGTTTTTTAGCCCTACCGATTCGGTGAAGCACTTGCTCTATACCGACGATGCCGTTACCTTTAATGTGCGTCGCAATGCGCCGGTGGAAGGCATTACATTGGAATTTAAAATCACCGAAGGTGCCACCATAGAGCGCCTCACCGAAGGCACCGGCTTTGAAGCCGATGTGCCGGTGCACTATCGTGTTACCTCGCAAGACGGCCAGTGGCATCGCGACTATGCCATCATCGTTTCGCCCGAACCTGTCCACGTGGTGAGCAGTGTGATAGCCTACGATTTCGAGAACTTTGAATTAGAACCCAAACAAGGGAAATACTATATTTGGCACAACGAGCGCCTCGACGGGACATTTGGCAACGATTGGGCCACGGGCAATCCCGGTTTTAAATTGAGTATGCCATCGGCAGCGCCCGAAAATTATCCCACCTCGCCCATCGACGGCATGGATGGCAAAGCGCTGAAATTGGTGACCCGCGACACCGGACCCTTTGGCGCCATGGCGAAGATGCGCTTAGCAGCCGGTAATTTCTTTTTGGGCGAATTTGATGTGTCGCAGGCGCTGTCGAATGCCATGACCGCCACCCGCTTCGGTATTCCCTTCAATTTGAAGCCCGTGCGCTTCACCGGCTACTATCAATATCAGCCAGGTCCAAAATTTCAAGACAAAGCCGGCAAAGAAGTGCCCGGAAGGGTGGACGAAGGCTCTGTGTATGCCGTGTTCTACCGCAACCATGATGCCGAGGGCAATCCTGTGCGCTTGATGGGCGACAATGTGCTCACCAGTCCGCTTATCGTGGGGATTGCCAAGGTGAAACAGCTCCCCGCCACCAATGAGTGGACCCCCTTTGATGTGGAATTTGAGTATGATTCGGATATTGATATGCAATTGCTTGCCAACAAAGGCTACAACCTGGCGGTGGTGTTTTCCAGCAGTGCTGACGGCGCCATATTTGAAGGAGCCATTGGCAGTTGCCTGCTGATTGATAAAGTGAGATTATATTGTCAAACAGAAGAATAATGAGAAAGAAAATCATATTTTCCGCCCTTGCGATGCTTACTGCGGTAGCGGCATGGTCGCAAACCACGATCTTTCATAAAGGCTTTTTGGCTGATGTGAAGTATGGTGCCCACATAGGTTACAACATTGGCGGCTCGGCTCCACTGAGTATGCCGGCGAGTATTCGCAGCCTCAACAAGTTTCCACTCACTCCCAACCTTAACTTCGGCATCCGGATGCACAAACCGCTCAAGCACGATTTCGGGTTGATGGCAGGCATCCGGTTCGAAAACAAAGGAATGTCGACCGACTGCACGGTGAAGAACTACAAGATGGAAATGGTGAAAGGCGGCGAGCGATTGGGCGGCGTGTTCACCGGTAAGGTGGTCACCAAGTGCACCCAGTGGATGTTTACCGTGCCCGTTCAAGCCACGTATCGCTACAAAAATGTGGTGCTGAAAGCGGGACCCTATGTGTCGTATCTCACCGGGCGTGAGTTTTATGGCTGGGCCTACGACGGCTATTTGCGCGTGGACGACCCCACCGGCGAGAAAGTGATGCTCGGCACCGATGAAGATGAGCGTGGCGAATACGATTTTTCCGCCGACATGCGTCGCTGGCATGTGGGCGTGGATGTGGGCGTGGACTGGGCGTTTAGCAAAAAGTTTGGCGCCTACGCCGACGTTACGTGCGGCTTTCACGGCATCCACCGTAGCGGCTTCAAAACCATAGAGCAAACGCTCATTCCCATTTACGGCAGCATCGGCGTAACCTATGCTTTTGATTGATCATCCTCCCTTTTTAAAATAAATAAAAAAATATAACACCAACACTATGAAAAAAATCTTTACTTTGTTCAGCGCAATGCTGATGAGCATCGCCTCATTTGCCACCACCTACAACGGCACCCTTACCGTGACGGTGAATGGAGAAGTGAGCGAGCAACCCACCTCTGTGTCGATTGATGAGGTGAATGGTAACTACAAATTGAGCATCAACAATTTTATGCTCGTGGCGGGCGAAACCATCCTCCCCGTGGGCAATATCGTGATTGATCATGTGCCCGGTGCCGTGAATGGAGGGCTTACCACGCTTTGTAGCAATCAAGAAATTCAAATACCTGCCGGCAATGTGGAAGGCATTGCCGAGCAAGACTGGTTGGGTCCTCACCTGGGCAATGTGCCGGTGGAAATGAACGCACGATTCACCGGCAAAGGCTACGTGGTGACCGATATCCACATCAATATGGTGGAACTCGATCAGGTGATTGACGTGAAGTTTGAAAATGTGGGCAACCACTTCCAAATGCCTAACAGCGACTTTGAAACTTGGAGCGACAAGAACAAAGCGCCAAAGCATTGGCACGGATTTGAGAGTGTGACAGGTAGTTTGAGCGGCAGTGCAAAGAGTACCACGAAATTGGTTTCTTCCAACAATGTTCGCCCCGGTTCTAAGGGCCTGACAAGTGCTGTGGTGACAAGCACCAAAGTGTTTACGGTGATTGCCAACGGTACGATGACCAATGGTAGACTGGCAGCCGGCAGTATGTCGGCAACCAATAGCGCCAACCATAGTGAAACCAACCTTTCAAGCACCGACGTGGATGCTAATGGCGACCCGTTTGCCACCCCTATGTATGCCAAACCCGACTCTGTGAAATTCTGGATGCGATTCACGCAAGCCAAAGCCCAAGCATCCTATCCCAATGCGGCATTCAATGCAGTCATCACCGATGGCACCTACTATCAAGACCCCGAAAATAAAACCTACACCAACAAGGTGGCTGTGGCGGCTCCCAACAAAGCCGATATGACCGTGGGCGATTGGAGATTGGTGTCTTGCCCCTTCGACTACGCTTCCTATGCCGCCAATGGCGCAGAAGCCAAAGCCATCTTGCTCACCGTTTCCACTAATGCCACTCCGGGCAAGGGCAGCTACTCCAATGGTGTTGCCGACTCGGTGTATGTCGATGACCTTGAATTGGTGTATCTCGCCGATATCAAGTCGGTTAGCTTTAAGGGCGCTACGCTCGATTTGACTAACACCGATATCGATATCGCCGACGATGACGTGATTTCGGCAAGCGACTTTGTGGTGGAAAAAATCGGTGAAGACGCAAAAGTGACCACCTTGGTGGAAGCCAATGCCAAGGGTTACCAAGCCGTGATTTCGGTGGTGTCGGGCGACTTGAACACCCAAAAAACGCTGGTGTTCAACTTCAATAAACCCGTATGGGCTGACGGCGATGTGAACCACGATGGTGTGGTGGACCTCGCCGATGTGACCCTCTTGATTAACAAGGTGCTGGGCAACGACGCCACCCAACTCTACAATCCCGACGTGAATGCCGACGGCAACGTGGATGTGGCAGATGTAACCACCCTGGTTTCTTTGATTCTGGGATAATTCCCCGGGCAAGTGAAGGAAAGGCGAATGTGCTTTTGATTCCGCCTTCTTTTCCGGATTTTTTAGAAATAATTTTTAAAAATAGATTGAAATATGCGCAAATTTTTTGCTTTTGTTGCCTCTGTGGCATGTGCATTCTCTGCCATGGCAACCAACTATCAAGGTGAACTCACCGTTACCGTGAATGATGAAACTGCAGTGCAAGGCACTGAAATTACCGTTACCAACACCGACGGGCTCTACGATTTGAGTATCAAGAACTTTAAACTCGTGTCGGGCGAACTCGTTCTCCCGGTGGGTAATATCGAACTGAAAGGATGCCAAGGTACCGACGCCTACGGCATTACCACCATCAAATTCAACAACAGTGTGACTATCGCCCCCGGCGACGACCCCAATGTGGCTACTGAAGATTGGATGGGACCAATGCTTGGCGAAGTGCCCATCGAAATGACTGCTAAACTCAACGACCAAGTGCTGAGCGTGAACATCGACATTAACCTCGCTCTCCTTGAGCAAATCATTAAAGTGAGCTTTGTGGGCAACACGCCCGCATCACTGGAAGGCGACCTCACCAAAGATGGCGTGGTCAACGTGTCGGACGTGACTTCGCTGGTGAACAAAGTGCTCGAATAAGCCTTTGCAGCGCACCATGATATCGGGCAGCCGATTGGGGGCAAATTCACCCACCATTCGGCTGCCTTTATTTTGCACCACGGTGAATTGTGAGCCGTGGTGAAAGTTGGGCGGTTTGCTCCAATTTGGATCAAATGGTAAAAATAATGTGAATTATTGTGCAAAAATTGGTAATGATACTGAAATAATTAGTAATTTTGCATCGTAATTCAGTTATAATAGATGATATGACGAAAGGATAATTTTTTTATCCGCCTCAATATCAAAATACCTACAATTCAAGTATGAATTGATTTATTAATGTGATATGGAAACGATTTTCAATAAATTATTGTCATTGAAATGGGTGTTGGCGTTTAAATCCCAAACTGTTCCGCGATGGATGGTGCTATTTACCGATTTGGGGATTGTTACGTTTTGCTACATTTTGTTGGCAATGAGCGATGTGTTTTCCTCCTCTCTTTCTTTGGTGGAAATGTTGCGAAATTGGGCGATAGTGATAGGGGTGTATTTGCTGATGATATTGTTCACCAAAACCCACACGTCGATTATCCGTCTATCGGTGATAGAAGATTTGTATCGCGTGTTTAAGGTAGTGGCCTTAAGCGCGGTATTGCTGATAGGAATCAATTTTGCGGTGCATCAGGTGTTTGGCTTAAAATTGATGCACTATTGGAGCATCGTGATATTGGGTGCCATTTCGTTTTCATTTTTGGTGATTGAGCGCTTGGCAATCAAGCATATTTATAGCCGGCTCACCCATGCCTTTTCGGGGCGTCAGCGCGTGTTGGTGCTGGGCACTTCCATCAGTTCGCTCATCCTTGCCACTGCGCTGAAAAATGAGTTGGATGGTAAGTTCAATCCCATTGGGTTGCTTGCTGAAAAAGATGCCAACACACCCGACGAAATCAATGGCTTCAAAGTGTATCCTTACAACGAAGAGACGCTGGTGAACACCTTTGTGGAAAACGGCATTCACGCCCTCATTTTCCACCACGATAAAGCCAAAGAAGTGGGGTTGAACTATGCCGACTTCTTTATCAAAAACAATTTGCGGATTCTTTCTTTCAATCGCGTGGAAGAATTTGATACCGACCACAGCGAAGAAAAAGAAGAACGCAATATTTCTACTTATGTGAAGGAAGTGCAAATAGAAGACTTGCTGGGTCGCGAGCCCATTGTGCTCAACAATTCGCTCGTGCGCTCCAATATTCGCGATTCGGTGGTGCTTGTTACCGGTGCTTGTGGCTCTATCGGCTCCGAAATCGTTAAGCAAATCGCTTCCTATAAAGCCAAGCAAATCGTGCTGGTGGACCAAGCCGAAACGCCGATGCACGACCTCTCGCTGGAGATGAAAAACCAATTCCCCAATGCCAATGTGGTGCTCTTTATGGGCGATGTGCAGAATCGTGAGCGCATGGAATTGGCTTTTGCCACTTATCGCCCCAAATTTGTGTTCCACGCTGCCGCCTACAAGCATGTGCCTATGATGGAAATCAACCCCACCGAGGCGGTGCTTACCAATGTGATGGGCACCAAGAATATTGCCGATTTGGCGCTGAAATATGGCGTGTATAAGTTTGTGATGGTGTCCACTGATAAGGCGGTGAATCCCACCAATGTGATGGGGTGCACCAAGCGCCTATCGGAAATCTACACCCAATCGCTCTATTTCAATGCCAAGCAAAAAGGCAAAATCACCCAGTTTATCACCACCCGATTTGGCAATGTGCTGGGCAGCAACGGTTCGGTGATTCCGCTGTTTCGCAAGCAAATTGCTGCCGGCGGTCCCGTGACCATCACCCACCGCGATATTATTCGCTACTTTATGACCATTCCCGAGGCATGCAGTTTGGTGCTTGAAGCCGGATGTATGGGCCACGGTGGCGAAATCTATATCTTTGATATGGGTAAACCGGTGAAAATCTACGATTTGGCTACGCGCATGATTTCGCTTGCAGGGCTACGCCCCAATGTGGATATCCAAATCAAGGAAATCGGACTCCGCCCCGGCGAAAAACTCTACGAGGAACTCCTCGCCGACAAGGAGAACACTATTGAAGATGTGACCGGCAACGATAAGATTATGATTGCCAAGGTGCGTACCTACGATTTCAACAATGTGCTCGACCACATTTCCAATATCATCTCTTTTGCCAAAAAGGGCAATGTGCACGACATGATTAAGAGCATGAAACTCTTCATTCCCGAATATCACAGCCACCAATCCGAATTCGAGCAAATCGATAAGGAAATCCAAGAAGAGGTGAAGCACGTGACACCATCGCCGGAATCGGAAGTGTATTATTAATTCGAGTATTCTGACAAATATTGGCATTTATGTGGATTTTACTGGCGATAGTATCTTCTATCTGCCTGGGATTTTACGATATCGTAAAAAAACTGGCGCTTGAGGGCAACAACGTGTTTCACGTGTTGTTTCTCAACACCTTTTTTTGCACTTTGTTTATGGCGCCGGTGCTGGTGCACACGCTCGGCGATATGCAAGGCAATTTCGTGCACCCGCTGAGCCACCTCTATTTGCTGATTAAAGCGCTAATCGTAACCGCCTCGTGGCTGTTGGGCTACTTTGCCATCAAGCATTTGCCCCTCACCATTCAATCCTCTATCAATGCCGTTCGCCCCATTTTGGTGCTGGTGGGCGCGCTCATCATTTTTGGCGAATGTCCGGGTCCGCTACAGTGGGTGGGCATTGTGCTGGGCTTCGTGTCGCTGCTGTGGATTGGCTTTATCGGCCATAAAGAGGGTTTTTCGCTCAAATCGAACCGATGGCTCTGGATGGGTCTTGCCAGCGTGCTGCTGTGGGCTGTGAGCGGTTTGTACGACAAATTTTTGATGCAGTTGTTCAAGCCCCTCAATGTGGAAGCGTGGTATTCGTTCTATCAGTTGGTGATTATGGCGGTGGTGATGCTCTTTGTGAGAGGTCGCAGCCGTTTGTTCGGCAAATTTCATTGGCGCTGGTCCATCCTTTTGATTTCCATTTTTATTTGTGCTGCCGACCTTTCCTATTTCATGTGCCTTTCCGAAGAAGGCTCTATGGTGTCGATTGCCTCAATGATACGCCGCTGTAGTGCCCTGGTGGCATTTGTGTATGGCGTGATTGTGCTTCGCGAAGGCGATTTGAAACTGAAAATCATCGACCAATGTTTGCTCATCGCCGGCGTGGTGTGTATGGTGCTGGGTAGCCTTTAAACGCCGAAAACGCTTGCCCATGCACGGGAAATATTGTATTTTTGCAAATCATTTCAAACATTCATTTATATGGCATCAATTCTTAAATCGTGTTTGCCTGTGGCGCTTTGCAGCGACCATGCCGGTTGGCAAACCAAGCAAGCAGTGATTCAATACCTTGAAAGTGAAGGTATTGCCTATAAAGATTTTGGCACTTTTAGCGAAGATAGTTGCGATTACCCCGACTTTGCCCACCTTGCCGCCTACGCGGTGGAAAGCGGCGAATGCTATCCGGGTATTGCTGTGTGTGGCAGTGGTGAAGGCATCAATATCACGCTCAATAAGCACCAAGCCATCCGCTCGGCGCTCTGCTGGATTCCGGAGGTGGCTTCGCTGGCGCGCCGGCACAACGATGCCAATTTCCTTGCCATGCCGGGCCGCTTCGTGAGCAACGAGCAAGCCATCGAAATGGTAAAAACCTTCCTTAACACCGATTTTGAAGGCGGTCGCCACCTGCGCCGTATCGAAAAAATCCCACTGAAATAAATCCCGCTCTATAGAAATCTTTTGAAAGGCCGTTGGGGGTCTTAAGGTCTTTGACGCCCTTAAATGCCTTTTTTTGTGTTTGTGGGGTTAGAATTCGATTTTGATTTCCACCTTTTCCAAGTCGCATTTGAAGGGAGGGGTGAGTTTGCAGATGCTGATGGAGCCGCCGGTTACTTCGGCGAACTCTGCTTTCACGGCTTGGATGATGCGGAATGCCACGTGCTCGAGTAGTTTCGACGGCACCGCCATTTCTTTTTCCACCACGGCGTAGAGGGCGGCATAATTCACGGTGCCGCTCAAATCGTCGTCGGTCATGGCTTTTTCCATATCGCAAAACACCTGAAGGGTCACCTCAAACCGGTTGCCCACCACCTGCTCCTGCGGGCACACGCCATGGTGGGCGAAAAATTTCATTCGATGTAGGGTGATTGCATTCATGGCTTTTCCTCCTCATCGGTGCCCGGCACCCACACATAGGCGCCCAGGTCGGTGGCTCCTCCGGTGGCAAAACGGTCGTTTCCGTATCGGTCGTAGCGCGCGCTTTCGGGGCAGAGGCTACGGTCGCCGCGTGCAATGGCATCGCTACCGTTTTTCAGTCGGTAGTCGAAAATGTATTTCTCTCGATTCACGTAGTATTTCGGGTCGCCCTTCCACACACAGTTGAAGAAATGGTCATCGTCGTTGCCGTCGGATTTAAAGAGCGAATTGTAGATCCAAATATTGGTGCCCGTCATATCGCCGAGGTTCACGTCGTAGCCCAAGCCATAACTGATGCAGTTCACCATTTTGCAATCCAATGGCGAGTAAGAGCCTGCTTCATCGTTTTCAAAGAATGCGATATTGGGACCTTCGATGGGGGCAAAGAGGTAATAGTTGGCAAAGGTGCATTGTGTGGCGCGCACTTTTCCGCCGAGCCACACCACCACGCCATCGGGTGCGTCGGAAAATTCGGTACCTTCGGCTTCCACCCACGAATTGATGGTGAGCAAGCAGTAGGATTCGGAGTTGTGAAGCACACTGTTGAAGATGTGTAGTGCCTTGGTGTCGGGGCTACCGCTACCCACCTGCACGCCATATTGGGTGCTGTGGATGTCTACGTAGTGCAATTCATTGCCGAAACTGCCTTGGAAAAATAGTACGCCGCCCCATTGCCCAGCCATGATGTCGAAGGCGATGTCGCCCACCACTTTATCGTAGCGGTCGCCGCGCATCACGATGGGTTGGTCTTTATTGCCGATGGCTTTCAGTGTGCCATACACCTCAAGCAGCGCTTTGTCGTGGAAGAGTAGGGTGGCGCCGGGGTCGATGGTGAGCGTGGCGTTAGGTGCAACCACCAGCGAATCGTAGATAAGATAGGGCGATTCGTTGGTGAGGTGGGTGTCTTCCGTAATCACTACGCCATTGAGCGGGCGCACATTTTGTCCCCAGGCATTGAGTTTCACACTTTGCGTCACGCCATTGGTCACGAAATCGATGCGGTCGTTGATTTCTTCGGGCGCGTTGTCGTCCAAGTGGTCGATATAGCCTTCCACAAACACGTAGATGCTGTCGCCGCCGCGAATTTCAATATCACGAAACACCTTGCCTTTCGATCCGTCCACATTCAGGTAAAAGTGCGCCTTGCTGATGCCTGCCACCTGTATGCTGGAAATGTTGATTTGTTTTTTACTTCGGTTGTAGATGATGAATTGCTTGGTGGATGTGCCTTTCATCGTCATCACGGTGTCGAATTTCACGGTGTCGACCGAAAAGGTGAGCACATCGTTGGGGTCGGTGGTAAACGAATCGTCGATGCAACTCGACAACCCAAGCCCCATACACATACTTACTGCTATGTAGAAAAATAGTCGGTTCATTTTTTATGCTTTTGTTATAAACATTAAACGCAACCCCTCGCCAAATATTGCCTCGCTATGGCGCTTTTGCTTAAAAAGAATGAGGCAGCCCCATCCTTTCGGGGTAGCCTCATTCCGAAGCGAAAATATGGAGTAAAAGTTAGCCAAGAATGATGTTCACGAGTGCTGTTACGTCGGATACGTTGACCACGCC
>SAMEA3663025__coassemble_1349_pt1 | contig 10972 bp, 10 predicted proteins | sample SAMEA3663025__metabat2_low_PE_039 | metagenome-assembled genome bin SAMEA3663025 (sample SAMEA3663025) | pig gut metagenome | biome: pig gut; feature: pig-associated habitat; material: faeces | place: France | collected 2012
TTAAGGTTTATGTTAATGGTATTAGAAGGTTAATTAGTTAAGCAATCCCCGATAGCGATATCGAGGATTATTTTTTTATACCCATTTCCCAGAAATTAGAAGTTAGATTTTTTTAGAAGTTAGTTTTTTTTAGAAGTTAAGGAGTTAAGAAGTTAAAGAAGTTAAGACGATAGTCTCGGCTCTCGAAATCTCGATAATTCGAAATTTCGATAATTCGATTCCCCCCCCCAAAAAAACTCGTTGACTCGTTGACTTGTTGACTCGTTGACTTGTTTTTCGTATTGGTTTTTGCGGCGGTATTTGTTGGCTACTTGTTGGAGGAGGGCGAATTTTTCGATGCGGTGGGGTGGGTAGTTGCCTTTGGCGATGGCTATTTCACGTGTTTGTACCTGTTGAGCATGTCGTGCTCCTCCTGGCGGTGCTTTGAGGGGCGGCGATGGTTTTCGTTCATGAATGTCATCATCCGGTCGTAATGCGCTTGCCATCTTTCGTCTTGTGTCATGATAGTGCTGATGTTATGGGTGGTGAAAATAAACCCGATTAACAGCCGGAGTGCTAATCGGGTTTGTGATAATTATAGAGTGCAAGAGGTTGTGCTACACTATCGCATTATTTTGCAATGAGGAGGAAGTAGTTCTTCTTGCCGCGCTGTGCGAGGATGTATTTATCGTTGAGCAAATGTGCTGTGGTGATGAGGGTGTTTTGGTCGGTGAGTTTTTCTTTATTGATGCTCACACCTCCGCCCTGAGTCATCTTCTTCATTTCGCCCTTAGAAGGGAACACGGCAGCTTCGTCGGTAAGCAATGCGATGGCAGGCACGCCCTCTTCGAGTTTTGCCTTGCTGATTTCGAATTGAGGAACGCCTTCAAACACGCTCAAGAGCGTGCTTTCGTCGATTTTGTGGAGAATGTCGTTAGCCTTGTTGCTAAAAAGGATTTGTGAGGCTTCCACCGCCATTTCGTAGTCGGCTGCAGAGTGCACCATGGTAGTGATTTCCTTAGCCAAACGCTTTTGCAATGGTCGCAACCCCGGATCGGCGGCTTGTTGCTGTTCGAGTTCGGCAATTTCTTCTTGAGAGAGGTCGGTGAAAATTTTGATGTATTTCGCTGCATCGGCATCGCTCACATTGAGCCAGAACTGGTAGAACTTATAGGGCGAAGTGCGTTTCGGGTCGAGCCACACATTGCCACCTTCGGTTTTACCGAATTTGGTGCCATCGGCTTTGGTGATAAGCGGACAAGTGATGGCAAATGCCTCACCGCCATTCATACGGCGGATGAGTTCGGTGCCGGTGGTGATATTTCCCCATTGGTCGCTACCACCCATTTGCAAGCGGCATCCTTCGTGCTCGTAGAGGTAGAGGAAATCGTAGCCTTGGAGCAATTGGTAGGAAAATTCGGTGAACGACATACCGTGGTCGGCATTGGCAGAGAGGCGTTTTTTCACCGAGTCTTTCGCCATCATATAGTTGACGGTGATGTGCTTGCCCACATCGCGGATAAACTGGAGGAAACTGTAGTTTTTCATCCAGTCGTAGTTGTTGACCAAGATGGCTGCATTGGGCGCATCGCTGTCGAAATCGAGGAATTTTTCCAATTGCTTGCGCAAGCATTCCTGATTGTGGCGCAGCGTATGTTCATCGATAAGTACACGCTCTTGGCTCTTCATCGACGGGTCGCCAATCATACCGGTGGCACCGCCAATGAGTGCGATGGGTCGGTGTCCGGCACGCTGAAAGTGCTTCAGCATCATAATGCCCACCAAGTGTCCGATATGGAGAGAATCGGCAGTGGGGTCGATGCCCACGTAAGCCGAGGTCATTTCTTTGTTGAGTTGTTCTTCGGTGCCGGGCATCATGTTGTTAATCATCCCGCGCCATTCCAGTTCTTTTACGAAATTAATTTTACTCATCAGTAATGGATTGATTATCTATAGATGGATAAATGTTTTGAATTGAATTCTGCACACAAAGTTACTACATTTTTCGTAAAGCATGAAATTTTGTGTGCTATACGAGTTTTTTGAGGGTGTAGACATAGGTTACACCCGCCTGTGTCACCTTTTTGAGCCGCACGCAATTGTTGCGCTTTTCCAAGATGGTAAATTGATTATCCTGCTCGATTCCGGGCAGAGGCGGCAGAGGCCAAGTTTCGGAGCCGAATCGCCACTGCATTTGGTCGGCTTCTTCAGTCCAATTGCCGAAGCTCACTTTGTAGGGGTCGTAGCGGTCGGTGACTTGCATCAATTGCACGATTTGGGATTGGAAATTCACTGCCAAATGGTAGCCTTGAGGCTGCGGCAATTGCACGCCATCCACCTCCACAGCAGTGATATTCCAGGTGCCAAACCAGATGCCGATGTCGCCGCCATTGTGCACACACGAAGGCAAAAACATCAGCAAAGCGAGCATCCAAGCCTTGCCAAGGCGACGCTTGGCGGCGGAAATATGGGTTATAACAAAGTGTTTCATCATTTTCCGATATTAAAATTACCATTATAGCGCATCGACACGAGCCAACCGGTGTTGTTGCCTAAAAGTGAGCCGCGGTCGAAAGCAAACTGCATGCGAAAATCAAAGTTGCGGAGCCAGTGTGGACGCACATTGGCTTCGAGCAAAAAGCAAGTGGCGCTCACACCCTTTTGGCGCGGCATTTCGGCAGTGCCCCACCCTTTTCGATAGGAAAAGAGCAAGCGATAATCGATTTCATCGTTCACATCGCCCTTGAGCCCGATGTGGAAGCCGCGCAGCAGATTGTCGGTGTAGCGCAAATAGCCGTCGGTGTTGTAGATTACGCCCCTCACAAAGGGCGAGCCAATGCTCATACCACGATTGTGGTAGCCATTGTAGCAATAATTATTGTAATAGTTGTCGAAGCCGGTGGCTTCGCCCTGAATGCTTGAAGCGGCTTCCATTTCCTTCGAGAAATGAATGCGTCCGCTTTGGTTGGTGAAATCGAGGTATTCCAGCACCGCCCCGCTCACAATCGCCTTTTCCGGTGCTTTCCATTCAATGCCCCACAAGCCATCGAAGCCATTTTGAAGCCCAATGCCGGAGCCATCTTCCCAAATGGTTTGGTGATAGGCACGCATCTTGCCCACCAACGAATGTTTGTATTCCACCATCACATCCCAACTGCCCACGTGATTGCCCTCCACATAGAGTTGGTCGCCGAGGTTATTGCCTCCGGAGCCCGCCACAATGGCACGGAAAAAGCTCTTGAAATTGGCAGGCATTTTCAGGCTTTTGGTAAGCACGCCGTTTTCATACGTGTTCCACGTGCCGCCAAATTGCGTTGCCGCTTGTGCGCCGATGGTAACCACCACGGGTTGGTCGGGGCGCGTGCGCAAGTGCATCTGCTTATAGTGAAACCAGTAGCCGGTGGTGAGGAAATTGTTGTAGTAATTATAATGATTTTTGAGCCAATCACCATCGGAAAAGCGCTCATAACTGATTTCGCCACTAATTTGTAGCCAGCCTTTGGTGTAGGGGATGGTTTGGTAATTGATAAATCCGGCAGCCACACCTGCTCCGGGGCGAGCATTGCCACTCATCACCAAATCGCCCGACGATAATTCGGCATCCACCACTTCGGACCGACGTACCTTTGCACCGATAGTGGCAAAGAGGCTGCGATATTTCACATCGGCATAAAGTTGCTGCACCCAGCAGTAGGCGGGACGCTCATCGTGGGGGATGAAAGCATCTTTATCAAGGTGGTATTTTTCGTAGGGCAATGCGCTCGAAAGTCCCGCCCATAGTTCGGCTCCAAAGCCATAAGAAAAGCGCTCAGTGGTATCGATTTGGTGCTTCAGTGCGGCATTCACCAATGCCCCATATTGCTGGGTGATGGTGCCACCCCTATTCGACATAATATAATAGGGAGCCAGGTCGCCTTTGCCGAAATTAGCCGTAAAGGAACCCTCGTAGTCCACTTCCACCTCGGCGAAAGCCCCACTCGTGGTAGCCATCATCACCAAGCACACCAGCAAATATCTAATAATTGATTTCATAGCATACTGTTATTTTTCAAAAGTGTCGATATGTCGGCTCTTTTTTTGCTCTGTAATTTCATTAATATTGATAAAAATGCCACTTTCTTCCACCTCACCGAATTCGTGGTTGATGGCAGTGCCGAAAAATCGCATCGTGGGCGACAGATTCATATAGGCATTCACCAGCGGCGGAATGTTGATGCCATGGGCACGCACAAATTGGTTGAGCCGCTTGTAATCTTCCTTAAAATCATTGCCGGCGAAGAGCGCATTGGCCTGTGCCGTGCAATCGGCGTGGCAGAGCGGCTCAATGGGGGTGACCAGCGCGTCGGGGTCGGGAAAATAATGGTGCAAGAAGTGGAGCAGCATATCGCGGCATTCTCGGTCGTAGGACGGATACATCGTCATTTTGCCAAACAAATATTGTGCCTCGGGATGGAGCACTGTGAGCGCACCCAAACCGTCCCACAAATTGTCGAGGGCAAAAATCGATTTCACACCCATGCGCGTGGATTGGTATTCCGGACGCACAAACGAGCGTCCCAATTCTATGGTGCGCGGCAAATATCGACGCATAAAATCCGCTGAAAACCGAAACATGTGGCTCATAGCGATGTGGGGTGTGCCATCGGGAAGGATTTCCACATTGCTGCCAAGGATGTAGCGATAGGCTCCAATAATTTCACGCTCCTGCGGGTTCCACACCAGCAATTGCCGGCATGGCACGGGCATGGTGTCAAATTCATCGATGTCGCACGCCTTGCCGGTGCCGCCGCCTCCGGCGCGGAACGAAATTTCGCGCAAGCGCCCTATTTCGCGCATGGTGTGGGGAGCGGTGTGAGCGTCCACCACATAAATTTCATTGCCACCCTTATTGGTGCGGCGCAGCAAGCGAGCCGGAGTGAGTTCGCTTTCTATGAGCGAAAGCTCTACGGGAGGTATGATGGGAGCTTGTTTCATGCTGTTCATTTATCCGTTAGTGTTGATGGTTGGTTGGCTTGCTCCTTGAGCGAATAGCAGATGCGACAGAGGCGCTCAGCCTCTTGCTGCGGGTGGGCGGCATCAAGCGTATCCCACGAAATGGGTTTGCCCACTACTATTTTATAACTGCTACCACTGCTCTTTATCATTTCGCCCGGGAGCAAAATCATTTCGGCATTAAATTTGATGCCTAATCGCTTTCGCCAATTCGCCATCCGGTAGAAAAAAGGCGAATTCTCAGCCTCAAAAAATAGGGGCACGATATGGCGGCGAGTGCGGATGGCTTGCGCAACGACAAACTTCTTCCACGGCAAATCGTGGATTTTGCCATCGGCACCACGGCGCGAACACAAGCCAGCCGGGAAGGTTATCATTTGGTTAGGACTTTGGTATTGCGCCTCAATTTCGCTAACACTCTCGCGCGACTGGGCGCCAAATTTGTTCACCGGCAAAAACACCTTCCGCAGCGGTTTCACTGCCATCAGCAAATCGTTGACTATAAATCGGATATTGCCGTGATAGCGCTTTCCCAGCCATGCAATGAGCGCCAGTCCGTCGAGTCCGCCCAAGGGATGATTCGATACAAAAATGAAGCGGCCCTCGCTCGGGATATGCTCCTCGCCCAGCACGTTGACGCCAATTTGCAACCGCTTGAGCACAGCCGCCGCCGCATCTTCCGGTTCCTTACCCGCCATCAGGTGGAGCAACTCATTGAGTTCGCGCTCACGAATAATTTTTGCGAGCCGGCGCGTCACAAACCTTGGGATATAGCGATAGTGGCGAGGCATACGCTGCTTCACCAATGCATCCACATCTATCACCATGGGTTCGCTGTTCATATTGTTATCATTTATAAGGTGTGCATTTCTGCTTTATCACTCCACATAAAGTGCTCAACAAAGAGCAAAGTTAGAAAAACTTTGCTAAATAATCCAAATATGACTATGAGAATATTTTCGAATAATTCACAACACTTTTATTAAAAGCCAAAAATAATACGGCTATTTTGAACAGAGGGACAGTTCCCTGTCAAAATTATGGCTGAGAATATTTTGCTACTGTGGGAATAAATTTCTACTTTTGCAAAAAGCACTGCAATTAGAAAACCCCATTATTTTATGTCCCGATTCCAAATTCCGCTTCGCTTGCCGGCTCACGCCCAATCGGGTGTGAATGTGGGGGCTGTGTGCGTGCTGACTGGGGCGGCTGTGTGGGCGTTTGGCTCAGCAGGCGTGGGGGTGGCGTGCGCTTTTGCGGTGGCGATGCTGGTGCCCCAGTGGCTTTATGCCCACCTGAGCGAGCGCGAGCGCTATGGTGGCGTGTTGCTTGCTGTGGTGGGAGCGCTATTGGCGGTATGGGCGTTTTCCAACATCTACCAATGGACTGCTGCCGTGGGGCATTCGCTGAGCGAGCCGCAATTGGTGAGCGATGCGGTGGGGTATTTTCGGTGGGCACACAATCATTATCACGATTTACCTCAAGATTGCGACACGAAGTTTGTGGGTTTTCCGCTGGTGATTGCCCTGCTGTGGTCGGTGTTGGGGCAAAACATAGCTTGGCCGATTGCCTTGAATGTGATGCTCACCCTGCTGTGCATCGTGGCAACGGGGCAAGTGGCGTGCCGTGTGCTGGATGGCAAGGTGGGCGAGTCGCGCCGGCGCATCGCCTTTTTCACGATGGCGGGCACATCGATGCTGCTCTATTTTATGAGCCACGCCACGCTCTTGCTCAAAGAGCCGCTCACCTACTTTGCGGTAGCAGTGGCAGCCTATGCCATTGCGCGAATGAAGCACAGTGCGCCGCAAAGAAAGATGTGGACCGACGTGGTGGCATTTGCCTGTGCCATTGCCATTTTGGCAATAGCGCGCACCGGCGTAATTTATTTCGTGATGGCCGGAGTGGTGCTCACATTTGCCGACTGCCGGCGTATGTGGCGCTACGCCTTCACCCTGATAGGCATTGCGCTGATAGGTTTGGGGATAGGTATCTATTTTTCCAACGGATTCAGCGCCGAAGTGCAAATGCGAATCATAGCCGGGGCGTACAATGGCGGCGACATTATGGGCAAGGTGTATGTGGCACAAGATGCCTACACCCAAATCTTCGCCCAATACCATAGCCTACCGGTGTGGCAAAAAATTCTTTTGCTACCCGCCACCTGTGTGGTGCAAATCTTTATTCCTTTTCCCTGGGCCGGTGTGGAAGGAACGAGCATCGCCTCCATTGCCACACGATTTCAGTGGGGCTGGTATGCCATCGCCGGGATAGGGATGTTTTACCTATTTGTGTGCTCGTGGCGGAAGCGGGCTTTAGGATGGTGGGGATTGTGGCCCTTCGTATGCTTCGCCGCGGCGGCATTTTCCACCGGCGGTGCCGTGAGTCGCTATGCCCTACCCTACCAGCCTCTGATGGTGATTGTGGCAGTGTGGGTGGTGTGTGAAGTGCGCAAAAGCACATGGCGGCGCACATTTGGCGTATGGTGCGTGGCATACGCCATTAGCGTAGCAGCCATCCTTGCCTACAGCTACGCCCAAATGCATTGACCCCCGGAAGAAGATATTCGAAGTTATCTCTATTTTCTCTTTTAATACACAAGGGTGCCGCAGGGCTCTCCGGTGAGCACTTTTCTCAGATTTCCTTTCACGTCCATATTGAACACGTGGATGGGCAAGCCGTTTTCCTTGCACATAATGGTGGCGGTCATGTCCATCACCTTGAGGTTGCGGGTGTAGATTTCGTCGTAGGTGATTTTGTCGAATTTGGTGGCTGTGGGGTCTTTTTCGGGGTCGGCGGTGTAGATGCCATCCACGCGAGTGCCTTTGAGCATCACCTCGGCTTCCACTTCTATGCCACGGAGGGCAGAGCCGGTGTCGGTGGTGAAGAAGGGATTGCCGGTGCCGCACGACATGATTGCCACTTTGCCTTGCTCCATGGCTTCGATGGCGCGCCATTTGCTATATTGTTCGCCGATGGGAAACATATTGATGGCTGTGAGCACCTGTGAGGGCTGGCCCACGGCGTCGAGTCCGGAACTGAGGGCAATGGAATTGATTACGGTGGCGAGCATCCCCATTTGGTCGCCTTTCACGCGGTCGAAACCTTGTGCAGCGCCTTTAAGGCCGCGGAAAATGTTGCCACCGCCAATCACGATAGCCACTTGCACACCGGCGTCAACCAGTTCCTTGATTTGTTCGCAATAATCATTCACACGCTTTGGGTCGATGCCATAGCCTTGTTCGCCTTGGAGCGATTCTCCACTGAGCTTGAGCAGTACTCGTTTATAAATTGCTTTCATATATTTTGAAGGGTTGCTTATAGGGTTAGATAATTGTATGTGCACAAAAATAGTGACTTTTGGGGGAATGTACAAAAAAATAGGTTGGACAATCGCAATTGATTCGTCCAACCCTTGTATCCTTTAAGAAATTGCAGTCGTCATCTCTTACTTTGAGGCTTTAGCGCGCTCAACGTATTTGTCGATGTTCATTTGCAAAGCCGATTTGGGGAACTTGCTCTTCATTTCTTCGTAGAGAGCGAGTTCTTCGTCGTATTTTTTAGTGGCGTGAAGCACGGTGGCTTTCTTCTTCATCAGCAGCGGTGTGAGCGATTCGTTGTCGCCGGCTTGGTTGATGGCTTGGTCGAAAGCGGAAAGTGCTTTGTCGTAGTTTTTCTTATTCACATAGCAGTCGGCAAGCAGCGAAAGTGCCGATGGACCCAAAATCTTGCCGTTGAACGAAGAGCCTTCGAGCATTTTGATGGCTTCGTCGTATTTTTGTTGCTTATACAGAATAGATGCAGCCATTTGAGCGGCACGATTGGCGGGGGCATACGATTCGTTGGCTGCCTTCTTATAAGCCACCAAACCGGCAGAATCGCCCTTGGTCATATATTCCATATCAGCTTTATTCACCATTTTCTGGGCATCTTGTATGCCATTGTTGCGCACCATCACGAAGATGGCCACGGCAGCCACCACCACCACCAGAGCGCCCACAATGTAGTAGATGAGCTTTTTGTTGTTTTCAAGTCGTTGTTCAAACGAGGTGAGCTTTTCGTTCACATCGTCTACGGTCGTACGGGTTTGTTTAATGTCTTGTTTAGCCATGTTTATATGTGTAACTAAAATAAAATTCGGATGTTTCAGCGTGCAAAATTAATAGTTATTCTTGAAGTTTAAAAGAATTCGACTGATTTTTTTCAAAAAAGGGCAAAAATCATGCCTCTTAGGTGGATGAAAATGCCTAATTTTGTACAAAAATTGCGCGGCAAGCGGCAAAAAGCGCACCGCGCATGTGAGTAGCATAAGATTATATTGATGGACAATCGCTTTTTCTAAATCGTGAAAAAAATTTTAATATTATTGTGCGCCATCCCTCTGCTGCTTTGTTGCCAAGGGGGCGGAACAGATGCCGGTGGCAGCGCCAATGTGGCAAATGCCATAGGCAGTAAGCCTAACGGGGCAATGTCCGACAGCCAACGCGTGGCAACACTCGAACAAGAAGTGCAAATGCTGATGGCACAATACGACATCGACCACAATCCCCAACTGCTGGAGCAAGCCATGCACCTCAACGATAGCATCGAAAAAATCGACACCACACAGCAAGGCCATTTCAATACCGCTTTCGTCCGCGCACAATTGCTCGCCAAAAGCGGACACATGCGAGAGGCTATGGCAATTCAAGAAGAATTGCTGAAACACAACTCCGACGAATTTGTGCGCCTGCAATTCTATGCCGGAAAATACCGCATGGAGGGAAAATTGGATTCCATGCTGCTGTGCGCCAACGAGGCGCTGAGCAAATGCGACAAAATCATTGCCGATTCTACCCAAAACCCCGAAGCCATCGACCAAGCGCTGATGAACAAAATGTATATCTACCAAATCATCGACAACCGCGCTAAAGCAAAGGAGGCCAACGACCGGCTCGCCGAGCGTCACAAAGACGACCCGGAATATCAAATCAGCGAGGCACAATTCAATGAAGATTTCAACGCCGCCCGAGCCGCCCTCAACCAATCCGCCGAAGAATACCGCAAAACCCCAAAAAAATAACAGCTCCCACACCCAAAGGCAAACCCGGCGAGAACAAAGGCGGGTGTTTCCGGTTGGGGTTTGTTACAGGGGGAAGGTGGCGGTGTGGTCGTTGACGATGGTTTCTTGGGGAGTGCCGCAGTGGTTGCGGTCTTGGAGCATGCTACGAATCACGTTGTGCACTTGCGGCAATAGATTTTCTTGCACAAATTCGTGAATGAAATTTGAGGTTTCGATGGGGAGCACGGCGAGGAGCACTTGATTTATTCCTTTTTCCAAATTGGCAATCAATTGCTCGGATTGCGGATGATTGGCCTCGTTACCTTCGTAGAGTGCCACCATCGCTGCTTGTGCCGAGGGTAGCAAATGCTGCTTGCAGAGGTTGAGGATTTCTTGCCGACGAGGAAGGAGGGAGAACAGCTCCGCTCCGCCCGGCAGCGCCATTGCACTGGCGTATTGTTTGGAAATGCGGTCTATTTTTTGCAAACCACGGTCCATCATGCCCGTCATGAGTCCTGCCACGGCATCCTCCACATGGACTTTTCCATCGGCAAGTAATGCCGGATTGGAAGGCACGGCGCTCACCCGGCGTGTGTCCACATGCATGCAATCGCCTTCAATGGTGGCGATGCGATAGTGGAATGGGTAGGCGGAAAGCGATGAGGTAGCAACCACGGTGATGGAGTCGCCATTATTATAGTCGCGCGCTATGTCGGTGATATGTAAATGTCCGGTAAATGCCACGTGCACACCGGCTTGGAGGAGAGTGTTGCGCACCTCTTCCCAATCTTCCACCACATATTGATGAAGCATACGCGCTTCACCATCAAAGTGCTCCACAAGATGGTGATGCATCATCGCCACCACACGTTTGCCTTGAGCTCGCGCCTGCCGGGCTTGTGTTGCTATCCACTGTAAGGTGGCGGGCTTCACACGACCCGCGGTGTGGTAGGTGGTGATGCT